>Ga0256839_1005249_pt1 | contig 12074 bp, 4 predicted proteins | sample 354166metaG_FD_185968 | JGI IMG/M metagenome (GOLD analysis project Ga0256839, IMG submission 185968) | Hydrothermal vent microbial communities from Mid Atlantic Ridge, Atlantic Ocean - 354-166 | ecosystem: Environmental > Aquatic > Marine > Hydrothermal vents | place: Atlantic Ocean: Mid...
AAACGATACGCTCGTCGGCGGCGACGGCAACGACACACTCATCGCAGGTGCCGGGGACGACGTCATCTACGGCGGAGATCAAACCGATCCCTCGGCCCCCGACGGAAACGACACGCTCGTCGGCGGCGACGGCAACGACACACTCATCGCCGGTGCGGGCGACGACGTCATTTACGGCGGAGATCAAACCGATCCCTCCGCGCCCGACGGAAACGACATCCTCGTCGGAGGCGAAGGCAACGACACACTCATCGCCGGTGCCGGAGACGACGTCATTTACGGCGGAGACCAGACCGATCCCTCGGCACCCGACGGCAGCGACCTCCTCGTCGGCGGTGAAGGAAACGACACACTCATCGCCGGTGCCGGGGACGACGTCATCTACGGCGGTGACCAAACCGATCCCTCGGCGCCCGACGGCAACGACACGCTCGTCGGCGGCGACGGCAACGACACCCTCATCGCCGGTGCGGGAGACGACGTCATTTACGGCGGAGATCAAACCGATCCCTCGGCCCCCGACGGAAACGACCTCCTCGTCGGCGGTGAAGGAAACGACACACTCATCGCCGGTGCCGGGGACGACGTCATCTACGGCGGAGATCAAACCGATCCCTCCGCGCCCGACGGCGATGATCTTCTGGTCGGGGGTGAAGGCAACGACACCCTCATCGCCGGAGCGGGGAACGACGTCATCTACGGCGGGGATCAGACCGATCCTTCCGCGCCCGACGGCAATGATACGCTCAAGGGAGGCGAGGGGGACGACACGCTGATCGCCGGAGCGGGAGACGACGTCATTTTCGGCGGCCCGGGGGATGACCGATTGAGCGGCGAAGCGGGCACCGATCTGTTCGAGGGCGGAAGCGGACTCGACCGGATCGTCGAAACTCGCGACGCCGACATGACGATGTTGGCCACGACGTTGGTGATCGCCGGGGAGACGACGGAGATCTTCTACGACGTCGAAGCGGTAACGCTGGGCGGCGGCCCGAGCGACAATGTGCTCGACACGTCGAACTTCCCCGGCGCGGCCGCGCTGTACGGCTTCGACGGCGACGACACGTTGACCGGCGGCGACTACGGGGACGAGCTTTACGGCGGCGACGGCGACGACACGCTCGTGGCGGGGGCCGGCGACGACCTGCTCGAAGGAGGCATGGGGAACGACACGCTCGACGGCGGCTCGGGGAACGACACCTACGTGCAGACCCCCGGCAGTACCGACACGTTGATCGACGGCCAAGGCATCGACTCGCTCGATTTCGGCAGCGCGACCCTCCCGATCGATCTCGACCTTTCGACGAGCGATCCGCAAGTCGTCGACTCGGCGGGCAACGTCTTGAAGCTCAGCGGCACCTTCGAGAACGTCCGCGGCAGCAGCTTCAACGACACGATCAAGGGGAACGATCAGCGGAACATCTTGGCCGGAGGCGGAGGCATCGACGTCCTCGACGGGGGGCGAGGAGCCGACACGATCCAGGGCAGTTTTACGCAACTGGTCTATCTCGACTTCGATTCCGCCACCAGTTTCGGAGAACGGGACTATTCGATCATCGAACGCAACGAGATCCAAGCCCGACTCGAGAACCTGTTCGGCTCGATCTTCAGCATCTCCTTCTCGCAGACGCGTCCGGCGGTCGGCAATTACGCCACGATCGTGGTCAATGCGGGCGGAGCGGACGAGAATGAAGTGTTGGCCGGCGGCGTCGCCGGTGAACTCGACTGGCGCAACTTCAATCCCGGCTCGGTCGCCGCGGTCAACGTCAACGACTTCCTCGGCGAGTCGGGGCAACCTGCGGCATCGAGCGACAACTACATCGCCATGACGACGACCATCGTCGCTCACGAAGTGGGGCACCTGTTCGGCTTGCGGCATTCCGACGCCTTCGGTCCCGCCGGAATCAACGCCGAGACCGGCTTGCCCTACGGCATCTACGCGGGACTCCATGCCAAGAGTATCTCCCGCGGCGAACGGATCGTCGGGGGCACGCCGCGATTCGATCCCTCCAGCGTCAATCCGTTGGTCGACTACCAGCTCGGCCACGGCCCGGTGCTGCTCGAACCGCTGACGCCCGCCGGAAACTCGAGTGCCAATCCGTTCACGCCGCCAAGCGGCACGCTTTACGCGGGAACGACGGCGGTGGCCGAGTTCACCGTCGGGAGGGACGGCGCGGCCGACATTGCGCCGCTCGACGAGTCGGCGGCGAACCTCGTCGGGGGTTCGCTCGATCCGGCAAGCGGCCGACTCACGTTCGAGTGGCGGGTGCCGCCGGCCGAGTCGTGGGTGCGGATCGACTACGACTACGACGCGTTCCGGCCCGGTTATCGCGGTCCCGACGACGCGGTCGAGACACCCGCGCGCGTGATGGCGTCCCCCGCCTCGGTCGGCAGTCGAGTCGAGGACACGTTGGGCGACGCCTACCTCGGCGAGCGGTCGCTGATCAAACTGGCGTTCGCCGACGCGAGTATCTCGCGGCAGGAGGCCGACTTCTCGACGATCGCCGCTCCCGCGGCGCTCGGCGGTTCGGCGAGAGACCTGGAAACGCTGCCCGCGCTGGCCGTTCCCAACTTGTTGCCGCCCGGCGCGGTCAACTACGGCAAGCAGATCCGCACCGAGGCGCTCAACGTAGTCGGATCGATCGAGTTGACGGCGGCCGGAACGAGTGAAAACGATCTGTACGCGTTCCGCGGCGAGGCGGGGGAACTGGTGACGGTGGAGATCCTCTCGGCGGTCCTCGGCCATCGACTCGCCGACGACATCGACGCCACCGTTTCGCTCTACGACGCGGCCGGCAATCGGCTCGACTACTACGGACGCCCCGCGTTCAACGACGACGGCATTTCGGGACCGGATCCTCTCTTGATCGACGTGCGGCTGCCGGCCGACGGAACCTACTTCATCGGGGTCGATACGTTCAGCAGTTCTTCCGTTCCCGATACCGACACCGGCCAATATGAACTCTTCGTCTACAAGTACACGATCGACTCGGGAGCGAGACAGGGAGGAGGCGGAGACACGCTGATCGGCGGCGACGGAGTCGACGTCTTGATCGGCAGCGCCGGCGACGACAAGTACGTCGGCGATCCCAACGTCGACAAGTTCCTGGCCTTCACACCGTTCGATATCTACGAGAGCGGCAACGAGCCTCCCAAGATGACGCGGTTGGCGGCGAACTACGATGCGCCCTGCAACGCGGCTCCCAACGGCACGGCGGTGTCGATCTCGGGCGCGTTCACCGACCCGGACGTCTCCGACACGCACACCGTCACGGTCGACTGGGGGGACGGTTCGGACGTCGAGACGCTGACGAACGTCGATCAGGAAGGCGACACGTTTACCGCAACGCACGACTATGCCCGAGGCGGAATTTTCACGGTTACCGTGACGGTGACCGATGCGGCGGGCGCGCAGGCGACCGCCACGACGACGGCGGTCGCCCGGGGACTCGGCCTGGTCGACGGAGTACTGTACGTCATCGGCACGCCGCTGAAGGACACGGCGCAAATCGTGCATGATCTCAGTGGCGGGACGGTCACGGCACAAGCCGCTTTCGAGGTCGACGATGCGGGAGTACCGAAGTGGCAGGCGACCGGCACGTACGCCGCAGCCGACGTCACTCGCATCGAAGTTCAAGCCTGCGACGGGAACGACTTCATTCAAGTTGCGACTCTAGGTTCGTCTTCCACGGCCGCGCCGATCGCCGCGACGCTGATGGGAGGTGCCGGGAACGATCTATTGCAAGGGGGCGCGGGCGACGACTCGATCGACGGCGGCGACGGGCGAAACGTGCTGCGAGGCTACGGCGGCGACGACGTGATTCACGGCGGCGGCGAGAGCGACTTCATCGACGGTGGAGACGGCGACGATCGGATCTTCGCCGGCGCCGGACACGACCGCATCATGGGAGGAGCCGGCAACGACTACATCGAGGCGGGGGCGGGCTATGACCAAGTCGACACCGGGAGCGGCGACGACATCGCGCTGGGACAGGGAGACAACGACTTCCTGTTCAGCCGTTCCGGGAACAACGTCCTCGTCGGGGGCGCGGGGCGAGACCGAGTCTACGGCGGTGCGGGGAGGGATCTGGTGATCGGCGGCGCCGACATCGATCTCGTCGTCGGTTACGGCGGAGACGATCTGCTGATCGCCGGCTCGACGGCGTACGACGACAATGCCGAAGCGCTCGATGCGATCATGGCCGAATGGGCCGGCGGCAACGACTACGCCACTCGCATCGGCAATGTGCGGACCGGAAAAGGGAGTCTCGCGGGCAAGAACGTCAAACTCGACGCAACGACCGTCTCGGACGACGCTGCCGCCGACGATCTCTACGGATTCGACGGTCGAGACGCCTTCTTCTACAACTTCGAGGGCGGAGGGACGCTCGATCGAGCCTCCGACATCGTGCTGACCGGGGATGAAAAGGAGGATCGGTTCGATCTGCTCTAGAACGGTCATCGACACCCGCCGAACGTACCGAACCATAAAGCCATATTTCAACGCTACTTATGACAAACCCCAGACCAAGAGACGATGCGAAGGACGATACTCGCTTTCGTTGCTCGTTTTGTTCGGAACACAGGCGATTCGACCCTTCCGCCGACGAGTGCCCGACTCGATCTCCCCATACAAGATTTTTCTATCTTTTTTTTGTTTTTTATTGAAATCCCACCCGACCGGCGATAAACTATCGTCCGGATTGGGCAAAGAACATGCTCCACCTCCCCTAGGATAAACACTGTTGGTGCTACGATGACGAACATCCGAAATCTCTCGCTGTTGCTTGTACTTTGCTTGGCCAACCTTGTTCAAGCCGCCGTTGTGACGAAAACCAATTCCAATGGCGCAACCATCGATGGGAACGGGTTTAGTGCAACCAGTGCCTTGCGGACAGTCGAGTTTACGGCAGCCGACTTCGGCGGCGATCCGACGATCATCGTCGATGTCGACATTGCGATCACATTTGCCAAGGAAGTTGTCGATCCGCTACTCGATCCTTTCGCCTACTTCAATGAGATCGAGTTTGTGTTGACCAGTCCCGGAGGAAAGAACTTCACGCTGATCAGCAATGCCGGCGGGACTGAACTGGTGCCGTTCGATAGTATTCCCAGCTTCGATATCGGTAATCCGGGCGCGGGGTTCTCGGGAACCGTAGTATTCGACCAATCGGCTGCAGCTCCGGTCAACACGAACCCCAATGAGATTTCAGCCGGTACGTTCCGACCCGACGACGACACTCTCAACAGCCTGGATTATTTCAACGGCGACTCGGCGGTGGGAACGTGGACGTTGTTCATGGAAGACGACTTCGGGCCACTCTATTTTCCACCGTTCCCGCCGTTGGGCAGCCCATCTCCACTCGTCTTCACCGAGTTCTCTCTGACCATCACGACTGCTTCGGCATCAAGCAACCCGATTCCCGAGCCCTCTTCGCTGCTGATCTTCGGACTTGGCATCGGCGCAATCGTTGGAGGACATTGGCTGCGCCGGCGGCCGTGTTTCGAAGTTGTCGATCGACCGAACTGAACATAGCCGGCGTTGCGCCCCACACTGCTACTTCGGCAGTCCGCGCAGTTGCGTCCCAGTCGCGTCCGCCCGATACGACCATCGGTCAAATCGCCTGGCAATGATATCGGAAACTTGGATTGGACTCTTCCGTTTCAGCCGTGCCTCGAGTGACTCTCCGACGACGCACTCCATCACGATGTACGGACCGGCTTCTCGGTCTTCGATGGAAAAAATGCTGGCCACGTTGTCATGCTTGATCGCGGCCATCGCACGGGCCTCGCGAAGAAAACGCTTGCGGTGTGTCGGATCGACAGCCAGATAACGGGCCAAGACCTTGAGGCCACGTATCTGGCGAGTCTTGTGCCCCAGGCCTTGAGCACCACGCCCATCGCGCCTTGTCCGAGTAGGCACGACACGTGGTAGTGGTCGATCGATCCCAGCCCGTGTGTGCCGCTGACGGCTACTGCTCGCTTCCACACACCGTGGAGCTGGACGAGGTCGATCGATTCCAGCCCGTGTGTGCCGCTGACAGGGCGCAATTGCGAGAGAACGGCTGCTCGAGACTCGATCGGTGTCGGAATCGATGCTCGAAAATGGTCCGCGAAGGCCACCGTGGAGAGTTGCACGGGCCCAGTCAGAAAGCTCCCGGCCGAGCCGCCCCGGTCATGGGTAGAAGATGAACGCCAAAAGGGGTACAATGGGGGCTGGTCGGCCTGGAGTGTTCACTCGATGTGGTGTTCTTTGCGCTGGGGTTCTTTGCGCTTGGAGTGGTGCCATGCGTTTTCGTTGCCCTCATTGTTCACAGGCGATCGAGTTGGTTCCCGAGGTCGAGTCGAAGTCGATCGTCTGTCCGAGTTGCGGTAGTGAAATCGGCTTGGTCTCGGGTGACGAGCCGACAGCCACGCTGTCGATCGCCGAATTGCCGGCGCTGGAACATTTTCGTTTGATCGGAGAAATCGGGATGGGGCAGTTCGGCCGGGTCTGGAAAGCCGAGGACATCGAGCTGCAGCGGCTGGTGGCGATCAAGATGCCGCACAAGCAGCGGCTGACGCGAGCCGAAGCGTCGTATTTCCTCCGCGAGGCGCGTTCGGCGGCCAGGCTCAACCATCCCCACATCGTCACCGTCTACGAAGTCGGGTTGACGGACCATAGCATGTACATCGTCAGCGAGCTCATCGATGGACCGACGATGCGGGAATGGCGGAAGTCGCATCAACCTGACGTCATCGAATCGGCTCGAGTATGCGCGACGGTTGCTCGTGCTCTCGACTACGCACACAGTCAGGGAATCATTCATCGCGATCTCAAGCCGAGCAACATCATCCTCGATCAACAGAGACAACCTCATGTCACCGACTTCGGCCTGGCCAAGCAGGAGGGTGCCGAGGCGACGATCGCCATCACGGGCCGCGTGCTCGGGACTCCAGCCTATATGGCTCCCGAACAGATCCGCGACGGGCACCGGGTGGACGGTCGGAGTGATGTCTACTCGCTGGGAGTCATTCTTTACGAGTTGATGACCGGAAAACGGCCCTTCAAGGGCGGTCGCCGCATTCTGTTTCAGCACGTGCTGTACGACGATCCGCGGCCGCCTCGCGCGGTCAAGCCCGACCTGCCGCGAGATCTGGAGACGATTTGTCTCAAGGCATTGGAAAAATCGCCCGACGATCGCTATTCCACGGCCGCCGCATTCGCCGACGACCTCGAACGCTTTCTCGACGGGGAGACGATCCAGGCGCGACCGACTCCCGCCGTCATTCGCGCGGGTCGCTGGGCGCGCCGTCGCCCCGCGGTGGTCGCGTCGGCCGTGTTGGCCCTGCTTGTGCTGATCTTGCTTCCGCTAGCTTTCCTCAAGCCGGCACCCGCCCCCGCACCGGCGCCGCACCCCGAGATTCGCGGCCCCGTTGTGGCGATCACCACCGAGCCGGAGGGCGCGGAAGTGATTTTTGTTCCGATCGACGAGACGACCGGCCGGCCCGATGTGGCTTCGGCCATCCATGCTGGCAAGAGCCCGGTTCGTCGCCGAATGGTTCCCGCCTTTTACCTGGTGGTTGCCTATACCGCCGACAAGACGAAGTTCCACGAAGTCTATCGCGATGTGCGGACCGGCCCGTCGACTTACGGCTCACGCTTCACCATGTACGACCGCGGCGTTGCCGAGGACGGTACCGTACACCTCCACCCCATCCGCCTGTTTTCTCAAAAAGAAGTCATCAAGAACATGGTACGCGTCACGGGAGGGCAGTGCTTGCTGCGCGACTTGACCGGGCACCATCAAGTCACGTTGCCGGACTTTTACGTCTCGGCGACCGAGACATCCTATGCGATGGCTCGCGCTGCCGGCGTGTCGACGCGCGGCATTGTCGAAGGCGCCGCCGAGCATCCCCATCTCCCGTTAACCGTGAGAACCTGGAATGAAGCGGCTCATCTGGCCGAACAGATGGGCGCGCGCCTGTTGCTCAGTGTCGAATACGAATACCTCGAGAGAGCCGGCGGCACGCAAACTTCCGCCGAACTCTGGAGGAACGCTCAAAGGCCGACACCCGGACCGGTGACCGATCCGGCCTGGGATCGCCTCGAGTGGGTCCGACTCTCGGCTCCGCTGATCGGGATTCGCTCCAACGTACTCGAGTGGACCGACAGCCACGTGTTGCTCCGCGAATTCGATAGCGGGGAACAGAGAGTGGTGCGAGGCGGCGTGCGATGGTCGGAGCAGGGACCGCCGCCACGCCTCCCCCCGCCACCCGTGTATGTTCTGCGCCATCAACGTCCGGAGAACATCGGATTCCGTTGTGCGCGCAGCGTGGCGCCGCGCCTCAAGCCCGAAGACTTCGCTCAGTTCCACACGGAACGGCGAAAGGACCTGCCGGGGAAGCTGCCAACCGGCCAGGGTAATCCGACACCCGAGTGAGCTGTCCGGTGGACGGAAGCCCGATTGCGCGTGCGGGCGAGATCGTCGCGCTGTCGCCCCGGCGCTATTTCAGGAGCAACACTGGAAACTTGTAGCTGCTCGCGCCGAACACGTAGTGGACGAACACGCCTCGGTTGTTCGAGTTGGGGATTGCAGCCGCATTCGGATCAACATAATCGATCTGTTGAGGCTGGGCCACTTCGATCGCGATGGCGATCGTACGGGGTGGGGCTTGGCCGTTCTGCAGGGTCACTAGGCGGACATCGGCGTAGCGGTTTTGCATCGGGTTGTACGGATTCGTGAATTTCACATGCAGCGCTGCGGTGCCTCCTGCCACATTCACAAATCGCAATTGCCCAATGTTGAAGTTCTGCGTGAGGTTGGGCGTGAGACGATAGTTGACGGCAGCTCCCATTCCGTCGGTTCCGTCCACGACCAACTGATTTCCGCTGGAAAAATTAAAGCAGTGGGAGCAGTTGCCGGCGGATGAGCTGCAGCCCATGATGTCGTACGGCTGGTTGCAGGTGTCTTCATCGATCGAATTGGTCCCCGTCTGGCAATTCTCAATGTCGTAGAACTCGGAGACGCACTGGTTTCCGGCCCACACTTGCCCCAGCGAACCGACCCGGCAAGCGTCGTAGGTGTCACCACACGTCGCCCGTTGCGGTGTCACGTACGTCGGCGTGGTGCGGCGAGCCCTTCGCCGGCAGAGCCGCCGAAACAACTGTGCTTCGGCAGCCGCTGGAACCACTGTCGAAAACAGAAAGGCCACCGAAAGAATCCACAATCCACGTCGCATCAGGGAAAGGCTCATCGCAGTGCTCCTCACAAAGTTCAGCGCATGGGGACGCGTCGAAGTTCCCCGGTCCGCCCCACTCCCGGCAATGACGCACGCGTGTCGCTTTCGACTCGCTCAGCATAGCCGCCTGCCCAGCAAAAAGCAAGATATTGCATGGGAATTCTAGTGACTCTCCTCGCGGTCCCTCAACGAACGTGCGGGCGCGGGTGGGGATCGCAGGCTGCTGCTAGGGGGCAGGTTCATCCCCGCTGACGGCTTGGAGGATGGCGGCGCGAATCCGTTCCAGCTCGGCTTCGTCTCGCACTTTTTCCCCCAGATCGTTCACCACGTAGAACACGTCGGTGACCTGATCGAGATGGGTGCCGATTTTCGCGCTTTGCACGTCGAGTCCCAATTCGAACAAGGTGCGGGCGATATCGTAGAGCAAGCCGGTGCGGTCGTATGCGAAGACGGAGACAATGGTACACTTGCGACTGGTCGCATTATCGAAACGAACCCGTACGGGGAGTTCCTCGAGGCGCTGTCGGTCATCGCGGCTTTGCCAAACCTGCCGAAATCTCGGTTTGGCTTCTTCATCGGGATTGAGTGACGCGGCGAGCGCCTGGCAGATCTGTTCCTGTCGGTCCTTCGGCGGTTCGGCGTCGTAATCGGGATCCGATACGACGAACCGGTCGAGTACCCAGCGGTGGCCGAGTGTGAAGATGTCGGCGGAGAGGATTTGCAGGCCGTGGCTGGTCAGGGCGCCGGTGAGCCGATGGAAGGCACCGGGTACGCGCGAGGCGGAGGCGACGACCGTGTAGGCGATGGTACCGGGCTTCGGCTCGTACCGGCTCCAACTGGTCACACGGCTCGAGTCGGCCTGTTCCAATTGCTTCACGGTTTCGATGATCTGTTCGACCGGTCCGGACAACAGCAATTCCCGCGGCAGCAGATCGAGCAGCGTCTGTTGCTCCGGCGAGGTGCCTTGTTCCTCGAGTCGAGACAGTACCCGCTTCTTCTTTTGCTCGGCAAGCCGACTGGCGGGCCGTTCTCCCAGGTCTTGCGTCAGATGGGCGCGGGTCTGCTGATAGAGCTGCGTGAGCAACCGCAGTTTCCAGTCGGTCAGCACTCCCGGTCCGACAGCCGCCAGGTCCGCGCAAGTGAGGATGTAGAGCATCTGCAACATGAATGGTGATCCGACGGACTGTGCTAATTTCAGCCACGTCGACTCGTCGTAGATGTTCTGCTGCTGTGCCAGGTGCGACATCAGCAGATGGTTTTCCACCAGTGCACGAATCATGGCGACTTCGCGGGACGGCAGACCGAGTCGTTCTCCTGTCTGCTGGGCGAGTTCTCCGCCGATCCGGCTGTGGTCTCCGGGAAAGCCTTTTCCCAAGTCGTGCAGCAGCAGAGCCAGGTGCAGCAGGTGTTTGGGCTGCAACTCCCGGTAGGCTCGGCCCAATTCGTCATCGCGATCGAAGAACTCGGTGACGCGTTGGACGGCGAGAATGCAGTGTTCATCGACGGTGTACTTGTGGTACTCGTTGAACTGAACCAGGCAGTGAGCGTGCCGCATGGGGGGAACGAACAACTCCAGGATGCGCAGCTCGTGCAGCCGTCGCAGCAGGTTGCCCAGGCGGGCCGGGTGGGAGAGGAACGAGAGGAATCGTTGGGTGGCGGCAGGCGTGATTTCCCAGTCGCCCCGTTCCCGCATGGCCTTGCGAATCACTTGCCACGTTTCGTGATCGATGCGGCGCGCGTACCAGTTGGCGAGGTCCATCAATCGCAGCACTTCGCCCACATCTTGCGTCAGGCGGCGGCGCGTCTTGGTACGAGCGCGGATATGGACGGGACCGACCAGGTAATCGCGAGCGACCCGGTGGCTGACAACCGGTTCCAGAGCTGCAGCGATGCGAGACCGAGGCCGCACGGTGTCGCAAAAATGTTGCGACGCGTCCCGCACCGATCGCGTGTGCCGGAAGTACTCACGCATGAATGCTTCCACCGGTCGTTCGGCTTCCGTCTCGGGATAGGCTTGTTGGGCGGCAATGCGCAGTTGTTCGGAGCGGCTGAGGACGTCTTGCGCCCGGTTGGCGTGAAAGTGCAGGTCGTTCCGCAGCCACAGCAGGAACTCGCGGGCTCGAGTCAGTTCGCGATAGTCGTCGGTGGTGAGGATTCCCTGCCGCATGAGATGTTCAGGATCGGTGACCCCACTGCGAACACCGCCCAGCCAGCGGACCAACTGCCAATCGCGCAGGGCTCCTCGCGAGCGTTTGATATTGGGTTCGAGCAAGTAGACGGTATCGCCATAGCGGCGCCGTTCTTCGCGGCGCGCTTCGATAATGGCCTGGATCCACTGGCCCGAACGGCGGCGGGCGAACCGCTGAAAGGCGCGGCAATACTGCTCAAACAGCTCATGCTCGCCATACAACAGCCGGCTCTCCAACAGGGATGTCAATATCCTTACGTCCTTTTGCGACTGCGAAATGCACTCGGCAGCCGAGCGGACGCTGAATCCGAGTTGAAAGCCGGCGTCGTAGATATGGCGACTCAGACGTTTCGCCAACTCGGCGAACTCGGTTCCCCGCCGCCGACCGTGCAGCAGCATCAGATCGAGATCGGAGTAAGGAGCCGTGTCGCGGCGGCCATAGCCGCCATGAGCGACCAGCGCGAAATCGCGGGGGAGGCGGGAGTCGCTCAGCACGTCTTCCAGCAGGCGCCGCAGCGACTGATCGCACGCCTGGGTCCACTGGGCGCAGAGTTGCACGGCGGGAACTCGAGCCGCATGCTGGATCTTGAGGTGTGCGCGTTGTCGCTCGAGTTCCTCGCGCACCTCCCTCACGACGGGACGAATCCCCGAATGAGGCGCCATG
>Ga0256839_1005250_pt1 | contig 12074 bp, 9 predicted proteins | sample 354166metaG_FD_185968 | JGI IMG/M metagenome (GOLD analysis project Ga0256839, IMG submission 185968) | Hydrothermal vent microbial communities from Mid Atlantic Ridge, Atlantic Ocean - 354-166 | ecosystem: Environmental > Aquatic > Marine > Hydrothermal vents | place: Atlantic Ocean: Mid...
CCCCATGACCCTACCCAGCCCCTTGGTTTCCGCGTAGACGCGCATCGCGCTTAGCAGGAAGCCCTGCAAATCCTCGTGCCGAAGAGTAGAGGGGGAGTGCACGATCATCACCCCGTCGAGGAGCTCGGCCTTGACGTCCTCGTCCGTGAGCGCCTCGAACTCCCGCGCGCTCACGTCGAAGATCCTCAGCAGATAGGGCGCCCGGACCTCCCGGTCTTTGAAGAGCAGCCTCATGCTCATGGGAATCACCTTTGACATTGTACTCCTGGGACCCCGTGCAGGCGAAACGGTCGTCTGCTATCCTAAGCGCGCCATGGTTCATGAGATCACGATCCGAGCGATGAGGCCGGAGGACTACGACGACGTGATCGCCCTCTGGGAGGCCGCCGGGCTCCCCTATAAGCCCCGGGGCCGCGATAGCCGCTCGGCTATCGAGCAGCAGCTCCGGTGGCCGACGGCCATCTATCTGGTTGCGGAGCTCGAAGGCCGGATCGTGGGCTCGGTGCTGGGCACCCACGACGGGCGGAAGGGCTGGATCAACCGCGTGGCCGTCCACCCCGACCATCGCCGCAAGGGGATCGCCCGCAGGCTCGTGGAGGCCGTCGAGAAGCGCTGCCTCGAGCTGGGCATCGAGATCTTTGCGGCCCTCATCGAGGACTGGAACGACGTCTCCATGAAGGTCTTCGCGCGCCTGGGGTACACGAAGCACGACGACATCTTCTACTACAGCAAGCGGCTGGATCCCGAGGTCTAGTCCCGGCTTGCGGCTTGACCCCGCGGGCGGCCCGCACGTAGAATCCCCCTCAGCAGCGAGCGAAGCGAAGGAGGAGCCAAAATGAAAGGCCTGATGATGGAGTACCCCCTCACCCTGACCCACCTCTTGGAGCGGGTCCGCAAGCTCTACCCCCACAAGGAGATCGTCTCCCGCATGCCCTCGGGGCTGCACCGCTACACCTACGGGGAGTACTACGAGCGGGTGTGTCGGCTGGCGAACGCCCTCCGATCGCTGGGCGTCCAAAAGGGCGACCGGGTCGCCACCTTCGCCTGGAACCACTACCGCCACTTCGAGCTCTATTTCGCCGTCCCCTGCCTGGGCGCGGTGCTCCATACCCTGAACATCCGCCTCTTCCCGGATCAGATCGCCTACATCGTTAACCACGCCGAGGACCAGCTTATCTTCGTGGACGACTCCCTCATCCCGGTGCTCGAGCGCATCCAGCCTCAGCTCAAGGGCGTGAAGGGCTACGTGATCATGACGGACTCGGAGCGCCTGCCGGAGACCTCCCTCTCCCCCGTCTACGACTACGAGGCGCTGCTGCGGGAGGCCGATCCCCACTTCGAGTTTCCCACCCTCGAGGAGGACGACGCGGCGGTGATGTGCTACACCTCCGGGACGACGGGGAACCCCAAGGGGGCGGTCTACTCCCACCGGGCTTTGGTGCTCCACACCCTGGTGGAGTGCCTCCCCGACGGGATGGCCCTAGGGGAGCGGGACGTGGTGCTGCCCATCGTGCCCATGTTCCACGTCAACGCCTGGGGGCTCCCCTTCGCCGCCACGCTCGTGGGGGCGAAGCAGGTCTACCCGGGTCCGCACCTGCACCCCCGGGACATCGCCGAGCTCATCCAGCAGGAGAAGGTCACGCTCACCGCGGGCGTGCCCACGATCTGGCTCGGGATGTACGAGCTCCTCCAGAGCGAGCGCTACGACCTCTCCAGCCTGCGAACGGTGATCATCGGGGGCTCGGCGGCCCCCCGCAGCCTGATCGAGGGCTTCGAGAAGCGGTTCGGGATCTCGATCACCCACGCCTGGGGCATGACGGAGATGAGCCCCTTGGGGACGGTCTCCAAGCTCAAGAGCCACCTAGAGCAGCTCCCCGAGGAGGAGCGCTTCGCCTACCGGGCCAAGCAGGGGATCCCCGCGCCGTTCGTGGAGCTGCGCGCCGTGGACGACCAAGGACGGGAAGTCCCCTGGGACGGCCAGACGATGGGCGAGCTCCAGGTCCGCGGGCCGTGGATCATCCGCAGCTACTACAACGATCCCCGCACCGAGGAGGCGTTCGACGACGGCTGGTTCCGCACCGGGGACGTCGTCACCATCGACCCGGAGGGCTACATCCAGATCGTGGACCGCACCAAGGATCTGGTCAAGAGCGGCGGGGAGTGGATCTCGAGCGTGGAGCTGGAGAACGCGATCATGGCCCACCCCAAGGTGAAGGAGGCCGCCGTGATCGCGCTCCCGCACCCCAAGTGGCAGGAACGCCCCTTGGCCTGCGTCGTCCCCAAGGAGGAGTTCAAGGACAAGATCACCAAAGATGAGATTTTAGAGTTCTTGAGGGATAAGGTCGCCAAGTGGTGGCTTCCCGATGAGGTCGTCTTCGTGGAGGAGATCCCCAAGACGAGCGTGGGCAAGTTCGACAAGAAAGCCCTAAGGAAGCAGTTTGAGGACTACACCTGGCCCACGACGCCGGATGAGATTTGAACCCCGCTCTCGCTCGCTAATCTAGGGGGACGAACATGGAGAGCGTGCTGATCGGGTGGGGAGTGGCGCTTCTCGTAGGGCTTCTGTTGGCCCCGCTCATCCTCCAAGCGCTCTGGTGGATCCTTGCCCATCACATCCTGGGACGGCTCACGGACCGGGGGTGGATCGCCCCCCGATTGAAGTATGGTACTGCCCTGCAAGTGATCCTCTCCTTCCTCGTGGTATTTGTCGGGTTGCCCTTTTTGCTCGGCCTCTTGTTGATCCTCTGGCCCACCGCTGGGAGAGGAGGAGACTCTCCATCCGACGCCGCACAGGTGCTGAGTATCTTCCTCGCACTTCCGCTCGTCTACGGAGCTTATTTCGTGCTCATCGGTGCGCTCTGGTTGCAATGGCTGTGGCGGCGCTTGAGCAAGGAGCTCCTTCCACGAGCCTTGGAGGAGGGGGTGCTCAGCCCCCGGCTGAGCTACGTTACCGGCGTGTTGATCATGCTCCTGATCGTTGCCCTCTATCTCCTGCAGGCTCTGCTCGGGTTTCTTGCCACCGCCCTATCGGTTCGGAGCCCTTTCCCTTAGCGGGCCCGGAAGCTCCACGCCACGCCGACGAGGAATACGAGACAGAAGGATTCACCCGGAGAGTTGCAATCCTTGCCGCTCTCTCCTAGAATCCCGTTGCCATGAAAGCGCGGACGGGTGCGGAGATCCGCCGGCTCTTCTTGAAGTACTTCGAGGAGAAGGGGCACGCGGTCGTCCCCAGTTCCCCCTTGGTGCCGGACGACCCCACCCTGCTCTTCGTGAACGCGGGGATGGTCCAGTTCAAGAACGCGTTCTTGGGGCTGGAGAAGCGCCCCTACACCCGCGCCACGAGCTGCCAGAAGTGCATGCGCGTCTCCGGCAAGCACAACGACCTAGAAGAAGTGGGCCCCAGCCCCCGCCACCACACCTTCTTCGAGATGCTGGGGAACTTCTCGTTTGGGGATTACTTCAAGCGCGAGGCGATCCGCTACGCCTATGAGTTCGTCGTGGACGTCTTGGGCGTCGACCCCCAACGATTGATCTTCACGGTCCACCGGGACGACGCGGAGGCCCCCCAATACTGGCTCGAGATCCCCGGCGTCCGCGAGGAGCAAGTGCTGAAGATGGGCGACGCCACGAACTTCTGGAGCATGGGGGACGTGGGCCCCTGCGGCCCCACGAGCGAGATCCACTACGACTGGGGGCCCGAGTTCTGCACCTGCAAGGAGCCCGACTGCTCCGTGGCACGGGACAACGGCTGCGGAAGGTGGCTCGAGATCTGGAACCTGGTGTTCATGCAGTACGACCAAGCCTCCGACGGCTCGCGCGCTCCGCTGCCCCAGCCCGGCGTGGACACGGGGATGGGCCTCGAGCGCATCGCGTCGGTGGTCCAGAACGCGCCCACGAACTACGACACGGACCTCTTTCGGCCCCTGATGGAGCAGATCCGGAAGCTCACGGGCCACTCCGAAGGCCAGATGCGCGAGAACATCGTTCCCTACCGGGTGATCGCGGACCACGGGCGGGCGATGACCTTCTTAATCGCCGACGGGGTGGTGCCCGGGAACGAAGAGCGCTCCTATGTGCTGCGGATGCTCATCCGGCGCGCGATCCGCTTCGGGAAGAAGCTGGGGTTGGAAGGGCCGTTCCTGGGCGGAGTAGCGCAATCCGTGATCGCGGCGATGGGAGACTTCTACCCCGAGCTACGGGAGCGGCAGGACTTCATCGTGAAGGCGATCGCCCAGGAGGAGGAGCGCTTCGCCCGCACGTACCAGGCGGGCATGGAGTGGATCGAGAAGCTCTTCGCGAAGAAGGAGCGCAAGGGCGAGCGGGTGATCACGGGCGAGGAGGCGTTCTTCCTCCACGACACGCACGGCTTTCACATCCAGATCGTGGAGGACATCGCCCGCGAGCGGGGCTTCACGGTGGATCGGGCGGGCTTCGAGCGCGAGATGCAAAAGCAAAAGGAGCGCTCCAAGCAGGCCTCGCCCCGGGAAACGGCGGTCTTCTCCAAGGGCACCAAGCTCGACGTCCCCCCCACGGAGTTCGTCGGGTACGAGCAGCTCGAGGCGGAGGGGGAGCTGCTCGCCCTCGTGGACGAGCGCCAAGATCCTGTGGGCGAGCTGGCCCAAGGGGCGGAGGGGCAGCTCGTGTTCACCGAGACCCCCTTCTACGCCGAGGGCGGGGGACAGGTGGCCGATACCGGAGCGGTGGAAAACCTCGCACGTGCCGGACGGGCTCAGGTCCTCGACGTCCGGAAGGACGCCCGCGGGGTCTTCTACCATCGGGTGAAGGTGCTCGAGGGCTCCTTCTCCCCGGGGGATCGCTGCCTGTTGAAGGTGGACGCCGAGCGCCGCAAGAGAGTGCAGCGCAACCACACGGCCACCCACATCCTCCACGCGGCCCTTAGGGAGGTGCTGGGGCACCCGGGGGGCATCCAGGCGGGGTCGTTGGTGGCCCCGGACGAGCTGCGCTTCGACTTTACGCACTTCGCTCCCCTCACGGACGCGGAGATCGAGCGGATCGAGGAGCGGGCCAACGCGGTCATCCTGGCCGATCGCCCCGTAGAGATCTCCTTCGAGTCCCTGGAGGAAGCCAAAGCGAAGGGCGCGATGGCCCTCTTCCCCGAGGACTATCAAGGCAAAGAGAAGGTGCGCGTCGTCTCCATCTACGAGAACGGAGAGCCGTTCAGCATCGAGCTGTGCGGCGGGACCCACGTCCGGCACACGGGGGAGATCGGGCTCTTCAAGGTCGTTCGCGAAGAGGGGGTCTCCGCCGGGGTGCGGCGCGTGTACGTAGCCACGGGGGACAACCTCCTGCGCTACCTCGAGGAGAAGGAGCGGCTCCTTCACGAGGCCACGGCGCGGCTGCGGACCTCCGAGGGCGAGCTCCTCAAGAAGCTCGAGGCCCTCTTGGAGGAGCGGGAGCGCCTCCAAGAGGAGCTTCACAGGCTGCAGCAGGGACGGCTCCGGCAGCTGAGGGACGAACTCCTCGCGAAGCGCGAGCGCGCCGAGGGGTACGAGTTCGTGGTCGCCCGCGTGGATCTAGACGTCGAGGGCCTCAAGGAGCTGGTGGATTTACTCAGTGACGGGCTGCAGCGGGGCGTCGTGCTCCTGGGGACGGAGCGGAACGGGCGGGCCGTCCTCGTGGCCAAGGTGAGCGATTCCCTCACGGACTCCCTCCGAGCGGGCGACTTGGTGCGCGAAGCTGCGGGAGTCGTGGGCGGCAAGGGCGGGGGCAACCCCCGATTCGCTCAGGGCGGCGGCCCCGACGCCTCGAGGCTCGAGGAGGCCCTGCAACGGGTCCGGGATCGCCTGAGGCCTTAAACGGGGAGCCCTAAGAAGCCCTAAAAGGTATACCGCACGCCTATCAGAACGCCCTCGGCGGGACTGTAAAGAAAGGGAAAGCCAAAGATGGCGATACCAAACTCTGCGAAAAGACGCAGTGAAGAGCCCTCCGGGCGGTGCTCCAAGCCCCCCAGCACGTGAAAGCTGTAGACGAACCTTCCCTGGAAGAACGCAAGGCTTACGCCTCCCCCACCGAATGGGTATATGGAGACCCCATACTCCTGTAAGGTGAGGGGACCAAAGAGGAACTTCAGGTTGGCCAGGAGAGCTACGCCCTCCCCGATGACCCGGAAGGGGATCCCGAGCTCGCCGACGAACTCGTCGCTTACCTCAAGAGCTCCGTACGGTTCCGGCAGGGTAAAGAGAGGGACTTTCACCCCCATCGAGAGCTGAGCCCATACCGGAGCGGGCATAGCTCCCCAAAGGAGCCCTATTCCCAGCAGACACCTCAAGAGCCGACGGTTTCGACAAATCTTGCGACGATGGCCCATGCCTGTACTCTAGCTTATAGATTCTCCCCCTGCAAGCCCCGGTGCTCCGGCATCGAGGGGGCTTAGGGTACAGACCTCGCTCACGCGCCGGTGGAACCCGGAGCACTTGACCCCGACGAGAGGGGGCCGTATACTGAGCCCACTTTGTGATCCGAAGGGAGATGCACACGAGCATGGCCCAAATGCAAGATTCGAAGTCTGCCCTTACCCATCCGGATTATCCGGAACACCGCCTTCGCTCCGAAGAGGAGCAGGGCTTTCACGACTACGTGATCGAGTTGCTGGTGGAGAGGCTGCAGCAAGAAGGGCCTATGGAGATTCGCACCAATCCGGGGATGTCTCGCCAGAACGCCATCGTCCTCGAGGAGGGCAAGGAGTTTTACCCCGATGTCTTCACCGTCGCAGGGGATGAGGTGACCGCCATCTGTGAGGTCGAGACTCCGAATACCACACACGAGAGCTCGGTGGCTCAATGGAAGGACTATGCAGCGATCGGGGCGACCTTCTTGCTGATCGTGCCGGAAGAAGAAGCGGATACCGCCGCCCGCCTCCTCGAGGAGAATGAGATCCCTTGCCACGGTATCCTCACCTATCAGCTGACTACTTCCCCCGAGGGAGAGTAGCCCCCTAGGCACCCTTCGGAGGGACAATCCCGGCTCCCGCGCCGGGCCGGGAGGGAGTTCTCGTTCCGACTCCATCCTAGGACCAAGCCTACCCGGCCGCCGGATGCGGACGCGGATGCGCCTATACCTCGAGCACTTGCTGCTCCTTCTCTTTCATGAGTTCGTCGATCTTCTCGGTGAACTCGTGGGTGATGTTGTCCATCTCCTTGAGGGATCGGTGGAAGTCGTCCTCGCTGAGCTCGCCCTCTTTCTTTTGGCGCTCTAGCTCCTCTTTCATATGGCGACGGATGTTGCGAATCGCGATCCGAGCTTCCTCCGCCTTTTGGTGGACGACCTTGACGAGCTCCTTGCGCCGCTCTTCGGAAAGCTTGGGCACCGCGATCCGCACCACCTCTCCGTCGGAGGAGGGGTTAAACCCCAAATTGGCCTCCAGGATTGCCTTCTCAATGGCAGGAATCTGGGATTTGTCGTAGGGTCGGATCACGAGGAGGTTGGGCTCCGGCGCGGTGATCGTAGCCAGGTGTTTGAGAGGCGTTCTCGTTCCGTAATAGTCGACCATGACCTCCTCCACCATGGCGGGATTCGCCCGACCCGTGCGCAGGTGCCGCAGTTCCTCTTCGTAGACGTGGAGCGACTTTTTCATGTGTTGCCGCATCTCCTCCAAGCTCTTGTCCGGCATGCCTTTCACCCCCCTGCGAATACGGAAATTATAGTTCTCCCGAGGAGCCGGAGCCACCCGACAGGGAACTCAACCTAGGTCGCAAAGCGCTCCGGAGAAACCGCCCGGTATGCGATCCGTCCGCCGCCGCGATCGCCTCCGGGGGGCCTTCGGCCACGATATACCCTCCGGCGTCCCCGCCCTCGGGTCCCAGATCGAGGATCCAGTCGGCGACTTTGATCACGTCGAGGTTGTGCTCGATGACGACCACCGTGTTGCCCTTGTCCACCAGGCGCCGGAGGACGTTCAGTAGCCTCTCCACGTCCGCGAAGTGCAGCCCCGTCGTGGGCTCGTCCAGGATGTAGAGGGTGTGTCCCGTGTCCCGCTTGCTCAGCTCCTCCGCGAGTCTGACGCGCTGGGCCTCGCCGCCCGAGAGGGTCGTCGCGGGCTGGCCCAGCTCCATGTACCCCAGGCCCACATCGTAGAGGGTCTGCAGCTTGCGCCGGATCGCGGGATGATGCTCGAAGAACTCCAGGGCCTCCTCCACGGTCATCGCCAGCACGTCCGCGATGGACTTGCCCTTATATTGAATCTCAAGGGTCTCGCGGTTGTAGCGCTTCCCCTTGCAGACCTCGCAGGGCACGTACACGTCGGGGAGGAAGTGCATCTCGATCTTGATTAAGCCGTCCCCACGGCAGGCCTCGCAGCGCCCGCCCTTGACGTTGAAACTAAACCTTCCGGGCTTGTATCCCCGCGCCTTCGCTTCGGGAACTTGGGCGTACAACTTGCGAATCAAGTCGAAGAGCCCGATGTAGGTGGCGGGGTTCGATCGCGGCGTGCGCCCGATCGGGGACTGGTCGATCTCGATCACCTTGTCGATTTGATGTAAACCCTCGATGTCGTCGTGCTCGCCCGGCTTCTCCACCACGCGCCCTAATCGTTGAGCTACGCCCCGGTATAAAATTTCGTCCACGAGGGTGCTCTTCCCCGAGCCCGAGACGCCTGTAACACAGACGAACACCCCCAGCGGGATCTTGACGTCGATGTTTTTGAGGTTGTGCTGCCGCGCGCCCCTTATGAGCAGAAAGCCTTGGGGCTCTCGGCGCCTCTCGGGGACGGGGATCTGCCTCCTGCGGCTGAGGTACTGCCCCGTGATCGAGTCCGGGCAGGCTTCGATGTCCTTCACGGAGCCCGTGGCGACGATGCGCCCGCCGTGGGCCCCCGCGCCGGGGCCGATGTCCACGATGAAGTCCGCCGAACGGATCGTCTCCTCGTCGTGCTCGACGACGATCACCGTGTTCCCCAGATCCCTCAGCCCCTGGAGGGTGCGGAGCAGCCGTTGGTTGTCGCGGGGGTGGAGACCGATGCTCGGCTCATCGAGGATGTAGAGCACGCCCACGAGCCCGGAGCCGATCTGGGTCGCCAGCCGGATGCGCTGCGCTTCGCCGCCCGAGAGCGTCCCCGCCGGGCGGTCGAGCGTCAAGTACTCGAGCCCTACGTCCAGCAAGAACTTGAGCCGGGCTTTGATCTCCTTGAGGACCTGGTGGGCGATCTGCTCCTCCCGCTCCGGGAGCCTCAGCTTCTTGAAAAATTCGTACGCCTCGCGGATGGAGAGGGCCGTAAGCTGCTGGATGTTGAGCCCGCCGACGGTCACGGCCAAGCTCTCGGGGCGGAGCCGTCCGCCCCGGCAGTCGGGGCACTCCCGCACGCTCATGTACTTCTCGATTTCCTCGCGCGCCCCGTCCGACTCGGCCTCTCGATACGCCTGCTCCAAGGCGGGGATCACGCCGGGCCAGACGTCTTGGAAGTAGCGGGTCCGCCCGTAGCGGTTCGTGTACGGGAAGACCACGGGCTCGGGGACCCCGTACAGGATGATCTCGAGTTTCTCCGGGGAAAGCGCCCCCAAGGGCGCGTCCGGGTCGATGTCGTACGCCTCGCACAGGCCCCGAAGCAGCCCGCGGAGCCACTTGCTCTTGCGATCGGCCCAGGGGACGATCCCCCCGTTCAAAAGAGACTTCTCGCGGTCCAAGACGAGATCGGGGTCGATCTCCATCTTGTAGCCGAGTCCCACGCAGCCGGAGCAGGCCCCATACGGGCTGTTGAACGAGAACATCCGGGGCTCCAGCGCTTCGAAGCTGATCCCGCAGTCGGGGCAGGCCAGCTGCTCGCTTAAAAGTCGCTCCTCTTGGGAATTCCCCCCCTCGTCGAGGACGCTGAGCAGCACGAGCCCCTCGCTCTTTTGGAGGGCCGTCTCCACCGCGTCCGCGATCCGCGTCTTGCTCTGAGGGCGGACGATCAAGCGGTCCACCACCAGCTCGATCGTGTGCTTTCGGTTCTTGTCCAGGGACAGGGCGGGGACCTCCTCCAGGGGATGGATCTGCCCGTCCACGCGGACGCGGGCGAAGCCCTCCCGGCGCAGCTCCTCGAAGAGCTTTCGGTGTTCGCCCTTGCGCCCCCGGACCAGCGGGGCCAACACTTGCAGCTTGGTCCCCTCCCCCAGCGCGAGGATCTGATCGACGATCTGCTGGGCCGTCTGCTGTGCGATGGGGCGACCGCACCGGTAGCAGTGGGGCTTTCCGATCCGGGCGTACAGCAATCTTAGGTGATCGTAGATCTCCGTGACGGTCCCCACGGTGGAGCGCGGGTTCTTGTGCACCGTCTTCTGGTCGATGGAGATGGCGGGCGAGAGCCCCTCGATGAAGTCGACGTCGGGCTTGTCCATGCGCCCGAGGAACTGCCGCGCGTAGGCGCTCAAAGACTCGACGTAGCGCCGCTGGCCCTCGGCGTAGATCGTGTCGAAGGCGAGCGACGACTTCCCCGAGCCGCTTAGGCCCGTAAAGACGATGAGCCGGTTTCGGGGCAGTTCCAGATCGACGTCTTTGAGGTTGTGCTCCCGCGCGCCGCGGATCGTGATCTTCTCGTGGCTCAAAGGACTCCTCCGCCTCTCCTTCCGCTCCTCACCGCTGCCGAGGCCGGGACCGGGGCGGCCCTAGTTTGCCGGATCGTCGCCTAGACTTCAATGCAATGCGGAAGCGGGGGGCCACTCCCCGAATGGGACGTCTGTGCGAACCCGTGTCCCTATCGTGTACAATACCAAGTCCCAACAGCCGAAAATCCCTCAGCACGGAGGTGACGCGATGCGACGCCGATTTCTCGCCGTAGTAGCCGCGTTCCTTTCCCTCCTTGTGCTCCCCTTCTCCGGTCTTCCGGCGCAGGCTCAGGAGGCGGGGGCGGAGGCTTCCGAGTCGGGCCTTACGATCTCCACCCCCTATCCCGCCCAAGTCATCGAGCCGCGGGAGACCGTGAACCTGTCGCTTACGGTGCGCAATCGGGACCTGCCGCCGCAGATCGTCTATCTCGACGTCCGGGAGGCGCCGGAGGGCTGGACGACCCGCTTCTCCGGGGGCGGGCGCACCGTCAAGGCCGTCTACGTGGACACGGACGACACGGTCAGCGTGAGCCTCAAGCTCGAGCCCCCGGAGGACGTCCCCGCCGGGACGTACCGCTTCGTGGTCGTCGCCCGCGGCGAGGACGCGGAGGCGGAGCTGCCCATCGAGCTTACGGTGGAGGAGAAGCTCCCTCCCCGGCTGAAGCTGGACGTGGAGCTGCCGACGCTGCGGGGCTCGCCGAACACCACCTTCCGCTATCGGGCGACCCTGGAGAACGAAGGGGACGAAGAGATTCTGGTGAACCTCGACGCCGAGGCCCCCGAGGGCTTTCAAGTGACGTTCAAGCTGCGCTTCGGCAGCGAGGAGGTCACGAGCATTCCGCTCAAGGCGGGGGAGTCCAAGAGTCTGGATATCGAAGTGCGCCCGCCGCGCCAGACGCCCGCGGACGAGTACAAGATCCGGGTCCGCGCCCAGGGGGGCGAGGCGTTCGCCGCCCTGACGCTCACGGCGGTGGTGACGGGCCGCCCCGATCTGGACGTGACGACCCCCGACGGGCGGCTCTCGGGCCGGGCGACCGCGGGCCGGGAGAACCCCTTCAAGATCGTGGTGCGCAACCGCGGCAGCGCCCCCGCCCGGGACGTGGAGATGAGCGCCTTCGAGCCCTCGGGCTGGAGCGTGGAGTTTGACCCCAAGCGCATCCCGGAGATCCCGCCCGACGGCGAGCAGGAGGTGGTCGCCCGCATCAAGCCCTCCGAGAAGGCCGTCGCCGGGGACTACATGCTCACGATCCGGGCCAACGCCCAGGGGGAGTCCGACTCCGCGGAGCTGCGGATCACGGTGGTGACCTCCACGCTCTGGGGCGTGGTGGGGATCGCGCTCATCGCCGTGGCCCTGGGGGTCGTCGGGTTGGCGGTAGCCCGCTTCGGTCGGCGGTAAAAGGAGGCTCCCATGGCGGGCAGCGGCAACGGCGTCGTGATCCAGACGGAGGGGCTCACGAAGCGCTACGGGGACCTCGTGGCCGTCGATCACCTCGATCTCAACGTCTACGAGGGCGAGGTCTTCGGGGTGCTCGGCCC
>Ga0256839_1005251_pt1 | contig 12072 bp, 12 predicted proteins | sample 354166metaG_FD_185968 | JGI IMG/M metagenome (GOLD analysis project Ga0256839, IMG submission 185968) | Hydrothermal vent microbial communities from Mid Atlantic Ridge, Atlantic Ocean - 354-166 | ecosystem: Environmental > Aquatic > Marine > Hydrothermal vents | place: Atlantic Ocean: Mid...
GCGGATTCGCTGGAGATGGCCCGCTTCGGCGCCCGCCAGGCTGCCTCCACCCTGGTGGTGGCCGGGGTGCGCTTCATGGGCGAGACGGCCAAGATCCTCAACCCGGAAAAGCGCGTGCTCATGCCCGAGCTGGGCGCGGAGTGCTCGCTGGATCTGGGCTGCCCGGCGGAGGAGTTCGTGCCCTTCTGCGATGCCCACCCCGACCGCACGGTGGTGGTGTACGCCAACACCAGCGCCGCGGTGAAAGCGCGCGCCGACTGGGTGGTCACATCCAGCATCGCGGTGGACGTGGTGCGCCACCTGCACCGGCGGGGCGAGAAGATCCTGTGGGCGCCCGACCGCCACCTGGGCCGCTACGTGCAGGACCAGACCGGGGCCGACATGCTCCTGTGGCAGGGCGCGTGCGTGGTGCACGAGGCCTTCCAGGCCGACCTGCTGCGGCAGGTCATGGCGGCCCACCCGGAGGCGGCGGTCCTGGTGCACCCGGAGTCGCCGGCGGACGTCATCGCCCTGGCCGACGTGGTGGGCTCCACCACCCAGCTCATCGACGCCGCCCGCCGGCTGCCCAACGCCACCTTCATCGTCGCCACCGACCGCGGCATCTTCTACAAGATGAAGCAGGCCGCCCCGCACAAGACCTTCATCGAGGCCCCCACCGGCGGCGCCGGCGCCACCTGCGTGAGCTGCGCCCATTGCCCGTGGATGGCCATGAACGGCCTGCGCAACCTGGCCGCGGTGCTGGAGACGGGTGCCAACGAGATCACCATCGACGAGGACATCCGCCGCCGCGCCCTGCGCGCCACCCAGCGCATGATCGACTTCCGCGCCGCCGCCTGAAAGGCCCCGGCGCCGTTCCCGGGCGACCCGGCACCCCCTGGCCTACGCCAGCAGCGCTGCCGCGGCGCCGGCCGCCACCGCCGCCACCATCGTTCCTCCCATCCGCAGGCCCAGCGCGCGGCCGCCGATGGCCAGGGCCAGGCCGCCCTTGACCAGGGTGTTGGTCATGGCCGCGAGCAGGATCCCCCACGCCGCCACCCGCGCGGCCAGGTCGGGGCCCGTGCTGCGCGCCAGCGACAAGGTGACGGCGTCCACGTCCATCACGCCCGAAACCACGCCCAGCAGGTAGACACCGGTGTCTCCCAGGAAACGCCGCAGCGCCTCCAGCAGCAGCATGACCGCCACCAGGAACAGGCCGAACTTGAACGCGAGGGAGAGATCCAGGGGGCGGTCAATGGGCAGGCCGTCCACGGCCGCGTGATCGCCGCGGTGGCGCCAGTCCCACACCGCCACCGCGAACAGGATCGCGGCCATGATCAGCAGCGGCGGTGCCAGGGTTGCGGCCAGCGCCGGCTGCACCAGCAGCACCAGCACCAGCATGCGGGGAAACATGGTGCCGCAGGCCAGCAGGATCCCCGCCCCGGCCAGGCGCCGGGCCGGGGCCGCGGCTCCCAGGCGTGAAAAATTGATGGTCACTGCGGTGGAGGACACCAGCCCGCCGAACAGCGCCGTGTACAGCACGCCCCGGTGCACGCCGGCGAGCTTCATGGCGAACCAGGCGATGAAGGAAATGGCGGCGATGAGCAGCACCATCCAGCCGATCTCGAACGGGTTCAGCGCCTGCCATGGCCCCATCCCGCGATCGGGCAGCACCGGCAGCAGCACCACGCCCATGAGCAACAGCTTGAGAAAGGCGTTGAGCTCGGCGCCGCTGATGCGGCGCAGCCAGCCGTGCAGCAGGGGCTTGAGGCTGAGCAGCACCGTGGCCAGCACCGCCAGCGAGGCCGCCTCGAGGCGGAAGCCGCGTGCCGCCGCCGCCCCCAGGGCGAAGGCCAGCAACAGGGCCACCGCCGAGGTGATGCCCACGTCCTTGTCCCGCCGCATGTCCTGCCAGCGGGCGACGATGAGCAACGCCCCCAGCACCAGCAGCGAGGCCCCCAGCACCAGGTCGCCCAGGTCCTGCCCCAGCAGGGCCCAGACCCCGCCCAGCAGTCCCACCAGGGCGAAGGTGCGCAGTCCCGCGATGCGGCTGCCCTCGGGGGCCTCGCGCTGCTCCCAGCCGCGCTCCAGGCCGATGAGCAGGCCGATGGCCAGTGCCAGCAGCAGGTCCCCCAGTGGTTGCATGATGTGGCGGCTCGTCCCGTGGCAGGTGGGGCAACAAGTGGTCCCGGTCTTTGTCACCGCGCCGGCATCCGGCGCCGGTCCGGGTCGGGCGGTTTCCAATCACGCGCTTGCACCGTCGCCCGGCGGGCGGCCTCCCTGCCCCGTGCCGGCGCGACATCCCGTATGATACCCGCAACCCGGCCGCGGCACGCAGGTTCCATGTCCACTCCGCCCCCGCATTGCTACGCCATGCGACTGCTGGCCCCGTTTCGCGGGATGCTGCAGGTGGTGGCAACGGAGTCGGCGCGCGCGCTGAGCGACGACGGCGTCCACTGGCAGATCCAGGTCAGGGTGAGCACGCGCAATCCCCTCTGGTGGGGCGGGGTCAGCGGCGAACACGCCGGTGAACGGCTCATGGTGTTCGCCGGCTGGAGCGCCGGCGAAGGCCTGGTCCAGTATCCCTTCGATCCCATGGCCGATCTCGACCAGGCCTGGGCCCGGGCCGAGGCCATGGTGGCGGCGCTGGAACCGATCCACCGGCAGGTGCCCTTCGCACCCGCCGACCACCTGGAACACTGGCTGCTCGATGCCGGCGGCCGGCCGCTGGCGCTCATCGCCAGCCGCCTGGACACCGAACCGGCGGCGTCGCGCGCGGCCCGGTGGCACGCGGCCGAGCCCCCCGGCGCGCCCCTGGGCGACCCCCTCGACGAGGACACGCGGGCCCTGGCCCGCGCCGTCAACGCCGCCGCCGCGGGCAGCGCCTGGTTCCACCGCCGCGACCACGGCCTGGAACCGGTGCACGGCGGCGGATTCGTCCCTGCCCATCAGGTCCCGCCGCTGCTGCTGGCCCGGCACTGGGCCGACGACCGTCACCGCCGGTTGCTGGATGAATACTTCCGCCGCCAGGCCCCGCGCCTGCTCACCCTGCACGGTCTCGACGAGGCGCTGCGCCGGGAGCTGGAGCAGGCGGCGGCGGAACAGCCCGAGGCGGTGGAACGCTACGTGCGCCTGTACCCGTGCCTCATCGACGAGGCGCTGGTGAGAAGCACCCGGGTCCGGGCCCGGCTGCGCCGGGGCTGAATCACATCCCCACCAGCGCGTGCCACAGGGGCAGGGTGACCAGCGCCGCCACCGTGCTCAGCGCGGCGGCGGCCGCGTACAGGCCGGTATCGAGGCGGAAGCGATCGCAGATCACCACGCCCAGGACCATGGAGGGCATGGCCGCCTCCAGCACCAGGCCGGTACGCAGCACCGGCCCCGGGGGCAGCAGCGCGGTGATCCCCCAGACCCAGGCCGGCATCAGGAAGAGCTGGCAGGCCAGCACCCAGCCCACCCAGCGCCAGCGCCGCGGCCCGGGCCGGCGGAACTCCAGGCCCATGCCCAGCACCAGCAGCATCAGCGGCACCACCGCCGGGGCCAGGCGGTCCAGCACCGCCTGCGCCAGCGCCGGCACCTGGAGGCCGGCGGCCTGCACCGCCACCGCCGCCGCCACCGCCCACAGGGCCGGCACCCCCGCCAGCCGGCGCCACACCGGCTGGGGCGGACCGCCCTGCCCCAGGCGCGAGGCCACGGCCAGGCCCACCGTGAGCAGCAGCGGCAGGCAGGCGAACAGGTCGTACTGGATGGCGATGCCACGGCCGCGCTCGCCCAGCACCGCCTCCAGCACCGGCAGGCCCAGGTAGGTGGCGTTGGGCCAGGCCGCGGCCAGCGCCACCGCCCCCAGGGCCGCCGGCGGCAGGCCCCGGGCACGGGCCACGAGCAGGGTGGCGCCCAGGGCCAGCAGCACCGCCGAGGCCGCGGTGGCGCTGATGACCAGGCTCTCGCCGCCCAGCGGGCTGCGCACCAGCACCCGGAACACCAGCGCCGGCAGCAGGATGTCGTAGACCACCTGCGACAGGGCCGCGCGCATGGCGGCGGCATCCGCCACGCCCGGGGACAGGCGGCGGAACGCCACCCCCGCCGCCACCAGCACGGCCATCTCCAGCAGGGCCTGGATCACGGCAGGTGCGCGGTGGCGCGGAACAGCCCGGCCACGGTCTTGGCGTCGTCGATGTCGCCGCCGCGCGCGCGCGCCAGGGCCTCGGCAAAGGGCACCCAGTGCACCTCGAACACCTCGTGGGCGTCGGCGCGGGCCCGGCCCCGGGTCAGCTCCGTGGCCAGGTAGAGGTGCACCACCTCGGTGAACACCCCGGGCGAGGACACCACCGCCCCCAGCGGCCGCCAGTGCCGGGCCTGGAGGCCGGTCTCCTCGGCCAGCTCGCGGCGGGCGGTGTCGGCCGGCGGCTCACCGTGATCGATCTTGCCCGCCGGCAGCTCCCACAGCCAGCGCTCCAGGGCCGGCCGGTACTGGCGCAGCAGGCACACCGCGCCGGCGGCATCCACCGCCACCACCGCCGCGCCCCCGGGATGGCGCACGATCTCCACCTCCATGACCTCGCCGTTGGGCAGCGCGCGCCGGTCCGTCTCCAGGCGCACGATGCGGCCGTCGTAGATGCGCCGGCTCACGAGGCGCCGCCCCGCCGCAGCACGTGGACGCTGTCCGTGAACAGCCTGGAATTGGGCACCAGCACCGTGCCCTGGTCGGTCTCGAGCCGGGTGTAGCGCAGGTCGATGGCCGTCACCTCGCCCTCGTGGCCGGCGGCGCGGATGCGATCGCCGCACAGGAAGGGCTGGTGGAAAAGAATGAGCACGCCGGCCACGGCGTTGGCCAGCACGTCCTTGAGGGCGAACGAGAGGGCGAAACCGGTGAGTCCCAGCCCCGCCACCATGGCGGTGACATCGATGCCCAGGGTCCCCAGCGCGGAGACCCAGCCCACCAGGACCAGCGCCACCCGCGCCGCCTGGGCCAGCAGCCCGATGACCTCGCGCCGCCCCGGCTCGCTGCGTGCCGCCAGCAGTCGCAGGGCCCGGCGCACCATGCGGCTGGCGATCCAGAACGCCGCCAGGATGGCGAGGGCACCCGAAAGGCGCGGGCCGAACGCCTCCGCCGCCTGCCACCACGATGACCAGTCGGACTCCATGTTCTCCTCCCGTGGGATCCGGTGCGTTCATACCCCAGCCGCCGGCGCAATGCAAACGGTGATGTCCCGCGTTTACTCGTGCCGCACCGCCGGGATACGATAGCGGCGTCGCAAACGGGAAACGAACACGCCATGGCACCCTCTCCGGATCTCTCCCGCTGGCTGGCTCCGCTGCGCGGCGCCTGGGCCTGGCTGCGCCGGCGGCTGGCGGACCTGGCCGGGGCCTGGCACCCCGACACCTGGCGCGCCCGCGGGCCGCTGTGGGCCGCGGGCACCGTGGCCGTCACGCTGGCGGTGCTGCTGTACCTGCTCGGGGTGTACTGGACCAGCGAGCCCGAGCCCTTCGACGTGCGGGCGGCGGCCCTGGAGGAAGCGGGCGGCGACGAACGGCGGCTGGTGCCGGGCTATGTCACCACCGCCACCGTCATCCGGCTCATGCGCACCCTGTTCGACAAGCCCGGCGGCTACCTCAGCAACGATCGCCTGCCGCCGGTGTCGCTGTTCGGCACCTACCGGATGCTGGACAACATCCCGAGCTGGGAATTCGGAGTGGTGGTGATGGTGCGCGACACCGCGCACGTGCTGCGCAACGACTTTTCCCGTTCCCAGTCCCAGGGCGTGGAAGACCCGGACCTGGCCGAGGCCGAACCGCTGTTCAACTTCGACAACGACTCGTGGCTGTTTCCGCCCACCGAGCGCGAGTACCGGCGCGGCATCAACCACCTGCGCCGTTACCTCGACCGGCTGGCCGACCCCGCCGACACGCGGACCCAGTTCTACGCCCGCGCCGACAACCTGAGCGAGCTGCTGGCGGTGGCGGGCAAGCGCCTGGGCAGCCTGTCCCAGCGGCTCAACGCCAGCGTCGAGGAGCTGCGCGTCAACACCGACCTGGCCGGCGACCCGGCGGCGCGCCAGGCCACGGCGGCGCCGGGCCTGGTCATGGCCAGGACCCCGTGGATGGAGGTGGACGACGTGTTCTACGAGGCCCGCGGCTACACCTGGGCCCTGCTCCACGTGCTGCGCGCGGTGGAGATCGACTTCAAGGACGTGCTGGAGAAAAAGCGCGCCCAGGCCAGCCTGCAGCAGATCATCCGCCTGCTGGAGCAGACCCAGCGCGACCCTTCCAGCCCGGTGGTCCTCAACGGCGACCCGCTGGGCTGGCTGGCCAACTACTCCAAGACCCTGGTGAGCTACATCTCGCCCGCCAACGCCGCCATCATCGACCTGCGCAACCTGCTGGCGCAGGGCTGAGCCCGGCCTCCGCCGGGTGGGGGCGGAGGTAGGACGCCCCGGCCAGGTCCGCTTCCCCCGCCTCCGCCGCCAGTCCCCGCAGCCGCCTGCGCACCGCGTCCAGGGAGATGCCGCCCTCGCGCCACGCCGCCAGCGCCTCGTCCAGCGCCTGCAGCCGCGCCCCCGGCAGGCCCGGCGCGAGGTGCCGGCGGGCACGCGCCAGGGCGCGCTCGTGCCCGGCCGCCCCCGGCGGCCGGGCCAGGGCCTGCATCACGCTTTCTATATAGGCCGCCGGATCCGTGAACAGCAGGCGCCCGGCCCGGCACAGCGCGGCCTCGTCGTGGGCCAGCAGGCGCAGGCGGTGGGCAGCATGAAACTGCAGGCGCGCCTCGCGCGGCGCCGCCGTCCCGCCCAGGCTCTGCCAGTGGGCGAACACCGCCACCTGCCCGGCGAAGAGCGCCGGCGCCCGGGCCAGGCCGGCCTCGTCGACCACCGGCAGCCCGGGCCAGGCGCGGCGCAGGGCGGCGGCGAAGACGCCCGCCCCTTCCTCCAGCACCTGCCCCGCTCCATCGAAAAGCGGCGAGTCGCCGGCGGCGCAGCTGGGCGAGCGGGCCTTGCCCACCATCCCGTGCACGGGGGCCTGCCGCTGCACGAAGCCGGCGCCGAACGCCTCCAGCGCCGCGGTGACGTCGAGCGCCGGATCCTCCACGCCGCGCACGCGCACGCCGCCGTCCCCGGCCACCCGCTGCACCGGCGGCCGCGGCACGCCCAGGCCGGCCTCGGCCTCGGGGCACGCCGGGACCACCTCGAACACTGCGGCCAGGGCCGCGGCCGCCTCGCTGGCCCGGTGACCGCCGTCGTAGCGCACGGCCTCGCCCAGGAGGCAGCGGCTCACCACCACCCGCGGGCGCACCACCGGCCAGGTGAACGGCGGGATCACCACCTGCCCACCCTGGTGCCGGCCGAGAGACAAGAAAGAGACGTCATGGAACGGGACCGGGCCGTCGACGGGCCCTCACCGTAGCAGGCACGGCACCGCCGCCGCAACGTGCCGCGGGATGTGGAATAATGCAGCCTCGTTGCCAGGAGCAGTCATGATGCGTCGTCGGGCCAGGTGGATCGCCGCCGCGCTGGCGGCCGTGGTGCTGGCGGGTGGCTACGCCCTGCTGGTCCGGCCCGAGCCGGTGCCCGTGGTGCTGCGCGCGGTGGAACGGGGCACCGTCCAGGCCACCGTGGCCAACACCCGGGCGGGCACCATCAAGGCCTGCAACCGGGCCCGGCTGTCGCCGGCCATGGGCGGGCAGATCGCCAGCCTGCCGGTGAAAAAGGGTGACCGGGTGGAGCAGGGCCAGCTCCTGCTGGAGATCTGGAACACCGACCGCCGGGCCCAGGTGGAACTGGCCCGGCGCGAGGCCGAGGCCGCCTCGGCCCAGGCCCGGCAGGCCTGCACCCGGGCCGAGGTGGCGCGCAGCGAGGCCCGGCGCCAGGCCACCCTGCTGAAGAAGGGCCTGGCCGCCATCGAAAACGTGGAACGCGCCCAGGGCGAGGCCAGGGCCCAGGCCGCCGCCTGCCAGGCGGCGCGGGCCAGCGTCGAGGTGGCCCGCGCGCGCCTGGCCCTGGCCGAGGCCAACCTGGACCAGACCCGGCTGCGCGCCCCCTTCGCCGGCATCGTGGCCGAGATCAACGGCGAGGTGGGCGAGTTCGTCACCCCCTCGCCCATCGGCGTCGCCACCCCGCCGGCGGTGGACCTGGTGGACACCACCTGCCTGTACGTCTCCGCCCCCATCGACGAGGTGGACGCCCCCGCCATCCGCACCGGCATGCCTGCCCGCATCACGCTGGACGCCTTCCCCGGCCGCCGCTTCCCCGGCCGCGTGCGGCGGGTGGCGCCCTACGTGCAGGACCGCGAGAAGCAGGCCCGCACCGTGGAGGTGGAGGCGGAGTTCGCCCATGCCGGCGACAGCCGCGACATGCTGCCCGGCTACTCGGCTGACCTCGAGGTGATCATCGAGGAGCGCACCGGCGCCCTGCGCGTCCCCACCGAGGCGGTGCTCGAGGGCGGCCGGGTGCTGATCTACGACGCCAGCACCGGCGTGCTGCGCGAACGCCGCATCCGCACGGGCCTCTCCAACTGGGAGTACACCGAGGTCCTGGACGGCCTGCGGGAAGGCGAGCGGGTGGTGGTGTCGCTGGGCCGCGAGGGCGTGGTGGACGGCGCCCGGGCGGTCCCGGAACAAGAAACCCCGCCGCCGGCACCATGACCGCCCTGGTCCGCCTGCAGGGCATCCGCCGCGACTTCCGCGTGGGCGACCAGGTGGTGCACGCGCTGGACGGCATCGACCTCGCGGTGGAGACGGGCGAATACCTGGCGATCACCGGCCCCTCGGGGTCCGGCAAGTCCACCCTGCTCAACGTCATCGGCCTGCTGGACCGGCCCACCGCCGGACGCTACGAGCTCCGGGGCGAGGACGTGACCCTGTTGTCCGACGAGCAGCAGGCGGCGGTGCGCAACCGCACCATCGGTTTCGTGTTCCAGTTCTTTCACCTGGTGCCGCGCCTCACCGCGCAGGAAAACGTGGAGCTGCCCATGCTCCTGGCCGGCATCGCCCCGGAAGAGCGTGCCGGGCGCGCGGCCGCGGTGCTGGACCGGCTGGGCCTGGCCGACCGCCGGCACCACCGGCCGGACCAGCTCTCCGGCGGCCAGCGCCAGCGCGTGGCCATCGCCCGGGCCACGGTCATGCAGCCCGCCCTGATCCTGGCCGACGAACCCACCGGCAACCTGGACACCCACTCGGGGGCCGAGGTCATCGGCATCCTGGAGCAGCTCAACGCCGAGGGCATCACGCTCATCGTCGTGACCCACGATACCGGCATCGCCGGACGCGCGCGCCGCCGCGTGCACATCGTCGACGGCGCCATCCAGTCCGACCGGGCCCGGGATCCCGCCCATGGCGAGACCGGCTGACGTCGCCGCCTTCGCCCTCGGTGCCCTGCGCGGCTACCGCCTGCGCACCTTGCTCATGCTGGTGGCCATGGGCATCGGCGTGGCCGCGGTGGTGGTGCTCACCGCGCTGGGGGAAGGCGCGCGGCGCTACGTGGCCGACAGCTTCGCCTCGCTGGGCACCCACCTGCTCATCGTGCTGCCGGGGCGGGCCGAGACCCGCGGCGGCGTGCCCACCACCCTCATGGGCGAGACCCCGCGCGACCTGACCCTGGACGACGCCCGCGCCCTGCTGCGCAGCCGCCACATCCGCCGCATCGCCCCCATCAGCGTGGGCGGCTCGGTGGTGTCCTGGCGGGCACGCCAGCGCGACTCCATCGTGCTCGGCACCAGCGCCGACTTCCTCGCCATCCGCCGCTGGAGCATGCGCCGCGGGCGCTTCCTGCCGCGCGGCGAGCTGGACGCCGCCGAGCCGGTGTGCATCATCGGCGAGACCGTGCGCCGGGAGCTGTTCGGCGTCACCCCCGCGCTGGGCCGCTGGCTGCGCATCGGCGAGTACCGCTTCCGCGTCATCGGCATCCTGGCCTCCAGCGGGCGCTCCATCGGCGTCGACACCCAGGAGCTGGTCATCATCCCCGTGGCCTCGGCCCAGGCCATCTTCAACAACCCCTCGCTGTTCCGCATCATCGTCGAGGCGCGCTCGCGCGAGGACATCCCCCGGGCCAAGGCGGACATCCTCCGCATCATCCGCGCCCGCCACCAGGGCGAGGAGGACATCACCGTCATCACCCAGGACGCGGTGCTGGCCACCTTCGATCGCATCTTCCGTGCCCTGACCCTGGCCGTGGGCGGCATCGCCGCCATCAGCCTGGGCGTGGCCGGCATCCTGATCATGAACGTGATGCTGGTGGCGGTGACCCAGCGCCGGCCCGAGATCGGCCTGCTCAAGGCCCTGGGGGCGACGCCCCGCACCATCCTGCTGCTGTTCCTGGCCGAGGCGGCGCTGTTGTCGTCGGCCGGCGCCGGCCTGGGACTGGTGGTGGGACAGGCCGGGAGCTGGGCGGTGCGGCTGGGCTTCCCGGTGCTGCCGGCCTACGCCCCGTGGTGGGCCTCGCTGGCCGGCGTGCTGGTGGCGGTGGGCACCGGCACCCTGTTCTCGCTGCTGCCGGCGCGCCGGGCGGCGCGCCTGGACCCGGTGGCGGCCCTGGCCCGGAGATGAAACGGTGAGGCCCGGCGACGCACTGCGCCTGGCCGCCGGGGCCCTGGCCCACCAGCGCCTGCGCAGCTTTCTCACCGCGCTGGGCATCGCGGTGGGCATCGCGGCGGTGGTGCTGCTCACCGCCATCGGCGAGGGCCTGCACCGGTTCGTGGTCGCCGAGTTCACCCAGTTCGGCACCAACATCGTGGCCGTCAACCCGGGCAAGACCCAGACCCACGGGGCCTCGCCCGGGATCATCAACACCACCCGGCCGCTGACCATGGCCGACGCCCTGGCCCTGCGCCGGGCCCCCTTCGTCCGCGCCGCGGTGCCCTTCGTGTGGGGCAACGCCGAGGTGGAGGCCGGCGGCCGCAGCCGCCGCACCACGGTCTACGGCACCGGCCCCGACATGCCCGCCGCGTTCCGCTTCCGCATCCGCAGCGGGCGCTTCCTGCCGCGCGACGATCCCACCTCGCCGCGGGCCCTGGCGGTGCTGGGGGCCAAGCTCAAGCGGGAGCTGTTCGGCACCCGCAATGCCCTGGGCCGGCGGGTGCGCATCGGCGGCGAGCGCTACCGCGTCATCGGCGTGCTGGAACCCAAGGGCACGGTGCTGGGCTTCGACCTCGACGACGCCGTGTACATCCCCACCGCGCGCGGCCTGGCCATGTTCAACCGCGACAACCTCATGGAGATCGACGTGGTCTTTCGCGAGGGCACGCCGGTGGCCTCGGTGGTGGAGTTCATCCGCCGCACCCTCACCGCCCGCCACGGGCGCGAGGACTTCACCATCACCACCCAGCAGCAGATGCTGGAGGTGCTGGGCTCGGTGCTCAACGTGCTCACCTTCGCCGTGGCCGCCCTGGGCGGAATCTCCCTGCTGGTGGGGGCCATCGGCATTCTCACCATCATGACCATCGCCGTGCGCGAGCGCACCGCGGAGATCGGACTGCTGCGCGCGCTGGGGGCGCGCCGGCGCCAGATCCTGTGGCTGTTCCTGGGCGAGGCCGCGGTGCTGGCCGCCGCCGGCGGTGCCGCCGGCCTGCTCGCCGGCGCCGCCGGCGGCTGGCTGGCCCGGGCCCTGCTGCCGGACCTGCCGGTGCACCTGGCGCCGGGCTTCGTGCTGCTGGCCGAGGCGGTGGCGGTGGGCATCGGGCTCGCCGCCGGCGTGGTGCCCGCCCTGCGGGCCGCGCGCCTGGACCCGGTGGAGGCGCTGCGCGCGGAGTGAGCCGGGCGCGGGCGATTCAGTGGGGCCGCGCCCGCACCCGGATGCGGCCCAGCACCGGGAACGCCACCACGCCCTGGGCCTGGCGCAGGGCCTTGAGGTAGAGCTTGCCGGCGCGGTAGCCCTCGCGGAAGGACTGGCGCAGGTGCGCCGCCTCGGTGATCTGCCCCCCGTGCAGGGCGTGGGAGAACCCGGAGCGGAAGCGGTCGGCGACGAGGTGGCGGGGAATGCGGACCCCGGCCTCCTCCGGCGTGGGATAGACGTGTGGGCGTGCCTGTTTCATGGCGGCACCTCCCGGGGATCACTGTGGGCCTGTCTCTCTTATCGGCCCCCGCAACCATCCCCTTGAACCACCACGGCT
>Ga0256839_1005252_pt1 | contig 12070 bp, 19 predicted proteins | sample 354166metaG_FD_185968 | JGI IMG/M metagenome (GOLD analysis project Ga0256839, IMG submission 185968) | Hydrothermal vent microbial communities from Mid Atlantic Ridge, Atlantic Ocean - 354-166 | ecosystem: Environmental > Aquatic > Marine > Hydrothermal vents | place: Atlantic Ocean: Mid...
TCTCTTTTTAAAAGCCCCAGTTTAAATAGATGTAAGCTTTCGTTTAGCATATTTTCATAATTTTCTCTTGTTTGTGAAAAGAGTCCATAGTGTAGCATGATGCCATCTATCATGCTGACTAAAACCCTTCCAAGAGCTTGAGGATTAATATCAGAATGTATTTCTTTGTTTACTATAAGTTGAGCTATATTTTGACTATAAAAATTTCCCATTTTATCAAAATAATCAGCAATAGTTTTTCTAAATGCTTCTGAACCAAAGCTCGGACCAAATGCTTCAAAAAATACAGGAATAAATTTAGCTTCTTCTGCATCGATAAGTAAGGAGGTTTTTATATGGACTATAAATTCATCTAATGTTTTAGCCTCTCCTTGTTGATTAAGCCATGTTTCCATTTTTGCAAAATAACTGTCAACAAAAGCAATAGAAAGTGCTTCCTTTGAATCAAAATATAAATAGAGTGTACCTTTTGCAATGCCTGCTTCTTTTGCTATTTTTACCATGGTACTATTATGAAATCCTTCTTTAATAAAAGTTTTCATGGCTGCATTTAGTATTTTCTTTTGCATCTGTTTTTTATCTACAATTTTTGGCATGATATTCCTTTAGTGTTATTTTAATGACTATTTGGTCATAAAAAGGTTAAATCACTTGACAAAAAATAAATAAAAGAGTATTATTTTTTAAATGACCTATGGGTCATAATAAATTATACGAAGGATTTAAAATGATAAAAGAGTTGAATCAAAGTACAAAAAATATGTTAGTTTTTGAAATTACAGGAGAGGTGACTTTAGCAGAAGAAAAGGCATGGATTAAAAGATTTGATGCACTCTTAGAAACCTATGATAAGGTAAATGTTGCAGTCATTTTGGGCAAAAACAGTGCTTGGGAAAGTAGAGCGGGCTGGGAAGATATTAAATGGCTAATGGGACATGTTCGAAGATTTGATAAAATTGCTATTGTTGCAGAAGGTAATGTTTGGAAATGGCTAATCACTGTAGATAGTTTTTTTGCCAAAATGATGGAAATAAATGAGCGTTATTTTGAACCTACAGAAACAAAAGAGGCTATAGCATGGATAAAGGATGAAAAATAATGTACCCAAAGGTTACTATTTATACACTTATTCTCGCATTGATTACTTTGTCATGGATGGTTCCAGGTGGACCTGTTGAAACCAGAAGTTTTTCAAATGTTGATTCGGCAATTGTATTAGGTTTTAATATATTTTTAACATCTTTAGTTTTGGGTGCATTGGTACTAATTTATTTTATGTTTAAAAAACAAAAATGGGCATATTCTCTTACATTTTTAGTAGGTGTTGCTTTTGTAATTGTCTTTTTATTAGATCTTCTTGGTATTTTCCCAGTATCACTTGATTCCATGAGTCAACTGCTTTTTATATTGGAGATATTGGGTACATTATTTGGATTTAGTCTAATGTATCTTTCTTATGTAACATTGAAGTATACACCTAGTGAGTATTGGTCTGAAACTTTTCAAATACCCTTTGGCTTAATACTTTTAGGGATTTGTTTATTACTATTTGGTGTATATGTTATATATTTTGCAACCAAATCAGCGTTACATTAGGGGAAATTATGCAAGACAATCAAGGTGGTATAAATAGACAACATAATAGTTCTTTAAAACAGAAGATAGTTTTTATAACTCTTCATACTTTTATCATAATAATATCTTTATATATAGTGCTAGAGGGAGTAGAAATATATGACAAGCAAAGAGCTTGGATACTTTTTGGATTTTCTTTTATATATTTTTTAAGACACATTACTACCCTTTTTTACTTACTGCAACGACAAGTTGATTGGGGAGAGGTCTTTGGATTAAGTAGTTTTTTTGGATTGTTTGAAATTGGATTGTTATTATTAGGTGCAGGTATTTTTCATCAACATGCTATTGAATTTGATTGGACTGATAGTATAGCTATTATACTATTTTTTCTAGGTTCATATCTCAATACCTATAGTGAACTACAACGAAAATGGTGGAAAAATGATTTAAAAAATAAAGGCAAAATATACACTAAAGGGCTTTTTTAACATGCCATGCATATTAACTTTTTTGGGGATGTGGTATTGTTTACGGGCTGGGTGATAATGACACATACTTGGTGGGCATTTTGTTTACCATTGTTTATGATAGTTTCTTTTGTCTTTTTTCATATACCGACACTAGATAAGTATTTACTAGAACGATACGGTGAGGCATTTGAGCTGTATTCAAAGAAGAGTAAGAAGTTAGTACCATTTGTTTATTGATTTTGTTTTGTAAATAGATTAATCATAATAGAGTATCAAGAGCAATGTGTTGGTGAGGAAGTTTAGGAAAATAATATCTTAAGGATAATATAGTAAACTTGCATACTATATATTTTTTTACTAAAGGCTTGTAATGAATTTTTGGATTGGTGTTGCTTCAAAGGAGCATGTGCAAATAGGTCAAGATGGGGGTTTTGCTCAATTGTGTCATGGTAAGGAGCAACCATTAAAGAGAATGAAAAAAGATGATTGGATAATTTATTATTCATCAAAAATAAAAATGCAAGATAAGATACCTTATCAAAAGTTTACCGCGATTGGAAAAATTATCAGTGATGAAATTTATAATTTTGAAATGGCACCAAATTTTATACCTTTTCGTAAAGATGTTAATTTTATAACAAGTATTGATGCTGACATAAGACCTTTAATTGATGCACTCTCATTTATTACAGATAAAAAAAGATGGGGATATCCATTTAGGTATGGTCATATAAAAATCTCAAAAGATGATTTTTTACTAATCGCCTCTACTATGCTTCATAAAAATACATTGCAACAGATACAAGAGGAGATTGAATATGAAAGAAAATAGTTTCAACTTTGAACAACCACAACAGAGTTCAGGTTTTTTATTGTGGCAGGTAACAACACTTTGGCAAAGAAAAATTAAAACAACACTTGAGACAATGCATTTAAGTCACTCAGGATTTGTCCTATTAGCAAGTTTACTATGGTTTAAAGAACAAAAGATAGAAGTAACTCAAACTACTTTAATTAACCATACAAAACTTGATAAAATGACCGTATCAAAAAGTTTAAAAATTTTAGAAAAAAATCTACTCTTAATAAGGTCAGAAAATCAAAAGGACACAAGGGCAAAAACGATTACATTAACAAATAAAGGTATGCAATTAGCAAAAAAATCAATAATTTTGGTAGAAGATGTAGATAAAGATTTCTTTTCAAATTTAAACATAGAAGAGATAGAACAACTTAATAAATTGTTTATAAAAATTACACAGGGAGAGAATTATGAAATTTAGTGAAACAATAGAGATTAACAGACCACCCCAAGAGATTTTTACACACTATGCCAATGTAAAAGATTGGTCAAAGTGGGATAGTGATGTAGAGTATGCTACCATAGAAAACGACTTCAAACAAGGTGTTATAGGTACACTAAAAGCAAAAGGTGCACCTAAAGCTAAGATATTATTTACAGAAGTAACGAAAGATAAATCATTTACAACATTAGGAAAGTTACCACTGTGCAAAATCTATTTTGAGCATCAGCTAGAAGTTGTAGATAGCAAGACTACAAAGGTCACACATAGCGTTATTTTTGATGGTTTATTAGCTCCTTTATTTGGAAGAATGATTGGTCGTGGTATTCAAAAGCATTTACCTAATGCTTTGTTGGGGTTGAAAGATTTAGTTGAAGGGTGCTTATAGAGGGGCTAGTGTAAAGAGGAGACTTTTTATCACTTTAAGCTAATTTTGTACTATATAGTTCTATAATTAAATTATGAATCATAAAAACAGTGTAGGTAGACCTAAAACTTTTGAAAAAGATGAAATACTTCGTTTAGCCATGTACCATTTTTGGGAGCATGGGTATAGCAGTACGAATCTTGATGAGCTTTTACACGCCATGGGGATAAAAAAAAGTAGTTTCTATAGAACATTTAAATCTAAAGAAGAGGTTTTTTCTTTGTCTCTTTCTTTGTATCGTAAAGAGTATTTTGAGTGGATGTATCAGTTAGAAAAAGAAAAAGGCACAAAAAATTCTTTGCTAGAAATGATTAAGTTAAGTATTTCAGAAGTAGAAGATACAGGAAAAGTAAAAGGTTGTCTGTTGATGAACTCAGGTAAAGAGTGTTATCTGAAATATGATAGTTTAAGTAAACAAATAGCGATTGAATTTGAAGAAATGTTAGATTTTACAACAACTTTTATACAAAAAGCTCAAGAGAGAAAAGAGATATTAAATACTTTAGAAGCAAGAAGCATAGCCATTGAATATTTGACACTTTATAATGGGATTATAATGATGCTACAAGCTGGACTCAAAATAAAAGATGCAGACATTTTATTTGCTCGAGTAGAGACGCTATTAGAATAGAAATTTTTTTAGTTAATTTGGTACTATTTAGTACCAAATTTTAGAAGGAGGTAAAACAGAGTGTAAAGTGTAAGATATATTTTTGTACTAATTAGTTTCATAATAAGGAGAGTAAATGAAAAGAAGAGATGCCCTTGCAAACATAGTTAGCATTAGAGGGCTGATAATGTTACTACCTAAAATGTCAAAAGCGAAAGAGATGATTTTTAAAAATAGTTCATGCAAAAAGCATGGTAAACCAAAGGCTTTGGTGATATATGCAAGTGAATATGGCTCAACAGAAGGTGTGGCGAGAGCCATTGCTAAAGTATTGTGTGATGATGGGAAAAGTGTTGAGCTTATGCGTGTACAAGATGTTATGAGTTTAGATGGCTATGAACATGTCATTGTCGGTAGCCCCATTCAATACGATGCATGGATGGATGAGGCTAAGGAGTTTGTAGATAAATATGAAAAACAATTATCATTGATAAAGGTGGATTATTTTTTTACCTGTTTAACACTGTCACAAAAAAGTGATAAAGCAAGAAAACAAGCACAGCAATATGCTGATGGTTTAATGCAGATAAATACTCATGTCGTGCCACGATATATTGGGCAATTTGCAGGGGTTTTGGATTATAGTAAATTCTCTTTCTCCTTTCGCATATTGGCTCATGTAATGTTTGCTGTATTAGGTGTAAAAGAGGGTGATTATAGAGAGTGGAGTGCCATAAAAGAATGGTCAAACAAAATTAAAGGATAAAAGATGAAAAATTCAAAAGTAGTAAAAAGTTATTTAGTGGTAGCAGGTATAGTGGGCATATTGGTTGGAGGAGCAAATCTTATAATGCCTATAGCATTTAATGCCTCATCAGGGATAGATTTAAAAGATAATTTGAATCTAATTAACGAGATGAGAGCAACAGGAGGAGGCTTATTGGCAAGTAGTTTAGTGATATTTTTAGGGGCATTTATTGGGCGATTGCGTTTTAGTTCAGTTTTTCTCTCTGTGATGATTTATTTAGGATATGGTCTAGGACGTTGCCTAAGTATGTTGCTAGATGGTATGCCCAGTGAAGAGATGACTCAAATTGTAATGTTTGAACTTCTAGTTGGGGTTGTTGGACTATATGTATTTATGAAATATAAAGAGAAACGCTAAACTTATATTTAATAGCTCATTCTTTTTTGTGATGCATATCATTTGGCTTACTGACTTCTCCCAGAAGCTCACCCATTTCATCACCCCAAACCATCATTTGTTGAAAAATAGGTATGAGTTTTTTCCCTGCATCGGTAATGGTATATTCAACCTTTGGAGGGACTACAGGATATACTTTTCTTGTGATTAGTTGATGCTTTTCTAAATCTCTGAGTGTTTGCGTGAGCATTTTTTGAGTGATTTTTCCTAAATTTTTACGAATTTCACTATAGCGTAATGTGCCATAATGCAGATGCCATAAAACAAGCCCTTTCCACTTACCAGAGACGATGTCTAGGGCAAATTCAAAGGAACATGCATACTCTTTTTCTTCATATTTTATCTTCATAAGTATCCTTTTGGTATGTATATATCTTTTTAGGTAGTTCTTGACAGTATAGCATACAAGATGCTAGAGTTGCAACATCAATTTAACGATAAGGATATAAAACATGATAGAAAAAAATGACAGTATATTGATTACAGGTGGAAGTAGTGGTATAGGTTTGGCTACAGCAAAAACATTTATAGATGCTGGGGCAGATGTTTTTATCACAGGGCGAAATGCAGAGCGTTTAGATACAGCTAAAAAAGAGTTAGGTGATGCACTCACTACCATACAAGCAGATGTGAGCGATACTAAAGACAATGAAAAGGTGTATGAAATAATAAAAGATAAAAAAGGTTACTTGACGACCATCTTTGCAAATGCAGGAGTAGCAGAGGGAAATATAATGGGGAAAACCTCTATCGAATCTTTTGATAAAACTTTTGACATCAATGTAAAAGGCATGTTTTTTACCGTGCAAAGTATGTTGCCCTTACTGAAAAATGGTAGCTCTATTGTACTCAATGCTTCTATAGTAGCCAATAAAGGTATGGCAAATTTAAGTCTATATAATGCCAGTAAAGCAGCAGTGAGGTCATTTTCAAGGTCATGGGCAAATGACTTAAAAAGCAGACATATACGGGTAAATACAATTAGCCCAGGGGTAACTGAAACACCTATCTTTACACATGGGTTAGATATGAGCAAAGAAGATATAGAAAATCTAAAAGCATCTCTAGCACAAACTTCACCCATAGGAAGAATGGGAACCCCACAAGAGATAGCTGATACTGTTTTCTTTCTAGCTTCAAAAAAGGCTAGCTATATTAATGGGATTGAGTTAGCTGTTGATGGCGGTTTTGCTCAAATATAAAAAGTATTTGACATTGAATAATTTTAAAGCTATACTTTTACCAAACAATCGTTTGGATAAATAAAATGGCAATCAAAAAAACAACCAAAGAAGAGATACTAAAACAATCCGTAAAACTTTTTAAATTTCAGGGCTACTACAACACTTCCATGGCAGATATAGCCTCTGCTTGTGGGATTTTAAAGGGGAGTTTGTACCATCATTTTAAGAGTAAAGATGATGTTGGTCTTGCCTCACTTCGTTTTATTCACAGTTATTTTGTCGATGAAGTTTATGCCATTGCCTACAAAGATGAGTTACCTATATTGGAGAGGTTAGAGCAGTATATTCAAAAGATAGATGACTACTTTTTACAGAGCGAGGGTGGGTGTATCTTTGGTAATTTTGCTCTGGAATTACCCAAAGAGAGAGAAGCGTTTCGAGAGATTATCCGTGCAGATTTTGATGCTTGGGTGGAGTCATTGGCGTATATGTTTCAAAGTAAATACCCTAAAGAAGAGGCATTGAGCATGGCAAAAGAGTATGTAGCACTTACACAAGGGGCTATTATGATGATGAATCTACGACAAGATACGACAGAGTATCTAGCTGTAGGCGAGAAAATTAAGAAACTATTAAAGGATTAAAAATGCAAGAGAAAAAACACCCACTTCCACCATTTGATGAAAGCACAGCCGTACAAAAAGTACGCATGGCAGAAAATGCTTGGAACATGAAAGACCCCAACAAAATATCTATGGCATATTCTGCTGATAGTAAGTGGCGAAACCGAGATGTATTTATCAACGGACGTGATGAAATAGTGGCGTTTCTTACTAAGAAGTTTGAAAAAGAACAAGCATACAGACTCTGTAAAGAGATATGGGGATTTAGACACAACAGAATCGCTGTGCGTTTCGCCTACGAATGGCACGATGAGCGTGGACAATGGTGGCGAAGCTATGGCAATGAAAATTGGGAATTTGACGAAAATGGACTGATGAAAGTGCGTTGGGCGAGTATCAATGATGTGGCTATTGGAGAGGGTGAAAGAAAACTTCTTTGGGAGGGTGATATGCGTCCTGAGGATTATGCGAGTTTGAGTGAGATGGGGTTGTAGCCATGCCCAAAAAAACTTACCAAGAACAGATGAGAAACTCTTACCCTAAACACCCCATCATAAAACCCATTCCACCATCAATGGTCAAAACATGGGGAGAGGGTACGCAAGTGTTACCCTCTCCTTTGGAGATACGAGACGTGATGAGAAGCATACCAAGTGGCGAGGTGATGACAGCAAAAGAACTCTGTGTTGTTTTGGCAAAGAAACATAAAGTGGACATAGCCTGTCCTTACACCACAGGTATACTCATGAACATTGTCGCTCGTGCCATAGAAGAAGATGAAAATGACGACACACCTTGGTGGCGAACGCTTGGTTCTTGTGGTGAACTAAAACCCAAGTACCCCAATGCTCCAGAAGAGCAGATGGCATTGCTAGAAGCTGAAGGGTTTTCTTTTGAAAAGAAGGGGAAGAAGTGTGTGTATTGGGTGGTGAAGAGATGAAAAGTTAAGTTAACAAATTTTAAGATATACTATAAATGATAACAATATAGAAAAGCTATGAGTGGTAAATGGATATAGAAAAGATGTTAAAAGTACTAGAAATTGGTACTATTGAATGGCGTAAACACGCATTGGAACGAATGTTGCAAAGAGGCATCAGCCGTAATGAAGTCAAAGAAACTCTACTGTTTGGAGAGATTATAGAAAATTATGAGACGGATGTACCTTTTCAAGTGCATTATTTTTTCATTTCAAAACAAAAGCGATTCATGTTGTGGCAAGTTTAGATGAAGAAAATATGACAGTTTATATTATCACAGCATATCTGCCTGATAGTGTACATTTTAATGAAGATTTAAAAACTAGGAGAGAAAATGAAAACAGTTAAAACAAATTGTCCGATTTGTAATGGAAAAAAAGAAGATGCAACTGTTACTTTTACAGTTGATTTGGGGACTAATTTGATTATTATTAGAGAAACACCTGCGACAGTATGTTCTCTTTGTGGCGAAGAGTGGATTTCTGATAAAGTTGCTGAGAATATTGAATTGGTAGTTAAAGAAGCAAAAATGAAAAATAGAATGATTGAAGTTGTGAACTTTTCGTTAGAAGATGTAGCTTAGAACGGAGCAAATAACCATATAGACACTATGGGGTCAGATGCTTGAAGCTGAAGGCTTTTCTTTTTAGAAGAGAGGGAAGAAGTGTGTGTATTGGGTAGTGAGGGGATTAACCTAAAATATAATTTGTTCGTATTATAATATGTATAATATATATTTTTTAAGGATTATAATATGGAAAATGTAATTTTATCTCAGAATAAACATTGGAAAAACAAATATAAGAATCTATATAAACGAGATATTTTTGAGAAGTTAGAACGAAATCTACAAACAAAACATATACAAGTGATACAAGGTATAAGACGTAGTGGAAAGTCTACACTTTTTAAACTTCTCATAAATCATCTTATCCAAACTGTTGACCCTGAAGAGATACTTTATATCAATCTTGATGACCCATTTTTTACACCCTTTAGAGATGATGCTACAAAATTTTATGACATCATACAGACGGCTAAGAAGCTGACTCAAAAAGAGGTAAAATATCTTTTTTTAGATGAAGTTCAAAATATGAAAGGTTGGGAGAGTTATGTTAAGAGTGTGTACGACAGCGAACTCTTTACTAAGATATTTGTCACGGGGTCTAACTCGACACTGCTAGAGGGAGAGTTAGCCACACTTTTAACGGGGCGATATTTGTCTGTGCAAGTACATCCTTTGAGCTTTAAAGAGATACTGCGTATTAATAAAATAGATACCTATATGCAAATAGTAGAACAAAAACCAAAAGTGCTTAAACTTATAGATGAGATGATGAACTATGGTTCATTTGTTGAAGTCTATGACCATAAAGAGGAGTTTAGGCGTGATATTCTTACGACATATTATCAGACTATTTTACTCAAAGATTGTGTGTCAAATCATGCAATCAGGGATGTTAAGAGCTTTAAGGAGCTTAGTTTTTATCTGCTTAGCAATATTACGTCACTCTACTCCTATAATTCCTTGGCAAAGGCAGTGGGTATTAATGATAAAAGTGCAAAAGAGTATCTTTCCTACTTAGAAGAGAGCTATTTATGTACTGAATTAAAACAGTTTTCTTTCTCACTCAAAGAACAGCAAAATGCCAAGAAGAAAGTTTATTTTAATGATAATGGTTTTGTATCACTCTCTTTTAAATTTTCTTCCAATCATGGTAAATTGCTCGAAAATTTAGTTTTAACAGAACTTATAAAAAGTGGCTATGAAGTCTATTTTTACAACAAGAATTTTGAGTGTGATTTTATAGCCAAAAATGATAAACATACTATCGCCATACAGGTATGCTACGAACTCAATGATGCTAATAGAAAAAGAGAATTCAATGGACTAAACAAGCTTCCTTTTGGTGTAGATGAGAAGATTGTGATAACTTATAATCAATCTGAAGAGCTAGATGGTATAAAGGTAATTGGTTTTTGGGAGTATTTTGGATGAGTATTATAAAAACCTACCAAATAGACGCATTTGCTAACAAAGTATTTGAGGGAAACCCTGCGATGGTTGTGCCTTTGGATGTGTGGATAGATGATAAGCTTATGCAAAAGATAGCCCAAGAAAACAACCTTAGTGAAACAGCATTTTTTGTGCAGAAAGATGAGATTTGTGAACTGCGTTGGTTTACGCCTTTACATGAAGTAGATATGTGTGGTCATGCTACTTTGGCATCTGCGTATGTGCTGTTTGAATGTATGGAATATGAAAGAGAGGTTATTAGGTTTTCTACTAAAAGTGGGATATTGGAGGTTAGAAAAGATAAAAATCATTTTATCATGGACTTTCCAATTCAAACGATAGAACCTTGTGACATAAGTCAACAAATAGAACAAGCTTTTGGCGTAAAGCCTTTGGCTACTTTTGCTTCTATGGACTATATTGTTATTTTTGAAAATGAAGAAGAGGTCGCCCATGCAACACCTAATTTAGCCATACTCAAAGAGCTAGAGTTAAGAGGCGTTTGCATTAGCTCTAAAAGTGAAAAATATGATTTTGTAACTCGTTTTTTTGCCCCAAATTTAGGCATAGATGAAGACCCTGTGACAGGTTCTGCATTTACACAGTTGGTGAGTTATTGGAAAGAGGTATTAAAAAAAGATGAGTTTTTTACCAAACAACTATCGGCTAGAGGTGGTGAAGTCTATTGTCAGTTAAAAGGTGAGAGAGTTGAGATAAGAGGGGAAGCTGTGAAGTATTTGGAAGGGATGATAGAGGTATGATATCTTTGTCAAATGCAGAGGATAAGGAGTTGATACTTTTTTATAAAATGTCAAAACAACATCACATTGGCACGGCATTAAATGAAAAGTCTTTCAAACAATTTCAAGATGAGTTTGATGATGAAGCTTTGGTTTATATGTGTGTTAAACAAGATGAACAACTTGCTGGGTATCTACTTTTATCACTCGAAAAAGAAGGAAAGTTACATCTTAAGCGTATAGTGATAGACCAAGAGCATTTAGGCATTAGATTGTCGGTGTTGCAGAAAGTAGAAGCGTATGCAAAAAAACTAAATAAAAACTATATGTGGCTAGATGTCTATACTGACAACAAACGAGCTATTAAACTTTATGAAAAAGCAGAATACAGATATTATGATAGGGGTATTGAAAATGGGCGTGAGGTTTGTTTTTTTGAAAAAGATATTTGAAAATTTTATGCTTAAGAGAAAGGCACTTAGAAAATGAACACAATAAACATACAAACCCATAAAAGCCCAGTAGGGGAATTACTGCTAGGCTCTTACAACGAAAAACTATGTCTACTAGACTTCAAATATAGGCGTATGCGTACCACCATAGACAAGAGACTACAAGCTGGGCTAAATGCCGAGTATGTAGAGGAGAGTTCAGAGGTGATAGAGCAAACCATTACACAACTCAAAGAATATTTTGAGGGAGAGCGAAGAACTTTTTACATTCCACTTCTTACCATAGGTACAGACTTTCAAAAGTCTGTCTGGAAAGGACTTTTGAAAATCCCTTATGGTACAACAGCTTCTTATCTAGAACTCTCCAAAAACATAGGCAATGAAAAAGCAGTACGAGCCGTAGCTTCTGCCAATGGGGCGAATGCCATAGGCATACTCATCCCTTGTCATCGTATCATAGGGTCTAATGGTGACTTGGTAG
>Ga0256839_1005253_pt1 | contig 12068 bp, 12 predicted proteins | sample 354166metaG_FD_185968 | JGI IMG/M metagenome (GOLD analysis project Ga0256839, IMG submission 185968) | Hydrothermal vent microbial communities from Mid Atlantic Ridge, Atlantic Ocean - 354-166 | ecosystem: Environmental > Aquatic > Marine > Hydrothermal vents | place: Atlantic Ocean: Mid...
TACTATGAACTGCTGATGTCAGACTTTCCTTATTTTGAAAGTCATTATCATAATTCACTTGACTATGCTGCTGATTATTTCTTGCGCGCGGCTCTTGTATAACAGGCTCGCTTATCCGCTCTCTTTGCACATACTGCGCTTCTAATGGTTGAGAATTCTGCCCTTGATAATATAGTTTATCCTCTTTTGGCGCTTCACTGGATGTTTTAGCTATTGCTGCTCGACCTTCTACCTGCTCAAGCAAGTTTTTCAAATCTGAGCGCAAAGCATCCCAATCACCAGATTTTGCACCTGATTTCGAATCTCTTTGAATCGACCAATTTTTTGTTTGTTGGGCGTGAGCCATAAATTTTTCTCAAAAATAAATAATAAAGCACAGCAATTCAGACAAAAACTGCCCCTTGATAGTTACTTTTGATAAAACATAGTAAATAATGAGTTAATCCTTGGTGCATTTTGATACTTATTGACATGTAATTATTAAATTTTGCAGGATTTAAGTCTAAATATTGAAATTTTCTGACCATCAAGTTTTCCACATTTCTAACTAATTGATTGCAAAAGCAAATAAATTAAATGAAACTCTCGATGATTAAATTAGCAAGTGCTAATTTATTATAGCAACGAAATATAATATAAACAATTTGGGAAAAAACATGCTTAAAGAATTTAAAGAATTTGCTCTAAAGGGCAATATGATGGACATGGCCATCGGTATTATTATTGGTGCGGCATTTGGTGCTGTTATCAAATCTCTTGTTGATGACGTATTTATGCCAATCATTGGCCAGCTTATGGGCGGGCTTGACTTTTCGACATGGATGGTTGGTTCAATAAATATTGGCCTATTCATTAACGCTACTGTTAATTTTATAATCATTGCCTTTGTATTATTTTTGGTTGTCAAAGGCATGAATAACATGAAACGCAAAGAAGAAGAGAAAGCTGCCGAGCCCGCCACTCCGCCAGCGCAAGAAGTTCTACTTAGTGAAATTAGAGACCTTCTTAAAAAGAAAAAATAATTTAAAATTTAGTTTTATTTTTTAATTTAATGCGCCCATCTATATGTTTTATATAAACGATTAGATGGGCGTTTTTTGTAATTTTTTAAAGTAATTACATCTTAATTATTTAATTATCAACAGCCATAATATTTTCATTTGCAATTTAAGAACTAGGAATATATACCTATTATAGGTATTCGAACCTATGTAGTTACCAGCTTGGCTAAGGGGACTACTTAATACAAATTGCAATAGCGAATCACCCATAGGTATTTATCTTTAATTATGTTTGGTAAGGAATTTTAAAGATGTGGATGCGGTTCGCCTAACGTGGAAAAACAGGGCAAACATCATGAGCGACGAAATATATTATCATTCATTTTTTAATAGAGACCGACTAGTTTATATTGTAGATTCTGATCCTGGGACATGTGAAGCACTTAGTGTTTTATTCAGATTAGAGGGCTTTCAAACAGCATTTGCACTAGATAATGAAGGATTTTATTCCTTACTCGAACGCAAGTCACCTGATGTTGTAGTTATGAATATGGAAATTGATTCTGATGGGGATTTATCTGCTCTCAAAAAAATTAAAGCTATGCGGACAGGTACGCCAGTATTTTTATTGTCAGAACATAATGATGTAAATACTGCTGTTAATGCTATGAAAATGGGGGCAACAGATATTATCACTAAGCCTATTGATAGCGAAAAACTTGTTCGGGCGGTTAGAGACGCTTTGCGCCGTGATGTGCATCTTGGCGCAGTGCAGGGCGGCAGGCGACCAATTGAAATAAGAGGCTTTAATCAACTTACACCGCGTGAGCGTGAGGTTTTACAACTTATATCGAATGGTCAATCCAACAAAGAGGCGGGCCGCGATTTGGGAATTTCACCGCGCACCATTGAGGTGCATCGTGCGCGGGTGATGGAGAAATTAGGTGCACGAAATACTGCAGATTTAATGCGGATTGTCTTAACCAGCTAAATTACCACTTTTCAAAAGAAGGACTAAAGCAAGGGATTAAAATGAGACTGATTATAAGATTTATTAAATGAGTTTATATTAGAGATAATAATCAAGCCAACATTGGTAAAATATAATATCGCGCACTCAAAAATTATAACATTTTAATAGCATAGATATTATTATTCTTTATAAGCACATTGATTACTTTTATATTGTCTGGACTTCTCATGATTAAGCCTACCCTTGCAGCCTTTGCTCGACATATTTCTTCGGGCAAAAAAACTGGCATTCCTAAAAATGGTTTCACCCCTTCTGTTATTAGAATTGAGGTTTTAGCTGGCCTTACCGTGGCCTTGGCGCTTGTGCCAGAAGCAGTGGCCTTTGCTTTTGTTGCAGGTGTGCATCCATTAGTTGGGCTTTATGCCGCCTTTATCGTTGGGCTAATTACGGCGCTTATAGGCGGCAGACCGGGTATGATTTCTGGCGCAACAGGTGCTTTAGCGGTTGTCATAGTAGCTTTAGTTTCAACTCATGGGGTTGAATATTTATTCGCCACCGTTGTTTTAATGGGAATATTACAAATTTTGGCGGGGGTTTTTCATCTTGGTAAATTCATTCGTCTTGTGCCGCACCCAGTAATGCTAGGCTTTGTTAATGGCCTTGCAGTAGTTATTTTCTTGGCACAATTACACCAATTCCAAGTTCCTGCAACTGAAGGAGCGCATGGTGGTGAAATGGTATATCTAAGCGGCATGCCTTTAATCATTATGCTAGCGCTTGTTATACTTACAATGGTGATTATCTGGGGCATGCCAAAAATTACTAAAATCATTCCCGCACCATTAGCTGGCATTGGAATTGTTGCCGCCATAGTGATAATATTTGGCATTGATGTGCCGCGTGTGGGTGACTTGGCTTCTATCAAAGGCGGCTTACCAATATTTCACATTCCACAAGTTCCATTAAATTTTGAAACCCTAAAAATAATTCTCCCCTATGCGCTAATTTTAGCAGCAATTGGTTTGATTGAAAGTCTTTTAACACTTAACCTTGTTGGTGAAATTACTGGTAAGCGTGGTGGTGCATCTAAAGAATGCGTGGCTCAAGGCGTAGCAAATAGCGTTACTGGGTTTTTTGGCGGCATGGGCGGCTGTGCAATGATTGGCCAATCAATGATAAATGTTAAATCTGGTGGACGCACGAGATTATCAGGAATTAGCGCAGCTTTATTTCTATTATTATTCATTTTAGTTGCCTCAAGCTTAATCGAGCAAATACCATTAGCGGCATTGGTGGGTGTGATGTTTATGGTGGTGATTGGCACATTTGCTTGGCAAAGCCTGTTATTATTTCCAAAAATACCTCTAACAGATTCAGCGGTAATTGTTTTAGTAACAATTGTAACAGTTTTTTATAATTTAGCCTTTGCAGTTATTGTTGGCGTAATAGTATCAGCACTTGCTTATGCATGGAGCAATGCAAAACGAATTCAAGCAAAAATTTTAGTCAACAAGGCGGGTGAAAAGATTTATGCAATTGAGGGGCCATTATTTTTTGGCTCGGTTGAAGGTTTTTCAGAACTTTTTGATCCTGCAAATGATCCTGAAACAGTGATTGTGGATTTCATGGATTCTCGAGTTGCTGACCAATCAGCATTACAGGCTATTGAAGCCTTAGCTTCAAAATATCAGGCACTTGGCAAGAATTTACAATTGCGTCACCTAACACCAGATTGTCATAAATTACTCAAAAAAGCAGGTCAGCTTATCATAGATAGTGATGATGATCCTGATTATGAGGTGGCTGTGGATTATTCTATAAAAACAGGCTCACTTGGCGCTGGACACTAGATTGTTTTATGCTTTTGCTCCTATGTTATTTCACCATCATTAAAACGCCTCATTCACATAAGATGAATGATAAAACTCAAAGGGGAAATATTATGAATTTTAAACTTGCGAAGTCTAAATCTAAAAATTATAAATATATTGCTGTTGGATTAGTTGCACTTTCGCTTGGCGCATGCACAACCACAAACCCTTTTACAGGCCAAAATCAACTTTCTAATACAACTGGCGGCGCGTTGATTGGCGCTGGTGGCGGAGCAGTTGGCGGTGCTGTAATTGGTGCAGCAGTTGGCGGCGACCCGCGCATTGGCGCACTTATTGGGGCAGGCGTTGGTGCATTAGCAGGCGGAGCAATAGGTAATTACATGGATCAGCAAGAGGCCGAATTAAGAGCGCAGTTACAAGGCACAGGCGTTTCAATCACCAGAAATGGTGATCAAATTTACCTAAATATGCCATCAAATGTTACCTTTGATGTTGGCAGATCAGATGTTCGTCCCCAATTCCAAGAAACCTTAAAATCAATTGCTTTAATTATGCAAAAATACAACAAAACTATTGTTGATATATATGGTCATACAGATTCAACAGGCTCTGAAGCAAGCAATCTTGAATTATCAAAAAACCGCGCAATTGCAGTTGCCAATGTTATTTCAGCAAATGGAGTTGATCCACGACGTTTTTACATTGATGGCAGAGGCGAAAGCCAACCAATTGCTTCAAATGATCTTGAATCAGGTCGCGCACTTAACAGAAGAGTAGAAATTAGAATTGCTCCTTTAAGCTAGATTTTTCTTTAAATTAGTAATTCATTTAATGCTTAACAGATTGCCTTTGCGGACGAGCAAAGCGAATTACCGCGAGATCGAAAGCCCAATTTTGGTGAAAACAAAGGTTTGAATGGAAGTAAAAAATATTGAGCAAGGTGTTTACCTTGTGCAATATTTATTGCGACAAGCAAGCTTTTGTTTTCACCAGAATGGTGCTGCTGGACAGATTTGAACTGTCGGCCTCTTCATTACCAATGAAGTGCTCTACCCCTGAGCTACAGCAGCTAAAGCGAATTTTGTTTAATTTAATAAAATCAAAGCTCGCTAGTAAAATCGCGCCGTTAGTGCCATAGTGTAACAAAACACGCAAGGTTAAAATTTAGACTTTGTTTGGTTTAATTTAATCAAAAGAGTAAAAATATAAAAATACTGAGAATTTTTAATAATGAATAATAATATTTCTAAAGCAGATAAAGAAAAAAAACTGGCGCAAAAATTGAAAGAAAACTTAATGCGTCGCAAAGCACAGATAAAACAACGAAAAACAAAACAACCAAAAAATAATTAAATTTAATATATTCAGTGCAAAATTAGATGTAATCCTAATTAGCAAAGGCTTGATATTTTTACTTAATTTAGGCTACACAGAATAATATTTTACGCAAAGTGACGGATAGATTGAAATGGATAAAATACGCATAATTGGTGGCAACCAATTAAATGGTGAAATAACCATCTCAGGGGCAAAAAATGCTGCCCTTCCGCTAATGATTGCATCATTGCTAACAGATGAAGAACTAGTTTTAGATAATGTGCCAAATTTAGCTGATGTAAAACAATTGCAGAAAATTTTAGAAAATCACGGTGTTGAGATAAATATTTCAGATCACATAAAAACTGATGATATGGGCGGGCAAAAAGTTAGCTTTAAAGCAAAAACTATTAGCGATACTTGCGCCCCTTATGAGCTTGTTTCTGCCATGCGTGCTAGTTTTTGGGTTATTGGTCCATTGCTTGGCAGAATGGGAGAGGCAAAAGTTTCTCTGCCAGGGGGCTGTGCAATTGGCACTCGTCCAGTTGATTTTTTCCTTGATGGTTTAAAAGCACTTGGTGCGCAGATAGAGATTGAAGATGGCTATGTAATTGCCAAAGCGCCAGAGGATGGCCTTAGAGGTAATCGGGTGCATTTTCCAAGAATTTCTGTTGGTGCAACCCATACCGTTATGATGGCGGCGGTTTTAGCTAAAGGAATTACCATAATTGAAAATGCTGCATGTGAGCCAGAAATTGGCAATGTTGCGCGCTGTTTAATTGCTATGGGGGCTAAAATTTCTGGTCTTGATACTCATACCTTGACCATTGAAGGAGTTGAAAAACTAAACGGTGCGAATTTTGAAGTTTTGCCTGATAGAATTGAAGCTGGCACATTTGCCATGGCCGTTGCGATGAGCGGAGGCGATGTTTTAATGCGCAAAGGTAGGGCAAGCGATTTACAGGCGGCAGTTGATGTTTTAATAAAAGCTGGCGTTGAAATTGAGCAAGAAGAAAACGGCTTTCGGGTAAAAGCAAACGGTGCGGGTCTGCGCCCAATTGATGTCGAAACAGATCCTTTTCCGGGTTTTCCAACAGATTTACAAGCGCAATATATGGCGCTTATGACTCGTGCAGCAGGGGTAACAAACATCAAAGAAACTATTTTTGAAAACCGCTTTATGCATGTTGCTGAATTGGCTCGTTTTGGTGCAGATATTAAAGTTGATGGGCAAAGCGCTATAGTTAGTGGTGTGCCGCAATTAAGCGGTGCGCAAGTTATGGCAACTGATTTAAGAGCTTCTGTTTCGCTCGTGATAGCTGGGCTTGTAGCTAATGGAGAAACCATTGTTTCACGCATTTATCATCTTGATAGAGGCTTTGAAAGATTAGAAGAGAAATTGCGCCGTTGTGGAGCGGATATAGAGCGAATTAGCGAGTAAAAATATGAGTGAATTGAAATTATTAGCACTTGATAGCGATGATTTATCCGTAATTTCTGCTTATACGCAAGATGCCATATTGCGTGTTTCAGATATGGGTTTTTCTAAGTCAGACAATCGTTTTGTGCTTTTGTTAAATCGTTATGTTTGGGAAACTGATAAAAAACAAAAGCGCAAAAAAGATAAAGGGCAAAGACGGCGCTCTGCCCTTAGATTTGACTTTGTGCAACATGTTCAAGCCAAGGGTTTTGATCTTAAGGCTGTTGATGGAGTGCTTGAATTGCTCTCGATTGAGTTTAGAAAAACCCCTGATTCAGAAAATGACCCAAGCGGAATTATCACTCTAAATTTTGCAGGGGGTGCAACACTTCGCCTTGAAGTAGAATGTCTTGAAGCTCGAATTCACGACCTTGGCGCTGCTTGGAGAGCTTCGGCTCGTCCAAATCATGATATATAATACTAAAAAATAATTATGGAAATTTATTATGCCGTTAAAACTCAATTCTAAAGATAATGATTTTGCTAAGGCTTTTAATAGGCTTATCAATGATAGTCGTGATATTGCGTTTGATGTTGGTGATATTGTTAGGGATATTATTGATGATGTTAAGAAGAATGGTAACGAGGCTTTATTTAGATTGAGTGCAAAATTTGATCGAGTAGACTTAAGTGAAAAAACTTTGCGCTTTAACGATGCAGAAATTGAGGAAGCATATAGAAGAACGCCAAAACATGTAATTGAGGCACTAGAATTTGCTTATGCTAGAATTACTTCTCATCATGAAAAACAATTGCCTATAAGCCATATTTACCAAGATGATATTGGGGTGACGCTTGGCTCTCGTTGGGGGGCTGTTCACTCAGCGGGGCTTTATGTTCCAGGTGGGCTGGCCTCTTATCCATCATCGGTTTTAATGAATGCGGTGCCAGCAAAAGTTGCTGGGGTAAAACGGCTAGTAATGGCAGTGCCAACTCCAAATGGTGAGGTTAATCCTGCCGTTTTAGCTGCTGCAAAAATTGCTAATATTGATGAAATTTATAAAGTTGGTGGAGCGCAAGCAATTGGCGCATTAGCTTTTGGAACAGAATCTATTACACCAGTTAATAAAATTGTAGGCCCAGGGAATGCCTTTGTTGCCGAAGCAAAAAGACAAGTTTTTGGTATTGTTGGTATAGACATGATTGCGGGCCCTTCAGAAATTTTAATAATTGCTGATAGGTCAGCAAATCCTGCTTGGGTTGCGGCTGATTTATTGGCGCAAGCGGAGCATGGCTCTAGTGCGCAAGCTATTCTTATCACTATTGATGAAAATTTGGCAGAGCAAGTTGAGCAAGAAGTTGAGCGACAGTTAAAGCTTTTATCACGCGCAGATATTGCGCAAGAGGGCTGGGAGAAGTTCGGCACAATTATCACTGTATCAAATTTAGATGAGGCGTTTGATCTTTCGAATCGCCTAGCCCCTGAGCATCTCGAATTAGCACTTGATGAAGCTGATAAATATTTAGACTTGGTTGCAAATGCAGGAGCTATTTTTCTTGGCCATCACACGCCAGAGGCTATTGGAGACTATGTAGGTGGATCAAACCATGTGCTACCAACTGCTGGCTCGGCGTGCTTTGCCTCTGGGCTTGGGGTGATTGATTTTATGAAGCGCACTTCAATTTTAGGCTGTGATGCAAATTCGCTAGCGCAACTGGCTAAGCCGACAATTATTTTAGCAAAAACTGAAGGCCTAAGCGCTCACGCTCGCTCGGTTTCTATTAGGACAAACTCATGAGAATAATATGAGCGCAAAAGAGTTTGATGAAAAAACCGATATAATTTCAGCGGTTACACTTGATCCAAACACTATTAGCTCGGCCAATTATGATGAGGTGCATGAATGGCGAGTTGCTATTTATGACCTGGTTGAAAAAAATAGTTTTTATCCCGCGCGGGTGAATGCTAAAGGGCCATTTGCGCTGCATTTAGCGATTATTGGAAATTATCTTTTATTTGATATTCGTGACCCAGAAACTTATCAGCCCATAGTTGCCCATTATCTTTCTCTTACGCCGTTTCGTAGCTTGATACGTGATTATTTTCGTGTGCGTGAGCATTATTTTGAAGCAATAAAAAGCGCCAAGCCACATCAGATTGAAGCAGTGGATATGGGGCGGCGTGGGTTGCATAATGAGGCGGCGGAATTTTTGCAAACCCGCCTAAATAATAAACTTGAGATGGATCACTCTACCGCTAGGCGGCTATTCACACTGATTTGCGCTATTCAGCCCTATGCTACACGCAAAACTCAAGAACAAAGCGGGCTACCAACAATATTATTTATTTGCTCAATGAATAGTGTTCGCTCACCAATTGCAGCCGCGCTAGCCAGAAGGGCTTTTCCTAATGCTTTAATTGCTCGCTCTGCTGGGGTGCGATCTGGCAAGGCAGATGGCTTTGTGCATGAAGTAATGCAGGAAATCGGAATTGATATGTCGGTGCATACGCCACATACAATGGCTGAGCTAAAAGCCACGCATTTTGATTTAATCATTACTTTATCAAAAGACGCACAAAATGCAGTTGAAACAAGTAAGTTAGAGGCGGATAAAATTGAGCATTGGCCAACAAATGATCCAACAATTATTGAGGGAAATAGAAATTCAAAACTTGATGCTTATCGTGATTTAAGGCTTACGCTTGAAGAGAAGGTGAAAAGCTTAAATATCAGTGGTTCACAAATCGATTGAAATCATTTAAGAGCTAGGCATATCTGAATTGAAAAATCGATGAGATATAATTTGTTTGGCATAAAGCTAAGCCAAATAATGGTAAATGAAGAAGCTATTTTATATGGAGAAACAATGGCTAAAGAAGAATTGCTCGAATTTCCGGGCATTATTATGGAGTTACTACCCAATGCTACATTTAGGGTTAAACTCGAAAATGAACATGAGATAATTGCTCATACTGCTGGGCGTATGCGTAAAAACCGCATTAGAGTTTTGGCAGGAGATAAGGTTTTAGTCGAAATGACACCTTATGATCTAACCAAAGGTCGCATTACTTATCGCTTTAAGTAAACCTAATTTTGGCTTGGAGGTTTTATGGCTATTCGTCCAGAATTGATACTTGCATCTGCTTCGCCACGTCGTTTAGCTTTGCTAAATCAGATAGGCGTTGAGCCAGATCATTTGCTTGCCGCTGATGTTGATGAAACACCTGAAAAAGGTGAATTACCAAGAAAACTAGCAACCAGATTGGCCGAAGTAAAGGCCATAACTGTGCGCAATAAAGCCAATCTTGCAGGATATTCAAAAAACTCGCTGGTGCTGGCAGCAGACACTGTCGTTAGTGTTGGGCGGCGTATTCTACCCAAGGCAGAAACTATGGAAGAGGCGAGATATTGCCTTGAATTGCTTAGTGGGCGCTCGCATAGGGTATATACAGCCCTATGTCTGCTTTCTCCCTCTGATGTTGTAAAAAGACGTTTGGTTGAAACGCGCATTCGTTTTAAGCGGCTCTCGAGTGCTGAGTTAGAGGCTTATCTTGTTAGTGCTGAATGGCGCGGCAAGGCAGGCGGATATGCCATTCAGGGCATTGCTGGCAGTTTTGTAGTGAAACTTAATGGCTCTTATCATGGCGTTATGGGCTTGCCGCTTTATGAAACAATGTCTTTATTAGCTAGTAATAGATATCCGATTACGCAAAACTGGCGTGGTGAAATAAAATAGCTATATGCTAGATTTTATTTCTCTATATTTTTATAAAGGCGCATTAAACCATGTCAGAAAATAATATTACTCATTTAAGAGGGTCAAAGCCATGCCCAATTTGCAAAAAACAATCTGTTAAAAAATACCACCCTTTTTGTTCAATTAGATGCGCCGATGTTGACCTTAATCGCTGGTTAAGCGGGGTTTATGCCATACCTGTTAGCGATGAAGAAACAAACGAAACAGACGAGTTTGCCTAAACTAAAAGCCAATAAAATTGCAAGAAACTATTTAAAGTTTAAAAAAGATAAACCAGTGCTAGACATAGCCAATTCAACATAGTAATAAACCGCAATATTTAGTGATTATATCTTACTCACTAGATGCCCGGGTAGCTCAGGGGTAGAGCAGTGGACTGAAAATCCTCGTGTCGGTGGTTCAAATCCGCCCCCGGGCACCATTTTTCTTTATTTTGTCGGTTGGTGTTTAGGAGCATAATTCTGAACAAAAGCGCTTGTTTAAAAACAAATTCTATCAATACTCAGTCTATAGCTCTAAGAGCTATAGGCTAAGATGAAGATATTTTGCAATGCAGCTTTGAAAGAAATATATTTACTTTGATAGATAAAGTGAATCAGATTAGATTTAATTGATAATAAAATAAATTTCTTAGAAACGGCAAACAATCCAATGGAATTCGAGTGGAAAATCCCTAAGCTATCAAATTCAGCAGAACAACAAATTGTAAATATTTCGACTGGTTCTGTGCATTATATTGTAAGTGCAAATGGTTCTGGGAAATCAGCGTTAATTACACACCTAACAAAGACATCCAACAACGTTGCATTAGTTCGAATTTCAGCACACCGGCAGTCTTACTTTAATTCAAATTCAATCGATATCACCCAAAAAATAAGAAACGATACTCAGAGAAATATTCTGAGTTTAGATAGACAAGACTTTGCGCGCTGGAAGGATGATTATGCAACTCAACGCTCGCAGATTGCTCTATTTGATCTTTCAAATTCTGAAAGTGCATCAGCAAGAACATTTAAGGAACTCCATAAGAAAGGAGAAATTGAAGCAGCTGAGAAAGAACTCTCTAAACTTTCCCCAATTGAAGAAATAAATAATATTTTGATGGTTAGCTCACTTTCTTGTCAAATTTCAATTAACGAGTCTGGCGATCTTCTAGCGCAGCATGGCAATGGAGCTCAAAAATTTAGTATTACTGAATTATCAGATGGTGAGAGGAATGCTGTAATGCTTGCAGCTCAAGTGTTAACTGCAAAACCCGATACATTGCTTGTCATTGATGAGCCAGAACGTCATCTACACCGATCAATTACTGAACCACTGCTTGCAGCATTATTTAACAAGAGAAGTGACTGTGCTTTTGTGATTGCCACTCATGAACCTGAACTTCCTACTAACAATCCTAAGGCAGGAGTAATTATTGTTAGGAAATGCAGTTGGAATGGTAAGATTGCTTCTGGCTGGGATATTGATTTGCTCCCTGCGGACTCTGAAATACCAGAAGAAGTAAGGAAGGCTATACTTGGGACAAGACGAAACTTACTCTTTATTGAAGGTGAAAAGCAGAGCTTAGACTATTCTCTTTACTCGGCATTATTTTCCAACTTATCCATTAAGTCAGTGGGTAGCTGTAGCGAAGTGATACGAATTGTAAAAGGGCTTAAGGAAACAACACAAGCTCACTGGCTAAAACCAATGGGGCTTATTGATAGTGATGATCGCACATCTAAAGAAATAGCTGAGTTAGAAGAGCAAGGGGTTTATGCTCT
>Ga0256839_1005255_pt1 | contig 12063 bp, 10 predicted proteins | sample 354166metaG_FD_185968 | JGI IMG/M metagenome (GOLD analysis project Ga0256839, IMG submission 185968) | Hydrothermal vent microbial communities from Mid Atlantic Ridge, Atlantic Ocean - 354-166 | ecosystem: Environmental > Aquatic > Marine > Hydrothermal vents | place: Atlantic Ocean: Mid...
GCTATTATAGACATCGGTGGCGTACCACGTGAAGTGGCTACTGACAGAGATGCTGGACTGAATTACTTAAAAGAGCGTAATTTAAAAACAGATGCCAACTGGACACTGGGCTATGTACAAGCAGAACTTTTTGATGAATTTGTAGAAAGTAAACTTATCAATCCTACCTTCATCACAGACTATCCAGTAGATATCTCTCCTTTAGCACGTCGTAACGATAAAAACCCTGAAGTCACAGAACGTTTTGAGCTTTTTATGGCAGGCAAAGAGATAGCCAACGGATTCTCCGAACTTAACGATCCTCTTGACCAGTACGAAAGATTCATGGGACAAGTCACTACCAAAGAAACTACAGGAGATGATGAAACCATGCATATGGATACAGACTTCGTCAAAGCCCTAGGCTATGGTATGACACCAACTGCAGGGGAAGGTATAGGCATCGACCGTTTGGTGATGATGCTTACCAACCAACACACCATTAGAGATGTATTACTCTTCCCTGCCATGAGACCAGAAGTCATTACAGAAGCACCCAAAGTCGATGCATCATCACAATGTAAAAAATGTGGACACGACATCATGGAAGAACTTAAACCTGCTAAAAAAGGTAAAGGGATGTTCTGTATGGATGTAGCTGCGTGTAAAGGTCGTGTTTCAGAGAGGACATAATTATTATATGTTGGGCTTTGCTCAACAAATTTAATTTAACTTTATCAAGGTAAGATTAAATTAAATTTGATATAAATACAACATTAAACCAAAAGGAACCCTATGTCATACGAAATTGAATCATTTGACCCAGAAATATTTGCTGCTATTGAAAATGAAAGGCAGAGACAAACTGACCACCTAGAGATGATTGCTTCTGAAAACTTTACACTGCCTGCTGTGATGGAAGCGATGGGTTCTGTGTTTACGAACAAATATGCTGAAGGTTACCCTTATAAACGTTACTATGGTGGCTGTGAATTTGCAGATGTTGTTGAGCAACTTGCCATTGACAGGGCCTGTGAACTTTTTTCTTGTAACTATGCAAATGTACAACCTCACTCTGGATCTCAGGCAAATGGTGCAGTCTACGCAGCACTCCTTAAAGCTGGAGAGAAGATACTCGGTATGGACCTAAGTCATGGTGGGCACTTGACACATGGGTCTAAGCCTAGTTTTTCTGGAAAAAACTATTCTTCATTTACTTATGGTGTGGAGCTAGATGGTCGAATCAATTATGACGAAGTACTTCGTATCGCTAAAACGGTTCAACCAAAAATCATCGTATGTGGAGCTTCTGCATATGCTAGAGAGATAGACTTTAAAAAATTTAAAGAAATTGCGGATGAAGTAGGTGCTATCCTATTTGCAGACATCGCTCACATCGCTGGCCTTGTCTGTGCAGGTGAGCACCCTAGTCCATTCCCTTATGCTGATGTTGTGACTACAACCACACACAAAACACTCGCAGGTCCTCGTGGTGGTATGATAATGACTAACGATGAAGCTATCGCTAAGAAAATCAATTCTGCCATTTTCCCAGGACTTCAAGGTGGGCCACTTGTACATGTCATCGCTGCAAAAGCTGTAGGATTTAAACATAACCTCTCTGATGCTTGGAAAACACATGCAAAACAAGTCAAAGCCAATGCATCTAAATTAGCTGAAGTACTTGTAGCACGTGGTTATGATGTGGTTTCTGGTGGGACAGATAATCACCTTGTGCTTGTATCATTTCTTAACAAAGACTTTTCAGGTAAAGATGCTGATGCTGCCTTAGGTGCTGCAGGAATTACTGTAAACAAAAATACTGTACCAGGTGAGACCCGAAGTCCATTTGTAACTTCAGGTGTACGTATTGGATCTCCCGCACTTACTTCACGCGGGATGAGAGAAAAAGAGTTTGAAATCATTGCAAACAAAATTGCCGATGTACTTGACAATATCAATGATGTGGCGCTTCATGCAAAAATCAAAGATGAGATGAAAGTGTTGGCACAAGATTTTATTATCTATAAAAAATCAATCTATTAGGCATAAAAATAAAAGTCTTTAATTTAGAGCTTTTTGACAGCCATTACTACATAAAAAGGTCGGCAATTGTTAAAAAAATTGTTTTTAACAACCGTACCTTTTATGCAAAATTTGAATGCGTAGATGAACCTCTTACGCCCTTATTACTCAAACAGCATCATGACAGGCAATATACCATTGCAGTACCTTTAGTCCAAAACAACCATACAAACTATCTTGTTTTAGAGTACAAAGGAGAGGAATATCAACGCTTTTACCATCTTATAAAACATCTATTTAAAACACTGGATATTTCCACTTACCATATTTATCAAGGTAAGACAACTGAACGCCTGCAGATATTTATAGAGGTGAACAACCTTACATTAGAAGAAGCAGATACCCAAGTACAAATGCTTTCAAATGCGCTCAAGGAAAAAATGACAAAAAAATGGAAATGTCTTCCTTCCTCTTCTTTACCAACAGAGTATAATATCATCACCCTCCCATACAAAAGATACAATGGATAAACTATCTTTGAAGAGTATGCAGGTTTTTCTCCAAAGGTCATCTTAAAAACTCTCTCTTTGTGCTAGTCTGAATATTTGACAAAGCACTTACTTAAAAGTGCTTTAGAATCTGAAAATACCCTTTTTATATAGATAAATATGATATAATTAATTCAAAATATTATCCTGGAGATTTCCTACATGAATGATCATAATCTAGATGACCTTATCATCGACAATATCGACCCAAAAAACTCGAAAACAAAAAGTTTTTTAACGATTATCGCTTTGGCAATTGTTGTGCTCATTGTAGCGATTATACTAACAAAGGTTATTCTAAACGATCCTGATGACAAATTAGCAATAGAAGAAGAGAACAATAGCGAAATGATTAGCCCAGAGCTTACCCTCCAAAATATAATCAAAAAAGATATCGTAGAAGATAAACTCTCATTAGAGAGTACTCAAAAGCCAAAATTTGGGCCAGTAGTTGGTTCTGAAGCTAAAACAGATTCTATAGAAACACTTAAGCCGTCTACTATCCCGGAGAAAAAAACTGAGATAGAGGTCAAACCTAAAACGGTAGAAATTTCAAGTGAACCACTAAATAATGATGATGAAATGAAACGTCAAGCAGCAAAAGAAAAACTTGCAGAGCAAAAACGCCAAGAAGAAATTGCACGTCAAGAAGAACAGAAATTAGCTGCAAAACGTAAAGCTGAGGAAAAAGCCAAGAAAGAAGCTAAACGTAAAAAAGAGCACCCTGTAAAACAAACAAACCATACGTACTACATCCAAGTAGGTTCATTTAAACAGACACCTAGTTCTCAGTTTCTTGCTGTTATCAAAAAAAGTGGTTTTGATTATAAAATTACACCTCCATCCAGATCAGGTACAAAGAAGTTACTTATAGGACCGTACAAAAGCAGAGCAGAAGTAGATGCAGCCCTTGTTCAAGTGAGAGACCGCATCAATAAAAGTGCATTTGTTGTAAAAAAGTAATACAGCATGCACAAAACCATTCTCTTTGATCAACTTACACCTGTAGCACTGTATGGCAAAATAAAAGCCCTTTTCCCTAATGAAATCACTATGCTTTTTGAGTCTGTTGTCAATACCAGTGATGGGAACTTCTCTTTTATTACTATCGGGTCACAAGAACGCCTGCAGTATAAAAACAAAACCACTACCTATGTTGATACTACTTTAAAAACACATATTTTAGAAGAAGATCCTTTTAGTTTTTTGAAGAACTACTATAAAAATATTAACAAAAACACGTATAAACAAAAAGCTTCTGAAGTGGGTTTTTCATTTGTAGATGGCTTCATAGGATTCATCGCTTACGATATGGTAAAAGTATTCGAACCAACACTTGAAGAGAATATGGATAGTTTACGAGACCCCCTTGACACGCCTGACCTTGATTTGGTACGTCCTAAGATTATCATCGCCTATTCACACAAGTCTGCAAAACTCACACTCATCTTAAATGATGACTCTATGAAGAAAGCTTTTAATGACATAGAAAATATCTTATATACTACGTGTACACCTATGCCACTTAAAGCTGTCAAGCTAGAAGGGGAAGGTACTTTCAGCATCGATGAAGAACGATTTAAAATATTGGTAAACGAATCAAAAGAAAATATACGTGCAGGAGATGTCTTCCAAATATTGCTTGCCAACCGTTACACACAAAAAGGGGAAATAGACCCTCTTTCTTTTTACAGAGTATTGCGTTCGAAAAACCCTTCTCCTTACCTCTTCTTACTTGATTATGAAGATTTTTCTATTTGTGGTTCAAGTCCAGAAGTAATGGTGCGTCTTACAGAAGGAGAAATACTCCTTCGTCCCATAGCAGGTACCCGTAAACGTGGTAAAAATGCTGCCAGGGACAAAGAGTTGGAGCAAGAGATGCTTGATGACCCTAAAGAGTGTGCAGAACATCTCATGCTTATAGATTTAGGGCGTAATGATGTAGGACGTGTCGCTCAAACTGGTACAGTTAAAGTGACTGATATGATGAGGGTTGAAAAATACTCTCATGTCATGCATATGGTTACTGACGTTGAAGCAACCCTTGAAGATGACAAAGATATGTTTGACCTTTTTGCTGCTACCTTTACAGCAGGTACTATGACGGGAGCACCTAAAATTGAAGCTATGAAACTGATAGCCAACTATGAAGGTTTAAAGCGTGGTTTCTACTCTGGTGCAGTAGGCTATTTCTCTTTTGATGGTAACATGGACTCAGCCATAGCCATACGTACCTCACTCATCAAAGAAGACAGTATTACTTTACAGGCTGGTGCAGGCATCGTCGCAGATTCTATTCCAGAACTAGAGTACCTAGAGGTTAAAAACAAGCTAGGTGCACTTTTGGCGACACTAAAAGAAATGGAAAGACTCTAAAAATGAGTCAACAACTCTTTGCCATTTTTGGCAATCCTGTCAGCCATTCCAAATCACCCCTCATGCATAATCTAGCCTTTGAAGGTTTAGGTTATGATGCATGTTATACACGTCACCTTTTAAAAGATGGTAATACACTCAAGGAAACTTTTTTTAAGCTAAACCTTAAAGGTGTCAATGTCACTGTTCCCCATAAAGAAGCAGCCTTTCATGCCTGTGATGAGCTCGATACATTTGCAAAAAATATAGGCGTGGTCAATACTATCGTAGAAAAAGATGGAAAACTGTATGGTTATAATACAGATGCTCCTGGATTTCTAAAGGCCATCTCAGAATTTAAAGATCTAAAGACAGTTTTATTTTTAGGTGCAGGGGGTACTGCACAAGCTACCTCAAGTATTTTACGTGATGAAGGCTATGAAGTTACATTGCTTAACAGAAGTCCAAACCGATTGGAAAAATTTATCAAAGATGGTTTTAAGACATTTACTTTTGATACGTTTGAACCTAACACCTATGATTTGGTTATCAACATGACTTCTGCTGGACTGGAAAATGACTCTCTACCAGCACCCAAAAAAATACTTGATATAGTTATACCTCAGGCAAAAGCCTGTGTTGATGTCATTTATGGGAAAGAAACACCTTTTTTAAAATTAGCCAAAACACATCAAAAACCTACAAAAGATGGCTCTGATATGTTACTTTATCAAGGTATCATCGCCTTTGAATACTTTACAAACCATACATACACTTTTGAAGAAATTAAACCCTATATGCAAAGGGCTTTTAGCCTATAAGCAAAAGTCTTGCTGGTATTTGATTTTAATTAACCTTTTCAAGTTACAATACACACAGATATATAAAAAGGTAGTTTATGGTTAATATATTGATGATAGAAGATGATCCGGAGTTTGCAGAGCTTCTTAGTGAGTATTTAGCACAATATGATATCAAAATCACCAACTTTGAAGACCCCTTTTTAGGTTTGAGTGCGGGTGTAAAGAAGTATGATTTACTCATATTAGACCTTACCCTTCCTGGCATGGATGGTCTAGAAGTTTGTGAAGAAGTCATCAGAAAATATGACATTCCTGTGATTATCTCTTCTGCGCGATCAGATATCAATGATAAGGTTGAAGCTCTGGCTATCGGTGCGGATGACTACCTACCTAAACCTTATGACCCCAAAGAGATGTATGCAAGAATTATGTCTTTACTTAGAAGGTATGAAAAGTCTCAGAACAGTGAGATAACTACACCAAAAAGTGACTTTGAGATTAAAGGTGATACCATTTACTATAAAGCAGAAGCACTGAATCTAACCCCTGCAGAATTTGAAGTACTCTCTTTACTGATAAAGCATCAAGGAATAACACAGTCACGTGAACAAATCATCAATACTGCAGGTAATATGAGCATTGACTCTCAAGGTAAAAGCTTGGATGTCATCATCTCTAAAATTCGTACAAAGTTAGGTGATAACAAACGCATACAAGCTGTACGTGGTGTAGGGTATAAGCTTGTTTAATCGGTTTAAATCTCTCAAAAGTAAAATAAGACTTATCTTCTTTCTTACACTTCTTCTCCTTTCAATTTTATTTATCGGATCAATCAAATATGATCACATTAAGTATGAAGAACATAATGAAATGCATGAACGTTTGGTTTCTCACTATCTGTATAACTATTATCTCATTCATGGTATCATCGATGAAGCTTACCTTGAATCACAAAACTTTTCTCTCATAAAAGATAAAGAAAAAGTGGTGCAGATAGAACACTATTTTAAAGAAAAAGATAAATATAAAAAATATGCTGTAGATTCATACAAACTTCAACGTATTCTTCTCATCAATAACGATAGATTTAAACTTTTTTTACAAAATAAAAACAAACCCAAACATCCTATAAAACGTATGATTGTTTTTGCCCTCGTCTTTGTCCTTATAATCATTCTCTACTTTTGGATAATACGTAGTCTACGCCCTTTATCTGAACTCAAAAATAAAATCAAAACTTTCTCAGAAGGTAATCTTGATATATCCTGTGCCAGTGATAAAAATGATGAAATAGCTGAAGTTGCCAATGAATTTGACCATGCAGTCACTACGATACGGGAACTTATCCATTCACGACAGCTTTTTTTACGTGCCATCATGCATGAACTCAAAACCCCCATTGCCAAAGGTCGCTTAGTAAGTGAAATGCTCGATGATGAAAAAAGTAAAACACGTATGCACAGTATCTTTGAAAGACTTAATCTACTCATTGATGAATTTGCTAAAATAGAAAAAATAACTTCTAAAAATTTTAAACTCAATATCAAGCCATACAAAATGAGTGACCTTGTTGAGGGAAGTATAGACCTACTCATGGTAGACAACCCAAAACAACTTATTGATATAAAAATCATACAAGACTATCAAGTTGATGTTGATTTTGAGCTTTTAACACTAGTGATAAAAAATCTCATCGATAATGGCATTAAATATAGTCAAGATAAGCACATCAGAGTCTTAGTAAATCATCAACAGCTGACCCTTGTAAATAAAGGTGAAGCCCTTAAAGAACCTCTTGAAAATTATTATAAGCCATTTCATACTTCAAAAAATGGGTTGGGGTTAGGGCTATACATTGTCAAAAGTATCTTAGAAATTCATCAAATGGAACTAACCTATGCACATAAAGATGGAGAAAATATCTTTACGATTGTTTAAGTTTATCCTTCAGTGATTGTTTCTGAAAGCATAAAAGAGAGTTCTAAGGCTTGAGAAGCATTAAGCCTCGGATCACACTGCGTATGATATCGACTTGCCAAACTTTCATCTGTGATTGGAGAAGAAGTACTCCCTGTACACTCTGTTACATCATTCCCCGTCATTTCAAGGTGTATACCAGCTGCAACTGTACCCATCTCTTTATGAATGGCAAAAAATTGTTCTACTTCTGAAAGAATATTGTCAAAGTTTCTTGTCTTAAACCCAGTAGAAGACTTTTCTACATTACCATGCATTGGGTCTATCGTCCACACAACATTTTTCCCTGCATCTTTTACTTTTTGAAGTAATGGGGGATACTTTTCAGAAATAATACTGGCACCCATACGTACGATCAGAGTCAGTCTTCCCTCTTCATTTTCAGGGTTAAGTGCCTCAATAAGTTCTATCAACTCATCTTCACCCATACTTGGACCTACCTTACAGCCAATAGGGTTGTCAATGCCTTTAAAGTACTCAATATGTGCTTCATTTAAATCTCTTGTTCTGTCACCTATCCATAACATATGTGCCGAACAATCATACCACTTTCCTGTTTCGGAATCTTGTCTTGTCATTGCTTCTTCATAATTTAAAAGCAAGGCTTCATGAGACGTATACATCGTTGTCTGGTGCAGTTGTGGCAAGGTGTCACTGTTAAGACCACAAGCAGCCATAAACTTCATAGATTGATCAATCTTATTACTGAGTTCATCATAACGTTTCCCAAGAGGATTGTCTTTGATAAAATCGAGATTCCACTGATGTACTCTATTTAAGTCTGCCAACCCCCCACGTGAAAATGCGCGCAAGAGATTTAAGGTTGCTGCTGATTGATTGTATGCCTTGATCATATTATAAGGATTTGGTATCCTTGCTTCTTCAGTAAATTCAATACCGTTAATGATATCACCACGGTAACTAGGAAGTTTCACCCCATCTACTTCTTCAAAGTCTGAAGACCTTGGTTTTGCAAACTGTCCTGCAATACGTCCCACTTTAACTACTGGTTTTCCTGTAGAATACATTAATACCATGTTCATTTGAAGCATAAGTTTTAGAAGATTTTTTATATTTGCAGCATTGAAGTCTGAAAAACTTTCTGCACAATCTCCACCCTGAAGTAAAAATGCTTCTCCACGACCTGCACGTGCTAATTTTGCTTTTAGTCTTCTTGCTTCATCTGCAAAAATAATAGGCGGAAATAAATTGAGTTTTTTTTCTACGCTTTGAAGAAGTTCTTGATCTTGATATGTTGGTTGTTGCTTTATAGGAAATTTTCTCCAGCTACTAGGTGTCCAACTCATAAGTTATCCTTGAAATAAATTGAAAGATTATATCTGAAAATGCATGAAAAGTGTAAGTGTTTTAAAAAATTTAAAAAAAATAAAACTTTTGAGCTTTATTTAAGAAATAATATGCCTTATTCACATGGTGAATAAGTAGTGAATAACTCATATTAAATAATGCAACCCGTGTTTCAGGGACATATCATAATTTGATTACTTTTTGACAACAAATGTAACAAAGTTTGCCCACTGAAAAACTGTTTCTATTTTTGTGAACCCTGCATCTTGACACATCTGTATATTTTCTTTTATAGTAAACGGTATAAGCACGTTTTCCAAAGCTTCACGTTTTTGTGCGATCTCGTATTCACTGTATCCTTGTTCTTTTTTATACGCATAATAAATATCTATCATTTGTTTATCTAGCTGTTTATCTTCAAAAACTACTTTTTCAGAAAATATAAAAATACCATCATCTTTTAATCCATTATAAATCTTATTCACAAGCTCCAAACGCTGTATGGGGCGTATAAACTGTAAAGTATAGTTCGCTACGATGACATCTTCTTGCACGTAGTTATACTCCAACATATCTGCATATTCCAATTTAATATGTGCACCAAATGCCTGGCATTTTTGTATAGCTCTGTCTAACATGGCCTGAGAGTTATCTACTCCTTTAAGATGCATAGGTACTGACATTTTAGAATGCAGATCCAATAAAAATTTTGCAGTAGACGAACCCAAGTCAAGTATCTTCTTACCTTCTCTTTGTTCAGCCAAAATCAATGAAATCACTAACCTTCTCACCTCGTCATAAAAAGGTACAGAACGTGATAACATATCATCAAATACAGAAGCCACTGCCTCATCAAACTCAAACTTTTTACTTATCTTTTCTGTGAATACTTTGTCTTTTTCCATCTTTAACCTTCACCAATAAATTCTTGTACACTTTTATAATATCTTTCATCTGAAGAGATATCATGATGTCCTCTGCCCTGGATAAGTATCACTTTTAAAGTATGCTTATCAAATGCATCAATAAGTCTTTGGGTATTTTCTCTAGGTATCACCTTATCATTTTGTGCAAAAATAATCAATGTCTCTGCCTTTATCCTCTGAACACGACTCAAAGAATCATATCTCTCTTTTAAAAGTAATGACACAGGGTAAAGTGGGTAGAGACTTTGTGCTACATCTACTACACTATCAAAAGGGGTAATCAATACCAAGCGATAAACCTCTTTATGTGCAGCTACATAAGTAGCTATCCCAGAACCTAAACTCCGACCACCCACAGAAATACGCTCATGTTTAGACCTAACCGTATCATAGAGTCTTAAAGCATCCTTATACAAATCCTCTTCACTGGCAATACCTGTACTTTTACCATACCCTCTATAGTCCAACAAATAGACTGTCAAATGAGGAAATTGTTTTGCGATGTATGCTGCACTACCTGCCATAGACTCTGCATTGCCACCAAAATACAAAATAGCATTTTGATGCCCCTCATTTACAACAATCACATTGGTACTCTGCGTACCGCTTTGCAAAGTCATGTTGGGATACCCAGATGATGTATCAGATGTAGGGAAGTAAAGGAACTCATGCTGATTCAAATAAAGGTATATACCAAAAGCCACATACACAAAAAGTAAACCGATACCTATGCTTCTTAAAGTACTTTTCATTTGAGTATCTGTTTTGTCTTGACTACATCATCTTCTATTTGCCTCTTTAAGTCCTCTAAGCCCTCAAATTTTTTATTGTGTCGTATAAAATCTACCAATTTAAGCGCAATAGTCCCTCTTAAGACACCTATATCTTTATCTATAACATATGTCTCTACTGCAAAAGCACCATCGGTACTTACCCTGTGTCCTAAAAAACTCACAGAATCTAACCATTCTTCTTTTATAAGGGTACGCGTGGCATAAACTCCTTCTAAAGGTAATTGATACTCTTTTATGTATAGATTTAAAGTAGGTACTAACTCTTTTTGACCCAAGCCCTGTCCTTTTATCACCTCACCCTCTATACTATGTTCTCTACCTAAAAGTTTGTTTGTCCATAGTATATCACCTTCTTTTAGGTACTGTTTGATAGTACGAGAATGTACAGAAACACCTTCTATACTCACCTCTTCTACTACCGTTACAATTCCATCAAACAATTCTTGCAGTACTTTTGTATTGCCTTCTCTATTTTTACCAAAAATAAAATCATACCCGACAACAATTCTTTCTAATTTGGGGAAATCACTTTTTAACTTTAGCACAAATGCTTCAGGTGTCAACCCCTTAATCACATCAAAGTGGTAAAAGCAACATACCTTCGAGGTAAAGTTTGCACGCTTATATCCAGGGGTTAAGTACCCACCATTTCGCTCTATGATGACCAGTGCTTCTACCTCATCTATAAGTGTTTGATGGGCGATATGTATGCCGTCAAAAGAGCCTATGGCGATGGATTTTATTTGATTAGTGTATGCCAATGTTCTTACCTATGCTTCACAAAGTGATACAGGTACTCTTGGTTACCCTCTTTACCTGTCACTTTCGACTCTGCCTGATACTGTTCTTCCCAGCCTAACTTCAAAGCCTCAGCCTCAAATGCTTCTTTACGTCTAGCGATAGCATCTATATCTTGTACCACACCCTTAGAGTCACGTTTCACATCTTTACCTACTTCAAACTGTGGCTTGTATAGGATGATGATGTCTGTACCTTTATGACTAAGCCTATCTATGTCATTTATTATCTTCAAGATAGAGATAAACGACACATCACAGGTAATAAGCTCAAAGTCCTCAGCACTTTCAAACTCACGTATGTCTGTCTCTTCATGTAATGCAACTCTAGCATCTTCACGTAAAGAGATATGTAGCTGCTCAGACCCTACATCGACACAGTCGAGTGTCACTACCCCATTTTCCAACACTATCTGGGCAAAGCCACCCGTACTAGAGCCTATATCTAAAGCTCGTTTTCCTTGCATGTCTACAGGATGTTCAGCCAAAAAATCTTCTAGCTTACGTGCAGCACGGCTCACATAAAACTTCGTATTTTTTACTTCCACTAC
>Ga0256839_1005256_pt1 | contig 12061 bp, 13 predicted proteins | sample 354166metaG_FD_185968 | JGI IMG/M metagenome (GOLD analysis project Ga0256839, IMG submission 185968) | Hydrothermal vent microbial communities from Mid Atlantic Ridge, Atlantic Ocean - 354-166 | ecosystem: Environmental > Aquatic > Marine > Hydrothermal vents | place: Atlantic Ocean: Mid...
CCATGGCCCCCGCGAAAGACGCCCGACGTTCATCGTCCAGCGCTACCCCGACGACCGGGCCTACAACTTCCAACCCGGCGACCTGCGAGGCCTTTACAGTGTCTTTGTACCCGATACGCTTTTACAAACCTCCTTTTAAACCAAAGTATGCTTATGTGGATACGTTTGCTGAAACGCCTGTATCAGACAGGACCTCATACTACGACCGAAGTGCTGCGTCCGGAAGTCTTTCTGCAGCGTCGACGTCCGGACGACGTGGTGATCGACGTGCGCACTCCTGAAGAGTTTGCGCAGGGCCATCTGAAAGGCGCCATCAACCTTGATGTACAGGCACCGGACTTTTTGCAAAAAGTTGCTGCGCTTTCTCCTGAAAAAACGTACTATCTCTATTGCCGCTCGGGTAACCGAAGCGGTTACGCGGTCCAGCTACTGCGCCAGCAAGGCCTGAAGGCTTACAACATCGGAGGCCTTCAGGAGCTGGTGCAGGCCGGTGCCGAAATAGAACGGCGAACACCCTCCCTAACAACCAGCTAACCCTATGCGTCTCATATCCCTGTTCTGGCTGATCGGCCTGGTGGGCCTGACGGCCTGTGCGCCGGAGCGCCCTGAAACGTTGCCGGCGACTACGGTGGCAGTGGCCGATACGACCACCATCGTACGTCTGTCGGCCGAGGACTTCGTGGCCCGCTACACACCGGATGCCGTCGTCATCGACGTACGCACGCCGGAAGAATTCGCCCGGGGCCACCTAAAAGATGCCTTGAACATCAACGTGCTGGCCGATGACTTTCGGGAGCAGATTCAGGCCCTGGGCCTGGATCCCAACACGCCGGTATATCTCTACTGCCGTTCCGGCCGGCGAAGCCAGCGGGCCGCCGAAATCCTGCGCGAGATGGGCTTTCGTCAGCTCTATAACATCGGCGGCTTCAACGACCTGGCCCGCGCCGGCGCTCCGGTAGAACGCTAACGGAACGTTCGCGGGAGGTGGGCGGTCCAACCTGCCCGCCGCCCGCGAACCTCGTTGGCTTATACAACGCGCTCGTGACTGGTGGGTACAGGCCGAAGCCGACCTGCGTCATGCCCACCATGCCCTCGAAGATGAAGATTTTGAATGGGCCTGCTTTGCCGCCCAGCAAGCGGCAGAAAAAGCCCTCGAGGCGGTCTTTGAGCAACGCGGACAGCAGGCGTGGGGCCATTCTGTAACCCGCATGCTGCAGGCGCGGGAAGACCAGGGATTCTCCATTGAGGAGGCCCTCCTGAATGCCGCCAAAACGCTGGACAAGCTGTATATTCCCACCCGGTATCCAAACGGACTGGCCGAAGGGGCACCCACAGAATTTTTCACCCGCCCGGAAGCCGAACATGCCATCCGCTGTGCGGAAGCGATCCTACGGTTCAGTCACGGTCTTCTCGCTGGACCGGGCTCAGGTTGAAGCGGCCCTGCAGACCCTGGTCGAAACCCTCCGACGACGGGAAGAAGTGTTGGCCGTTGTTTGTTTTGGGTCATGGGCCCGCAACGAGGCCGGCGTAGGTAGCGACGTAGACCTGCTCGTTGTGCTGCGTGCCAGCGAACAACCCTTCCTGGAGCGGATCGACGCATACCTGCCCGCCACGTTTCCGGTGGACCTCAACCTTTTCCCCTACACCCTCGACGAAATTCGGAACGGCCAGCCGCTGGCCCGGACGGCGCTCCAGACCGGCCGGGTGCTGTGGACCCGCATTCCCCTCAACACGCTGCGCAACGATGCATCCTGAACGTTGGAATCAACGTTTTGCCAGCCCGGATTTTTTCTATGGCACTGCGCCCAATGCCTTTCTGGCCGAAATGGCCCCACGCTATCTCCCGGCCGATGCCGAAGTCATTGAGCTGGGCGCCGGCGAAGGGCGCAATGCCGTCTGGTTGGCCCAGCAGGGCTTTCGGGTAACGGCCGTCGATTATGCCGAAGTTGGACTGGAAAAGACACGCCGACTGGCCCAGCAGCAGGGCGTTGCCGTCGAGACGATCCAGGCCGATGTCACCTGTTGGGCGCCGGATCGCACCTGGGACGCCGTGGTGATCACGTTTCTGCATCTGCCGCCCGAAGCGCGTCCAACCCTCTACGCCCTGATCCACCGCATATTGCGCCCCGAAGGCTACCTGATCGCCGAATGGTTCCGTCCCGAGCAACGCACCGAAGGCTACCCGAGCGGCGGCCCGCCCGACCCTGCCTGGATGGTAACAGCCGACGAATTGCGCCGGCATTTTGCGCCCGAAGGCCTTCATCTCCTGGAAAATGCAACCCCGGTGCTGAACGAAGGCCCCGGCCATCGGGGCCCGGCCGCCACAGTGCGCCTGGTCTGGCAACGATGCGTGAATTAAAGGCAGCGGGTGGGATCGTCAGGATCCAGATAGCAGGCGTCAGACTGAAACTGCCGATTGAGCGTCACTTCATAAGCCAGCGCGTCCAGAAACCCCTGAATGGCCTCTACGCCCTCGTAGCGCGCGCCACTGCCTTCGGTCAGAACCGGCCAGGAGGCCGGTATGGTGCCATCCGGTAACGTCCCACCATCGTCGACCAGAACCACACGATGCGCCAGTACCAGCTCGCGCAACCGCTCCGCCAGCTCATCGGCCACGGGATCTTCGTGTTGTCGATACAGAATCAGCATGGCTTCCCCGACAGGCAATTTGATCAAACAAAGGAGCTATTCTCCCTACGGTCAAATCAAATAAGGCCATGTCAGAAGACGCTTTTCCCCTACTTCGAGTAATAGCGCCAGACCCAGGCCCTCAGAACAAGCGAGCCATTTCACTATTGCACCATCGGCCCTTCGAGGTGCTCCGACCCGATAGCCCCCAGCATCCTGTAATCCACCAGAACCCCAGATGTTCACCAATAGCTATCGGCGCTGCACATCAATGTCCAGCCGCTGAGCATTCATCTTTGCTTCCGGGGCTCTCTTCGTACTATCAGCAGACTCTATTAAACATCCTCTCGGGGCTGTGTGTCGTGATCCCGGGCCATTTCAGCACCCTACCATTCGCCACTACAGAGTCAGTCGATCCCCCCTTTCCTTTAGAAAGGATGTGTATTTTGACATCATCGAAATTTTATCACAACCTTTCACGTTTCCGCAGAGCGGGGATTTGTAATTACATGACATATTAACTTATTTTGTCGAAGAACTGGTTTTCTGAGAGGGTGCAATCTTCTTCTGGCACGCATGCCTGCTTTTCCCTCTGTCCTTAGTTGCTGGCTACGCCGGCTCTTCCCGGCAGCGCAGTGGTTGGCGAACTATCATCCTCCTCAGTTACGGGGTGACCTGGTAGCTGGCCTGACCGTAGGCATTATGCTGATTCCACAAAGCATGGCCTACGCATTGCTGGCGGGTGTACCGCCGGTTTACGGTCTGTACGCTTCGCTGGTGCCGCTGGTGGTTTATGCGCTACTGGGCACCTCGCGCCATCTGGCCGCCGGCATCATTGCGATCGACATGCTCATTGTGGCGGCTGGTCTGACCCCACTGGCCGAGCCGGGCTCGTCCACCTACATTGCCCTGGCGTTGCTGCTGACGGCGCTGGTAGGTGCTTTGCAACTGGCCATGGGACTGGCGCGTCTGGGTTTTCTGGTCAATCTGCTTTCTCGGCCGGTGCTGACGGGTTTCATGTCGGCGGCGGCACTCATCATTGCCTTCAGCCAGCTCGGCAGCCTGCTGGGGCTGTCCCTGCCGCGCGGTGTGCCTCCCCATCAGTTACTCTGGGAAGTACTGGGCCATCTATCGGCCATTCACTGGCCGACGCTGCTGCTGGGTGCAGGCGCTATCCTGCTACTGATTGGTCTGCAACGTTACGCTCCCCGGATGCCTGCTGCCTTGGTGGTGGTGGTGTTGACGACCTTGCTGGTGTGGCAATTACACCTGGAACAAGCAGGCGTCGCGATTGTCGGCGAAATTCCCCGGGGCCTTCCTAACTGGTCGCTTCCGAATATGAATGGCGCCGTACTCGGGTCCCTTTTCCCCACCGCGCTGACGCTGGCGCTGGTGCAGTTCATGAGCGTGATCACGCTGGGCAAGGCCTTTGCCGCCCGCTATCGCTACAGCATTCGTCCCAACCGGGAGCTGTTCGCGCTGGGCGCGGCCAATCTGGTAGGTAGCTTCTTTCAGAGCCTGCCCGTCTCCGGCAGCTTTTCGCGCACCGCGGTCAATGCGCAGGCAGGTGCCCGCACGCCGCTGAGCAACGTATTGGCTGCGGGTGTAGTTGCGTTGACGCTGCTCTTCTTTACGCCCCTGTTCTATTACCTGCCGGTGCCTGCACTGGCAGCTATCATCATCGTGGCGGCCATCGGCCTGCTGGACCTGCGCGGCCTGCATGCGCTCTGGCGGATCAAACGCACCGATGGAGCCATCGCCTTGCTCACCTTTGCTATCACCTTACTACTGGGCGTGCAGGAGGGAGTGCTCAGCGGCATTGCCGCCTCTGTCATCGCTATCATGTACCGCATCAGCCGACCCAACGTGGCCGAGCTGGGACATCTGCCTGGTACACGCTCCTTCCGGGACCTGCGCCATCATCCGGAAGCACGCCCCATTCCCGGCCTGCTCCTGCTGCGCGTCGATGCTTCCTTTTCTTTTGCCAATGCCGACTTTCTCCAGGACCTGCTGCTCTCTCGCACGCGAGATGATCCTTCTATTCGCGCCGTCATTCTGGATGCTTCCTCTATCAACGACCTGGACACGACGGCGGCTGCCACCCTCCAGGAAACCGCACGGGTTCTTCAGGAACAGGGCGTGGCATTGTATTTCGCGGGCGTCAAAGAGCCAGTCCTGGAAACAATGCGGCGGGCCGGGTTGATTGATCAGCTTGGCCCGGACCACTTCTTCCTGAGCCCTCACCGGGCTGTACTCCACATCCTGCTACAGTGGGGCCAGGCGGACGCCTACCTCAAAGAAGTGCCCGGCGCGGAGGCTGCCCCTTCGAAAGAGCCGGACGCATAGGGAAAAGAATCTGCCTCCTGGAGAGCCTGTAGAATCGGGCATCCCTCCCCACGATGCGCCGCGCAGGCGGCCACCAGTTGCGACAACACGGCCTCAAGCCGCTGCAAATCCTGCAGGCGCTGGCGCACCTCCTGCAAATGCCGCAATGCCTGCCGGCGCACAACCTCCGCTGCCTCGGTCCCGGCATTCTCCAACCGGAGCAACTCCCGAATGGCCGTCAGGGAAAAGCCCAGTGCCTGCGCCCGCCGGATAAACCGCAGGCGAGCGACATCCGCCTCCGTATAAACACGATAGCCTCGTGCCGTCCGCGCCGGTCTTGGCAACAACCCCTGCTGCTCATAGTAGCGGATCGTGGAGGGACGGACGCCCGCCCGACGAGCCAACTCGCCCCGCGTCAATCCCCGGGCCATACCTATGAAGAGCCCTTCTTGCTACGAAAGTGCACGCGCTCGACCTCAAACCCGGCCTTTTCAACTGCTGTGCGCAGCGCCTTCTCACCTACCTGGGCCCCTTCCTTCAGGGTGAGCAACGCCCGCTGCGGCTCCTCCAGAAAAACCTGCACGTCGGCTACCCCCTCGACCCGCTGCAAGGCCACCGACACGCTGCGGGCGCACATCTCACAGGTCAACCCTTTCATGTAAATCACCGCATCGGCCTGCGTGGTGTCTGGCGCCGCCGTCTCCTTGTCCTGTGCATAGGCTACACTTCCCAGCATCATTAGCAGGGCCACCAGTGAAAGCATCCGTACCATCATGGCTCCTCCGTGAATGGGTGATGAAGAAAAGCGATCATGCTGCCATACGCCTGCGGTCGCTTCATGATCCATCTTGCTTTCGAGAAGCGTCCTGCCGGGTTGGATATTCCACCTTCTCCAGCGTAAACCCGGCCTCTTTCACCACGCGGGCTACCAGCGCCTCAAAGGCAGCCGGTTCGGGATGCTGGTCCTTCCGAAAAGCCACCAGCACCCGCCCTTCATCCATCTGCACCTCAATTTCCTGCACCATTGAAAGTTTCTTCAGCTTCTTTTCCAGGCCGTAGGCACAATACGGACAGGCGAGGCCCTTGACGTACAGAATGGCGTCGGGGGCGGGCACCCGCGACTGAGCCTGCGCCGCCAGAGCGCCCAGTCCGATCCATAGCACGAACAGGGCCAGCATGCCTTGCATACGCAATCGCATCGTTCCCTCGGGTCTGGTTGTCTGATCAAAAATGGACTTCGACGGAACCGACCCACCGGTACCGGAGCGGTTCCACCCCTCGGCTCCGATACAATGGCCACTGCAGGCCGGGCTTGAAAGCCCAGTTGCGATAGGTCAGCCAGAGCCCGAGGGCCCCCAGTACGCGGTGGTCAAAGGGCTCCTGGAAAAGTTGTCCGTTTATCTCGGCCATCACCACCAGATCCGGCTGGTAGTAGCCGGTCCGAACCGGCCGCACCCCTAAGGCCACATCATAGGCCGTTAACGAACGGCGTCCCCACTGCTGACGTCCCGTTAAAAACAGCAGCCAGCGTCTCCCCTCAAAAGCTCCTGACAACCCCAGTAACACTGCCTCTGGCTCGCCTCCGCCCGCTTCCATGCGCAGGCCACCCAGCACCGCGGCATGATACACCCCACCACGCACATCCTGTCGAAAGAAGCGATACTTGCTACGCACCACCAGATTGACCTTTTCCCCTTCAAGCGGCTGTTGGACGACCAGGGTGGTCGCCCAGTTAACCGTAAAGCCATAGAGGAATTCATACTCCAGCGCCCACTGGTCCGCACGCACGGTCCGATCCCGGTCGAAACCTACCTCGATACCCCAGCCGCCCTGCCAGATCGTCCGCGGTCCCAGCCCGAAAATGGGCTCGTGGCGAAAAGGAGGCAGTTGCTGCGCCAGACTATCCGGTCTGAGACCAGCCAGCAGCGCGCCCAGTACAAAGATCCATTGAAGGTGTCGCCTCATCGCTATTGACGTTAGCTTTCCAACCAGCGCAACAATGGCGTCAGCGCATAGGCAAAAAAGGCGCCGATACTGTAAATCCCCAGGGCCGCCCAGAATGTTATGCGCGTAAAGCGTCCGGCTACCTGACACCCGGTGCCACCGGCTACCCGGCAGGCCAACCGACTTTGCGGACGAAACACCAGCAGCCCGTTGAGCAGCAGGAGCCCGCCCGCTCCCAGAAAGAGCCAGTCTTTCTGCTGCGAAAGGGGAATCAGCCAGGGGAAGGTCGAGACCAGTGAGGCCACCGCAGCACCGCCGGCCAGTGCTGCCAGCGCAGCGGGCAATGCACAGCAGATCAGCGTGCCACTCGACGTAAAGAGCGTCAGCACGCCGATCATGCGTTCTCGCCAGGAGCTCGCAGGTTGCATCAGGGAACGCGTTCGGTTAAGGTGTCCCTCCGTCCATTTGCTGACGTCTCCAGGGGCATCGGCTGCGCACGGAATCCGACCTCGGCCAGCACCTCATGCACGCCTTCGGGCGACAATCCCGGCCCTTCTACCGTAATCCGGTGTGCAGCCAGGTCGGCCCGCACTTGCACGTCAGGCCAGCGCTGGCGAAGCGCCTTTTCTATGGCCTCCACGCAGCGGCGGCAGCGCAGGGTTGATACGGTGAATGTCTGGCGTACCGGCACGACTGTTCTCAGACGACTTGTAAGCGGCCGCACGAAAGCATTCGCCAGCACGGTCGTGACGCTGGCCACCATAGCGATCATTGCCCAGACCGGTTGTACCCAGCCGGTCACGGCCAGCGGCACACCGATACCGTTGAAGCTGAACGCCAGCACCAGGTTCTCTTTGGTGCGGCGATAGGCGGCCTGTCCCAACTGAAACACCTCCTGCAAAGCTTGCAACCGCTGTCCCATGATCACCACATCGGCCGACTCGACGGCAACGTCCGTCCCCGTTCCCATCGCGATGCCCACATCGGCCTGCGTCAACGCCGGGGCGTCGTTGATACCGTCGCCAACCATCGCCACGCGCAGCCCCTGTTGTTGCAACGCCTGGATGTAGGAGGCCTTCGCTTCGGGTCTGAGACGCGCCCTAACCTCATCGATCCCGAGCTGCTGGGCCACTGCGCGGGCCGTCGCTTTGGCATCGCCGGTGAGCATGAGCAATCGGTAGCCCTGACGCCGAAAAGCCGCCAGCGTAGCAGGCGCATCTTCTTTGATCGGATCGGCCAGCGCCAGCAAGCCAACCAGTTGCTGATCCACCCTGACACCGACCACCGTACGTCCCAGTGCCTCCTGCGCGGCCACCCAGCGCCGGGCCGCTTCATCCAGCCTCTGCTTCAGAAACGGCAGGCTTCCCACCCACACTTCTCGTCCTTCCACCGTGGCCACAACGCCCCCGCCACGCACTGCCTGAAAATTGGTAGCCTGCGGCCAGGATCCGATACGCCGACGCACAAACCGTACAATGGCCTGCCCCAGCGGATGCTCCGATCCTTCCTCGGCCGCTCCGGCCAGCACCAGCCAACGCACGTCATTACTCGGCGACCAGACGGCAACCACTTCGGGACGCCCTCGCGTCAGCGTGCCCGTCTTGTCAAAGGCCAGCACACGCACGGCCGAAAGCACCTGAAAGGCCTCGCCGGCCCGAAAGAGGATGCCCCGGCGTGCCGCTTCGCCGCCTGCCCGAATCAGGGCCAGCGGCGTGGCCATCCCTAAGGCGCAGGGATAGCCCATGACCAGCACGGCCAGCATGGCGAACAATGCCCGCGTCGGTTGCGCCTGCCCGGTCAGCAGCCAGGCACCGGGAATCCAGATCAGCAGCGCCAGCAGCGCCACTCCGATCACACCCGGCACAAAGTAGCGAAGCACCTGGTCCACCAGTTGCAACACGCCCGGCTTCATGGCACGCGCGGCTTCAATATGCCGGGCCACCTGTTGCAGAAAGGTGTCGGCTCCAGTCGCCGTCACCTCCACCACCACACTGCCCGTCTGATTGATCGCTCCCCCTACCACCCGATCGCCCGGGCGCTTCAGCACCGGCATCGACTCGCCCGTCACCAGGCTCTCGTCCACTTCCGTCTCACCTTCCCGCACGACGCCATCCACCGGAATACGCTCCCCGGGACGAATCCGCACGCGATCCCCCACCTGAATCTCCGTCAACGGCACCCGTTCTTCCTTTCCTTCAGGAGTCAGCCGGGCCGCCGTGGCCGGCTGCAAATCCAGCAACTGCCGAATGGCCCGGGAAGCCCGGATACGCACCACCGCCGAAGCCCAGCCCGAAAGGATGTGATAGGTGGTAACAAACACGGTTACGCCAAAAAACTCGCCGGCCGGAAACGTTGGCCAGAAAAGCCCGGCCACTCCACCCCCCAGTCCTGCAAGTGCCGCCAGCTCTAACAACACATGCTGATTGAAAATGCCCCGACGCACCGAGTGGTACGCCATACGCAAAATATAGCCGCCCGGCCCCAGCCATGTCAGCAACGCCAGCATCAGCATAACCGCGGGCATCCAGGCCGGACGGTAGCCACTCCACATGGCCACCATCAGCCCCAGCGCCCCTGCGGTCAATCCGGCCGCTCCCAGCAGCCGACGTCGGTGCAGGGCCAGCTCTGCTTCAACCTCCTCGTAGGCCCGGAGCCGATCCGGATCCCGGATCGTATAGCCCATCTGCTCCAGGGCGCGACGAATCCGCTCCTCGGAAACCTGTGCCGGATCGTAGCGCACCAGGACCTCCTCATGAGCCAAGCTGACATGGGCCTCCTGAACGCCCTCCATGCGCCGCAACGTCTGCTGAATCCCCTGCACACAGAACGAGCAGGCCATGCCCCCGATTTTCAGCTGCAACTGCGCCATGCACGCCCTCTGATTACCGGTGCGCTTCAATCGACGGGCAGATACGTCTTGCAGCTAACTGACAGGTTCTTCATTAACGCTAAATTCACAAATCTTCCAATGCCTTATGAGCGGCCTGCAGCAGCGTCCAGGTAGCCTCCAGGCGTTTGCGCCAGACCACAGCCTCCGGCGCCTCGGTCTTCAGGTAATGCCACCAGTCCTCCACCAGCGCCAGCAGAGCCTCCAGCAGCGCTCGGGCACGGTCGTGCAGGGCCGCCGTGTGGAACAACGTTTCCAGCACCTGCACGCGCCGGCCAAAGCCTACCGGAAGATTCAGTTGCCGTCCCAGTTGTTGCAGGTCAGAAAGGCTAAGAAAAAAGCCACAGCGGATCGGAGCGGTCAGGTAGGCCGCCAGCTGAGACAGGCCTGCTTCCGGACCAGGCACGGCCGGATCGGGCCACGGCAGCGGCTCAGCGCACTCAGCGGGAGGTACCAGGGCCCGATGCGCCTGCATCAGTTCGGCCACCAGTGCTACCACACGTTCCATGAACGGGACCTGCTGGCGCGCCACGGCAAACGTAAAGAGCGGTAGCCATGCCAGTCCTTCGCCGTGCAGGAGCCGACGAGCGGCTTCTTCTCGCTCGGGCGTTGCCTGCTCCAGGCAGAAGGCCAGAAAATGCAGGATCTGTCCCAGATGATCGGCCGGTTCCTGGCGGGGATCCGGCGCAAATCCGGCCGCGCGGTAGCACCGGTGATACCAGTCGGTTACCCATCCCCCCACCTGCCCGTCGGCTGCACAGAAAACGCTGGCATAGGGGGGTATTTCACGACCCAGCACGTGGTAGTGCGCGGCGGCCAGTTCCTCGGGATCCATCTCCGCCAGATCCTCGACCAGTTCGGGCAACCGAAGGACGACCTCCTGGATGGTAGCCGCACGCCCGTCCAGCAACAACCGACCCAGCCAGCGGTAGAGCTGGGCCAGCAGCAGCGGATCGGCCTGCAGCAAAGCGCCTGGGTTCATGGCTGCAAACGGCCCGGATCGCCCGGGCGGGGGCCGATCAGAAAGTCCTCCGAGATCCGGGCAGCCGCCTCCTCCAGCGAAGGATAGGGCTCGGCCGGGGCAAAAACCTGCGCGGGCAACCGATAGGCTTCGCGGGTCGGCTTGAGCGGCCGCTTGAGCCAGTACGGTCGCCGCGTGCCGTCCGGGCTGTAACGTGCAGCCGGACGCGTGAGCGCCACCCAGTAGCGATACAGCTCCATAGACCGCCGGGTATCTACCCAGACGTCCCCCTGTCGGTCGCCGGGTTGGGCCCGGGTCACCCGTACCGCCTTCTGAAGCCAGCAATGGGCTCCACTGACCGGATCGGGATGCACCGCATGGGTCAGGTTCTGATGCACGCCCACCTCCTGCCACCAGATCCGGCGCGTATCCGGATCCCAGCTCTCAAAGGGAGCAACTCCGGCTTTCCGACGCAGCCGGTACTGCCCCGGACCGGCTTCTTCCAGCTCGACCCAGGCGGAAGCCTGACGATTGACGCCCATATCAGGCTTCAGCCGCCACCGCCCCAGGTGATGACTCATCGCAATGACGCCGGGCTTGATGCCTTCGGTCACCCAGACGGTGTTCACAAAGTAGCCGATTTCGGTCTCCACCCGCACCAGATCCCCGGTCCGCACGCCAATGCGAGCCGCATCCTCCGGATGCATCCAGATCGGGTTTTTGTGACTGAGCTCATAGAGCCACTTTGCATTGGCACTCCGGGTGTGAATCAGCGTGGGCAGCCGCCAGTTGGGCAGCAACAACATCTCGCCTTTGGAACGGTCAATCCGATCAGGATGGACGTGGCTCTTCAGCGGCCAGGGAATCGTAAAGCGCGGTTCCTTCCAGCCCCATTCGTAGAGCGTGCGGCTGAAAAACTCCAGCTTCCGGCTGGGCGTGGGAAAGCCAGCCCGGCGCACGCCATCAACCTCAACGCCGGGTTCCTCCGACGCTACCTCACGCTCGTACGGTTGATAGACTTCCCGTTTCACCTCGAAGCAACCATACTTGCGCATGTACTCCAGCGGAGTCAACCCCTCACGCGCGGCTGCCTCGGGCAGGCCGGGCACCTGGTTTTCAAAGATCCAGCGATAGTATTCTTCGACGGTGATGATCTCGCCCGGCCGATAGGGACTCTCGAAGTGTTTCCGGATGCCCAGGCTACCATCGGGATCCATACGAGCGGAAAGCTCAATCCAGAATTCGTTCTCTTCCCACACCTCGCCGGGATTAGCTTCATAGGTATAGCGCACCCGCTGCCCCAGCCGCTCCATCGC
>Ga0256839_1005257_pt1 | contig 12061 bp, 9 predicted proteins | sample 354166metaG_FD_185968 | JGI IMG/M metagenome (GOLD analysis project Ga0256839, IMG submission 185968) | Hydrothermal vent microbial communities from Mid Atlantic Ridge, Atlantic Ocean - 354-166 | ecosystem: Environmental > Aquatic > Marine > Hydrothermal vents | place: Atlantic Ocean: Mid...
AAGAAGAGCGTAAACCGGCAAGTCAGGCCTATAACCCCTATCGTCTGAAATCATTGGCCAATAAAGATGCCGAAGACAGCGCTTGAGACCAATCCTAGAGCGTTTCCAGGAGTAAGTGGACCCTTCGAGACGCCGCTTCGCGGCTCCTCAGGGTGAGGCCGGTTATCCGTCCGGCCCTTCGCCTTGGCTCAGGAGCGTCAAAACAAAGACTGAAAGCCCAGTTTTGAGTCCATCAAAACCGGGGACAAGCTCTACAGCCCCATCGAGCGATAGCCTTCCGCGATAGATTTAATGGCCACATAAAAACCAGCCGTGCGCAAATCATCAATCCCTTGTGGCGCCCGCCAAACTTCGCGCATCTTGTCATAAGAGGATTGCATCGTGTCAAACAGGCCCGACCGCACCAAAGCCAGCTCATCGGCGCCTTCGGAAAATTCACGTTTGAAATGGTCGGTTAGGGAAATGCCCAAAGTTTGTTCCAGCTCGGCAATCAAAGCACGGTTGCGCGCCTCTTCCTTGCGCCTTTGCATATGACCAAATTTGATATGGGAGAGGTTCTTTACCCATTCAAAATAAGAAACCGTCACACCGCCGGCATTGGCATAGAGATCGGGAATGATGAACACGCCTTTTTTGCGTAAAATACCATCCGCATTGGCCGTTACCGGACCATTGGCCGCTTCAATGATGAGCCGCGCTTTTATATTTTGGGCGTTTTTGGAATTGATAACACCTTCCATCGCCGCCGGAATGAGAATATCGCAATCTTCTTCCAGCACCAGACGACCATCCTGCACAAAGGTTGCGCCGGGGAAATCTTTAACTCCGCCTGTATGATTCATATGCTCTTTCAGGGCTTCAATATTGATGCCCTTGGGATTCAGGATCGCGCCATCGCGCTCAATCACGCCCGTAATCAGGCTGCCATCTTCCTCGGAAAGAAATTTGGCCGCGTGATAGCCAACATTGCCGAGCCCCTGCACAATGATGCGCTTGCCCTCAAGCGAGCCTTCAAGATTTGCGGATTTAACATCTTCATCATAGGCAAAGAAGGATTGCAGACCATATTGCACGCCGCGCCCCGTGGCTTCGACCCGGCCAGCAATGCCACCGGCATTGAGCGGTTTGCCCGTCACGCAAGCGCGACTGTCAATTTCCGTGGTGTGCAGGCGGCGATATTCATCAGCCATCCATGCCATTTCCCGCTCGCCCGTACCCATATCCGGGGCCGGAACATTTTGTGAGGGATGAATAAGGTCGCGCTTGGACAATTCATAGGTAAAGCGTCTGGTAATGCGCTCCAGCTCATGCTCTTCCCAATCTGCCGGGTTGATACACAAACCCCCTTTGGACCCACCAAAAGGAATGTCAACGACCGCGCATTTATAGGTCATCAGCGCCGCCAACGCTTCCACCTCATCCTGATTAACTGCTGTGGCGTAGCGAATGCCCCCTTTTACCGGCTCCACATGCTCTGAATGCACCGCCCGATAGCCGACAAAGGTGTGCATATAGCCGCGCAGTTTGACCCCGAAACGGATGGTATAGACCGAATTGCAGACCTGAATTTTATATTTCAACCCCGGCGGCATATCGATATAGGCCGCCGCGCGCTCGAACATCATATCGACGCTTTCGCGGAAAGTCATTTCATTGGTCTGGGCAGTCATGGTGATTATCCTTTAAGGCCGCTGGGAATCATTTTCTTTGGCGGTGGCTTAGCACAAAACCACACGCCATTGCCTAGCTTTTTATCAATATTTTTTGAACGGGGTGGCCATTTTTCTCCTGTTAATGGCGAAAATGGCGCATGCCTGTAAAAACCATTGCCAAGCCGGCATCATCGGCGGCGGCGATCACATCCTTATCCTTAATCGATCCCCCCGGTTGAATAACCGCTTTTGCCCCCGCTTCTGCCGCTGCCAAAAGCCCGTCGGGAAACGGAAAGAAAGCATCAGAAGCAACCACTGAACCGATCGCTAATGACTGCGGCAGGCCCGCCGCCTGTGCCGCGTCCTCGGCCTTGCGTGCAGCAATATGGGAGCTATCGAGGCGGCTCATCTGCCCGGCGCCAATGCCGACACTGGCCCCGTCTTTGACATAGACAATGGCATTGGATTTGACATGTTTGGCAATTTGAAAGGCAAAGAGCAAATCGCGCATTTGCCCTGCATCAGGCGCTTTCTGGGTGACGATTTTCAGGTCGTTTTCTGTGATCTGCCCATTATCCCGGGACTGGCGCAAAAATCCCCCCGCCACCTGTTTGATCATCTCTCCCGGCATTTCCGGATCCGGCAGACCGCCGGTAATCAGCAGGCGAAGATTTTTCTTGGCCGCAAAAACCTCAATCGCCTCGGTGGTCGCGTCCGGTGCAATCACCACTTCGGTAAAAATCTTGACCATTTCACGCGCCGCATCCCCGTCCAGCTTTTGATTGACCGCAACAATGCCGCCAAAGGCAGAAACCGGATCCGACCGCAAAGCCAGCCCATAAGCCTCCATCAGGGTTTTGCCCATGGCTACGCCGCAAGGATTGGCATGTTTGATGATAGCAACCGCCGGAATTGCGCGATCAAATTCCGCGACCAGCTCAAAAGCGGCATCGGTATCATTGATATTATTATAGGAAAGCGCTTTGCCCTGTAATTGGCGCGCCGTGGTTACCCCTGCGCGAGATTGGCCCGCGCGATAAAAGGCAGCTCTTTGATGGGGGTTTTCACCATAGCGCAAATCCTGAATTTTTTCGCCGATTATGCCTGCGCTGCCGTCATCGCCTCTCTCGCCCCCGAACCATGTGGCAATCGCCAAATCATAGCTGGCCGTTTTGGCAAAAGCCTTGGCCGCAAACCGTTGACGACTATCAAAGCCAACCCCCTCACCGGCCATCTCTTCGATAATTTTTCCATAATCCTGCGGATCTGTTACCACCGCCACATAGCCATGATTTTTGGCCGCTGCGCGGATCATTGCCGGACCACCAATATCGATATTCTCCACAGCAAGGTCATAGTCAGCGCCTTGTCTGATGGTTTGCTCAAATGGATAGAGATTGACCACCAATAGATCGATGGCTTCAATCCCGTGGGTCTGCATATCTTTGGCGTGCTGTGGATAGTCACGCAGAGCCAGCAATCCCCCATGCACTTTGGGGTGCAGGGTTTTGACCCGCCCATCCATCATTTCCGGCGAGCCGGTAATTTCCGCGACATCACGCACCGCAAGACCATTGTCACGCAAAAGTCTGGCCGTGCCGCCCGTCGAAATCAGCGTCACCCCTCTTTCGGCCAAAGCCTTGGCCAGTTCGACAATACCGGTTTTATCAGACACCGATAGCAAGGCCGTTTTGATCTTCAAGGGTGATTTATTTGTCGCAAAGGCGGGGGCATGGTCGGGCATGAAGGGGGCTCCTGAAAATATCCAGACGAACCCTCCATAAGGGGAAACCGGAGCGGGGGCAATCGCTCCGGTTCAGGTTTTTTCAGATAAGGCTAAAAGCCCGATTATCCTGCAGAACGCTGCTGGGGCAGGTCATCATCCCGTTGCTCGGGAGATTTTTCCTGTCGCTCGGACCTATCCTGACTATCGGGGCGAAATTCCGGTACCAGATGCGATATGGCAATCGCCATTTCTTCCTCATTGCAATCGCGGGCATGTTGAATGACTTCGGCCAGACGCGGGTTGAGCAGCGGCAGATCAATCATGGTTGGCGAGGCCAGCAACACCCCATCCGCCCCCGTTTTAATCAGCTTTTCTGAATCAAGGAAGATTTCCTCAAACAGCTTTTCGCCGGGGCGCAATCCAGTAAACTGAATTTCAATATCGCTACCGGGGCGCAATCCAGCCGCCTCAATCATCCGCTCGGCCAGATCGACAATCCGCACAGGCTCTCCCATATCCAGAACAAATATGCGCCCGTCATGGGTTACGACCCCCCGCTCCCCATGATCCAGAGCTGCCGCCTGCAAGACTAATTGCACCGCCTCTCTTGTGGTCATGAAATAGCGGGAAATTTGCGGGTGGGTCACCGTGATCGGCCCCCCTGCTGCAATTTGCCGCTGGAACAAAGGCACGACGGAGCCGGTTGACCCAAGGACATTGCCAAACCGCACGGTTACAAATCTCGTATCCGTCTGCGCCACATCAAGGGCCTGCGCATAAAGTTCGGCAACCCGTTTGGTCGCCCCCATAAAGGAAGTTGGATTAACCGCCTTGTCGGTAGAAATGAAAACAACGGCTTCGGCTTTATGTTCTGTCGCGGCATCAAAAACATTTTTGGCACCCAGAATATTGGTCATACAGCCCGGAGCACGGTTTTCTTCAACAATCGGCACATGTTTGAAGGCCGCAGCGTGAATGACAATTTCCGGTAATGTATCGTCAAACAAGCGATCCAGATGTTCGCGGCGGCAAACATCAATCAAATGCGCCTGACGCGGAACCGTTATATCGCCTTCACGAATTTCAAGATCAATATGGTAGAGGTTGAACTCGGAATTATCGACCATGATCAAAAGTTCGGGATCAAAGGTCAAAACCTGACGCACCAGTTCTGCACCGATCGTGCCACCGGCGCCGGTTATCATCACGCGCTTTCCGGCAATCAGTTTTTCCGCGGCACGCAAATCAATCGTCCGCGGTTCACGGGATAATAGCTCGGCACTTTCAAAAAATTGATTGGATGGATCACTTGGTGCCAATCTGGTGGTCATTGGCTCGCTTTTGCGGCCAAATAATCTCCCCAAAAGCGACTTGCCTCCTCTTTTCCCAGAGGACCGACGACCCTTTCGCCCCGCGCCATTTGCGCCCGGGGAAATTCCACTATTTCTGTTAATCTTACTTGCCACAACTAATAACTTTCCTCTCCGACCCGCCCCAAATCTGATATTACATAATCACAGCATATTGGCCAGTGTGAAGTTAGGGGATGACCCTAGGGTCAATGTCTTTTCGAGTTAGAACCAAACCCGTTAGAAGTTTAACGAAACCATACCGGAAACCCGGCACCATTTACCAATTCCCCTTGATTTAGCCCTTCCTAAAATCCTTCTTTCATCCGCCGGAAAGCCCATTTTATTTGCACCGGGCCTGTGAAATCATAAGGTGTCACCACAATTTGCTGGCTGGTCTGGCGTTTTGTTTGCGCACCCGCATATATACTGCGCTCCAAAGCGAGGGCCGCCTTGCCCGCCTGGAACCGCCAGCCCTCCCGCCCCGGTGTGACCAGAATGATAGAGCGCCGGTCTCGCGATAAAGACGCCTTGATCGTCGGGTGCAAGTGAAACCGTAATACAAAATCCACCTGCCCCTTGCGCTCTTCCGGCACGAAAACATCTTCCCCGCGCAAATCATCGCCATCTATATCCAGAAACAGGCGCCGTCTATGGGTTGCCTTTTTAAGATGCTCGACGCCGGTGCGCTCCATTTCCAATAGCTGCCCGTGCTTGTCTTCAAACAGGCGGTGATAGAGAGAAGGGGCGCAACGAGATTGCTCTGCAGGCGCATCGGCAAGGCTTAAACTTGAATGGGCCGCCGCCTGACGCAAGGCATGTTGCCAAGGCGTGCCCATGGCGGCATTGATCAGGGCGGTGCCATGAAACGGGTTTTCAGCGCCGCAATTCACAACAATGCGATGGCGCCCGCTGGAAAGCTGAAAACTAAGAGCGCCATCATGGGAGTGAATGGGGCGCACAATCTGGGACAGGTTTTGTTTATTGTATTTTTTGGGCGCCAGTTGATGCAAAGGGTTGCCGCCCGCAGCCGGACCGCCAAGATCTGCCAGCACCAAAGTGCGCGCCGCACTCAGCTTTTGATAGCCTGTATGGGAGGCAAAATCGATTTGCTGGCGCTCCACCTTGCGGGAAGTCAAAGCAACACTTATCGCCTGTTTATCGTCTTCGCAGGCTCCGTTAAACACTGCAAGGCGACCATCACCACACCGGAAAAACTCGACCAGGGACAATGCCTTGCCGGCGCTGTGCTGGATAAATCCCGGCACTTCGCGCCCGCCCGCTGCATAGGCTTTTATCAGTGCCAATAACCGCAACCCCAATTCCATCTGAAAGGAGGGATTGCGCGAAACATGGCCGCCATCCTGGCGCAATTGCAGGCGCAATTCCCGGCGCAAAAGATTACACCCCTGTTCGGCACAATGCTGGTGATGGGGCAAGAGCAATCCCGAGGCCGTCAAGGAGATGGCCGCCAATAAACGCGTGCGCGGGGTTTCTGCTTTATTGGCAGACTTGGCCAGATGACGGGCTTGACGCGCCATGGCCGACAAAAGCGCTGAACGCCATAACGCATCGCCACGCTTCAAAAGCGGCCCGGCATGGCGTAGCAGAAAAATCAATCGCTCCGCAGTAATATCCAGTGCCCAGCATTGCGGTTCATAGCGGCTATAAAGCGAGAGCCAGGCATCGATTAAAATCGTTGCTGCTAATTCCCCATCTTCCCCCAGACCGGCAAAATCACGCAGCCAGACAAAAGAATGCATTCTGGCAAAATCAGCTGTGCCCGGATCAAGGGCCAGCCATTTGCGGGCAATATCACTAATGTCCCCATGCAGTAACAGCCCGTCCGCCTTGTCACCAATCCACTCGCCAACCAATGCCTTTGCCGCTTGGGCATTGGGCTGATAATCATCGGCAAAAGGGGCAATCAACCGATCCGGAGCCGGGCCATTTAATTGCAGATCATAAAAAAATCCATCGCGCCAAGAGGCAAGCCCCGAAAACGGACTGCGTTTTTGAGATTTGCCCACCGCCATCACCAGCCCCCTCCCATGACAAAAGAGGCAGTGACTACAGGAAACAGCGATTTGCAAAAGGCTGGATACATAAGGGATTCGTCATACGCTGAACCGGCATTTCCTGTCCACTGCTGGCCCTTTTAAAAAAGAAACCCCCGCTAAAAAGCGGGGGTATAAGTTTTGAGGGTGCAAAGTGTGATATTCGAGGGTCACATGGTAATTTCGAATTATTTAATAAGAGGGCAGGACTTTCACCACTGCGCCATATTCTACCCGGACACGGGAGCCGGGGCGGGCGATGGGCTGCTTATCCGCTTGGACCACGGTGACGAGACCTTCGCCATCGAGGTCAATCGTATAACGATAACCCTGTTGTTTCTTGACCTGATTTTCAGCGGCATTGCCAATGACACCGCCAAGAACGGCACCGGCAACGGCGCCAACAGCGCGCTCATCCTTACCGCCGCCGACTTGCGAGCCAACAACCCCACCGATGACAGCGCCGGAAGCGGCACCGATACGGTTATTCTCGCCTTGAATAAGGACCGGTTCGGCATCCATCAGAGTGCCCATTTTAATGCGGGTCGGCGCGCCAACATCGCGGGATGAATAGACATTACCACCCGGAGCCGTTGCACAGCCCACGGCGACAAGGCCCGTAAGCGCCAATACAGCCGCCACGAGAACTTTTCTCACAGTTCTTGACGGGGAATTTAAGGTCATTTGCGTGTTCATGGTCATGCTCCTGATTATCGAACTATTTGGGGCTAAATTAGGGCCAAGACGCGACAAACCTGCCCTAATCCATTCTAATTGCTAACGAATTTTGTTCTAATCCGGGAATGTGTCGAATTTGTGGGGCTTCCTTTACGCTTTGATAACGATGTTGCGAGGGGAGGGATTTGTTTTCGCCATATTTTCCTCAGCGGGGCGCGCGGATTTGGGGTTGCGCATTTTTTGCCACAGATTGCTCGCGGTTTTGCGCATTTTGCCAATGCCGGCGGCAGCCAGATAGCCAAGCGAAAGCCCGACAATAATACCAATGCTCCATTGCTGATCGAAAACCGCAATGCCGGTAAAGGCAAAAAGAGCAATAGCACTGAAAATCAACAAAAAGCGCCCCGGCCCCTTAAAGGCGGATTTTGCCGCCCGACCAGCTATAGCAGCGGCCCGGCCTGCGGCTTTTAGGGGGTTCGACAAGATATAGGCGGCAGCCCGAAACAGAAAACGGCCAAAATCCAATAGCATTTGCAAGGCGCGATTGGGGCCGACAAGCCCCACGAGACCGCTAAAAAGACCCGCAAGCGCAAGGCTGGCTGCCTTTTTGCGCATGGGGGCTTTCATAATGTGAGGGTCGTGATTGCGCGAGGATTCCCATTGCCGGGCGTCGAGATTGACCGGCTCACCATCGGCAGTGCTTGCCTGGGCACGCCCTGATAATGCCAAAATGGCGGCCAACAAGGCCGAAACGGCCGCCCCCTGAAACAGGCCTTTGCGGATTTTGCGGGTCATCCAAACCTCCCTTTTTAATCCAGACTATTGTTTAGGTAAGGGCTGCAAAAGCCGGGTTCAAGTGGCCGGGCAAACAGGCTATAGGCATCAGGCGGGGGCACAATTTTTCAGGAAATCTAAAATAAATGACCAAACTCGACCACCGTCCTCTGGGGCAAACCGATATCACCCTTCCCTCCCTTTGTGTGGGAACCATGATGTATGGCTCGCAAACGCCAGAGGATATTGCCCACCGGCAGCTCGACCGGTGTTTTGAATTCGGTATCAATTTTCTCGATACTGCCGAATTATATTCCATCCCCCCGGAGCCCAAAACCCATGGCAATAGCGAGCGCATTGTTGGGAATTGGATCAAAGCACGGGGGGTGCGGGATAAAATCTTTCTAGCCTCCAAAGTTGCCGGGCGCTCCGGCATGACATGGATGCGCGACGGACAGGAGACGCGCCTGACGCCAGCGCAGATAAGAAAAGCCGTTGAGGGCAGTTTAACCCGCCTGCAAACCGATTATATCGACCTCTATCAACTCCATTGGCCGGATCGTGCCGTGCCCAGCTTTGGCTCCATTCTTTATGGCTATCGTCATTATAAGGATGATTATGTGCCATTGGAGGAAACCCTCGGCGCTCTGGACGCACTCAAACGCGAAGGCAAAATTCGCCATATAGGACTTTCCAATGAAACCTCTTGGGGAGTCATGAAATATCTGCAAATTGCCAGAGACAAAAACTGGCCTCGCATGGTCTCCATCCAGAATGCCTATAATCTGCTCAACCGTTATTTTGAAAGCGATCTGGCAGAAATTGCCATGCAGGAAAAAATTGGCTTGCTGGCCTATTCGCCCTTGGGACAGGGCTATCTGTCCGGCAAATATCTGGATGGCAAAGAACCTGCCGGCTCGCGCCTTGTGCTCTATGGTCGCCTTGAGCGCTATCAGACTCCGGCGGCCGAAGCGGCTATTCGCGCCTATATTGCTTTGGCGAAAGATTTGAACGTCGATCCGGCGGCTTTGGCTTTGCAATTTGTCACCTCACGTCCATGGGTCACATCCAATATTTTTGGCGCAACGTCCGATGCGCAGCTGGATGTCGTGTTTCAATCTTTATCCCTTGAATGGACCCGGGAGATTGATCGCGCTGTCAATGCCATTCATGCGCAATATCCCAATCCCTGCCCGTAATAAACAAAGCCCGAACTACAATTTCACTATGGGCAAATTTACAAGTGGCGGCTATATTGCCGCTTATGATGTTTGCCCTTTACCTGCTCGGCTCCGGCCTTGCCATTCTTGGTCTTTATGCTCTTTTGAAGGCCATGGGGCGCGCTGACTCTGCGACAATGTCTTCGCCTGCAGATGTTGAAGCCTTGCTGATGGAAGAGGGCTTGAAAGTAAAACCCCGTGATATCGCTATTTCGGCCAATGGCGATAAGGTGGTTCTGGTTCTCGAAGATGGTCGCATCCTGCTTTTGCGCGCTCTCGGTCATTTTTGGCAATGGCGCGAGGTAAAAAGCAGCTTCGGTATAGGCCGTAATGGCAATCGCATTAGTTTTCCGCGACAATCCTATACCGATCCGGCGATAGATTTTTATTTCAGCGATGAGGCCGACGCCATAAAATGGGCCAACCTTTTGGCAAGCCTTGACCAGACAGACAGGGCGATAGGAATGCATCATGCCTGAGAATTTTAATCTGCCGGATATATCAAGCTATGCAGCACCGGTTTATATCGCCTTTATATTGCTTGAACTGGTTTTGATCAATGCACACAAGATTCGCGGCGATTATGAAGCGCGCGACGCGGCAACATCGATCACTATGGGGCTTGGCTATTTTGTCTTCGGAACCATTATTGCCTCTGGTATTTATGCCTTTTTATACGGAATCTTATTCTGGATTTATCAATTCCGCCTGATTGATATTCCTTTCACAATCTGGGCTTTGGTATTGTGCTTTATCCTTGATGATTTGCTGTTTTACTGGTCGCACCGCCTACAGCATATTATTCGCTGGGGTTGGGCCAGCCATGTCATCCATCACTCAAGCCAGCACTATAATTTGTCAACGGCCTTGCGCCAGCCATGGTTCAATTTTCTGACCGGCAGTTTCATATTAAGCATACCCCTTGTGCTTTTGGGCTTTCACCCGGCATGGATTGCCTTTAGCGCCTCGCTTAATCTGTTTTATCAATTCTTCGTCCATACCGAGGCCGTTCGCAAAATGCCGCCTTGGTTTGAGGCTGTCTTCAACACCCCCTCCCATCACCGGGTTCATCATGGGCGCAATCCGCGCTATCTGGATGCCAATTATGCCGGTGTTCTCATTGTCTGGGACCGCTTGTTTGGCACCTTTGTACCCGAAGACGAAAACGAGACGGTTCGCTATGGTCTGGTTAAAAATATCGGCACATTCAATCCCGTCAAAGTCGCCACCCATGAATATTTGTCGATTTTCCGCGATGCGGCCAAGCCGGGGCTTAGCCTCATGCAGCGCCTTGCCTATATTTTTGCCCCGCCGGGATGGCGCCATGATGGTCGCCATATGACCTCCCGGGAAATCAAGGAAGATTTTGTCGCCGACAACCCGGATCTTGCCGGAACGCCGGGGCTGCCGTCAAAAATACCGCAAAGCCTGCAAAAACCCTCCTCCGAGCCTGCTGAATAAGGCGGTTTGAGCGCTCGATATAGTCATATGCCAGTGCTGCAGGCTGGTGGCGACAAGCCTGTGCAATCAGTGCTATGCTTCTTCCCGAAACAAATGAATTGAGCAGGAGGCTGGCGCCATGGATGGTATGATGGAGAGTGAAACCCAAGGATTTGCAAGCTTGGTGGATCGCCTGCGGGCAGGTTTTCTCACCGGCAAAACCCGCGATATTGCCTGGCGTCGTGAGCAGCTAAATAATCTCAAACGGTTTTTTGACGAAAACGAAAAAGAAATTTTCGCGGCCCTGAAACAAGACCTCCGTAAACCCGATATGGAGATTTACAGCTCCGAATATGATTTCGTGCGCAAGGATATAGACCACGCCCTGAAACATCTGCCGTCATGGATGCGGCCAGAAAAAGTTTCAACCCCCTTGTCCCTCCTGCCCGCCAAAAGCGAGATTGCGCGCGAGCCTTACGGCATCTCTCTTATTATCTCCGCCTGGAATTATCCGATACAGCTTTTGCTGGCGCCCCTTGTGGGCGCTATCGCCGCTGGCAATGGCGCGGTTCTGAAGCCATCCGAAATGGCACCGGCAACAGAAAAACTGATTGCGGAAAAAATACCCACCTATCTCGACAATGATTTATTTGCCGTCATCACCGGCGGCGTCGAGACCATGACCAAATTGCTCGACATACGCTTTGACCATATTTTCTATACCGGCAGCTCCCATGTGGGCAAAATTATCATGGGCGCCGCGGCAAAATTCCTGACCCCTGTGGTGTTGGAGCTTGGCGGTAAAAATGTCGCTGTGGTGTTGGCCGATGCCGACCTTGCCGTTACCGCACGCAGGATTGTCTGGGGGAAATTTAATAATGCCGGCCAGCTTTGTGTCTCGCCCGACTATATTCTCGTCGATCGCGCGGTAGAAGAAAAACTGCATCAGGAATTAAAACAGGCGGTCAGCCAGTTTTTCGGTAATGAGCCGCAACAAAGTGCCGATTATGGGCGGATTATACACCATCGCCATTTTGATCGGCTGGTTGGTTTTCTTGACGGGCAGAAAATTGCCGTCGGCGGCGAGCATGACCGCGCAGATAAATATATCGCACCAACTATTCTATCTGGCTCACGCTTTTCCGATCCGGTGATGCAGGATGAA
>Ga0256839_1005258_pt1 | contig 12059 bp, 21 predicted proteins | sample 354166metaG_FD_185968 | JGI IMG/M metagenome (GOLD analysis project Ga0256839, IMG submission 185968) | Hydrothermal vent microbial communities from Mid Atlantic Ridge, Atlantic Ocean - 354-166 | ecosystem: Environmental > Aquatic > Marine > Hydrothermal vents | place: Atlantic Ocean: Mid...
TTACAAGATGTAACGCCTTTAGCTATTGAAATTGGCAATCGCTATGGTCTTGACCCTAAATTGATAATAGCACAAGCAGCGCAAGAGACTGGTTGGGGCAGGTCTGTTGCTGGGAATAATTACTTTGGTATAAAATCACATGGGCAGGGTGGTGGTAAAAATGTTGTCACTCATGAATATATAAACGGCAAGCGAGTAAAAATAACTGATAGGTTTAGGGAATATGGTGGCTTGCGTGATAGCATGGAAGGCTATGCTAATTTTCTTAAGAGCAACCCGCGATACGCCGATGTCTTTAGACAAAAAGGATTAGTTAATCAAGCAAACGCCATTGCAAAAGCTGGGTATGCGACTGATCCTAATTATGCCCGCTCTTTAATTAATATCGGGGGAAATATCAAGCTACCGCAAACAGCACAACAAGCTATTCAAATAGCCGCACCTATCCCACAAAATAGACCTGAAAGAATGGCGTTTGTTAACCAGCCTCCACTCCCATCTCTTGCACTTGATAAAAGAATGGCTAATTTCCCAGTTGATAGCGATATTCCTACACTTAGAGATGATATTGCGCCGCCACTACCAAGACCAAGACCTATACCATCGCCAAGACGAGTAGCGATGGCAAGCCTTACTAAACAATTAGGGCAGCCAGCAAACAATGATTTATCTGGTTATAATAAACTATTTAAAACAAAGCCAGCTAGCAATATAAGAACTAGTCCAATTATGGCTAATTTTAGCTCTCTTGGAAACTTAAATCAATTACAACCCCCAAATGCCGCTCCTAGAATAAATAGAATACCAATACCAAGATATCTCCCACCACGAGGTACGGCAAGAATCGCCAATGACTTCACTAAGGCTAATAACAGATTTGCAAGCATGGCAGGAGGCTTTAAAGATATGCGTAGTAATCCACTTCAATTACTTGGTAATAATGCTATGCAATCCCCTGCTTCAAGAACTATAGATAGAGGATTGAAAAATATATTTTTAGGTGATGGTAAACCAACAACGAATGCTAATTTTGCTGCAAGCACTGGTAGAACTTTAGATGAAATAAACACCTATCGAGCGAATAGAGCGGCTCGTGGTGGGCTTTCTATTCAACAATATCGTGACCAAGTAGATCCTAATTATTTAAGAAAAAGAAGGTAAAAATGGCTAAAAATCATATTTCAGATTTAGATATAATAGCTAGTAATAATAGCAAAATAATGGTGCGTTATTTTGAACGGCATAATGTGGTATCTACTTTTGAGAAAAATCTAACATGTAATGCCCATAAATGGGAAAGGAGATAGAAATATGCCCCGAAACGGATCAGGAATATATTCACTACCAGTAGGAACTAATGATTTCACTCCCAATACTACTATCGAAAGTAGCAAAATTGATACCTTGTCTGGTGATTTGGAATCTGATGCTAATACTGCAAGACCGATTGTTGTAGGCGGCACGGGGGCCACAACGGCGGCAGCGGCCTTAACGAATCTAGGCGCACAAGCTGATTTGGGCTATACACCAGTTAATAAAGCTGGTGACACCATGACGGGGAATTTAACACTTAGTGGTGGCAAAAGAATCATAGGTGGTTTTGGTGCAGCCACTAATAATGGAGTCTTAGATTGGAATGACCCAAGTAACGCAAGAGCTGGTTCTGGATACTCTTTGCTTCAAGGTTCAACATCGCTTAACGCACCTGACGCAACAGGTAATTATTTTCATTCATTCAGTTACGAGTATGGTAACACTGGAAACCTAACACAGTTTGCTATTCCTCGCATAACCTCTGCATCGCCGACAATACATTTTAGGTCTGTATATGCCGATGTGTGGCAACCGTGGGTTAAAGTGTGGACAGATGGTAATGATGGCTCTGGTTCAGGACTCGATGCGGATAAGCTAAGGGGTGCGGTTCCAGATACTAATGCAAGCGCAAATTCGATTGTCAAGAGGGATGCTAGTGGTTATGGAATCAATCCTTTACCCCCTGCGTTTTACATAGAACAAGCCAGCTTCGCATCTGGCACTGCCCGTATTGGCAATACATCTGTGGGTGCGCGTGTTGCAGATTTCAATCAAGGCTCACACGTTGCAACAAGTGGCATATTCACTGCACCTTTTGCTGGAACTTGGCTTTTTTCCACTGGGTTTATTGGCGCTGCTGGAGGAAGTCCTTGGCTCGCTCTCAACATTAACGGCAATCGTCAAGGGCACCCCATATTGAATTATGTAATGAGCACGGGGGTAGCAAAAACAATAACAGCTTACTTAAGTGCTGGCGACTCTGTTGACGCCGTATTTAGCGGCACATCTGCAACAATATATTCAGCCTTTTTCACAGGCCACTTAATTGCAAAAGGATAAAGCAAATGACAGAACTAAAAACAATTATTACAGACGCAGAACTAGCTGCCTTAGGGCTCGACATTGTCGATGTCCAAGCATGGCTTGATAATTTTGTGACTAACCGAGCAAGAGTCGCAAAAGAGGAGTGTAAATTAAAACCAGAATGGGCAACTGCTATGCAAAATCTGTTAATTGATGGCGGCGACATTAGTGACGAATGGGCTATTCTTGTCCAAGGCAAAGCCGATGGATTGTTCAAAACCGCGGCACAGGTTCAAAGTGAAGTGCAAGCCCTGCCTGTGGCAACGCCTTTGACTCCCCTAGAACAAGCGCTTACCAAGCGACAAATAAATGCCGCTCTTATTGATTCAGGCATTCTTGACCCTGAAGCATTCATTGTAAACGCAATCAATACAATTAGTGATGATGTGGTTAAAGCCAATGTGATGAATGACTGGGAAAATGCACCATCATTCACAAGAGATAGTGTGATGTTTAATGATACAGCAATGCTAACTGCTGTTAGTATGGACAAAGCAAAGATTGACCAGCTTTGGATGCTGGCAGTCACAAAGCCACAATAAGGATTTGTAATGAGCGTTTACACTAACTCATTAGCACTAAAACCTAAAGGCGATAAATGGGAACTCACCGCACCCCTTTGCTTCGAGATTGGTAAAAAAGGCAGCGGTTTATGGGTTAGCGCTCCCAGCGGCTTTGTTACGGATTTAGCAACTATCCCTTGGTTCGCGAGATGGGCATTCAAAACCAGTGACGCACGCTATGCAAAGGCTAGCACACTCCATGACTACACGCTAGAGCAGGGCTGGAACAGAATCGCTTCGGCGGCTTTGTTTGCTGATGCGCTTTTAGCCGATGGCGTCAGTTATTGGCGAGTTGTTGTAATGGGATTGGCAGTATTAACAAGGAATAAAAAATGAAACGTATAATAGCACATTGGACAGGCGGCACATATAAAGCAAACGCTATAGATAGACGGCATTATCACTTAATAATCAATGGTGACGGTAGCATTGTGAAAGGCAATAACCCTGTCAGCGCAAACGCTGCTATCAAAAAAGGCAGCCCATACGCTGCCCATACTAGAGGAATAAATACAGGCTCAATTGGCATTTCGGTCGCATGTATGGCTAAAGCTACAGAGCGTGATTTTGGCAATTACAAAATGACCAAAGAGCAATGGCTATCCATGTGTAAAGAGATAGCAAAATTAAGCAAGCGGTATAACATCCAAATTACTCGAAAAAATGTGCTTTCCCACGCAGAAGTGCAACGAGAGCTTGGAATTAAACAAAACAATAAATGGGATTTTACTTGCTTGCCTTGGTTTTCTAATAAAATACTTGGTGCAAGAGTTGTGGGTGATCTAATGCGAAAGCAGGTTAGAGAGTATATTAGAACCCCTAATAGCGCCATTGTCTACAAGCCTAGCGCCCCTAAAGAAGTTAAGCGCCCATCTAGCACACTTAAGAAAGGCTCAAAAGGCAAGTTAGTCACTAAACTACAAGAAGATTTAATTCTTCTTGGTTTTGATCTTAAAATTGATGGCGATTTTGGCAAGAATACGGAACTAGTTTTATCAGCGTTTCAGGAAAAGCATGGATTAAAACCTGACGGGGTTTATGGCTCTAAAACAAAGGCAGCAATTAAAGCGGCTTTGGGTGAGAAATTAAAGCCATTACCACTAGTCAAGGAAAGCTTGACAGCTAAAGCTAAAAAACCAACTGCTGGGAAATCCCGAACAGTTCAAAAGCCAACTGGTAAGAAATCCTTACAGGTTCAAAAAAAGAACTTTATAATTATAATAATTGAGTTTATTGTTCGGTTAATGAAAGGCAAATAAAATGGAAAATATAATTACAGGCGTAGCTTTTGTGTTGCCTATTATAATTGTTTTGGTTATGGCTTGGTTTGATAGGGTTTTCAAAGGTAAGAAAACTTACACACAAGGGGCATTGGGGTTGTTTGGCGCATTGCAATTAACGGATTGGGGGTTTATTCCTCAAAACGCTGCAACGGCGCTTGTTGGCGGTGTTGGCATTGCTGTTTTTATTGCATCATCTCTAACCGAGAGAGCAAAATGATTGAATTTTTATTCTCACAATTTGGGGGCTACTTGGCGGCTGGTGTTGGGGCGCTAGCCGCCTTGGTTGGGTTTTATCTAAAAGCCAGAAGTGACGGCAAGAAAGCCGAGCAAAACAAACAACTCAAGCAGGAGTTAAAAGACAGAAAAACCATAGAAGATGTTGCACGTAAAACAGGCTCAATGACAGAAGAAGAGATTGACCAAGAGTTAGGAAAGTGGGTCAAAAAATGAAACTAGCGATTATATTATCAGCAACATTGTTTTTAGCTGGTTGCTCAACGCTTCAAACCAGTGCGCCAATTTGCTCAACACTTCCTATTTATTTAGATGCTGATTTTGAGAATAGATGGACAGCAGCAGAAAAGCGGCAAGTTTTAATTGTGAATAAATCTTACGAAGAGATATGTTAATAAAAGGCAAATAATATGGGGCAAATCGCAGAATGGTTAGCGCAATTCAAAACGGCAACAATATTACCAGCCGTTGTTGGTGGAGCAATTGCTATCCTTTTAGAAAAGTCACGGCATACGTGGGGCACTGCCCTTATCGCATTGCTTAGTGGGGTTTTTGTCGCATATGTAGCAACTGATTCGATTGTCGAATATTTAGGCTGGGAGGGCAATGCAAGCAGCACTGTCGCCGCTGTTCTGGGTATTACTGGCCGCAATCTAATCATGTGGATATTAGTTGCAAGCCGTGACCCATTAAAGGCTTGGAAAAATCGCAAATAACATTAACTAAATATTCACTTCTTTAGTTTATATTAGATTCATCAATAAAAAAAGGTGGATTTAATAATGATACAATTCTTAAAAGACTTACTAGCATTTGCAATGCTATCAGGCATGCTCTTAATCTTTATGATTATGTTCTGGTGATTGATATGATCACTCAAGAGCAAGCTAACACACTTTTAACTATGTGGCATAATGGCAACAAAGAAGAGGCGATTGCGCTAGCAGATAAGCTAAACAAATAGTAACTGGCAAGCCGCTAATCTTAGAAGGCGAAGCTTTAATCATTTATATCCTTGTCATTAGCAAAGTAAAAATCATTGCTATCGCTTTTTTTCTGAAAGCCACGTGATTGTAACTTTCTTTGGTTTATTATTCTGCTTCTTTTTTCAATAGGCTTACGTGGTTTTACAGCCCGCTTTTTTTGCGGCGGCTTGCTTTCTAAAACCAAAACACCGTCAGCAACCATTTTCTTTTGAGTGCGAATAATAGCATCTAAATGAATTAAATCACGCTCTGCTTTTGTGTGTGTTTTTGCATAGCCATGGTCAACCCAATCATGACAAGGGTAGCACGAATAACACGCATGTATATTCAAATGTTTCATAGCCATACCAGCGCCGTTTAAATGCGCTAATATGGTTTGGTCTTTGTCATGCGAGCAATTAGGCGTGCGAACTAAGCACTCTTGCCCTCTGGCACTCCTTGTGTATTTATCTTGTTTTACCACTGCCAACTTCCCCTTTATGTCAAAAAGGTATTTCCCCTTCTTCGGCGGGGATATTCCCAGCATTGGCATCTTGCTTGCCACCAGTTCTATCGTATCCCGAGCCGCCACTGCTACCTTGAAATGTTAGATCATTAACGCTTAATTGCAGATAAGCTTTACCATCATGCTCTCGCGCAGAAACCCGCCCTGTTATTGTCAGTTTAGAGCCTTTAGAGATATACCCCTCTAAAGCAGTAGCGCGCTTACCCCAAATAGAGCAATCAAACCAAGTGGCATCACGCTTATTGCCCTGTTTGTCTTTTCCATTGCCAACTGCAAGCGGGAAACTTAATATAGCGTCACCGCCTTGTGTGTGTCGTAACTCTGGTTGTTTCCCAACATTCCCAGCTATAATTGTAATATTCATGATTTACTTTCCTTTCGTATAACCCCTTTTATTGTGTGGGGGTTCATCTTCATAGCGATAGATATTGCAAGAGGAAGATAGCACCTGGACAATTCTAATATTATTTTATGTCTAACAAAAGCAGTTTCCCTTCGTCTTGACATCACTTCATACCACCCAAATCCTGCATTTTTTATGATAGGCATAGCTATTTTCTTCAGCTCGGGGTGTGACAAATACCTTTTCATCAGCCACCCCCAGCTTTATTTTTTAACCACGCTTCCCATGGATTGTAACCAAGCCATTTTTCTGCAACTAATTCAGCTCTTTGAAAAACTAAATTGTATTGCTCTTGCTCCATATTTTCAAATGCAATGCTATCTGCATTCACGCTAATACTGCCATCAATATTATATTGGGCTGTCTTAAATCCTAAATGAATTAAAAAAGCGTCACTAAGATGGCGACTTGTTGGATATTTGGAAATCATATCATCATCAAAATTATGAACAGCAAGCGCTAAGCCTGCCCACCAAAGATTTAACTGTTTGTTAGACCGTCTTTGAGTTATTTGAACAAACAAGTCTTTGCTTTTTGGCAATCCTTCTAGCCTCTCCTCTGAATAAGGGCAGAACGGCACAAGGCAGTTGCTCTCAACTCTCATAATCAATGGTGGTTTTTTACTCATCGCCAGAGCCAGAGCCATCAATCATTCCTAGCGCAATTAGATAAGAATCAAGGACTGCCTCTTGGTCAAACCTATCAGCTTGGCTCATGGCTCTAATTTTCACAACTTGGCGCAATATTTTTGCATCAAAGCCATTGCCCTTAGCCTCGGCATAAACTTCACGAATATCATCACAGATGTTACGCTTATCTTCTTCAAGGCGTTCAATGCGTTCAACGATTGACTTTAATTGTGTTTCTGGATTGTTTGCCATTTTTTATTCTCCTATTAGATTGTTATTGTTTTATTCATAATTTGTAAGACTTTCACTACCTCCCATTTCTGGTGGCTCTTCATCGAAAGGTGATGAGCCTTCTTGCTCATCATTAAACTTTGTTTCTTCTGGATAAACATAACCACGAGTTTCAGTGTCATAATCCATGCCCAATTCAGCGGCTCTATCAACTACCATCTTAGAAATATCCCGCCCTCCTTTTTTAGCCCGATCGAGTATATCATTTATTTCACTAGATTTTTCAATCTTTGGCAAAACCTCCTTAAACCATTCAACTTCTGATTTTCTTTCAACTTGCTCTTTTGATAAAGAGTTTAGTTTATCTTTTATCTTTTTAATAACATTGGCTAAATTAGTTTCAAATTCAGCAGAAGTTGCTACTGGGATTGTTAAATCATTTAGATTGGCAGGGTCTTTCCCAAACGAACTTTCAGTTGGTGAAAAAATTAAATGCCGTTCTTTATTATAAATTGAAATTCTAGCGATAACATCGGAATCGGTTAATATTAAGTCTTTACTACCACCTTGAATTTTAAGCCGCTCTTTGATTTCGTCACCGTCATTTTTTTCGTCCATGTGAGAAATTAGAACAACATCTTTCCCAAAACTATTTAATAACTTTAGAAAGGCTCTAAACCTAGCGCCAAGCTGACCCCAGCCCTGCTGATTTAAAGTTCCTGAATATGAAAGCTTTTGGTTTTTAGCAATAATATCTAATGCCAAAAAATCTAAAGCCTTGCCAACAGTATCAATAATTATTGTGTCAAAATCTATTAAATCGTCTTTTGATATACTAGCAACATCTGCCCAACTATCAACCTGAACAACATCTTTCCTGTTGCTGGCTCTATATGAGCCTTTGTCAAAATCTAACAGCAATGGTTTTGATGACGTAAATGCTAAACTCGTTTTTCCAAGCCCAGGTTGCGAATAGATTGTAAAACAAATATTCTTAATTTCAATTATTTCATCTGCTTTGGTAACTTTTAACATTATATCACCTTACTTTCTGCAATAAACTTCACACCGTTAATTTCTTTGTTGCCAGTTCTTTCTTCTTCTTTTGCGAGTTGCAATACCAGCGCTTCAAAATCATGCCTGTTTTTTTGCCAGAAGTATTTAACCGCTAAGTTCAAATCTGTAATTTCAGGGCGATAAGTTGTTCTAATACCAGCGGCTCTACCTCCAGTGTTAACATTAGCCTTTTGCTTGGCTTGACGTTTAGCAAAATCTTCTGCCTGTTGCACTTGCTCATCTAATTCGTTAGCTTTTTCACGAGCGGCAATGTCGCCAGCGCTTGCTTGTAATTCTGCATTGGCTTTGGCTCTTAACTCTTCTGCCTCATTTAGTCTATAATTCGAAATATTATGCTTAAACACTCTAAATTTATAGGCGCATACCAGTGGATTATCTGCCCAAAGTGGTTTTCCTTTGCTGGCATATATTTTATCCCATAATTTAGCATAAGTTTCTTGAGGTGATAGTTCTGAATATTCATCTAAGCCTTCTGCCTGTGCGTCTTTTAATGTAATATCTTGCAGTCGCTCGACTTTCACGCCTATAATTTCAAGAGTTATTCTTGATGTCCATTTTGGCATAAATATTGACAGCCCCCACTTAGTGCCTCTAGCTTCGTCATAAAACCCATTTTTATCACAAATTGCAACGTCTGGCTCTGTTGCACGGTATAGTGGGATTATTAAGCGCTCGCCATCTAATTTGAACGGTCTGTCTGTTGGAGGCAGTGGATTTTCAACATAATCACTATTACACTCTAATACGAATGCTTCCCGAACCCAAATCAAATCACCAATAGCATATTTAGGCTTATCACCTTGCCGTCTGGTTTGCGTTTTGCGACCTTCTAACAAGGCTCTAACCATATCGCCTTGAAATATTATTGCGCTATTTTTCATTTTCTATTCTCCTTTGTTAGCGATGCAGTGGCCAGTAAGTCAAAGCGCCCGCCAGCCAGCTAGTTGATATTTAATGCACGAGCGAATACGCACCTCAAAAGTTCATCGTCTATCTTTTACTGCATCTTTAGTTTGTTTCCCAGCCCGCACAAACCATAAAGCGTTTCAGTTGTTAAGGTGACATTACATCTAATAAAAGCACTTGTCAAGACGCAAAATACGTGTATAATGCACTTATGTTAAAATGAGAAAGGGTAAATTATGACAAACAGTAACACAGGCAACAGTAACACAGGCTATTTCAACGCAGGCAACAGTAACACAGGCTATTTCAACGCAGGCAACAGTAACACAGGCAACAGTAACACAGGCGACTGGAACGCAGGCGACTGGAACGCAGGCGATAAGAACGCAGGCAACAGTAACACAGGCAACAGTAACACAGGCGACTGGAACGCAGGCAACAGTAACACAGGCAACAGTAACACAGGCGACTGGAACGCAGGCGACTGGAACACAGGCGATAAGAACGTAGGCTATTTCAACGCAGGCAACAGTAACACAGGCGATAAGAACGCAGGCAACAGTAACACAGGCAACAGTAACACAGGCGACTGGAACGCAGGCGACTGGAACGCAGGCTATTTCAACACAGCAAGCCCAAAAACTATTAACTGCTTTAATAGTGAATGCGATGTCGATATTTGGAATGAGGCAAAAAAGCCAGATTGGATTTTTCAGGTATACCCAACAAGTTGGATTCGAGAGAGAGAAATGAACGATGAAGAAAAGACAGCCAACCCCAAATTTTATATTTGTGGTGGCTATCTAAAAAAGAACAACATGAAGGAGGAGTGGAAAAAGGCATTTGCCAGTGCGTCTAAAGAAGATATTGAACTGGTAAGAAGGCTCCCAAACTTTGATCCACGAATATTTGAGGAAATTACAGGATTAAATCTAGGAGAATAATATGATTAAAAAAAATGAGGCATGGTTAAGCGTGCCACTAAAAAAATTTATTCATGAAAAAATAGATAAAGAAGCAGAAAAAAGCGGGCGCTCAAAAGCAAAGGAAGTGCCTGTTTTATTAAAGGAAGCTCTTGAGGCTCGCAGTGGTAAATAAACTCACACTCCCATTCCCGCCAAAATCCTTGAACCCTAACGCCAGAGTTCATTTCAGAGAAAAGGCTAGGATTGTTAAGATTTGCCGCAATGACGCTCATTTAAGCGCACGTGCTGCTAAGTTGAAATATTCTGGAACAGGGGTGCTAACGATTGTATTCCACCCTCCTGATAAGCGCAAGCGGGATATTGACAACCAACTGGCTAGCGTAAAGGCTTATATCGATGGTATTTGTGATTATCTGAAAATAGACGACAGCGACTTCACTTGCATTTGTATTAAGCGTGGTGAGGTGGTTAAAGGTGGTAAGGTGGTGTTCAGTGTATAAACGCAAAGAAATAATAGGGGATTGCACGCTTTATCTAGGCGATAGTATGAAAATACTACCAACGCTTGAGCAAGTCGATTGCGTTGTGACAGACCCTCCTTATAAATTGACTTCAGGAGGTAAAAATAAAGATAAAACTAAAACTATGGGGGGAAAATATCTTAGTAAAAATTACAATAATAAAGGTGATATTATTAAGTGCGATATTAAATGGGCTGATTTCATGCCTCTTTCGTTTAATGTTTTACGTGACGGTCATGCTTATATTATGTCAAACGATAAGCAGCTTAGAAATTTATTGAATAGCGCAAATGACGCTGGGTTTAGTTTCCATAATCTTTTGACTTGGAATAAGAGAAACAAGATTCCAAACAGATGGTATATGAAACAAACTGAATTTATAGGGTTTTTCTATAAAGGGGAAGCTAAATATATAAATGATTGCGGCGATGGTAATTTATTAAAAATTGCTAATGTAACTGATAGCAAATGGGTTATTAGAAATGATAAGCAATCTGAGCGCAATGGTCGCCCTCACCCAACAGAAAAGCCAGTAGAGTTAATGGCTCATTTAATTGGCAATAGCACAAAGCAAGGTAAAACTGTTATTGATCCATTCATGGGCGTTGGCTCAACAGGTGTTGCTTGCGTCAAGTTAAACCGTAAATTCATAGGCGTGGAGATTGATGAGGATTATTTCAATATCGCATGCGAGAGAATAGAGCAAGCATCACGCCAAAAAGATTTATTCAGATAATACAGGAGATTAACATGAATATCTTCAAAAGAATATTCAGACCTAAAATTGAGGTCGTAACATTCACTAAGAAGCAAATAAATGAGCGTGAACTCATTAACAAAAAATGCGCTCAACTAGCCTCTGAAATTGGCTATAAGTGGAGTGAAAAATGGGGATAAGAATAGATAAAACTAAAAATTTATACGATCCTAGCCTTATTATAGCAACAGCTTCAAAATACGAATGCAAGCAAGCTGGCTGCCAGTCACAGCAAGAACGCAGGGGTCTTTGCGAAATGCATTATATAAAAAATTACGGGCTTTCAGTCGGCGCGGCTAAAAGAACACCTCAACTGCTTTTAGAGGGCAAAAAAAAGATGGCAGTTAAAAAGTTAACAGAAGAAGAAGTTTTTGAGATTAGGGTTAAATTAAAATCACCAATGCTAACACAAAGGAAAATAGCAAAACAATATGGAGTAGCAGCTTCAACAATCGCACATATAAGCACTGGCAGAATTTGGGGTGATTTGCAATGCTCAGACAAATAAAAACATGAACATTAAGTAGATAAACAATGACTAATATATCGCAACTGTTTTCAAAGCCAGCCACATCAATAATTCTGTTTCAGTTTTTAATTATTGTTCTGTTGGTTTGGTAATTAACTAAATTCTGGTTAAT
>Ga0256839_1005260_pt1 | contig 12056 bp, 9 predicted proteins | sample 354166metaG_FD_185968 | JGI IMG/M metagenome (GOLD analysis project Ga0256839, IMG submission 185968) | Hydrothermal vent microbial communities from Mid Atlantic Ridge, Atlantic Ocean - 354-166 | ecosystem: Environmental > Aquatic > Marine > Hydrothermal vents | place: Atlantic Ocean: Mid...
AGTTATTGCAGGCATAAGCAGGCTCGAAGGCAAGGGCAAAGATGACGAAAAAGGAATATCTATAACAAAAGAGTTGTTCAGAACCAGCCCTGCGTTTAATATTTCGGCTATGCTAATTATGCTTATCCTTACATTTTTATATGCTTTTTTCTGGTAAAAATTACCAGTTTCAGGAAACATAAAAACTAATCAAAAGATGTTTTATTTTTGAAAAATGGAAGCAGAGTTAAATCTATCAGACTATAAAAATTGGATTGCAGAATTAAAATCTAAAATTCATGAAGCCCGCAGAAAGGTAGCACATTCTATTAACTCCCAACTTCTTGAAATGTATTGGGAAATTGGAAAAGACATTTCGGAAAAACAAGAAAAATCAAAATGGGGAAGTAAATTCATTGAACAAACAGCCCTTGAATTAAAACATGAGTTTCCTGAAATTAAGGGATTTTCACGCAGAAACATTTATGCAATTAGGCAATGGTATAAATTTTATTCAACAAAATATCAATTTGTGCCACAGAGCGTGGCACAAATCCCTTGGGGGCATAACCGTTTGATTATTACAAAGATAAAAAACATAGAAGAAGCAGAGTTTTATTGCAACGAGACGATAAAAAATGGATGGGACAGGGATACGTTGGAAATTCAAATTGAAAACAAATTCTATAGTCGGTTTGGTATCACTGACAATAATTTCACACAAACACTTCCATCAGAACAATCAAAACTTGCATCCGAAATATTAAAAGACCCTTACAATTTTGATTTTATCGGACTTCAAGACGATGCACTGGAAATTGCAATTGAAAATGAACTGGTAAAAAATATTACAAATTTTTTATTAGAACTTGGAAAAGGGTTTGCATTTCTGGGAAGGCAATATAAAATAGAAATAAGTGATAGTGACTATTTTATTGACATGCTGTTTTACCATATGGAACTACGGTGTTACGTAGTAATTGAATTAAAAGCAGGAAAATTTAAACCAGAATTTGCAGGAAATTTAAACTTTTACTTATCTGCTGTTGACAGTCAATTAAAAAGACAAGGAGATAATTCATCAATTGGGATTCTCTTGTGCAAGAAAAAGGACAAAATTGAAGTGGAATACGCACTTAGAGACACTACATAAGCATAATAGCTGTTTTTGCATTTTAAAACCTTAAGAAATAAGAGAAAGAATGAAAAATAAATTAACAGTACGGTCTCCTGGCAGGATTAACCTGATTGGCGAGCATACAGATTATAATATGGGCTTCGTATTGCCTGCCGCCATAGATAAAGCCATTGAATTTACCATTGAGCCAACTACTGGTTCAATGATAGAATTAACAGCAACAGACCTTAATGAAACGGTAGAAATCAGCCCAAAAAACAACATTAAATCAGGGATTGAATGGGTTAATTACTGTGCAGGTATCATTGACCAGTTAACCAAAAAAAATAGTAGAATAGCTCCTTTTAAATGCTCATTTGGAGGCAATATCCCTTTGGGAGCAGGGCTTTCGTCTTCTGCGGCTTTATCCTGTGGTTTTTTAATGGCCATTAACGAGTTTTTTGAGCTGGGGCTAAGCAAAGTTGAGATAGCACTTATGGCACAAAGCTCCGAAAATGATTTTGTGGGCGTAAGTTGTGGCATTATGGATCAGTATGCTTGTATTTTTGGCGAAAAAGATGCCCTTATTAAAATTGATTGCCGCTCGCTTGAGCATGAAACTATTAAGGGTGATTTTGATGGATATAGCCTACTGCTTTGCGATACCAAGGTAAAACACTCGCTTGCATCTACTGCGTATAACACCCGAAAAATAGAATGCGAAGCAGGTGTAAAGGCCATTCAAGCTAAGAATAGAAATGTGAAAAGCTTGCGCGATGCAAACCTCAAAGATTTGGAAGAGGTAAGATCTTCTATTTCTCAAGATGTGTATGACCGTTGCGAATTTGTGATAAACGAAAACAACCGTGTATTAGCAGCCATAAAAGCTATTAAAAATAAGGATATGAAATTGCTTGGCTCCTTCATGTTTCAATCGCACGAAGGGTTAAAAAATAAGTATAAAGTTAGCTGTACCGAACTGGATATTTTAGCCGATTTTGCTAAAAAGCATCCTGCTGTTGTAGGCGCTCGCATGATGGGCGGTGGCTTTGGCGGTTGCACCATTAATTTAATAAAATCTAAAGGGCTGGATAGTTTTAAAACTACCGCAGCCAGCCACTATAAATTAAAAACCGGAAAAGAAGCCACTTTTTACGATATAAAAATTTCTGATGGAGCAAGTAAACTTTACTATTAACCTTTATAATAATGTACTTATTAACTTTTCTATTCAAGCTCAACATTCTCTTTAGTAATTATATCTAAAGGCAATTTTTGAATTGGTTCTACCCCCTCTTTTAAAATTAAGTGCTTATAAAATGCCTGAATACTCAAATTACCCTGCATTCTTGGGTTCTGATGAATAATAAAATCAATACTTCCATTTTCCAAACAATCTAAATTTTTTCTAATAAGGTCGTACCCAATAACTCTACACTTATGCTGGCTACTATTAACAGCAAGTAAATCAGCTATTTGGTATGCCCTGGAATTAGGCGAAAAAAAATGAGCAGTTGAGCCATTTTTTATTAAGTTTTTTATCGCTATTTCCTCGTCTCTTTCAGTAATCTCTTTAACAAGCTCGGAGTCAAAATTATGATCGGTATAGTATTTTCTAAACCCTTCTATTCTTTCGGCATTGGTTTTATTTATACTGTCAAAATCAGTAAGCTTAACTATAAACGCACTATGCCCTTGCGGAAATCCATAATTAAGTAATTTGGCAGCAAGGTATCCACTTTTACGAGTATCTTGCCCAATAAAAGTTAATGGGCATACATCCGCTAAGTTTGAATCCACAAACACAAACGGAATATTTTGTCGGTTGAGTTGTATGCAAATACCTTTTGTCTCCTCCTCCAGCAAGGGGGCCATTATTACACCATCGGGCATAGACTTTATCGCTTGATTTGATTTGGTAATAAAGGAGTTTTTATTGTGCCTGTTAAAAGTAAAGAAACTCAGTTGCATACCCAACGATTCATACTCAGCCGCAGCTTGTTTAATTCCGGCATTCAGCATTTCCCAGTATTCATTATCGTTAGGCAGTATTACAGCCAAATTATATACCTTGTTAAGTTTAAGATTACGGGCAAATACATTAGTAGAATAATTTCCTTCTTTGGCAATCTTTAGCACCAACTGCTTAGTTAGTTCGGCAACCTCTCCTCTATTGTGCAATACACGATCTACCGTACCTACCGATACCCTTGCCAATTTGGCAATTTCTTTAATGGTAATTTTCTTCATTGATGGCAAAAATCTATAATTTCTATGAATAATTTTGATTTTGTATCCAAATTATTGCATTTTTGATAATCGTTAACGTACACGGTTAAATATATCACAAGATAAACAATATGTTAAAAAATACTAATGCACAAAAGGTGATGTCATATCTAACGACAGATAGAATCATATATAGATTCTTTATCTTGACTGATTAGGCAGGCAGCTGACCATTGAAAATAAAGGTATAAATACATGAAAAAAGTAGTAACATTTGGAGAAATAATGCTCAGGCTGGCTCCACCGGGGTTTCTTAGGTTCTCGCAAACCAACTCGTTTGAGGTTGTGTATGGCGGGGGCGAATCTAATGTAGCAGTGTCTTTAGCCAATTACGGTGTGCCGGTTGATTTTGTTACCCGGCTGCCACAAAATGACATTGGAGAATGCGCTTTAATGGAAATGCGTAAAAGAGGGGTTAATACCTCCAATATTATTTTTGGAGGCGACCGCCTTGGTATCTATTTTTTAGAAACTGGAGCAGTAAGCAGGGGCAGCAAGGTGGTTTACGATCGGGCGCATTCAGCCATAGCTGAAATAAAACCAGGTATGATCGATTGGCACAAGGTATTTGAAGGAGCAGGCTGGTTTCATTGGACAGGCATAACCCCAGCCATTTCGCAAGGGGCAGCCGATGTGTGCTTAGAGGCCGTTAAGGTAGCTTCTGACTTAGGCATTACCATCTCAACGGATTTGAATTACCGAGCCAAGCTTTGGAACTATGGCGCAGAACCGGAAGCTATTATGACCGAGCTTACCTCCTACTGCGATATTATTTTAGGCAACGAAGAAGATGCCGAAAAACATTTTGGCATTAAACCTGACGGACTGGATATTACCACCCAAGGACATAATGTAAAGGCAGAGGCTTTCTTATCAGTTTGCCAGCAAATGATGGAGAAGTTTCCAAAAGCCAAAAAAGTGATAACTACATTAAGGGGCTCCATTTCTGCTTCGCATAATACCTGGGCAGGGGTTTTGTACGATGGCACAAAAATGTACGAATCGGCACAATACCAAATTACCGATATTGTTGACAGAGTGGGTGGGGGCGATTCGTTTATGGGAGGCCTTATTTACGGCTTGTTAAAATATCCTAAAGGCGATCAAAATGCACTTGATTTTGCAGTAGCAGCCTCGTGCTTAAAGCATACCATAAAAGGCGATGCTAATTTGGTTACTGTAAGCGAAGTAGAAAAATTAATGGGCGGAGATGCCTCCGGAAGAGTTGCAAGGTAAATAATGTCTGTCCATAAAAAGTAAATGTTTTTAAAAAGCACAATTATCAAAAATCAAAGCACAAATAAACTCCAAAACGCAATTATTTAATATTGAGATTTCAGCCGGTCGGCAGACAGGTATTTATTATTTGATTTTTGCTTAGTGGAGTTTATAGGCGAAAGCTAACTAATTTAAAAAATAAACAAATGGCAAGATTTACACGAATTGAGGTAGCCCTCAAAATGAAAGAAACCGGACTTGTGCCTGTTTTTTACCATAAAGATATTGACGTATGTAAAAAAATATTAAAAGCCTGCTACGATGGGGGAATTAGAGTATTTGAGTTTACCAATCGGGGCGACTACGCCCATGAGGTGTTTAATGCACTTACTAAATATGCCACTAAGCATACCCCAGAAATGATTTTGGGAGTTGGTTCTATTATAGATGCAGGAACCACTTCGTTGTACATCCAAAATGGAGCAAATTTTATTGTATCGCCTATTCTAAACCCCGAAATGGCAAAGGTGTGTAATCGCAGAAAAATTGCCTGGTCGCCAGGCTGTGGTTCGCTTACCGAAATATCTTATGCAGAAGAGTTGGGTGCTGAGGTGGTTAAAATTTTTCCTGGTTCGCAGGTAGGCGGCCCATCATTTGTAGCGGCTGTTAAAGGCCCTTTTCCGTGGACAAGCATTATGCCTACTGGAGGTGTTGAGCCTACCATTGACAACTTAAAAGGCTGGTTTAGTGCAGGCGTGCATTGTGTGGGTATGGGTTCTAAGCTATTTGTAAAAGATGCCAATGGAAATTTTAACTATAAAGGACTCACCCAAAAAGCAAAAGATACATTGGAGGTTATCTTTAACCTAAGAACGTAAGATTAGATTAAAAACTCACGCTAGTATTGATTGGTGTGCAAGTATTGTTGCAATAAACTTTACGCATTCATCAAAGTCTCTATTTCATCTGCTTCTATTGGGATATTTTGCATAAGATTTAAAACCCCATTTTTCTCAATTACCACGTTATCTTCCAGTCGGATACCGAAGTTTTCTTCGGGAATATAAATGCCAGGCTCCACCGTAAATACCATACCTTCTGTAATTGGCGTGTAAAAATTGCCTACATCGTGTACATCTAAGCCTAAAAAGTGCGAAGTGCCGTGCATAAAATATTTTCTAAACGCAGGGTTCGCAGAATCTTGGTTTTTAATATCGGTTTTATCTATTAAGCCTAACCCCAGTAACTCCTTTTCCATTACCAAACCAACTTCCTTGTTATAATCGTTAATAATAGTGCCTGGCCTTAGCATATTGGTGGCTTCATTTTTAACACGGAGTACGGCATCATACACCGCTCTTTGCCTATCAGTAAACCTTCCATTTACAGGAATAGCCCTTGTCATATCGGCATTATAATTCCCATATTCGGCTGCTACATCCATTAGTAAAATATCACCATCTTTGCAGTTCTTTCTATTTTCTACATAATGAAGCACACAAGAATCTAATCCACTGGCAATAATTGGTTGATAGGCAAACCCCATCGACTTACTCCGAACAAACTCGTGCAGATATTCTGCCTCAATTTCATACTCATTTACACCGGGTTTTACAAATTTTAAAATTCGTCTAAAGCCTGCTTCGGTAATATCACAGGCCACTTGAAGCATCTCTATTTCTTCTTGGTCTTTTACCGGCCTTAACTCGTGCATAATAGGAGCTGAACGCTTATAATTATGATTCGGGTATTTTTGATGACACCATTTAGAAAACCGATCGTCTTTAGTTTCCACCTCAAGCATGGCACGCGTATGCTCATTCGAATTAATATACACATGCTCCGCCTCTACCATTAAGCCATTCAACACTTGCTCAAATTCAGAAACCCAATAAACAGTTTCTACCCCTGATAATGCCCGCGCTTCTTCTTTGGTAAATTTATGCCCTTCCCAAATAGCAATATGCGGATTTGTTTCCTTTAAAAACAAAACTTCGCGTTGGCTCTTAACAGGGTAGTCTGGCATAACCAATAAAATAGTATCCTCTTGATCGATGCCCGTAAAATAAAGCAAGTCATTATTTTGCTTAAAAGGCATTACGCCATCGGCATTGGTAGGCATAATATCATTTGAGTTAAAAACAGCCACCGATTTAGGAGCTAATTTCGCCACTAATTTGGCTCTGTTTTTAATGTATAATTGTTTTGAGGGAGGTGTGTATCGCATAATTCTAAACTTTACATTGGGTAGGCAAAGTTACGCCTTAGTTTCAAAAACTACTGCCTTTTTTAGCTGTTCCAATATTAACTTTCATCTCCTAAAAACCTTAAAGATATTCATCCCCTTTAGTTAGTTTTACATCCTTTACAATGGTTCTCATTTGGTTCTCATTGCCTCTTTTACAGATAAGCAAGGAGTTTCCATTGTCGGCAATTAAATAATTTTCCAGCCCTTCAACAACAATAAGCTTATCCTTAGAGCCACTTATAATACAATTTTTCACCTCATAAGTAGTCACGTTTCCTTCGATTACATTGGCCTCTTTATTTTTTTCTCTCAGTTCGTAAAGAGAATCCCAAGCACCCAAATCTGACCAGCCGAAGTCTCCTAACACTACCCACACATTATCAGCCTTTTCAAGAATGGCATAATCGATAGAAATATTTTTGGCTTGAGAATACGCCTCATGCACTTTAATAGTTTCTTCTTGTGTATAATAGGCTTCCTTTATTTCTTTAAACAAAAGCGCATTGTCCTTATCGTATTTTTCAAAAGCTCTAATTATTGAGCTTGCCTGCCAAACAAAAAGACCTGCATTCCATACAAAATCACCGCTTTCTAAGAATTTTTTTGCTAACTCTAGCTCTGGCTTTTCAGTAAAGGTTTTTACCTTTTTTGCTTCAGGTAATTGATTAGTAGCCTCATGCGTATATTGGATATACCCATAGCCTGTTTCTGGCTTGTGCGGTTGAATACCAATCGTTACCAATTTTTCGCCTGAACTACTCAATGCAAGGGCACTGTTAATTGTGCTCATAAACTCAGCATCATTAAAAATAGCATGGTCCGAAGGCGTTACAATAATAGTTGCTTCCGGGTTTTTGCTTGCAATTTTATAACTAGCGTATGCTACACAAGGTGCTGTATTACGTTGAAAAGGCTCTAATAAAATTTGATCATCCGTTAAAGCGGGCAATTGCTCTTTAATAAGATTTTTATACCGCTCATTTGATACCACATAAATGTTTTCCAAAGGTATTTGCTCCTTAAACCGATCAAAGGTGAGTTGAATTAAGGTTTTTCCACAACCTATAATATCTAAAAATTGCTTTGGTTTATAGGCTCTACTAAAAGGCCAAAACCGAGTACCTACCCCTCCTGCCATTATTACTACAAACGTATTCTTATTCATTCTACTAATTTTTCTCCCCTCTTTTCCACTCAATATAAAAAGGTGTGGGCTTGAATTTCAAATTTGAAAAATTGCCACTAAGACACAAAGAAGCACTAAAAAATCCTATTTCTTTGTGCAACCCAATAGAAATCGGGTTGCTGCCTTTATGCCTTCGCTACGCCTGCCTTGCCAGTTTAGGCAAGCTGTGGCTAAAATAGGCAGTTATAATACCTGAACGGTTACGAAAAATTTAATTTTAATAATACCATTCTTACTAAAAAATATGTATCTTCATATAAACTGGGGAATTAACTATTTAAATTAAGGCTGTTAGCTAGGTTAAAAAAAGTGCAGTGGTTCTAATAGAAGTAGAAAAATAAGTAAAGAGTTAGATGAACGAGCAATTAGAGCAAAAAACAAAAGATATACTAAAACAAGTTTTTGGGTTTAATGGGTTTAGAGGAACACAAGAGCCTATTATAAAAAACCTATTAGAGGGAAACGACACGTTTGTAATTATGCCCACAGGAGCTGGCAAATCGTTATGCTACCAGCTACCCGCAATGGTGCTACCAGGCACTGCCATTGTAATTTCGCCACTTATTGCATTAATGAAAAACCAAGTAGATCAACTACAAGCTTTAGGGATAAATGCAAGATTTTTAAACTCTACCCTCTCAAAAACAGAAGCCAGAATAGTTAAAAAAGAAACTATTGAACAAAAAGTTAAACTTCTTTATGTAGCACCCGAATCTTTAACCAAAGAGGAAACAGTAGAGTTTTTACTTAAAGCCAACATTTCATTTATTGCCGTAGATGAAGCCCATTGTATTTCTGAATGGGGACACGACTTTAGGCCAGAATATCGAAGAATAAAATCAATAGTGCAACAACTGGGTGAGCACCCCATTATAGCCCTTACAGCAACGGCTACCCCAAAAGTTCAAATCGATATTCAGAAAAACCTGAATATGGAGGCCGCTTCTCTCTATATGTCTTCTTTTAATAGAACTAATTTATATTATGAAGTTAGGGCTAAACAAGATATTAAAAAGCAATTAATTCGATTTGTAAAAGAACAAAAAGGTAAATCAGGCATTGTGTATTGCCTTAGCCGTAAAAAAGTAGAAGAAATTGCTGAATTTTTAAGAGTAAACGATATAAATGCGGCTCCTTACCACGCTGGTTTAGAATCGGCTACAAGAGTGGGCAATCAAGATGGGTTTTTAAATGAAAACATTGATGTAATTGTAGCCACTATTGCTTTTGGTATGGGTATTGATAAACCAGATGTGCGCTTTGTAGTACATTACGATGTGCCAAAATCGTTGGAAGGCTATTACCAAGAAACTGGTAGAGCAGGCAGAGATGGAATTGACAGCAGGTGCCTTATGTTTTTTAGCCATAACGACATTAGCAAACTTGATAAATTTAATAAAGACAAACCCATACAAGAAAGAGATAATGCAAGGTTGCTTTTACAAGAAATAACTTCATTTGCCGAATCGGCCGTTTGCAGGCGAGTGCAATTGCTTCATTATTTTGGCGAAGAGTTTTCGAAAGACGATTGCGATAATTGCGATAATTGCAAACATCCAACCGAACCATACGAAGGCAAGGATTGCGTTGAACTGGTATTAAAAACAGTAATGGCCACCGAAAAACGCTTTGGGATGCTGCATTTGGTTGATGTTATTAAAGGAACTCCTACCGAATATGTACTTAGTTATAAACACGATAAATTAGACCTTTACGGGAAAGGAAACACTGAAACTGAAGATTTTTGGAGGTCGGTTATTCGGCAAACTATGTTGGCAGGTTTACTAGGAAAGGATATTGAAAATATTGGGGTTATTAAAATAACCAAAAAAGGAACAGATTTTCTTAAAGAACCACGGTCTCTTACCCTCTTTAAAAATCATGATTTTGATAACCTAAAAAAGGAAGATGAAGAGATAGACTCAACCCCCATTGAAGCAACAGCCTACGATGAAAAGCTTTACGCAATGCTTAAAGCATTACGTAAGAATGTTGCCAAACACGAAAATTTGCCTCCTTATGTTATTTTTCAAGAAGTTTCGGTGGAGGAAATGGCCACCATATACCCTTGTACCATTGAGGAGCTAACAACCATTACTGGGGTAGGAAAAGGAAAAGCAACCAAGTTTGGGGCTGACTTTGTGCGACTCATAGCGCAATATGTTGAAGATAATGACATTATTACGGCTGCGGATGTAACGATAAAAACCACAGCCAATAAGTCAAAGCATAAGGTATTTATTATTCAGCAAATAGATAAAAAGCTTGAGTTGGAAGAGGTAGCCGAATCGTTAAAAATGAGCATGGATGGCCTTTTGGATGAAATTGAACATATTGTATCCTCAGGCACAAAGTTGAATCTTGATTATTACATGGATCAAGTGCTTGACGATGAAAAACAAGAAGAAATTTTAGATTTTTTCTTAAACGATGAATCTGGCGATGTTGAAGCTGCATTGGAAGAGGAATACTTAGAAGATTACTCCGAAGATGAAATCAGATTAATGCGCATAAAATTCTTATCAATGTATGCAAATTAATCAGGCTAGTTTCATATTTGCACAATGAATATTTTAATACTTGGTTCTGGCGGAAGAGAGCATGCCTTTGCTTGGAAAATAAAGCAAAGCCCTAAGTGCAGTAATCTATTTGTAGCACCTGGTAATGCTGGCACGCAATCCATCGCAACAAACTTAGCCATTGCTCCTACCAATTTTAAGGAGGTGGAGAAGTCTCTTTTAACTCATAAAATCGACCTATTAGTGGTTGGCCCTGAAGACCCTTTGGTACAAGGAATTGTAAACTATTTTAGAGCAAAAAAAGAATTTGATAACCTAATAATTATTGGCCCGGATAAAGCTGGAGCAGAATTAGAAGGAAGCAAAGATTTTTCGAAGGCTTTTATGAACAAGTATAAAATACCTACGGCAAAATCTGAAACATTTACCGCTATGCAGTACGATGATGCCCTAGCTTATATTCAGAACCACGCCTACCCATTGGTGCTTAAAGCTGACGGCTTGGCTGCAGGCAAAGGGGTTATCATTGCTCAAAATTTTGATGAGGCCGAACTTGCTCTGCAAGATATTTTGATAGATAAAAAATTTAAAGAAGCAGGCAATAAGGTATTAATCGAAGATTTTTTAGAGGGCATTGAGCTTTCTGTTTTTGTGCTAAGCGATGGTAAAAATTACAAAATACTGCCCGAAGCCAAAGACTATAAACGAATTGGAGAAAAAGATACCGGTTTAAATACAGGGGGTATGGGGGCAATATCGCCCGTTCCATTTGCTCAACATACTTTTATTACCAAGGTGGAAGAGCAAGTAGTTAAACCTACTATCGAAGGGCTTCGAAACGAAGGAATTGATTATAAAGGTTTTCTTTTTATCGGATTAATGAATATTGATGAATCTCCGTATGTGATAGAGTATAATGTGCGTATGGGCGATCCTGAAACTCAGGTAGTTTTGCCTCGGATAGATTCTGATTTAGTAGCGTTATTTGAAGCCACCGGCCACCAAACACTCCACGATTATACCCTTAAAATTAACCCTGCCACAGCCGCTACTGTGGTGGCCGTTGCCGGAGGTTACCCAGGCAGCTATAATAAGGGTGATGTAATTAGTGGATTAAATCTTACCGATGAATCAGCAATAATTTTTCAGGCGGGCACTCAATCTAACGAGGGCAATGTTATTACCAATGGAGGCCGGGTATTGGCAGTTACGGCCTTAGCTAACAGCATTCCAGAGGCTAAAAACTTAGCTTACAAAAGGTTGGAATCCATTCATTGGAACAATATCTATTACCGTAAAGATATCTCCGATGATCTTTTGCCCTATTTAGATTAAATACTAAATCTACCATTGGTTATATGCATAACATACTCGTATTTTGTACCAATAGATAAGAACTAAATGTCAGGTTGTAATACATGCTCAATAAACGAAGCTGCTGCTGGTTGTAACAGTAGTGGTTGCCAAACTGGTGGCTGCAATCGGTTAAATGTATTCGAT
>Ga0256839_1005261_pt1 | contig 12055 bp, 8 predicted proteins | sample 354166metaG_FD_185968 | JGI IMG/M metagenome (GOLD analysis project Ga0256839, IMG submission 185968) | Hydrothermal vent microbial communities from Mid Atlantic Ridge, Atlantic Ocean - 354-166 | ecosystem: Environmental > Aquatic > Marine > Hydrothermal vents | place: Atlantic Ocean: Mid...
TGCAGCGGTTCCGTCGCGAGTACGCCGCTCGCATGCAGCGGCAGGACTCGGTGATGAACGCCGGGCAATTGCAGGCGTATCGTGCCTTCCTGGCCAATCTGGGACAGGCGATCGAGGAACAGCAGACGGTGTTGCGGCAGATGCGGCAACGACATGCCGCCCTGGAACGCCACTGGCGGCAACTGCACTGCCGCCTGCGCGGGGTGGGGAAATTCCAGGATCGGCTCCGGCACGAGGAGGACCGCAACCGGGAGCGGCGTCAGCAGGCCGAACTGGATGACCGCAGCGCCGCTCGTTACCGCAAGACCCGGGCCGGCTGAGGTTGGCCCCGGGTTTGCTTCACTTTTGGAACGAACAGGCGACAGGAGAACGATCATGCAGCTGGATCTCGGTGGCATACTGGCCTCGGTGTTGAACGACCTGCTGCCCGGGGCCGTCCCCGTGGCCGGCACCGGGAAACCCATGGCCGACGAGGGGTTTCAGCAACTGCTGTCCCACCTCGCCGCCGTCGTCGGGGAGCAGAACGGCGGTCGGTTCCCTCTGGACGCGGTATCCCGGCCGCCGCAATCGGGGGATGCGGCCGTTCCGGCGCCCGTTTCCCTCGAGGCTTTGGATCCGTCCTGGGTGGACGAACTGCGCGCGTTGGCGGCGCGGGTGAAGATCCAGGTCCAGCCGCCGGATCGGTCGATGCCGGATGCCGATGCCGAACTGGCTGACCTGATGTCTGCCATCGGGCCGCTGCTGCAGAACGTGTTCCGGGAGCTGGAAGACGGCGGAACGAACGGCGGGGAGGGTGGAGCGATCGCCGCGCCGGACGGGGATGGCGAGGCTGCCGCGCGTCCCGCGCTGCCACTCGTGGAATTGATGTCGGCCTTGTCGGAAAAAGTTTTCGTGCCTTCGGAAGAAGAAGGGGAAGCGCCGGCGGTGCCCGTGGTGCCGTCCTCGAACGAAGAAACGACGCCGGAGTCGCGCCGGGTCGAGGCGGCCATGTCGAAGTTGGAGGCCGTTTCTTCCGCCGCGGAGCGGGCGGCGGTGGTGGAACCGGAAGTGTCGGTTTCCGAGAAGCTGTCCGCCGCGGAACGAGGGCCGATGGAAAAACCGGAAACGCCGGTTCCAGAGAAGCCGTCCGGCCCGGAGGCGGTGCCCTCGGCTCGCCCGGATGACGTCTTTCGTCCGGACGCGATGAAAAACCCGGCCCTCACGCCGGCGGTGCTTCCTTCCCGCTCCGTCCCCGCAGCGACCGTCGCCCTGCCGATCGATCATCCCCAGTGGCCCGACGCCTTGGGGGAACGTCTGGTTTGGCTCCGGGACAACGACATCCAGGCGGCGGAACTGCAGATCCATCCCCGTCATCTCGGGCCGGTGGCGGTGCGGATTCGGGTTCAGGACGATCAGACCACGATCCAGTTCGCTTCCCCCCATGCCGTGGTTCGGGAAGCGCTCGAGGCGGCGCTGCCGCGCCTGCGGGAGTCGTTCGCCGGTCAGCAGTTGCCGCCGGTCCAGGTGGAAGTGGGGCAGCAGTTCAGCGGCGACCAGCCCGGTTCCCAGGAAAACCGCGCCGGTGGGCACCCGTCCGATCGGTACCGGCTCCAGGGCGATTCGGCGGGGGATGCATCGGTGGTCCCCGAGGACGAGGGGCCGCGGCGGTCACCGGCGACGGGCAACCGCCTGCTCAGCCTCTACGTCTGAGTCATTCTTCCTCGGCCGGGGATTTCGCCGGTTCCCCGTTCGCTTCGTCTGTACGGGGAGTGGCCGGCTCGGGAGGCGGCAGCGCCGCCGGCGGTGTTTCCTGCGCCGGTCCCGTTTCCTTCAGCTCCGCCGATTCAGGTGCCTCCTGGACGCGGGGGGATTGTTGGGCGTTTGGTGCCGTTCGCCGGCCGCCACGCCGGCGTCGAGACCCACCGCGCCGCGAGGAACGGCGCCGCGCCGGCGGCTGATCGGTCGCTTCCGCCGGGGTTTCAGCCGAAGCATTGCGGGATGACGGCGCCGCACTTTTGACCTCGCTGTTCCGCCCTTTGCGAGAGCGCCGGCGGCCGCGCTGGGGCTCGGTTTCCTGCTTGGGGGCGGGAAGCTCGGCCCGGGGTTCCGCCGGTTCCGGGGCGGCGGTTCGGGCGCCGCCGATGAGTTTTTGCCAGAACCGCTTGATCAGCTCGGCGGAGGACGCCTTGCTGCGGATGGGCGCCGGCGTGGTGGGGAGGAAGTCCTTGACCGCCGGTTCCTCGACCTTTCGTCCCCCGTCGATGGCGAATTCCGGCACTTCCCGTTTCGCTTCGGGAATCTGCTCGTAGCTGGCCTGTTCGTGTTCGCTCTCCTCGCTCTTGCGCAGGCGCTGGATTTCGTAGGCCGGGGTTTCCAGATGCCGGGAAGGAATGATCACCACGGTCACCTCGTGGCGCTTTTCGATCTGTTCCAGCATCTGGCGCTTCTCGTTGAGGAGATAGGTGGCCGGTTCGATGGGCAGATGGACCACCACCTTGCCGGTGTTGGGCTTGATGGCCTCCTCTTCGATGATGCGCAGGATGGCCAGGGCCAGGGATTCGGTGCTGCGGATCATGCCCTGGCCCTGACAGCGGGGGCAGGGGAGCAGGCTGGATTCTCCCAGGGAGGGGCGGAGCCGCTGGCGCGACATCTCCAGAAGGCCGAAGCGGGAGATGCGGCCGATCTGGATCCGGGCCCGGTCGCTCTTGGTGGCTTCCCGCAGCTTGTTTTCCACCGCCCGCTGGTGGCGGGGCGAGGACATGTCGATGAAGTCGATCACGAACAAGCCGCCCAGGTCGCGCAGACGCAGCTGGCGGGCGATTTCCTCCGCTGCCTCCAGGTTGGTGTGGAAGGCGGTTTCCTCGATGTCACCGCCCTTGGTGGCACGGGCCGAGTTGATGTCGATGCTGGTCAGGGCCTCGGTGTGGTCGATGACGATAGTGCCTCCGGAAGGCAGGGGAACGTCACGCCGGTAGGCCAGTTCGATCTGGCTTTCGATCTGAAAGCGGCTGAACAGGGGAACCGGGTCCTCGTACAGTTTGGCCTTGTGGATGAAATGGGGCATGACCTGCTGGAGGAAGTTGCGCACCATGCGGTAGGTGGCCGGATTGTCGATGAGGATCTCGTCGATGTCCGCCCGCAGGTGATCGCGCAGGGCCCGGATGATGACGTTGCTCTCCTGGAAGATCAGGAACGGGGCCGGGCGCGATTGAGCGGAACGTTCGATGGCCTCCCACAACTGCAGCAGATAGTTGAGGTCCCACTGCAGTTCCTCGGCGGTCTTGCCCCCGGCGGCGGTGCGGACGATCAGGCCCATCCCTTCCGGGATGTTGAGGGAGGCGACGATTTCCCGCAGGTCGCCGCGGGCTTCCCCTTCGATGCGGCGGGAGATGCCCCCCGCCCGGGGATTGTTGGGCATCAGGACCAGATAGCTGCCCGCCAGGGCGATATAGGTGGTCAGGGCCGCGCCCTTGTTGCCCCGCTCCTCCTTCTCGATCTGGACCACGACCTCCTGGCCCTCGTGGATGAGATCCTTGATCTCTGACCGGCTTTGCGTCGGATCCAGGGGCCTGGAAAGATAGCTCAGGGCGATTTCCTTGAACGGGAGGAAGCCGTGGCGTTCCGCGCCGTAGTTGACGAAAGCCGCTTCCAGGCTGGGCTCGATTCGGGTGATGATGCCTTTGTAGATGTTGGCTTTTTTCTGTTCGCGGGAGGGAACCTCGATGTCAAAGTCGTAGAGTTTCTGGCCTTCGACGAGCGCAACGCGCAGCTCCTCCGGCTGCGTCGCATTGATCAGCATTCTCTTCATTACGGTAGTCCTTTCGCTGGGTGGCGAATGCGCGCGGTGCGGGCTCGACGGCCGTGAGGCCGACCGCGGCCGCTAGGGCCATGGCGGTGAGCACGGACAGGTGGAACGAGGTGTCCGCCAGGAGGGCCCGGCAAATCGTCGGCGTCGGCATTCGCTTCATCTGTTTCAAACCAATTAATTTACAATGGGTCTTTTGACTGCGGGTTTGTTTCTTGTATGACCCTTGGGCCGGTGCATGGTTCTGGAAAGCCACGGCGAGAACCGAGTTCCATCCGGCAGCGTCCCCGGCGGCTCGAAAGCCTGCCGGGGGCAGGGGGATTTTCTCGAACGCTGGACCACTCATTATAACAGCCCCGATTCCGAAATCCATGAAAGAACAACTTGTTGAAGCAAAAGAAAAAAGCGCCCCGGGTCGGCTGGAGATTCAAAGCGACGAGGCCGGACGGCGGATCGACAATTTCCTGATCGCCCGCCTCAAGGGGGTACCCAAGAGCCGGATATACCGCATGCTCCGCACCGGAGAAGTGCGGGTCAACAAAGGCCGGGTCAAGCCGCAGTATCGGCTGCGTTGCGGTGACGTCGTCCGCCTGCCGCCGGTGGTTCTGGAGGAACGGACAGCACATCCGGGAGTGGCCCGGGGAATGGGACGGCGCCTGGAGGACCGTGTTCTTTACGAGGACGAGGTCCTGCTGGTGCTCGACAAGCCGGCGGGGATGCCGGTCCACGGCGGCAGCGGTCTGGAAGGGGGGGTGATCGAGGCCCTGCGGAGCGTGCGTCCGGAGGCGCGGTTTCTGGAACTGGTCCACCGTCTGGACCGGGACACCTCCGGCTGTCTTCTGATCGCCAAGAAACGTCCGGCACTGCGAGCGCTCCACGCCCAGATGCGGCAGAACGCCGTCGACAAGCGTTACTTGCTCCTCATGACCGGGATCTGGCGCCAGCGGCGCCGGACGGTCGACGCGCCGCTGAGGAAGTTCGTCCTGCGCGGCGGCGAACGTCTGGTGCGGGTCGATCCCGAGGGCAAGCCGTCCCGGACCGAGTTCCGCCGCCTGGGGCAAGGGATGGGCGCCACCCTGGCCGAAGCCCACCTGCTGACCGGCCGCACCCATCAGATCCGGGTCCATGCCGCCTGGCTGGGCCATCCTTTGGCCGGCGACGAGCGATATGGGGACAAGGAAGCGAACCGTCGTTGGCGAGGGCAGGGCTTGAGACGGTTGTTCCTCCACGCCTGGCGTCTGGGTTTCCGTCATCCGGCCAGTGGCGCTATCATGAGGTTCGAGGCGCCTCTGGAGCCGGAACTGACGGATTTGCTGGCACGTCTGGGGATCTCATGAGCCGCGATACGACCGAACCGCTTCATTCGCTGGATGCCGACCTTACTCATCGCCTTCGGGTGCAGGTGCGGCCGTTCAAGATTCCGCCGGTCGAAGACGCCCTCGTGCTGGGCCGGAAGGCGGCCATCGGCTGCTACGCCATCCGCCGGGCGCTCCATCTGCTGATGGCGGTCCCTTTCGTCCACATCGAGCTGGATGACGAGATCGTCAGCGACCTGATCGTGCGCGACACCGTCCTGCGCCGCTTTCCCCGCGATCGGCTGGTCGCCTTCGTCTTGGAGAAGATCAAGCCCCTGATGCAGGCGGAGGAGATCCTCCATTTGGCCATCGAAACCGAGGTGACGCTGACCTCCCGGACCGACGCCCGGCACCGCGATGTTCCCCCTGACCGCCCGTGACGCCTTGGCTTCCCGTCTGTGCCGGGTGAGCGAAGAGGATCGCCCCGCCACGTGCGGGGACGGCCTGGACTGTCTGTACGCGGTGTTCGCTGTCCGCGACGGTGGCCGGTTCCTGGGGCTGGTGTCGGCCAGGGAAGTGGCGGAAACGCCGCACCGGATCTTCGCCGATCTCATCCGGGAAAAACTGCCGTGCGTGGTGGCGGCCGATTGTTCCCTCGAGGCCGTGCTCCGCTGTATGGATCGGTCGGATCGCTGGTATTTTCCGGTGGTCGACGATCGGGGGGCGTTTCTCGGGGCCGTCACCCGGGCGCGGGTGCTCGAAGTCCTGCTCGATTCTCACAGCCGCCTGCTGCGGGACAACCGCCTGCTCACCCGGCGCCTGTTCCTGCTCCAGGAGCAGGAACGCCGCCGTCTGGCCCGGGAGCTCCACGACGAACTGGGCCAGTACATCGCCGCCCTCCGGCCCGATCTCGAGCACCTCCGTCTCGCGAGCGGCGGCGATCCCGGCGTCCAGCGGCAGGTGGCGGTCATCGAACGGGTGGTGGACCATCTCCACGACGCCGTGCGGCGCCTGCTGCATCGTCTACGGCCCGAATTGCTGGATCAACTGGGATTGCCCGACACCCTGCGTGAACTGGTGGAAGAATACCGGCGCCACTATCCCGACATCGCCTTTTCCCTGGCCATCGCCAGCCAACTGGGAGATCTGTCCGACGATCACGCCATCGTTCTCTACCGTGTCGTTCAAGAGAGCCTGACCAACGTGGTTCGCCATTCGGACGCCAAGGCGGTGTGGATCTGCCTGTGCCGTCACCACCGTTGCGAGACGCCGGTATGCGGAGAGTGGTTTCCGCCCTCCAGTTGTCGCGCCGACGTGGTTCATCTCCTGATCCATGACAACGGCGTCGGCTTGCCGCGGCAGCGGCCGCCTGGTTTCGGTCTGATGGGCATGCGGGAGCGGGTGGAGAGTCTGGGTGGTACGTTCCGTCTGGAAAGCCGGTCCGGCGAAGGGCTCTGGGTGATCGTGGAGTTGCCGTTGAAAAGGGAGGATGAGCGTGATCCGGTTGTTGTTGGTGGATGATCACCCGGTGGTCTGCAGCGGTTACCGCCGTTACCTGGAGCAGGTCGACGACATCCAGGTGGCGGCCGAAGTCGGCAGCGGGGCCGAGGCCTACCGCCTGGCGACCCTTCTGCACCCGGACGTTGTCGTGTTCGACCTCACCCTGCCGGACGTCAACGGTATCGAATTGCTGCGTCGCCTCTGTCGCCGTCATCCCGGGATTCGGGTGCTGGTGTTCACCATGCACGAAAACGAGCTGCTGATGCACCGGGCCCTGCAGGCCGGTGCCCTCGGCTATCTCTGCAAGCGTCACGGTCCCGCGGTGCTGGTGGAAGCGGTGCGCCGGGTGGCGGCCGGCGAGCCGTTTCACGATCCGTATCTGGCGGGACGGCGGAGAAAGACGCCGGACGAGCGGCTGCAGCGCCTGACCCCCCGGGAGTTCGAAGTCTTTCAATTGCTGGCCCAGGGCCGTTCGGTGATGGAGATCGCCCGTCTGTTGCACCTGAGCCGCAAGACCGTCGGGGTTCACCAGACTCGCATCCTCAAGAAGCTCGGCCTGGACAACACCGTCCAGTTGGCCCTCCTGGCGGTCCGTTGTCGGTTGGTCCAGCCCTAGATTTTAAGGATTTTTCTTATGGCAATCGGTGGCGGGGTGTCCATAATTCCATTGAGTTGGCATGGTTGTTGGAAAGGGGAAGTTCGATGCGTGTCAATTTGCCCGTCACCGGTCGGGAGCGCGCCGTTCCCGAGGATGAGGAGCTGATTTCCGCCACCGATCTTCGAGGACGTATCACTCACGTCAACCAGGCGTTCGTCGAGGTTTCCGGCTTCACCGAGGAAGAGCTGATCGGTAAGGCCCACAACATCGTTCGCCATCCCGACATGCCGCCGGAGGCGTTCGCCGATCTGTGGCGCGCCCTCGAGAACGGTCGGAGCTGGATGGGGATCGTCAAGAATCGTTGCAAGGACGGGGATCATTACTGGGTGGACGCTTTCGTGTCTCCGATCGTGGAGGACGGTCGGGTGGTCGGCTACGAGTCGGTTCGGATCAGAGCCCGGCCGGAGCGGCGGCAGCGTGCCGAGGCGTTGTATCGGCAGCTCCGCGAGGGTCGGTTCCGCCCGCCCCGTGTCCTGGGTTTGGCCGAGCGCCTCGCCTTGGGCTTCGCCGCCCTGCTGGGACTGCCTGCGGCGGGGTATCTGTTTTCCCCGCTGGGGTTCTGGGCGGCGCTGGTCCTGACGGCGCCGCTCGCTTGGTTCTTGTGCCGGCGGCTGCTGGCGCCGCTGACGGCGGTGGTGGACTGGTCGCGGCGTTTCAGCGACGATCCCCTGGCCTGTCTGGTGTATGCCGGGCGCGCCGACGAGGCAGGGCAACTGAAGACCGCGCTGCTGTCCATGGAAGCCCGGCTCCGGACCATGCGAGGGCGCTTCCGGGAGGTGGCCGGGAAGACGAGGATGACGGCGGAGCGGAACCGGGACGCTTCGGCCAACACCAGCCGGATGCTCGAACACCAGTTGGCGGCCACGGAATCGCTGGCCCAGGCCATCGAGGAGTTGAACCGGACCACCCGTCGAATCGCCGACAGCGCGGCCCACGCCGCCAAGCTGGCCGAGGCGGCGGCCGGGGCCACGGAAGAAGGGGTGGGAATCAGCGGGGAGACCGCCGAAGGGATCGCTAGGCTGGCGGATGAGGTGGAGAAGGCGGCGGATCTGATCCGCGACGTCGGCAAGGAAAGCGACGCCATCGGCATGGTCATCGGCGTGATTCGCGACATCGCCGACCAGACCAATCTCCTGGCCCTCAACGCCGCCATCGAGGCGGCCCGGGCCGGGGAGCAGGGGCGGGGATTCGCCGTGGTGGCCGAGGAAGTGCGTAAACTGGCCTCCAGCACCCAGGAGTCCACCCATCAGATTCAACGGCTGGTGGAGAACTTGCAGCGCGGGACGCGGGCGGCGGTGGCGGCCATGGGCACCAGTTGCGAATCGGCCCGTCGGAGCGTGGCGCGGGCCGAAAGCGCCGGTGATCGCCTGTACGAGGTGATCCGATGCATCGGCGACATCAAGGAAGTGAATCTGGCGGTGGCCGAAGCGGTCGAGCGGCAATCCCAAGTCACCGAACGGATCCGCGACCGTGTGGGGCGGATCCGTGATACCGCCGGCGAGGTGGCCCGGGATGCCGAGGCCACCGCCGCCGCCGGCCGAAACCTGCTCGATTTGGCCACGGATCTGCGCGTCATGGCCCATCGTTTTTCCTTCCAGGACGGGAGCTGATTCATGGATGTCGAAAATCCCCTTCAAGTGGCGCCACCCCGCCCGCTGGTGGTGACCGAGGCTCTCTGGCGCCGGGTTTGCTTCGTCGGGCCCGACGACCGGCCGCTGCTGACCGAGCTGCCGGACACCACCGTGTTCGCGGTGTTCGAACGCGGTCCTTGTCCGGTGTTTCTGGGCCTGGTGACGCCGGAGCAGATCGCCGCTCGCCCCGGGCGCGTCTTCATGGATCTGCTGCTCCAGCCGCCCCCGCCGCCGCTGCGACCCGACGACATGGTGGAAGCGGTCTGGCGCCGCCTGCAACGGGAGCGCAGCGGGGCGCTGGCGGTGCTCGACGACCACGGTCGGTTCGTCGGTGCGGTGACGCCCGCCAGCCTGCTGGATGCGGTGTTACGGCGGCTCGGTTCCCTGGAGCGGGAAATCCGCCTGCTCGGGGAAGGCTACCAGCGGCGTCTCGACTGTTTGGCCGAACACGCCGGTCGCCTGCGGCGCCTGAACGACGCCCTCAGGACGATGTTGTCCCAGGCGCTGGAAGAGGGTCAGGAAGCCGATCTCTTCCAGAACGCCCTCGAGGTGCTGACTTCCCTGGTGGGCGCCCGTTACGGCGCCCTGGTGGTGCTGGACGGTGAGGGAAAGGTCGCCGATTTTCTCTACACCGGCCTTTCCGAAGCCGAGGCGGCGGCCATCGGCCGGCTTCCCCGCGGCGAGGGGTTGCTCGGGGAGCCCTTGTCGCGCCAGGGTATCCTGCGGCTCCAGGATCTCGCCGCCCATCCGGGGGCGGCCGGGTTTCCGCCGGGCCATCCCCCCATGAATACCCTGGTGGCGGCCGTGGTCCGTCACGAGGGCGAGATCTACGGCCGGGTCTATTTGTGCGACCGCGAGGACGGCGAACCCTTCAGCGCCGAGGACGAGCAACTGGTGAAGGCGTTCGCCGAGGCCACGGGGCTGGCGGTGTTCCACCGGCGCAACCGCGAGGTCCAGCGCCGGGCCGAGGTCGATCTCCGCATCGCCGCCCAGGTGTTCGAGAGCAGCGCCGAGGGCATCCTGATCACCGACGCCGACAAGCGGATCGTTCTGGTCAACCAGGCCCTGACCACGATCACCGGATACAGCCGGGAGGAATTGATCGGCAAGACCCCGGCCGTCTTCAGTTCCGGCCACCACGACAAAGCGTTCTACGCGGAAATGTGGCGCAGTCTCAACGAGACCGGCCAGTGGCAGGGGGAGATCTGGAACCGGCGCAAGAGCGGGGCGGTGTATCCGGAGTGGCTGCGGATCAACGCCATCACCGACGAGACGGGCCAGGTCACCCATTACGTGGCGGTGTTCGCCGACCTGTCGGAATTCCTGGTGCCGCGCAAGGGCATGGAGCGCCTGATGCACTTCGATCACCTGACCGAGCTTCCCAACCGGCTGACGTTCCGGGCCGAGCTCAAACAGGCCATGTTGCGCACCCGCTTCAACGGCAAGTGGATGGCGTTGCTGATGGTGGACCTGGACCGGTTCAAGATCATCAACGACACCCTCGGGCATCAGACCGGCGACCGGCTGCTCCAGCAGGTGGCGCGGCGCTTGCAGCATTGTCTGCGCCGGCGCGAGGCCCCGCGCATGGGCGACACCGTGGCCCGGCTCTCCGGCGACGAGTTCACCATCATTCTCAACGATCTGGAAAGCCGGGAGGACGCCGCCGTCGTGGTGGACAAGATCATGGAACGTTTTCGCCAGCCTTTCGTGCTCGGGGAGCTGGAGCGCTCGGTCACGGTCAGCGTCGGCGTCGCCTTCTACCCCGGCGCCGCCGAGACCCTCGACGATCTCATCAGCCAGGCCGACATCGCCATGTATCATGCCAAGAGGCAGGGCCGGAACCGCTGGTGCATCTACGATCCGGACGTCCATGGGCCGAGTCAGCGTCGGCAGGTGCTGGAGAACGACCTGTACAACGCCCTCGACCGGCGCCAGTTCGAGATCCACTACCAGCCCCAGGTGGCGATGAAAGATGGTCGTGTGATCGGCCTGGAGGCGCTGCTGCGCTGGAATCACCCGGAGCATGGGACGGTCAGCCCCGCCGAGTTCATTCCTATGCTGGAGGAGACCGGCCTGATCGTTCCCGTGGGGGAGTGGGTGTTGCGCCGGGTGGGCGCCGACTACCGCCGTTGCCTTCGGGCGCTGGGGCTGCGGGAAGGGGCGTTGACCGTGGCGGTCAACGTTTCCCCCCGCCAGCTGGGACAGGAACTGGTGGGGCAGGTGCGAAGGGTGCTGGAGGAATGGCGGCTTGATCCCGCCTGGCTGAAACTGGAATTGACCGAATCGGTGGCCATGGAGGATCCCGAAGGATCGATGCGCGTTTTCACCGCCCTGAAGGAATTGGGCGTGGAGATCTGCATCGACGACTTCGGCACCGGCTACTCTTCTCTCAGTTACCTAACCCGCCTGCCCATCGCTGCCCTCAAGATCGACCGGTCTTTCATCCGGAGCATGAGCGATCATGCCGAGGACCGGGAAGTGGTGGGCGCGGTCATCGCCCTCGGCCACAACTTGGGCCTCCAGGTCGTCGCCGAGGGGGTGGAGACCCAGGATCAATATGACGAGCTGGCGGCCATGGGCTGTGACGTCGTCCAGGGCTATCTGTGCGGCCGGCCGGTGCCGCTGGATCGCCTCAGGCCGCCTGGCGCGACTGCCAGCCCAGATTGAGGGGATCGCCCGGCGGCCCCAGGGGCGGGGTCCGGTCCAACACCTCCAGGGCGTCGTGACGGATGTGGTTCTTGGCCATTTCCTCGCGCAGGAGGTCTTCGGTGACGATGCCTTTTTCCAGACATTCCTTCAGGAGGCCGAAGAAGAAACGCTCCTGGTTGCGGTCGGGGTGACGCACGTACCTGCCCAGCAGGGCGTGGTCGCCCAGAAGACGGCGGCGGGCGCGCATCAGCCAGCCGATGGGGGGGAACAGGCGGAAACGGTCCGCCGGGGTCCAGTCGATGGGAAGGCCGGTCTTCCACGGCTGGGTCAGGCGCCGGGTGTTGTGGAGCAGTTTGGTGGCCGGGGTCAGTTTGTCGAAATCATTCCACTCCGGCTCGAACAGGCCGATGCTGTCTTTGGGTTCCTGGCGGAGACCGATCCAGTCCATGTAGTCGAGCTCGAAGTCGAACATGGCGCGGAACTGGCATTCGCAGTTCCAGTGGGTCAGCTTGGCGTTGTCGAGGAGCATGACGCTGGA
>Ga0256839_1005262_pt1 | contig 12055 bp, 13 predicted proteins | sample 354166metaG_FD_185968 | JGI IMG/M metagenome (GOLD analysis project Ga0256839, IMG submission 185968) | Hydrothermal vent microbial communities from Mid Atlantic Ridge, Atlantic Ocean - 354-166 | ecosystem: Environmental > Aquatic > Marine > Hydrothermal vents | place: Atlantic Ocean: Mid...
CCATCCTGGCCAAGGAAATTCTGTACCGTTACACGATTCACGTGGCCCGCAAAACCCGCTCCCGGCTGCTGGAGGCCAACGCCTGGCACCATCGCAGCGACGCAGTCTCGTCCATGGTGGTCGTCGTTGGCGTCGTCGGCGTCCTGTACGGGTATCACTTCGCCGACGCCGTGGCCGCCATCGTAGTCGGCCTGATGATCGCCAAGATCGGCCTCCAGTTGGTCGTCGAGAGCGCCCAGGAACTGGTGGACACCGCCCTGCCCGCCCGGCGGGTACGGGAAATCGAACGGGCCATCCTGGACACCGAGGGGGTCCATTCCCTCCATTCCCTGCGCACCCGTCGCATGGCGGGGGAGGCGTTGGTGGACGTCCACATCCAGGTGCACCCGGAGATTTCCGTCTCCGAAGGTCATGCCATCGCCGACAAGGTCCGCGACCGCTTGCTGCAGGAATTCGAGGAAATCACCGACGTGACCGTCCACATCGATGCCGAGCGCGACGTCGCCCAGCCGCCGATGAAGCTGCCCCTGCGCCGCGAGGTCGTCCGCCGATTGCGCCGGGCCTGGAGAACCCTCCCCTTCGTGGAGCGGATTCAGCGCATCAACCTGCACTACCTCGGCGGCAAGATCCACGTGGAGGTCTATCTACCCCTCAGCGTCGTCAGCGAAACGATGCCGGCGGAAAAAATCGTCCGGCAATTGCGCCAAGCCGTCAAACCGTTTAACTTTATCGGTTCTGTGCAGGTTTATTTTACCGCCGATCCCCTTGAAAGCACCGAGTTGGTGCGCGACAAACCATAACGGTGCGACGAGGGGGCCGTCAGTGCCGCCACCTGCCGGCGGCCGACGGTGACAACTGGCACATTGCCTGCATTTTCGCCGGAGATATCGATGATTCTTCACATCAGCAACGAGGTAACAGAATGTCCGTTGACAAGGTACTTGAAATAATAAAAGACAAGGAAATCGAATTCGTCGATCTGCGCTTCGCCGACACCAAGGGCAAGGAACAGCACGTCACCGTTCCGGCCCACACCATCGACGAAGCTTTCTTCGAGAACGGCAAGATGTTCGACGGTTCCTCCATCGCCGGCTGGAAAGGCATCCAGGAATCGGACATGATCCTGATGCCCGACGCGGATACCGCCGTGGTGGATCCCTTCTTCGAGGCGCCCACCCTGATCCTGCGCTGCGACATCGTCGAGCCGGCCACCATGGAAGGCTACGAGCGCTGCCCCCGTTCCCTGGCCAAGCGGGCCGAAGCCTACATGAAGTCCACCGGCATCGCCGACACCGCCCTGTTCGGCCCGGAAAACGAATTTTTCATCTTCGACGACGTGCGCTGGGGGGCCGACATCCACCGCTGCTTCTACGAGGTGGACTCGGAAGAGGCCAGCTGGAACACGGAAAAGGTCTACGAAGGCGGTAACATCGGCCACCGTCCCGCTCCCAAGGGCGGTTACTTTCCGGTACCCCCGGTCGATTCCCTCCAGGACGTGCGCTCCGCCATGTGCCAGACCCTGGAGGAAATGGGACTGAAGGCCGAGGTCCATCACCACGAAGTGGCCACCGCCGGCCAGTGCGAGATCGGCGTGGCCTGCAACACCCTGGTGAAGAAAGCCGACGAGGTGTTGATCCTCAAATACGTGGTCCAGAACGTCGCCCACGCCTTCGGCAAGACCGCCACCTTCATGCCCAAGCCGCTGGTGGGGGACAACGGCAACGGCATGCACGTGCACCAGTCCCTGGCCAAAGACGGGCAGAACATCTTCACCGGCGATCTCTACGGCGGCCTGTCGGAAACCGCCCTGTACTACATCGGCGGTATCCTCAAGCACGCCCGCGCCATCAACGCTTTCACCAACGCCTCCACCAACAGCTACAAGCGTCTGGTGCCCGGCTTCGAAGCGCCGGTGATGCTGGCCTATTCGGCCCGCAACCGCTCCGCTTCGGTGCGTGTTCCCTTCATCGCCAACCCGAAGGCCCGGCGGATCGAGGTGCGATTCCCCGATTCCACCGCCAACCCCTATCTGGCCTTCGCCGCCATGTTGATGGCCGGCCTCGACGGCATCCTCAACAAGATTCATCCGGGCGATCCCATGGACAAGAATCTCTACGACCTGCCGCCGGAGGAAGAAAAGGCCATCCCCAAGGTGTGCTTCTCCTTCGACGAGGCCCTCAAAGCCCTGGACGAGGACCGCGACTTCCTCAAGGCCGGCGGAGTATTCAGCGACGACCTGATCGACGCCTACATCGAACTGAAGATGGAGGAAGTCACCCGGTTGCGCATGAGCACCCATCCGGTGGAATTCGATATGTACTACAGCCTCTGAACCGGCGCGCTTCGCGTGCTCGACGCCCCGGTCCGCCGGGGCGTCTTCGTTTGTAGCCTTACCACCCGCCACTTCTATTGGCGGGGGCCGGGAACCCACATCGAGCAGGTGTCGAGGTTCGTAGCCGGACAATCGTGATAGAATCGGCATTCTCAGCGACATTTCCCATGCCATGCGTGTCATCGTCTTTTTCCTTTCGATCCTGTGGCTGGCCGGCTGCGCCAGTCTCTCCACCTTCGAACAACCCCGGGTCTCGGTGACGGACATCCGCCTGCGCGGCGGCAACCTGCTGGCTCAGGAGTTTCTGGTCACCCTGCGGGTCGACAACCCCAACGCCTACGGTTTCAAAATCAACGGCACCGTCAGCGACATCCTCCTCAACGGCCAGCCCGTCGCCCGCGGCCTGAGCAACCAACCGGTGGACATCCCCGCCTACGGCAGCGCCACGGTCGAGGTGGTCGCCCTGGTGCAGCCCCTGGACGTCCTGCGCCAATTGATGGAACTGGGCACCCATCAGGCCATCGATTACCAGGTCAAGGGCCATCTCAGCGTGGCTCGCGGCTGGAGCCGCGATATCCGCATCCCCTTCGAGGAACACGGTAGCCTGGATTTCTGGCGCTTCGTCGGCGAACAGGCCATTCCCCGGCCGCTCACCGAATGACCATGGCGCGTCCGCTGTCCGTTCACGATCACCGCCGTGACGCGGCCGGCTTCACTTACGTGTATCCGGTGGTCTCCCGGCGGGCGGGCGGCATCTCCATCGGCATCAATCTCAACCCCAACAACGCCTGCAACTGGCGCTGCATCTATTGCCAGGTCGAGGGACTGCGCCGGGGCGCCGCCCCGCCACTGAACGAAGAGCTGTTACGCCTCGAACTGACCGCCATGCTGGCGGACATCGAAACGGGCGCCTTCTACCGCCGTTTCCAGGTTCCCGAACCGTTTCGCCAATTGCGCGACGTCGCCATCTCCGGCAACGGCGAGCCCACCACCTTGAGCAATTTCGATGCCGCCGTCGCCGCCGTCGCCGCCGTCCTGACCGAAAGCCGCCCGTTTCCACCGCTGAAGAAAGTCATCATCAGCAACGGCAGCCAGGTGCACCGGCCTGCCGTAAGGCGCGGCCTGGCGCGGTGGGGAGAAATGGGCGGGGAACTCTGGTTCAAGGTCGACCGGGTCACCCCGACCGGCATCCGGCAAATCAACGGGGCGGCCTCGAACCCGCAACGGCTGCTGTTCCAACTGGAAAGCGCCGCCGCTTGTTGCCCCGTCTGGCTGCAAACCTGTCTGTTCGCCATCGACGGCCGCCCACCCGCCGCCGCTGAATGCGAGGCCTATCTGGACTTTCTCGCCACCCTCAGACAGCGGCGAATTCCGATCCGCGGCGTCATGCTCTACGGACTGGCACGCCCCTCCAGACAGCCGGAAGCATCCCGTCTGAGCCCTGTGCCCAAAGACTGGCTGGCGGATTTCGGGGAACGAATCCGCCGGCAAGGCTGGACGGTAAAGATCACACCCTAAACCTTATCGATCACGTGGATTTATTCGGTTAAACTTAACGCTCTGTCATCCAACGGGGAAGCAGCATGGAATACAAAGTCTTCATTCACACCAATCACAAACAGTGGCTCGGCGCCGTGGTCGCCGCCTACAGCATGAAGCGCAATTCCCCCAACGCCGACAAGTTCGCGGTGGAAATCATCGAACACAAGGATCATCCGTGGCTGCACGCGCGCGAGGGGCAGACTTATCTGCGCGACGGCCAGAAACGGGTCTGGCTCAACGACGATCTCCAGTCCTTCACCCCCCTGCGTTTCCTGCCTCCCAAGCTGATGAACTATCAGGGCCGGGCGGTGGTGGTGGACCCGGACGTGTTCGCCGTCGGCGACGTCTGGGAATTGCTGTCGCGGGACATGGGTGATGCCGGCATCCTGTGCCGTCCGCGCACCGGCAAGAAGGGCAAGGAAGGTTGTCTGGCCAGCAGCGTGATGCTGCTCGACAACGCCAAGCTGACCCACTGGGATCCAGAGGAAACCTTCGCTAAGCTGTTCGATTTCGAGGTGGATTACATGGACTGGATCTGCCTCAAGCTGGAGCCGCGCGATCTCATCGAGCTGTTCGAGGACGAATGGAACGACTTCGACCGCCTCACTCCCCGGACCAAAATGCTCCACACCACCAAGCGCAAGACCCAACCCTGGAAGACCGGCCTGCCGGTGGACTTCCGCCCGGCGGAAAAGAAGAACCTCTGGGGCCTGATCCTGCGCGCCCGTCGCCACCTGTTCGGCGAGTACGCCCTGTTGGGACACTACAAACCCCATCCCGATCCGAACATCGAGCGTTATTTCTTCGGGCTGGTGAAGGAGTGCCTGGAGAACGGGCTGGTCACCGAGGACGACATCCGTCGGGAGATGGCGCAGAATCACGTGCGCCACGACGCCTTCGACGTATTGGAACGGATCGAACCGCTGGCGCCACCGCCGGGGCATCCCCTCGGCTGGGACACGACGGTCCAGCGACAGGCGGCCTGAGCGCCGCTTCGCCACCCGCCCGGGGAACAGCTGGCGCTCGTTCGTCCATCGGGCGTACTCGGCCTGGATGGCCGAGTCCCAAGCGTCCAGGGATGGACTTGCAGCGTCCCGACGGACGAACGACCGTCAGCCTCCGGTCCCGGTGAACAACCGCTAACCCTCCATCAGGGCCCGAACCCGGGCCGTGGTGCGGCCGAGCTCGTCCGCCAGGGGCGGCGCATCCCCCGGAAAAGACTCTCCGAGCCACGCCGCATGACCGGCCGCGATCAGGGCCTCGTGGATGCGGCGGATCTCCCGGCGCAGACGCTGCGGCGCCAGGGTCAACGCCAGGGCGCTGCGGCGGGCGCGCCAGCGGCGCCGGTGCCAGAAGGGCAGCGCCGGGGTCACGGGCGCTTCCGGACGCATGGCCCAGCGGCCGTCACCGAAGGGAAAGAGAAACACCGGCCGGCCGGTGACACAGGCTTCGGTGATCATGGAAATGCTGTCGCCGGTGACCACGACGACGTCCGCCAGCCCCAGAAAGGCCCGGTAGGGATTGTCACCCATCCCGTAACGATGCAGCCGGCAAGGCACCGTCAGGGCCGCCTCGAAGGCGGCGACGGCATCGGCGGCGGTACGGGCGCTGGCGGTCGCCAGCACCGAAGCCTCCATCCGACGGGCCAGTTCGCTCACCTGGCGCGCCAGCCGGCGCGCGGCGGCGGCTTCGAACAGGTACGGGCCGCTGTCGCCCCCGAGAAGCACGGTGAGATACGGCGGTTTCACCCCCAGACGGTCGCGCCAACGCGCCGCCTCCCGGTCGAGCGTGGCCCGGCTCAGATCGTGGAGTGGCAGGGTGTTGTACAGCACGTTGGACAGTCGCGGCAAGTGGTACTGCGGGGTGGTGACGATGAGATCGAAGCGGTCGAGGGGCGCCCAGGGCCGGCCCACGTGGACGAGGCGCACCGGCTTTTCGGCCTGGCTGCGGATCCAGAGGGCGGCGGCCTCGTTGCGGCGACCGGCGGTCAATACCAAATCGGGCCACGGCGGCGCCAAGGGATCGCTGCGGCTGGTGTCGATACCGGCCAGGGTGGCGCCGAAGCGTCCCACCAGCAGCTCATAGGGGCGATAGGCCAGGTGTTTGACCTCATACGGCCAGCCCAGGGCCCGGGCCAGGGCCAGCAGTTGGGCGTTGTCACCGACCTTGTGGCCGCACAGCAGCCAGACCCGGGGCGGGAATGGGGTATAATTCTCTACCATTTCACTGGGATTCGATCCATGCTGCGAATCGCTGTTCTGTTGCTGGGACTGTTCACCGGCCTGGCCGCCGCGGCCGAAACCGTTCACATCGCCTTTCTCGGCAAGAAGCCGCCCGATCTGCGGCCCGCCACCGCCAACTTGGAACCGATCTACGACGACATCGGTCTGCGCGGGGCCGAGCTGGGGATCGAGGACGACAACACCACCGGCCGTTTCACCGGCCAGTCCTTCCGCCTGCTGGGGGCGGTGCTGGACCGGGACGAGGATCCCAAGCGGGCGTTCTATTTCCTGCTCAAAGAAGGCTACCGACACATCGTCGTCAACCTGCCCGCCGCCGATCTCCTGGCCCTGGCGGATATGGAAGGCGCCGAAAACGCTCTATTGTACAATGCCGGCGCCTACGACGACGTCCTGCGGGGCCGCCAATGCCGCACCAACGTGCTCCACACCCTCCCCAGCCACGCCATGCGCGCCGACGCCCTAGGCCAGTACCTGAAGAAGAAACGCTGGGAGGCGTGGTTCCTGGTACCCGGCACCCGGGACGAGGACCGCCGCTTCGCTGCCGCTCTCAAACGCACCGCCCGCCGCTTCGGCCTTGAAATCGTGGCGGAAAAGCCCTGGACCTACACCTTCGACGCCCGCCGCAGCGCCCAGTCCCTGGTGGCCACTTTCACCCAGGGGGTCGATTACGACATCCTCCTGGTGGCCGACGAGGCCGGTCTGTTCGGCGACTATTTCCCCTACCGCACCTGGCTGCCGCGACCGGTGGCCGGCACCCAGGGCCTGGTGGCCACCGCCTGGCACCCGACCCACGAGCAATGGGGCGCGGTACAGCTGCAGAACCGTTTCCGCGACCACGCCGGTCGCTGGATGAAACCCCGCGACTACGCCGCTTGGCTGGCGGTCCGCGCCATCGGCGAAGCCGCCACCCGCACCCAAAGCACCGATTTCGCCAAGATCCGGGAATTTCTCCTGAGCGACCGATTGGCCCTGGCGGGCTTCAAGGGCCGTCCATTATCCTTCCGCCCTTGGAACGGCCAACTGCGTCAGCCGATCCTGCTCACCGGCCCCCGGGCGGTGGTGGCCGTCGCACCGCTGGAAGGTTTCCTGCACCCGGTCGACGAATTGGACACCCTAGGATACGACGAACGGGAATCGGCCTGCCATCTCAAACCACGATCGCCTTGACCGCCACTCGAGACGGGAGATATCATTCCAAGATATTTGATATCGTCACCCGACTACCATGGTACGCACCGTCATCAATCTCGATCCGGAAGACAAAGCCTGGCTGGACCGCAAGGCCAAAGAGGAAAAGGTATCGATGACCGAACTGGTGCGCCGAGCCGTTCGCAGAATGCGGGAGGCGGAGGCGGAAACGCCGAAAACCTTCGAACGACTGCTGCAGCAAACCCGGGGCATCTGGACCCAGGGGGACGGACTCGAATACCAGAAGCGCCTGCGGGACGAGTGGTCGGGCGGAACCGACAAGTGAACTACCTACTGGACTCGGTCATTTTGATCGATCATTTCAACGGCATCGACCCGGCCGGCGCGTTCCTGGCCCGGGTTAAAAATGAAGCGGCGATCTCGGCTGTCACCCGCGCTGAGGTGCTGACCGGATTCAGCGATGATACCGGGCTTCATGTGGCAACCCGGCTGCTCGATGCTTTCCATTTCCTGCCCCTCGACCGGGAAAGCGCCGACCTGGCCGCCAGGCTGCGGCAAAACAATGGCTGGAAGCTCCCGGATGCCTTTCAGGCCGCCGTGGCCCAGTGCCACGGTCTCAAGCTGGTCACCCGCAATACCCGCGATTTCCCCCCTGAACTCGATTTCGTCATCATTCCTTATCAGGTCTGAATACAGATGTCTTGATACCATCTGCAACGATGAAAAAACGACTTTTGACCATCGATCCCCAGGCGCTGACCCGATTGTGCCGTAAACACCGGATCCGCCGCCTGTCCCTGTTTGGTTCGATGCTGAAAGGCACGGCTCATCCCGACAGCGACATCGACCTGCTGGTGGAATTCGAGCCTGGAGCCTGTCCCACACTGCTGGACCTGGCCGCTATGGAAGAGGAATTCAGTGCCTTGCTGCAGCGCAAGGTCGACCTGCGCACCGCCGCGGAATTGAGCCGCTATTTCCGGGAACAAGTCCTACGGGAAGCCGAAGTCCAATATGAAGCCGCATGACCGGATTCGTTTTCTGCACATGCGCGACGCCATCCAAGCCGCCCTTCGTTTCGTCGAAGGCCGTAGTCCTGCGGATCTGGGAGAAGACGAGATGTTATGTTTCGCTTTGGTCCGCGCTGTGGAAATCGTTGGGGAAGCGGCTGCACGCATCTCTCCCGAAACCCGCACATCCTTTCCCGAATTGCCCTGGCAAGCGATGATCGGCATGCGCAACCGGCTGATTCACGCCTATTTCGACGTCGATTTGGAGATTCTCTGGCATACTGTGGAACAAGCACTGCCGGAACTGCTTCAACAGATCGAAACCATTCTCACCCAGGAAACGTCATGAACCTGAGAACGATTCTGCTCCTTCTGGTTTTCATTTTTTCCTCTGCCCAAGCCGACACCATCGTGGTCACCCTGGAAAAGGACAACGCCCTGGCGGTGGTGGACGGCGACAGCCTGACTCTGGAAAAAACCGTCAAGATCGGCCGTCGTCCCCGGGACCTCAAGTTCAGCCCCGACTTCAAGAAACTCTACGTCGCCGTGAGCGACGACGACACCATCCAGGTGCTCGACGCCGAAACCTACCAGGTCGTCGGCACCCTGCCCTCCGGGGAGGACCCGGAAACCTTCGCCATCGACCCCGAGGGCCGGCGAATGTACGTCTCCAACGAGGACGACAACCAGGTGACGGTGATCGACCTGGCGACCGGCAAGGTCGTCAAGGCCGTTCCCGTGGGGGTGGAACCGGAGGGCATCGCCGTCAGCCCCGACGGCCGCTGGGTGGTGAGCACCTCGGAAACCACCAACATGGCCCATTGGATCGATCCCGAAACCCTGGAGATCGTCCACAACACCCTGGTGGATCCCCGCCCGCGCGCGGCCGCCTTCACCCCGGACGCCGAACAGCTGTGGGTGACCTCGGAGATCGGCAGCACCCTGACGATCATCGACACCGGCAGCAAGGCGATCGTCAAGAAGCTCCACTTCAAGATCCCCGGCGTCACCCAGGCGCTGGTGCAACCGGTGGGGGTGGTGATCGACCGCGAGCGCCGTTACGGTTACGTCGCCCTGGGGCCGGCCAACCGGGTGGCGGTGATCGACGCCCGCAAGCTGGAGGTGGTCGATTATCTGCTCACCGGCAAGCGGGTCTGGCATCTGGCCTTTTCCCGCGACGGCAAGAAGCTGTTCACCACCAACGGCGCCAGCCACGACGTCACCGTGATCGACACCGAACGACGCAAACCGGTCAAATCGATTCCCGTGGGCCAGTGGCCCTGGGGGGTGGCGGTACGTCCATGACGGCCCCGGCGCTCGAGGTCGAGCACGTCAGCTTCGCCTACGGCCCCAGGAAGGCTCTCGACGACGTCGGTTTCACCGTCCCCGAGGGCTGTTGCGCCATCCTGCTGGGGCCAAATGGCGCCGGCAAGAGCACCCTGTTCAACCTCATCACCCGCCTGTTCGACAGCCCCACCGGCACCATCCGCATCGCCGGCTTCGACAACCGCCGTCAACCGAGCCGAGCGCTGGCCCGGCTCGGGGTGGTGTTCCAGCAGCCGACGTTGGACCTGGACCTGACCGTGACCCAGAACCTGCGCTATCACGCCGCCCTCCACGGCATCGGCCGCCGCGAGGCCGACCGCCGCATCGCCGCCGAACTGGCACGCCTGGACATGAGCCAATACCGGAAGACCAAGGTCCGCGCCTTGAGCGGCGGCTACCGGCGCCGGGTGGAGATCGCCCGCGCCCTGCTTCACCGCCCCACCCTGCTGCTGCTGGACGAGCCCACCGTGGGGCTCGACATTCCCAGCCGCCAGGCGCTGGTGGAACACGTCCACGCCCTGGCCCGCGACGGGATGGGAGTGCTGTGGGCCACCCACCTGATCGACGAAGTGGCCCCGTCCGACGAGCTGATCGTACTCCACCGCGGCCGGGTGCGTGCCACCGGCGTGGTCACCGAGGTCATCCGCCGGCTGGCGGTGGCCACCCTGGCCGAGGTGTTCGAGGTCCTGACCGAGGAGACCGCCTGATGCATTACCTGCGCGCCCTCGGCGCCATCGTCGGCCGGGAACTGCTGCGCTTCCTCCACCAGCGGGGCCGTTTCGTCGCCGCTCTGGTGCGGCCGCTGGTGTGGTTGTTCATCTTCGCCGCCGGCTTCCGCTCGACTTTGGGCATCGCCGTCATCCCCCCCTACCAGACCTACATTCTCTACGAGGAATACATCACCCCCGGCCTGGTGGGCATGATCCTGCTGTTCAACGGCATGCAAAGCTCCCTGTCGATGGTGTACGACCGGGAGATGGGCAGCATGCGCATCCTGCTGGTGGCACCGCTGCCGCGCTGGTACCTGCTGACGAGCAAGCTGCTGGCGAGCACCTGCGTTTCCATTCTCCAGGCGTACGTGTTTCTCGCCATCGCCTATCTCTACGGCATCCAGCCGCCGCCCGTCGGCTATCTCCAGGTATTGCCGGCGCTGATGCTGGGGGGATTGATGCTGGGCGCCCTGGGGATGTTCCTGTCGTCGTTCATCAAACAACTGGAGAACTTCGCCGGGGTGATGAACTTCGTCATCTTTCCCATGTTCTTCCTCTCCACCGCCCTCTATCCCCTGTGGCGCCTGCAGGAATCCAGCCCTCTGCTCGCCACCCTGGCCCGCTACAATCCCTTCTCCCAGGCGGTGGAACTGATCCGTTTCGCCCTCTACGGACGCTTCGAGCCCTATGCCTTCGGCTACACTTTGATTACCATGTTGGTTTTCCTGGCCCTGGCGATCTGGGGCTACAATCCGTCCAAAGGACTCATGACCCGGAGAGGCAGATGACCCGACCCACCTGGCTGGTGACCGGCGGCGCCGGTTTCATCGGCGGCAACTTCGTGCTCAAACAGATCCGCGAGCGCCGCGCCCGCATCGTCAACCTGGACGCCCTCACCTACGCCGGCAACCTGGACACTCTGGCGCCGGTGATGGACGATCCCGACCACGTCTTCGTCCACGGTTCCATCGGCGACCGCGACCTGGTACGACGGCTGCTGGCCGAACACCGGCCTCAGGCGATCGTCAACTTCGCCGCCGAAAGTCACGTGGACCGCTCCATCGACGCTCCCAGCGCCTTCATCCACACCAACGTGGTCGGCACCTTCGAGCTGCTGGAGGCGGCGCGCCACTATTGGCGTGAGCTCCCGGAAGACAAACGGGACGCCTTCCGCTTTCTCCACGTCTCCACCGACGAGGTCTACGGCTCCCTGGGGGAGACCGGCAAATTCACCGAGGAGACCCCCTACCGCCCCAATTCCCCCTATTCCGCCTCCAAGGCCGGCTCCGACCACCTGGTGCGCGCCTATCACCACACCTACGGCCTGCCGACCCTGACCACCAACTGCTCCAACAACTACGGCCCCTACCAGTTCCCGGAAAAGCTCATCCCCCTGATGATCCTCAACGCCCTCGAGGGCAAACCTCTGCCGGTGTACGGCCAGGGGCTCAACGTGCGTGACTGGCTCTACGTCGAGGACCACTGCCGCGCCATCGAGCGGGTGCTGGAAGCCGGCCGTCCCGGCGAGGTCTACAACGTCGGCGGCGACAACGAGAAGCGCAACATCGAGGTGGTCAGGACCATCTGCCGTATCCTCGACCGTCTGCATCCGCAAGGCCGTCCCCACGAGCGCCTCATCACCTTCGTCGCCGACCGCCCCGGCCACGACCTACGCTACGCCATCGACGCCGGCAAGATCCGGCGGGAACTGGGCTGGCGGCCTGAGGAAACCTTCGAGTCGGGCAT
>Ga0256839_1005263_pt1 | contig 12055 bp, 12 predicted proteins | sample 354166metaG_FD_185968 | JGI IMG/M metagenome (GOLD analysis project Ga0256839, IMG submission 185968) | Hydrothermal vent microbial communities from Mid Atlantic Ridge, Atlantic Ocean - 354-166 | ecosystem: Environmental > Aquatic > Marine > Hydrothermal vents | place: Atlantic Ocean: Mid...
CCTCCTCCTAAAAAGCGTCAAGCCGGCTCCTACACAAGCAACTTTATTTTTAAGGCTTACCGTCTCAAACACCTTCCTACACCCCCAACACCAAGACAGAGTAAGAGTTTGATGGTATCTCCCTCCTGGTAGATACCAGTGCAGTGGATACATCCCCGATCTGTGTGGGGCCAGCCTCACCCCTAAGCTGCCTAACTAGATAAGCAAGTTTAAACAGTCCACCAGCCTCCAGTGGATAGCCGTTGGAGAGAAACCCCCCTGATATGTTGACTGGTAGGGATCCATCCATCTCATAAACCCCCCTCTGATACTCCTCGTATATGTCGCCCTTGGAGAGGTCTAGAGCCTTTAGTGAGACCGGCTCCCTATATGAGAACCTGTCGTCAACCTCTGCTATATCAATCTCTGTAGATGGGTCTGTTATCCCAGCCTCTGCATAGGCCATCTCACCAGCCGCTGCCAGGGCCTCACCAGGATACTCGAGGCTCCTCTCAAAGCTTCCTCCCTGTGTGGCCCAGCCCACCCCCAGTATCCACACAGGATTATCTACACCGTTTTCATATACGTATTTCTCCGAGGCTAGGACGACTACGTAACCCCCATCCACATACCTAGCCTTATCAACCTTCCTGAGTGGAGGAGCAATTACTTCGGAACCCTCTATATTCAACTCGTCTAGATTCTCAGCATATACACCTCCATTCATAGATCCATACAAGTGGTTCTTCATAACCACCTCATTCACGACGTCAAGTCCAAACCCATATGACTCCATAGCACTCTGCATCTCTAGGGCGGGGAGTATATTAATATCTCCAACTATATTCCTTAGGTACCTTGGATCTAGTGCGAAGCGTATCACCGTCTCGATATTCTCAACCTCACTGGCTTTGCTATGAGCCTCTACAGCCACCACATCAAATCTACCAGTCTTTATCAGCATATATCCATGTATGACACCGTTCAATCCATCACCGCCAACAGTAAATACAGGTTTTAGAACGCCTCCTAGCTGGTCAGGGACATACTCGTCAAATATGGCGAGGCCCTCCCATAAATCCTCGGATGCTGTTATGAAGGCGTCCACATCCTCCCTGGGATCGACTCCGGCATCCAGGTAAGCCCTATATGCTGCTTCATACATGAGCTCCTTGAAGAACTTGTCCCTCGACTCAGGCCTTAGTGGAGACTCACCAACGCCTATAACCGCGACTCTAGCCATATACATCCCTCCATAGACCTATGGTTAAGTAGGGTTGAAGATAGAATTCAATTCCGAACCAACACTTATAAAATAAGGTATTTCCTACTCCTGTAGAAGGCTGGAAAACACCTTTAAAATTTCTCTTGATGAGTCGGCGACATATATATAGGGTGGGTATCTTGTGGGGGAGTATCCCTCTCCATACCCCATGAAGCTCCCATATTTATCCCATAGCCCCCTATACAGTATTGGCCTCATCCCAGCCAAGTAAGAACCTACCGCGTCATGTATATATTTGTCGCCGATATGTATCATCTCACTGGGTTTAAGCCCAAGCCTATCTGCAGCTTCACGGAAGATCCTTTTATCAGGCTTTCCAGCCTCTATCTCAGCGGAGCTCACCACAGAGTTGAAGTATCTATCTAGACCCTTGTTCCTCAGTAGCCTCCAAACCATATCCTCAGTATACGTCGTATTTGTAGTCAAGACAATAGGCACACCTTTATCCAGAGCCCAATCCAACACATCCAAAACATCCTCATTAACATTTGGATTAACAACCTCTACAGAGTCTACATACCTCCTATACATATCATCCAGCGCCTCTGAGTCTATCCCGAGAGCCGCTCTAATCATGTCAAGTACCTTATATGGGTGTGTATCCATCATGAATGGCCTAACCTCCTCCAGAATCTTGTGTATATCCTCTAGTGAGACGTCCTCACGATACACGTTTACAACGCTGTGTATGGCTGCCGCCCTAGTATCTATGAAGATCCTATAGTTATCAATATCATCATATATCAGTGTGAACCACAGGTCTATAGATAAACCCCTTAGACCCTCCATGAAACACCTATATTTACGGATGTATAGAAAAATAGTTTTGTATGCGTGCAGCCACATATCCTATAAAGAAGGATCCTCCAAGCCTCGATATAGTCGATATCAATATACCCGTACCTGGGGAGGGAGAGGCCCTAGTAAAACTTCTATATACAGGTGTAAACCCTATTGATTACTGGATAGCTGGAGGCAGATACCCTATCAACCCTCCCAACAGGATAGTCGGTAGCGAAGGCGTTGGGATCGTGGTAGACGTGGGAGATGATGTAAAGGGTTTGAGGCCTGGAGATAAGGTGGCTATATATCCATGGATATACTGTGGAGAATGTGGCTACTGTAGAGCCGGTATGGAGAACCTATGTGATGAAGGAGGCATTGTAGGAGGGGTTATCGACGGATGCTATGCAGAGTATATAAGGCTTCCAATCAAGAACCTTGTGAAGATAGGTGGTGGCGAGTTGGTGAATTACGCAGTCTCAGGAGTATCTATACTCACAGCCTACCACGCGATTAGGAGGATCCCTATTGAGGAGGTGGATAAGGCCCTAGTATACGGGGCTTCTGGAAACGTGGGAATGTTCATCATCCAATACCTTAGCAGGATGGGGATTGAGGTGGCGGGGGTCTCTAGAAAGAACTGGATACTCGAATATGGAGCTGATCATAGAGTGGAAATTGAGGATCTAGAAGAGTTTATATCACGATGGGGGAGGCCAGACCTAGTAGTAAACCCACTTGGTGGAGACGTCTTCAGAGAATCCACCTACCTAGTTAGAAAGCGAGGGTATATCGTAACCTTTGGCGGACTACTCTCAATGAAACTCCCTCTAGATGTGGCTCCCATATACAGGAGGGAGATCCACGTAATAGGTTCCACTGGCGGGACGTATAACGAGTTTAAAAACGTGGTTAAACACATTTCAAAGGGGTATTTAAGAGCCAGGGTCTGGAAAGTATTTGAATTGGATGAGGCTGAGAAAGCGATTAGATCACTTTTCTCAAAGGAGAGGGATGGTAAGATATTAATTAGAAATAATGGTTTAAACCAATCCACTGTGTAGTTAACGTCATATATCTATTAGGGTGATCTCCCTACTAGAGGCGACCCTGACTGGTATTATTTCACCCAAGCCTCGAGTGATATACATCCTCCTACCCTCAGACTCGTATAGACCCGATATATAACCATATCTCGAGGGTGTGACTACTCCAAACCCATAAAATACCTGTCCTCCATGCGTGTGACCGGCCAACAAAAGCCTGTATCTCCCCGGTGCATCACTAAAGATATCAGGAGTATGTGATATGAGAATGTCTACTGCACCCACGCTGGACAAATACTTCCTACCCAGGGCTGGATCATCGTTATACCAATCTATCCCGCCGATACTTAGGTTATCCACCCATAAAGACCTGTTCAAAAGGATAGTTGCCCCATTACCTATAAGGATGTCTAGGGCTTCATCCAGAGGGTACTTGTTGGACGCCCAGTGTTCATGGTTTCCAAGCACTATATACGCCTTATCCCCCACGACCTCTAGAAACCTCTTTAGAGTATGCATTGATGAGGTATACTCATCATATAGGTCTCCAGCAACAATAACCATGTCTACATCATCCACATATCTTGAGACCATCTTAATTACCTGCTCCTCCCTACCATCAACACCGTGGAAGTGAGTATCACTAACAAACATGACCTTCTTACCAGCCCCTAGATCTAGGGAAACACGTGTAACATCTATCTTGAAGTGAGGCTCTAGAAAGCTATATATACCTATAGATACTCCACCAACTAGAAGAGATTTAAGAAAACCTCTTCTTCTCATACCAGTAAGAAACACCCAGTATACCAAGGTATAAAGGGATCCATATATAGCTGGGTAGTGAAAATAGGAGTTTATATCTTACCATCTCCCGTGATACAGGTGGATCAGGCAGTGGATTTGCATCCCCCTTGGTAATTACTGCATCTCCCTCTATCTCCACAAGCCTATGGAGCACACAGTTAAGCTGGTTGTTACACCACATAATGACGTCACCTATATCATACGGAAATGTACCTAAGAATACTATATCTCCGGGCTGGAGGGTTGGAACCATACTTGGCCCTGCCACCACAGCCACGGATATAGGTAGCTGGAGGTATCTACCCACAACTAGGATGGCAGAGATTAAGATGATTATCTCGAGGGGGCGGGGACTCCGGAGCCTCAATACTCTCAACCCCTCAATTTATATCAGCCAGTGCATCAATAAATGGAGGGTCAGGGTCAACGACAAACTCATATACTCTATCAGGAGGGGCTGAAGGGTTCAGAGGCCTATTGGGCGGATCGACTACCGTAATATTCACCGGGTAATACACGTAGACCCCCTGATTAACCCGATAGATAAAGTATAGTGTGGAGGATATCGACCCCCCTATATCGACGATAGATGAGAGATGAATCTCTAAACTATAGTATCCGGGTGGGACTGGAGTAATGATAAGCTCACTAGTAGCTGACGATACGACTACGTTGTTATCTATACTTAGAGGAGACGAATATTGTGCAACCGTATTATTCTTCAACGTTATGTTCAGATCCGAGACCCCCACCGATGAGAAGGAGACAAGGGATAAACTTGAGTTATACACGCCGGATGAGACATTGGCATATAACACTATCCCTTGGAAGACAGGCTGGTTAGGAGTCAGTATTAGAGAGACATTATCGACATTGAAGGATACTGAATATCCACTTCCAAATATCTCCCTAATTCTAAACTGCAAAGCAAAATAGTATTGATTCCCAGGCACCATAGCCCCGATATTGACGCCTAGGGAGAGGGTATTCCAGTTTAGAGATGTACATACGTTGTTGACTACTACATTGGTTATTCCACCCTGAGTCACAATCAGATTTGTAGCTGCATCTATAATCACATACCCTATCCCATACTGATATAGGCCGAAAAAGCCCAGTGGAGCCACATCTACACAAAACTCTATCTCAAACAATCCCGATAAGATGGGGAATGAGGGCCATGTAATGGTCTGATATAGAAAAGCTATATCATTGGAGCCCAAGGGAGATGTTCCCGATATTCTAGCAACACCCACCCTACCCGCATATACCGGTGCAACGACAGCCGACGTCAATACAGTGCCTGGTATGAATATCCATGGATTCGGACCATTAAACTCACCATTAACAAGGATATCATATGGAGCATTACTCGCCTTAACCAAGACGTTAGCTGATGTAGAGTTTGGACCTAGCGTAACAGATACCCCTGGCACGTTAGGGTCGTAAAATACCACTGGTGGAGGTATAGGGGATACGTTTAAATCTCCAGGGGAATAGTTAAAGACCGAGCTCCCAGCGAGGGGAAATAAAAAGAGAAGTATGATGAATGGGATCAACAGTATCCTGGCCAACATTTTCAGTGCTATGGCGGTGACACCGCGTTCTGCGGGCTATAGACTAACTCGAATGTAACTGTAGTCGTAGCGGGGAGAGGCTGGCCCGAGGGTATAACTAGCTCAATATCTATCCTGAATTGAGTATTGTCTGGAAGTAGCGTCGCCCATCCATACGTACCCGCCGCCGTTAGGTCAGCTGTGAATAGAAGGTTGTTCGCGTTGTCATACACCTTTACATTAGCCTGTTGGAAGCCAACTAATGGGTTGTTGACCCTTATAGCTATGTAGTATGGGTCACCACCAGGTACGGCTGGGTTAACTATTCTGACAACATCATGATAATAGGTTCTTTCATAGGTTGGATGGATAGTTATGGAGGTGTTGGTGGCATTAGGTCCTATGATAACCGTGATTGTATTACCCGCCAAGTCGGTCCCGTTAGTGTTTGTACCTGAGCCGAAGAATACTGGTGGCGACACAGGGCTTATAGTGAGTTGAATAGGGTAGTAGACGAATACTGCTGTTCCAACCAGGGAGAGGAGCGCTAGGATCGCTAGAATTACAGCGACTCTAGAAGCCCTCATTTCAATCCCTAATTAAATTTTCCCAATGTGAAATATTATAAGTAAATAGTATATAATACCTTTTTATATCTGAAAACCTAGAAACGATATCACACAAGCCCTATATTCTCTAGAGCCTCTACCCTCCCTATCCTCTCACTTAACTCCCTATATCTATACTCTATCTCCCTAATCTCCTCCCTAAGCTTCTTATACTCAACCCCCTTCTCAAGAGCCTCCTCTATGCTCCTCCTCGCTAGAAGTGCTGCCTTGGCTATGAAGCCATTCTCCTCTCTAGAAATAATTTGATCTAGGATGGTGAGAGCCTTCTTATTCAAAAGTCTCCTACAAGCCCTGACTACGGCCCTCCTAATCCTCTCAGAGTTCTCCTCAGCATACATCTCAAGAAGTTTATATGTCTCCCTCCTACCGGGGTAGTTGCCCAATAGTGTTATCGCCTCTAACCTCAGCGGCTGTGGATACCCCTCCCTAGTATATTCAGTGATTACCTCATAAGCCTCATCATCCTCATACTCACCTATGCCTCTTAGACAGTACCTCTCAACAATATATGCGTAGCTTCTCCCATCAAGATGCTTCTTCAACGTCTTAATACCCCCGTCCACGCCGAGGACCCCTATTCCATAGGCAGCCTCCGCCCTCACACTATATGCCTCTCCTTCATCCTCCAATATATTCTTAAGTATTGGATAGTCTTCCTCCTCCCTGAACCCAGCGATACCAGCCACCACAGCACTCTTAACCCTCGGATCCAACTCCCTATCCAGTAGGGACTTGAGCCTCTCACGGGAATAATCCATTTTTATCTTGGAGAGGGTTTTTACCGACTCTCTAGCCACACCCCAGAAGGGGTCTTCGACAGCCCTATATAATATATCTACTGCTTTCTTGCCCCAGAACCTCCCTAAGGCCCTTGCAGATAATATCCTCCAGTAGGTTGTTCCGCCTTCTAACAATATCTTCTCCAACGTATTAAGGTCATACTTTGGGTCAATCTCTGCAAATAATTTAAACTCTGGATCTACCAGTATGTAATCGATATCATTCACGGAATCAATATATATCAGTTGTCTCCTTTCCGATAGGTTCTCAACAAGCTTCTCTACAGACCCATCACTGTATCTCACTAGAATCTCCACGGGAATTCTATATACTTCAGGCATATCCTCCCCCTGAACTTGCTCTATAACTAGTTTATACTTCTCGCCCCTCTCGATCGATACCTCCAGCCTGGGATGCCCCGCATTGAATATATATGTCTCGAAGAACCAGTCCAGATCCAATCCGCTTACCTCCTCCAGGGACTTCTTAAGGTCCATTGTATCTACATTTCCAAACCTATGTCTATTGAGGAAGTTTCTAACTCCTCTCCTAAACACATCCTCTCCGAGTAGATTCATCAACATGTTTAGAATTAGCCCTCCCCTTTCATAAACATGTCTATCGAATAGCTCCTCGGGATACTTGTAAACCCTATATACCGTGGGCCTCGTATATTCCTTAACCTCGTTGAGATATGAGTCCAGTGCCTTCACAAGTGAATATATGTATTCATCCATCCCCAGCCAGTGGCGGTCATAGAGGATGTTTAGGAAAGTGGCGAAGCCCTCGTTAATCCATATATTACTCCAGTCTTTACACGTTACTAGGTCTCCAAACCATTGATGAGCCAGCTCATGACTCAGTAGACCCTCTATCCTGAAATCCCTCCTACTATGTTTATCCATGGCATAGAGGTCGTTGAGTATGGTTATCGATATATTCTCCATCCCCCCGACCACGAAATCCCTAACCATCACCTGCCTATACACTGGATATGGATACTTCACACCCAGCCACTTCTCAAAGAATCCAAGCATATCACGGGTGTTTTTGAAAGTCTCTTCAATCAGGTCTCCATAATCCTCAGGGACGATATACTCCAGCTCAACATCCCTATATCTATCCTTCTTTACGTAGAATCTTCCAGCAGCGAAAGCGATTAAATATGATGGGCTTGGAAAGTCGAATCTATACCTCCACCTTGAGAAATCCTCCAACCTATCGACATCTATCAATACACCGTTTGAGAACGCCTTCCACTCTGGAGGAGCATATATGCTTACGTCGAAGGTGAATCTCATATTAGGCTCCCGATATATCGGTAGCCAGTAAGAGGTCCAAATCGTCTCCCCCTGGGTATAGACCATCTCAGGATCATCTATAAAGTATAGGCCGTATCTGGGCTCCACAACCCTATATCCAACCTCCAACCTCTTAACCTTCTTAGTAAAAGGCTTCCCAGGCCTAATTATCAACTCCCGCCCAGTATAAACATAGTCTACATCCTCACCCTCTAGCCTCACCGAGAGAATCTCCATATCCACCGCATCCAGCCTTATCTCCCTAGGCTTCCCCCCAGCACTTATATCGAGAACTACTCTACCATCCAACCTCCTATCCCTAGGATATAGTCTCAACTCTATAGAGGCGTGTATAATTCTATAGCTTGGCTTCCTGGGAAATATGGCCCTATACCCTGGGAAGACGAATCCCCTCCCAACCTTTCTATAAGCCTCGACCACCATATGGAAAAACTATTATACCAAACTCCATTTTAAGCGGCTTTGGAGCGTGTCAGCCAGTCAAGGGCTTTTAGGCTCAATATGGGTAAAACTCTTCATCCCATGGGTCAGACGGTTGATCCCCTTTCATCGCCAATATAAAATTCTTGGTTGTAAAGGGTATATACCCTTACTAGCTAAAAATTTATCCTGCCACGGGAGACTTTGTAAACAGGGGGCTATGACCTAGAGAAGGCTCCGAAAGGTGAGGAGTGACTCCAATGGGGAGCCCCCTACCTACGTAGTATAAATATCTCGTCCCACAGCTCCATCACCTCCCAACCGTTAGCCTCAGCCTCCTCCAAGAGCCTATTGGAGATGAATTTCCCAATGTATCCCGCGGCCCATCTATAGGAGTATCTATCCAAGATATCTATACATCTATCCATAATATGGTGGCATGTGGATACTGAGACCCCTACATCTAATCTTCTACGGAGGATCGGGGTTCTAACGTCACATAGGACCAGGTCTAGCGATCCACATCTGTCAGATGCCCGTCTAAGGCTCTCCAGACTCAGGTCAATTCCTATCCCATACCTTTCTCCAGCGTATAAGCATATATATCCAGCTCCTACTCCGACGTCTAGAACCTCACCATCCCCAAGGAGATCCAGTAGAATCATATACTTCCTCCTACTCAGTTCTGAATAGATCCCGTCATACGCATCTATGGAGGCGTCGTACTTCTCCCCAAGCTCAGGCTCCTCCCTCATCGATAAAGTTTTATGGTCGCCACAATATTAGATATGTGTTATGGATAGACCACTGGGCATAACGTTGTTGAGTGTTCTACAGGTTGGTGGTGGAACCATCCTCATCCTGTCTGCAATATCCGTGTTAGCCTCCCCCTTCATAGATGCGGGTGGAATTGATATAGGGTTGACCTCATCAATCATGTTATCCTCCATCCTAATATCTATGGCAGCGATAAACTACGTAATCTCATACGGCCTATACCACGGTATGCAGTGGGCATGGTATATGGAGATACTTTATGTAGCATCCATAATTCTAAATATACTGTTTATATCAACAGCGGCTCCTATAAATATAGTGCTGACATTAATTCCCCTATCTATACTCATCTATCTCTATAGTGATGGGGTTAAGAGGTATTTCCTAGGAGGCCTAGATACAGATTTTTATCAAGATAATGCCAACAATCATTGATTAGTGGTGTGATGATAGGGGCACGGAAGATCATCTATATATTGGGTGCCATATACTGTGGCTGGGGATTCCTAAACATAGTACTAGGGGTATATAGCCTATACAGCGGCTTCACACTACCAGGCGTAGCTATAGAGTTTCAGTTGTTGGATACAGCTATAATAATATTCATTAGCTTCATGAGCCTACTTGCTGGCGTTGGGATGATACTACTTAAGTGGTGGGGTAGATACACAGCGATGGGTTTGGCTGGTGTGGCGGCTATAGTAAGTGGGATGTTCTTTCCCCAAGGTATAGTTATGGCGTTTATAAACCTAGGTATACTCTACTTCCTATCAACTGAGGAGGTTAAGGCGCTATTTAGCTAGAGAGGAACGCCTATGAAATGTGTAGAAGGCTGCCACATATGCTGTATAGAGACTGAGATGGAGCTTCTCGAGAGTGATATTGAGAGGATAGAGAGGCTTGGATATGATAGGAGGGAGTTCATTAGACACGTTGATGGAATACCCAGGCTGAGAAACGTTGATGGGAGATGTGTATTCCTAGGTAGGGATGGTTTATGCACTATATATCCATATAGGCCGCTGGGCTGTAGAATATATCCAGTGGTTACAGACGGTAGAAGAGTGTTTATAGATGGTATATGCCCGGCTAAGAAGTCAATAGATACTAGAGAGTTCAAGAGTAGAAGGGAAGCCCTTAAATACTTCATAGGGAAACTATTTGAGGAAAAAGGAGATGATGGGTAGGAATGGCTTACTAAAGTATCTCGTAGGTAAGTCTCAGGACGCTGCTAGGCTTGATAGACTAGCCTCCGAAGCTGGTATAGACCAGCTCATCCTAATGGATAACGCCTCTCTAGCCATATTCAGGGTTTTGAGGAGCAACTTCGACCTTGAGAAAGAGAGGGTCTTAATACTGGCTGGGATAGGTAACAATGGAGGAGACGCCTTGGGAACAGGGTTGAAGTTGTTTGTCGAGGGTTATCCAGTCAAGATAGGTGTTATAGGGGATCCAAAGAGATATGGATACCCCGCAGAAAAATATTATAGAATTTTGGTGAGTCTAGACGCTGATCTATCTATAGTGGCTACCCACTCAGATATTCCCTGGCTTAGGGAGGCTATAGAGTGGTCGACAGTAGTTGTTGATGGCATATTTGGAATAGGGCTGAATAGAGATGTCGTAGGATTATATAGAGATGTGATCGAGCTTATAAACCAGTCGAGTAGGCCAGTAATATCCGTAGATATACCCTCTGGGGTGGGGGGTAGCGACGCCAAGATATATGGGGTGGCTGTAAAGGCAACGTACACAGTGGCGCTTGGGATACTTAAAATAGGTAACATAATATATCCTGGGGCTGAATATAATGGCAAGCTCTATATAACTAGGCTTCTCTATCCAGGCGACCTTCTCAGACAGCTGGATACAAAGACTTATCTAAACATACCTGTGAAGCTATCCCCTAGGAAGAAGAGTGGCCATAAGGGAAGCTTTGGTAAGCTACTCACTATAGGTGGTGCCAAGAGCTATTACGGGGCACCCCTTCTATCTACATACGCATTTCTAAAGACGGGAGGGGGATATGCTAGGCTCGCCAGTATCGATGAAGTCATTAAGGTAGCTGCATCTAGGGCTCCAGAAATAGTTTATCACCCTCTAGAGCCGAATCAGCATGGAGGCATATCCTCCAACAATATAGACAAGGTTCTAGAGTTGGTTAAAGATGCTGGTATAGATATTATAATATTGGGTCCTGGCCTGGGAAGGTCATCTGAAGCCTTGGAGCTGGCTAGGCAGGTCTTTCTAGAGATTGATATCCCGGTTATACTCGATGGAGACGGCCTATATATCGTGAGGGAGGACCCTGAGATACTGCGTAGAAGGAGAGGAGAGACTATACTCACGCCCCATAGGGCTGAGTTCTCCAGGATATTTAGGATACCTGGTGAGGAGTTGGAGTATAGTGCTGTAGACCTTGTTAGGGAGGAGGCGGTTAAACATAAATCATACATTGTCTATAAGGGGCCCCACACTCATATAGCGTCTCCAGATGGACAAGTATTTATAAATATGACTGGAAATCCCGGGATGGCTACGGCTGGATCGGGTGATGTATTGAACGGCGTCATCGCTGCCATGTATGGACTAGGTCTTAAGATTAGGGACGCTGTTAAGAATGGAGTGTTCATCCATGGATTAGCAGGGGATATAGCTGCTGAAAGATATG
>Ga0256839_1005264_pt1 | contig 12045 bp, 24 predicted proteins | sample 354166metaG_FD_185968 | JGI IMG/M metagenome (GOLD analysis project Ga0256839, IMG submission 185968) | Hydrothermal vent microbial communities from Mid Atlantic Ridge, Atlantic Ocean - 354-166 | ecosystem: Environmental > Aquatic > Marine > Hydrothermal vents | place: Atlantic Ocean: Mid...
AGACTAATAACAGACCTACCGCCTCTTCTTGATAGACTAGCTTCGGAATTAATGCTCGAGGCTAACCTGTTTTGTAGTTTGTGCGAGATCGCCACAAACCCACGATAACCCCATCCAAACAAAAAACCCCGCACGGCATTGGCCCTGCGGGGTTTATCTTGTTATTAGCTTGTATAGCGCATAATATGCCGCCGCCGCACTCACGCAAGATACTGCGAGCATTACGCAAAACGCAACAAAGTCACCCGGTCTCATGTGTTCTACACTTCGCCCTTATTATCGATACCTGAGCTTCGATCAGCTTTAATCTCTCTCTAAATACGTCTTCTTGGATCGTCTCTATTCTTGTCAGTCTTTTTTCAATCACAGAAAAAAACCTTATCACCACGAATAGATTTATAGTTATCGCAAGCACGAAGGCGAATTCATCCACCACGACGACCGCCAAACCCAGATACCACGCCACCCAAAAAATAAAACGCGACTATGGCTAGTACAATCTGACCCATCGTCCCGCCTAATAATTCAAGCTGGTCATTAATGTTCGCCCCTACTATTGACATAAAAAAAACAGTTATCCACGCGATAGAGTAAGGCACGCAAAAGGTTATCGCTAGTAGTCGCTGTGCGATCTTAAATGGCTCATAAAGGCTCAGGCGGTGATTGAACAGATTGGCTTTTTCTTGCGGCGTGAATATCAACTTATCGGCGGCGCTCATTACGCCTGAGACCGCCTCACCAGTGCCGAATATTGAGCCGAACAATCCCATTAAAAAACGCCCCTTATCTTTTGATCAAACTGAAAATCTAATCCGGCGGTTGCTTGGAGCATTAATATCATTGTTGTTTTGTCTCTCAGTACCATCAATGATGATCCCTCGGTTGCCCTTGCCGTTTCCTTTATGTTTGGAAATACCGCTTCTATGTCGCTCGCCACGCTTGAAGATGGGAGCGCGGAAGCTGGGAGGACGGAGTCGGGGCTTAGGCATGTCGTGTGAACCGCTGGCACTGTCCCTAGATTTGATGCCAATGCCGCTTGGTGCGTCATATAGTGGACACCTGCTATCTCGTGGGTAAATATCATTGCAAAGGTCATTGTGGGGGGGGCTGCTACCCTTGTTACTGTCTCGATGTACACCCGTTTGTATTTTGACAAATCAAAGGTGCCCACATGCATAAATCTTCGCGTAGCCGATCCAAAATCCCAATCGCCCAGCGGCGCTGGTAAACTGCGAACCCCGAATAACTCCCTTATCGTAACCTCGGGTGGTGATGTGTCTATTTTTGCGCTCGACGGCATTATACGACCCTAACGTCTTTGGTAATTTCTTTGATGTAGCTTCTTGTTTCAAGCGGCATTTTTCTTATTTCACCGCGCTTGAATCTTGATAGATTACCCTGCCCCCAGTTGTACGCGGCCAGCGCATCACTCCACGAACCAAATCGGCGGTTAAGCTTTGACAGGTATTTCCCTGCATATTTAATGGCCTCCACTTCGTTCAGCGGATCAACATTAGGATGCCAGCGTGGTACTATCTGCATAATCCCAACCGCGCCAGCACTAGATTTTAGGCTGCCTGTGATAATATCCCCCCTGAACCTCGATTCTTGGTACGCAACCCTCAAAAGAAGTTTAGCAGGGATTCGGTTTTCTCTTTCGACTTTTGCGAAAATTTGCAGGTATTTATCTGCTTCTGGTGGCGGCTCCCACTCCTTTGTTTTTTTAATACCCGCAATTACAGCGCCAGCCACTGCTGATCCAAAAACAGCATTAAAAAAGTTACCTCTCACCTAAAGCCCCCTCTATTACTAGCACCCTCTGCCCCGCCGCAACTCCAATAATGTACACCGCATCAAATGGAACTACATTATCGAGTTCATAAAATCCACCGCTTGGCACTAAAAAACCATTATTGCCGAATGTGTCTATTTTTATTCCGAACCCAATATAAATATCAGCTGCTGATTGATTTTGAAGCATGAAGTATTTTCGTTGGGGATTGGTCTTTAGTATTTTTACAAGATTTCCCGCGATCATATGTGATTGGGGGGTGAACCTTATCACCTTCCCGCGCCCCATCCCGATGTTTCTACGGTTCTCACCGACTCCCGCGCCAGATGAGAACGCTTGGCTTTTGCTTTCGCGTCTATCTATATCGTGGGCATTGCTCATGGCTAAAACCAAACCTTTTTACCGTGCAAATACAGCGACACATCACTATAGACCTGTGCGGCTGCGTAACTGATAAACTGAATGTTGACGCTCGAATTTGGCAGTATCCACCGCGCCGCCGGCGTCAGAAATGGAAGCCCCTCACTACCTGCTAGCGCGGTTATATCAACCGGCTCCGACATTAGCGCCCTACCGCTCCCCGTGTCCGTTATCAAGCATCGAACTAGCGGTAGAACTCTCGTGCTTGCTGTTTGTATGTTGCCGCCAATGCTTGCCATATAGCTCATCTTTGTAATAACAAAGTACGAATCAGCTTCAACCTGAAGCCCAAAGGTTTGCACCCCTCCCGCGCCCAAGTTTTCGGCGTGGGCGCGATAGGTGAACATATCCTCAGCCACTGGCCGCGCACTTGTCCCCAGCCTCGCCCGTATTTCGCTTGGTAGTGTATTAACAGACATAATTTTCCCCAAAAAAATAAACACAGAGGGGGCTTGCGCCCACTCTTTTTTTACTGGCTGTTTCGGAACATGCGGCCAATAAGTCGAACACCAATACGCCCATCAACTCCTGAAGGTAATGCGCGTGGTGTTGGCCAGTTAAGCGATACCGAGAAATTCTGGTTAGACGTTAGTCGAACCGGGATAATTGTATGGATGTCACCGATGCAGCGTGCACTCGTTACGTTGCCAGCCGCCAAGCCTGTCGTAGCTCGAACATCCACGCCCCACTGAGGCGGATACACCCCGAGCGGTCCCTCTGTTTTGTATTTTTTTGAGCCGACTTTGAAATCCAAAAAACCGCCCTCATAGACTTCTCTCACATCGTCCGCCAAGTCGCTCAATGTTGCTGATGCTGACGCTACGCCGGGGAAAAACTCCACCGCTAGCGCCTCTACCAGCATGTTCATACCCTTGGGTATTTGCCCCGCTGTATCCATGTTGGTATCTTCAAGCGTTTTTCCGTTTGCACCCACGGGCGATTGAAAAAATGTTAACACGCTTTGACCTGCGTTAGCGTATGCTTCAAAGTCATATAACGACCACTGAATTTCTTCAATGGCTGTCTCACTGTTAACTGAATAACTTTTTAGCGCCTGTTTTCCAAGTGGCTTTTTAATGTTCATTTTGCTCTCGCTTTAAATTGTTTTAAAATTACCGATTTGACCTTGATTTAAATGCTGTCAAGGTCGAAGTGTTCTTCATCAACGACACCCGCCCCAGTATATGCAAGCGACTCATCACTTACATATGCCCCCAATCCATCACTAAAATCATCATCCACATAGGCGCTCAACCCCATTAAATCGCTATCCAGGTCAGTATCAAAATCATCCTGAATATCATCCGCGCCGCCAAGATTTACCGAGGGAAGTACCTTACCGATCCCCTCTTTCATCGCCCCGTGAAGCGCAACTGTTACCGCTCCACTTGCTACCGCCGCCCCCAGTTTTTTGTTTTTTGAGAGCTTACCCACAAGCATTCCCAGCGCGATACCGATACCCGCATTGACCGCCAACGATGCCCCTCGATTATCTTTTAGTGCTTGCGGTACTGGAAGGTAAGCACCGATAGCCCCCGCAGCAACCGCGCCAACCGAGCCAACCGCACCATCTTTTAAAACATCAAAAGACTGGTTTACCAAGGTTCCACGGCGGCGAATTGGGTTAGTGCGCCGCGTGACGGTCGATTTTGTTGTGACTGTCGTTGTTTGCGGCCTTTTTCTCGGCGTGGCGGTGCTCCTTGGCTTGGCTTTTCGGCTTGCTGGTGCGGCCTTTTTTGCCGCCGATCCACTGCGTCTTTTTTTGTTCGCAGCTATCATTTTCTTGGTCGCCCGTTTTTGCGCTGGCGTCCGTTCTTTTGGGTTTATCATTAACAAGCTAGGCATAGCGCCCCCTTTTTGAATTATTTATCATCTACAATGCCGCGACTTGTAAACCTGTAAGCGCCGCCGACCAACATCACTACCCGCCCGTCGTGGGCGCTCACTATATCCGGCTTAGCTTCTTCGCTGAACTCGTGGATATACCTTTCCTCTATGCCGTCTCTCACTGCTGTATAGAGCACGCCATCACATTTGCCAAACTTAAACCCAACATCCACCGCCGGAATTTCTATCTCATCCATGGCCACCGGTTCGTGCCCTGTGAATTTTCGATAGCCATCCATTGCATTTTTTATTTTTTCGCCGTGAGTTGAATGAAGGTAGTAGGTTCTGTATTCCCCCTCAATCCCGCCTACAACCCCCTCCATGTCATCATCAAGCGCCGCACTCGATTCAAACCACTCCATCTTATTTTTTTGCGTATCGAAGTTATCCCCGGTAAAAAACCATTTTTTTCTTGATTTTCCGACTGTTATATAGGCTCCAATCATATCAATCCGCGTTTTTTCAGAAACTTCCAAGCGATCCACATGCCGCCTATCGCACCGCCAACCTTGGCCACCCTAACCACGCCATCTGTAAATCCACCGCCGCCGTCAAGTTTTTTTATCACGCTGGCCGCTTGATCCGGTGATAACCCCGACTCCCTTAGTGAGTTGTATTCGTTCAATTTTTCGCTAAATTTCTTGTAATCAGATAGCCAATACAATACCAGTCCCGCCGATGCTGCGATAACCCCCGCAGCAATCACGGGGACGAAGCCAAGTGAATCACCGCTGGCCGTATCAGCCGCAATACCCATTGTTCTCATCCTATTAACGATGGCCGCGCCTGATTTTAGCAGCCTAGCCCTTGCGCCCCTTAGCGGCTTATTCAGCGTTGTAGGGTCTATCGCCTTAAGATCATCATATACCACCACCCAGCCACGCATCACCGCTTTTAATTTCCCAAGCGGGTCTACAATTAGATTCAAGGGGTTTAATAGCTCCCTTGTTTGCGTTTGTAGTTTTGCTATGTTTTTCATTTTTTCTTTAAAGCAAAAATCAATAGCCCAACCCCGATAATCCCCGCCGCCGGTAGCGCCATTGCCTTAAATCCGCGCCGACCCTCAGCGATTAGGGCGTTTCTAGTATCCGCCCCTACATCTATTCGCGTTTTTATTACCGGCGTATAATCTGCGACATTCGCGGGTGGAAGCCCTTGGCGTGCTCGCTTTATCTGCATCCTCATTAGGCTCCTTTGCTGCCTCAATTTTATTAATTGAGGCGCAAGGCTACCGATTACGCCGGTCATTTTATCGACCCAACTCGGGGCTGGCTTTTCGCCGTAATTTCCCGACTTTGTGGGTGCCCATGGGATTCCTACGCCTCCCTCGACTGTCTCAACCAGCGCCGCGTTGTATAGTTCCGGCTGATTAATCTTCACCCATTTAATAAAATCAAGTTTATTTTTGTTGCTCATTTTCCACCCCTTGATACCAGCGCCACGGCTAACAACATCGCCGCCACACCGCCGCCAACAATGGCTATATTTTTAGTGTTCATCATGCTTTTTTTGACTTGATGGCCGACCTCGAAAGCGCCTTCTTGTAGCATTATTTTTTGAGCCGGGTTTTTTGCTATTGATCTAGATACATCTAGACCAAGGCTCACGATTCTCGGATCAGATAGCACCTCCTGTGGAGGCATTGTGGCCATTTCCGCCTTGAGAAGCTTTTCTTCGTCCTTGCTCATTTTTTTCTGTATCTGCTGGGCTACCGCCGCGCCAAGCACCTGACCCCCGACATTTTTGCCGATTCCAGCCACCAGCGCCTTTCCTCCCGCCCCCTTTGCAAAGGTAAGAACCGCTGGTCCAGCAAAAAAAGCAGCCGTTCCGATTGCTGCCGCGCCGCCGACCATCTTTAGTTTTTTTCGGTGCTTCGACTCTAGTTTTTTGGCGATTTTTCTAGCGAACTTTGGGAATACCGCCCTCGATACCATAGATTTTACTTTTTTTACTCGCCGCTTTATTTTTTTGAAAAAACCAAGCTCGTTACCAGAAATAAAGATTGAATCTCTACTCACCTTTTCATCTAAATTAAGCATTAATTTACCTTTATCATTTTTGCTTTAATTCCCGGCGGTGTTTTTCCGTAGTGCCACTTTTCCGTGCACTCAACCGACTCCCACCGCCCGGACTCACTCAAAACTTGAGTAAAAACATGGGAGAAAACCCCCTCAATTTGACCACACGCCACAAATCGAGTTTTGTGGCCGATGGCTTCTAGCAGTGAGGCCACTAAAATCGATTGATCGTCACAATCACCCGCGCCTATCTTTAGTGTTGCCACGGGGCTTTGTATCGTTTCCACCCCGCGCACATCTTTAACGTACCTAATTTTATCCCTCACAAAAGAGTAGATGATTTTTTTTTCTTCATCAAAATTTTTTTCTCTGACCCTCTTCACTAGCCTCTGCGCCAGCAACCTAATTGCGGGTGAAGTTTTGTATTTTTTGGTAACGCTAGACATAATATCTAGCGTTTTCCTCGTTCCCTGCTTGCCGCTCGGTATTTCTGTTAGCCATGCTCTCATGTTTAAGAGGCTACCACCCCCGATTGTTTAGCGTCAAGACATTAAGCGCTTGCACTCCTCCAGCACCCTTCCCAGCCACTCCTCGTAGTTTGACAGCGCCGGTTCCGATTCCACCAACTTTATTACAAGCTCTTTGTCGTGTAACATTTTTTTCATTCTAGCCTTATACAGCCTTGGCACTTTGCTAACTATCTCAGTCGCCACGTCTTTTGCCTCACTGCCCGCCCTTGCTTCGCCTATCAACCCCTCTGCCACAATATTTATCATGCCTGTATCATCCTCTTGGTTTTGCTCTGTTTTTTTCGCCCTTGCTGGTTTTGTTTTTTCTATCGCCCTTGTTTCGCCCCTTCCCGCTTTTACCAACTCGGTCAGTAGCGGAAGCCCTTTATCAAGTACCGATAGCGCGGTTTCCTCTTCTTCTCTTGATCCGTTTAACTCGCTCGCCAATCCCATCATTTCTCTCATCCCGCTAATTTGTTCCCTCATCGATAGCGGCGGCTGGGCGGCCTGTGATTGACCCTGTGGCGTGAATATTTCCTTCATAATCATCATTTCCCGAAGAAAATCGGCGCGGCTCTCTTGTTTTTGCGGCTCCTTTCTTGACAGCTCATCAATTCGCGCCATTAACGCTTGGGTTACCCGCTCTTGTCGCTCCATATACGCCGCAAACATTTTTTGCATTGCGTCCCCACCATCAACCCCGCCACCAGCGGGCGCGGCGATTGGAATTAACTTGTTTGCCGATAGCCGCCCTTTTTCGTTGTAAACCATGAACCTATAGTTCCCGCCGCCGTGCTCTGCCTGCATTTTTACTATTAGATCGTCAATGGTAAATTGATCGGCTGGATACACTGCCACGAACTCCATCGACTCCTTCCCCGTGCCAAGCTGTCTAAAAATTCTTATCACCTTGCCCCTTTCGGCTGTTGAGTTTAGGCGCTCTATTGTTTCTTGGGATGCTCTATCTGCCGCTGTACTACCATTAACCCCAATGGTCTCAAATACCGTCACTTCATCTTCCCGCTCATTCACTTGCCCATTCCCCTTGTTTTTTTGCAAAAAAAAACTACCATCAAGTAGCTTGATGGTAGTTGTATTACTACTAATAAACAAAGTCAACAAGTTATATGTCTACTTCTTTTCCTACTTCCTTCGCTACCTCCCCCTCTTCTTGCCTCTGCCAAAGAGAGCAACCCCTAGCGCCTCCGTCCACCGGCGGCCTGATCGCCATTATTCGCCCATCACCCGCCGCCATTGGCACCGGCGGCAACGCACCGCAGGCGAGCGTAACTTCACCAGTGAACCCAAATTCAATTCTCGTAACCCAGCTACATCCTTCGCATGTGTGATTTTTGCTCATATCAACCCCCCTATTATTATCTCCCGACTCAACCGCGCCATCTCAAGCACTATCACCCTGTCATTAATGTATGTAAATGACCATACCGCCATCCAGTGGCTTGCAATGTAAAGCAAAATCAACACAAACGCCCCCAGATACCCCACCTTAATTTCCGATTCATCGTTGTTCGTCATTTTAATTGCTCCTTTCAACCGAGTAGTACAGTTATTTATATAAATCCAAGGGGGTCAAAATCAACCCCAGAAGAAAAAAGTCAAGCCCTAATCCTTGACCAATCTCTAAGATCGAGCCCCTCGGAACGCTCCGAACATATCTCCCGCCCTATTCTCCACGCCTTCCACGCATCCGTACCAAGCTCCTTCACCCTCATCTCATCCATCGACTCAAATAACTCACAAAACACATCATTCACAAATCCGATCTGATCATTCATTTCACTCATACTTACCCCTCAACTCAAACATAACAGACCAACCGCCCTCAACCACCGCCCTATGACCTGTCTTTCTTGCGTGGCTCCTCGCATCATCCTCAGCCGCGCCCCTTTCTGTTGCGCCGCTAGACCAGTCGCAATCCTCACAATTCGCGGCGAGATGGATGGAGCCGTACCTAGTTGCCTTTATGCCGCCTTTCTTGCTGCTCATCACACCACACCCCTCAAACAGTCCCTAGCCCTATCGCCAAAATCAAAATTATTTACCATCTCTTCGAAGCTATCCCCCTCGCCCCTCTCGATTACCCAGCGAGTAAATCTACTCAAAAAAACCTCACCAAAACACTCAAGTCCAACCAAAACCCCGTCGACCAGCTCCCCATATTTGTTCACCGGTAACTCTCCCGTATCAGTATCCACGTCAACCAAAAAAACCGGCGTTATCAAGTGATTGCACCGCCGCCCAAGGCCGCCAACAAGCTCGACATACCCCGCCCAACTACCAGCCGCCGCCGCCTCTACCGCGTCACCCATTAACCCCTCATACCCCTCATCTCTCATCCGCCTAAGCTCCCTCCAAACAGTCACAGATGGTCCGCCTATCTGCTGGAATTGGCGAATCCCCCACACCGACGCCCACGCCCTAACTGATTCTGATTTTTCCGCGTCTTCCACTGAATCGACGAAACCCGCCTTATCCCCGCAAATGTTTTTTGATATATATTTTAGTATGTACGCCGCCGCGCCGCCTTTGCTGCCGCCAATCTCAATATCAACACTATCCACCCTGATTTTTTTGTTGCCTGAAACCTCGTGCGTCGAATCCTCCAGGGCGTACCGCGTTATTGTATCTCTCACACCCTTCACATCACCGGCTGGCGAGAATACAATCATATGCCAATGTGGGCACCCATCATGATGCGGCTCTGCCACCCTCATGCCGTATATTAACAATCCTTTACGCGCCAAGGATGCCCTTATTTTTGCCCAAACTCCCGATAGATACCGCGCCCCATCCCTTGGCGTTAGCCCTTGATAGCCACTGTACTCCCGTCCATTTTTGCTATGAGAATGAAACCGACTCGGGCAAGTTATCGTATAAAAAACGCACTTATGACCCCTTGTCACTGCTACTTGCTCAAACCCATTACACCGCGCCATCAATTCTGAAAATCTCACCGCCGGATTTGACGCGCCAAGGTCTGATAACTCTGCAAGAGAATACTCATCACCCTGTTCATTTTTTGCTTTTAGTCCCTCCAGTATTCTCCTATTCCTCGAAGTCATTTCGCGCACTCGCTCTAACGACTCACTTGATACATAGATGCTATTTTTTTTATTGACCATGCCAATCTGCCGCGCCGCGTGCTCCACCTGCCGCCCATGAATTGCCCTCACCTTTCGCCGCCACCACAGCGGATCAATCACCCTGCCGTTTGGGTTTTCCGTTTCTCCCGGATACTCCAACCCAAACCCACCCACATATTTTACAATATCCCCGCCGGAATAAATCAGCCTAGCCGCCGCCAGCGCCCTAGTATCGCACCAATCACAAATATCTTGATCGCTTGAAGAGAGTGAGATTATCCCCTCGTTAAGCACCCCTTCTAAATCAAGAATAAACGTGTTAGCACCCCTGCGACTATGCACTACCAACCGATTGTATTTTTTTATAATAAATTTTTTAACTTGGTATGGAACTCTGGCGGTCTCAGACTCGACAAACTGCATATCATAAAAATCAGCGTTAAATTTCTCCACTTCTCACTCCTGAGTTCATTGATTTTATTATATCTCTCATTGATTGTTGACCGATCACCGACCAACCGCCCCACTGCCCTGGCAGCTTTGCTGGCATGTGATAATCTCTCCACTGATCGAGTGGCACGCACTCTGCTCGCTCGCAGTTATTGCAATACTCATCATCATTTAAAATCATCCACAAAAAATACCGCGCCCGGCGCATTTAGTAAAATTGAAAAAACCAATGAACAGCCCTCACTCAATCGTCAAACTCTATCAATCGATTACCTCCACTTTTTTTTGCTTATTGATCGATAAATTCGATTAATAGGATTTATGAATGAATATCCACGAATTGATTGACCATATGAATACCATCATCAAATCACACTATATATAGTGTCAAATCACCCGCCCCACCCATAAGTTGCCCATAAGTTGCCCATAAGTTTTACTAATGCCACCCATAAAATGCTTTCATTATCTTAATTTATTGGGGTGGCTATAATTGACCCAACATCAATAAGGGGTAAATAAAATGACAACAGCAAAATACAGCATGGGCGACATCATGGTTGATGGGGTGGCGGGTTTTTTTTCGAGCACACGAAGGAATACATTTGTGCATATTCATCACTGCATTCTCAACGATGATGGTATCGGATGTAAAAAATATGAGTTTGTAGGCTCCGTATCTAAAGGCATTTACGGTGATTCATCTCAGGGGATTAGGGCTAGGGGGAATGATCAGTTCGGCGATCAGGTTGCAGAGAAAATACAAAAATATATTGACGCGGGAGAGGCCCAATGAACAAACTACCCAACGTAACATTGAAAAACCTATCTGCCGGTGTGCAACTGAAGTGCTGCGATATTGCTTTTCCAGCCGGTAGCACCATGTTTGATGCCAGTGGTGATATTTCAAAAATGGATGCGTGGCGTGATTTTTGCGCCGAATCAGTTGAGCTTTACGGCACGCTACCATTTGCCACCGAAGCCGACTCCATTATTGTTTCTACTGAATTTTCTTCCAAGTGGGGTTCATTTGCTTTTTTTGAGTCCCCACTATATTCAACTACTGGCATGAGGATTAAAAAATGAGCAACCCAATAAACAGCGGATTAAGCAGAATAAAAGAAGCGTCACTCAGGTCTGGCAATGCGCTAAATGATTTACGGATTACTAATGACGTTGATGGCGATAACAGCTCTATGCTGATAAACCAATACACCGGGGAGATTAGATTACTGTTTTTGTTTGATGGCATAAATCCGATCACTATTGCTAGTACCTCCGGAATTGATTACTGTCCCGCTACAATATACCGTAAGCTTGGTGGTGACAGTGCCGCCATTGAATCGTTTCTTTTGTTGTTGTCCCGGATTCTTCGGGTGATGAAATCAGCCGAACCCGCGCTCACTTTTGAGCAGGATACGTTTGTCAATTTGTGCAATGTCGCTCTTAAAGTGGAGACAACGAAATGAATGATCTGATAAATGACGGGATTGCGTTAATTAGTGAGTCTCAAGCAATTACGGGCAATAAAATTGACACAACCACCATTGTTTGTGTTGTCGGTGATAAATCGTATCAACTCAAGATTGAGGCAATCGCCAGCAATAGCGGTGCTCGCGTTAAATTTGTTGACGGTGAGTTTTCAATTTTGATTTCATCTAGCTGCGGAATGGGATTGATCGACTCAATGGATGCCTACAGATCACTGAGAACAGATGAGCGGCGTGAAGCGTTTTTAAGACTAATAACAGACCTACCGCCTCTTCTTGATAGACTAGCTTCGGAATTAATGCTCGAGGCTAACCTGTTTTGTAGTTTGTGCGAGATCGCCACAAACCCACGATAACCCCATCCAAACAAAAAAC
>Ga0256839_1005265_pt1 | contig 12045 bp, 8 predicted proteins | sample 354166metaG_FD_185968 | JGI IMG/M metagenome (GOLD analysis project Ga0256839, IMG submission 185968) | Hydrothermal vent microbial communities from Mid Atlantic Ridge, Atlantic Ocean - 354-166 | ecosystem: Environmental > Aquatic > Marine > Hydrothermal vents | place: Atlantic Ocean: Mid...
GATTTAAATTATCAAGGTCAGGTTAGTGTAAAAAAACTACATACGCGTGACCACGTTTTAAATCAGGATTTTTTAAATTGGCAGGAGTTGAGATTAAATGCTTTAAATTTTAATTTACAACCGGGGAAATTGCATATTAAGTCGATTGACTTAGATAAACCTTATGCGCGGGTGACCATTAAAAAAGATACCTCGACTAATATTGATGATGTCATTATTGCTAACCAATCCGCGAAAAAATCAGATAAACAATTAAGCTCTAAGCCTGTCGCTAAACAAAAAACAGATTTTTCTTATCGTATCGATGCCATTAATATTCGTGCCGGCGAATCAGATTTCTCAGATTATTCGTTAATTTTGCCCTTTGTGGTGAAACTCAATGCTTTAGATGGTGATATTGATAGTATTAGCTCACGCCGTAAAACAAAAACTAAAGTGGCTATTAAAGGTAAGGTGTTTGATTTATCTCCTATTGATATTAAAGGCTTTTTGACTCCTAATTTGGATGATTTAGAGATAGGGATGCACTTTAAAAGTTTACCCCTGCCTTTTTTATCTCCCTATATGGTTGAATTTACAGGAAATAAAATTGAAAAAGGTAAAATGTCGCTAGACTTAATGTACAAGGTGAGTGATAAAAAACTCACGGCCAGTAATGATTTATATATTGATCAACTTGAGTTAGGTGAACAAATTGATAACCCTAATGCGGTTGATTTACCTTTAGGCTTGGCTATTGCGCTATTAAAAGACAAAGAAGGACGAATTACCATTAATATGCCTTTGCACGGCAGTATGGATGACCCCGATTTTAGCCTTGCTCCTTTAGTGCTGGATACATTTGTTAATTTGTTGGTTAAAGTGGCCGCTTCGCCATTTTCTGCCATTGGATCGCTGTTAAATAGCGAGGCAGATTTTAGCGTGATTAGTTTTGCACCAGGGAGTGCTGAATTATCTGCCGAAGAATTACAAAAAATAGCTGAGTTATCAACAGCACTGTCTCAAAAAACAGAATTAAGTCTTGAAGTGAAAGGGGCTGCATATACTAATCAAGATTGGCCGGAGATGAAAGAGCAAGCCTTAATGGATCAATTAAAACAAATTCGTTCTGCTGAATTAAAACAAGAAGGTGAGATAAAATTAGCCGAATATATAGAGCTGTCAGAGGATGAATATGAGCGTTTATTGGCGGATTTATTTATTAAGACCTTTCCTGAATTAGCGGAACGCTCTTTATTTGGTACTCCGAAACTGATTCATGAAGGAATGGGAGAATTTAATGTAGTGGCGAAGAATATGCTGTCAGGCATGATTAAACCTGACCCGCATAAATTACGCACCTTAGCACTGACGCGAGCTCGCAATATTGCGAAACATATCGTACAAGAAGGCGGCATTCAACAAGGCCGAGTTTTTATCCTTGATGGTGATGTGCTACCTAATGCCGAAGAAAATAAAATTGTGGTGCATATGGCGTTAACCGTACAATAGTTTTCCATAAATGCTTGGGTGTCTTTATACTGATATTGTCCTTTTTCTTAGTATGGCTTTTGTTTTTTTGTGTTAGGATGAAAATGTTTAAGTTACGTTAAATTAACTCTGGGAGTTATCTATGAATACAAAAATAAAGCACATTAGCACAACGCTTGTAGCCGGAAAAATTGCTACTTCCTCTGCCACTTTGATGGCCGCAGGATTAGGTAAAGCGCAAAGCAATAATACATTAGCACTGGATCAAATAGGCTATCCTATGGAAATCCTTGCGCCGCCTATCAATAATCAAGAGATAGGGACTGTCGGCGATAATGGCAGTAAATATTTTACGCCTAGTGAAGTGGGGACAATATTTACCTCTGGTACCGGAAAAATGACTGCCTCCAATGGCGAGCGTCGGATTGATTTTGTGATTAGTCAGATAAAAAAACAAGCCACGCCTCTTGTTGTTTTTTTGGCATATAGCACAACAAAAGGGAACGAGTCTCAGTGGCAAGACTTACCATTGAATAATGTTTTGTTGGATAGGGATTCAATGAATATTATTTCAGCCATTCAAATAGAGGCCTCTTCTGATAATCCTTTTGCTAGCGTTAATAAGGCATCAACTCCGTTAGGGACAGTTAATGATAATGAAAATTCTATTATCATTTCATTAAATTTATCTGATTTAAATCACCCCGATTTTGCGGATAATCATATTTATTTTCAAGTCATTGCTATTCCTTTCGTAAATGGTAATTTTATTTTTTCTGATGCGCAAGTTTCCGAACTAGACCATTATATGATTTCTAGAGAAGTTCAGGGGCAAGCTAATAGCGGTTCTAAAGCGGCTAATGTGTCATCTGGAGGTAAAATTCAAGATACCCCAACAACGACTGATAATGGTAATGGTGGAAAGTCTAAAGGTAGTGAGTCTATGCCGGTCTCTGATACGGGAGGTAAGTCAGGTAGTGGTAAGCAGTGATAAAATATGACAGATAACACGTTGCATTATTCAGCTATCGGTCTACAGCCCTTACAAGGAAACCTACTTCAGTTAGTAAGAGCGGCTCCTCAATACACTGATTTTATTTATGCATGTTATCGCAATGATTCTTTCATGGATTTATATCGTTTAGCTCAAGATAGGGGGCTCTCGCAACAGCAAATTTCTGCAAGGCTCGCACTTGAACAAAAAAAATTACCGCAGGAGTTAAATCGTATTGAATGGGTTGTTTTAAAACGACAAGCGGATCAATATATCCCTATTGGATTGGCTGCCTTGGCGGATTATCAACCTCAGTATCAGCGGGCGGAATTATTAGTGGGTATTTTAGAGGATAAATATAGATCAAAAGGAGCGGGTATCGAGGCTTCTTTATTGATTTTTGATTTTGCTTTTAATCAAGTGAAGTTAAATAAGTTAATCACGCTTGTCTATGGATACAATGCTTTTGCACAAAAAAATGTGTTAAATATTGGCTTTCAACAAGAAGGTTACCTAAAGGAGCATTTGCATACTCATACAGGGTTTATTGATTTGTATCAAAATGGCTTATTGAAAACGGATTTCTTTAATAATGCACGTTTAAAAAGGCTGTCCTTAAAAATGTTAAACAGGGATATTACGCAAGCTAACGAGAGAGTATCGACTCCTGTTTCTGATGAGTTATTAGCACAACTGACACAAGCTCTTAAGCCTGCCGTAGATTAGAAAACTTGCCTTAACGGTGCTTTATCACTTGGATTTGCATCGTTAAGGCAATAAAGGTATCGGTTGACAAGTCATTATCACCTATATTTTTTTAAGTTCTTGCCGCGCGAGATACTTTATCAAATGGCTCAGGAAAGGCTTTTAAAGCTCCTGTTTGTGCACGTAGTTTATCTAGTAAAGTATGATCAAACATATCGCGTAATTCTTCTCGGGTTTGGTAGGTATCTGCGTAAAGTGCTTGAAATCCACCGATTTCGCGCATAAAAGCTTCTAGTTTACGCACCGTGTCTTTAGCGACAAAATTCTCGACGGTCGGCTCCCCATAGATACCAACATCTACAAACATTTGTTCATTTTCCAATGGATTGACCATGCCGCGAACAGGGGTTGCAAAAACACGCATAGGGCATAGCCATAAGGGGTAAAAATTGACTTCTTGATGAAAAAAACTGAGTGATTTATCTAGTGTACTCAGGGGCAATAATAAATCTTGATCCATATGATGAGTATCATAGAGTTCATGAATGGCTTGGGTTTCTGTTAGTTTAATTAACGAAACTTCCGGGGGGGACATCCAGCCCAAAAGATAGCGAAACCAAGGGCTATTGCCAAAGGGAATGATTTGTTCCATTTCCCAGAAAAAAGAGCGGGTATGTCGGTGGTAGTAATGGCGCAATGGTATATATTCTTCTTGCGCTTGATCCTGTTTTAAAAAATTGCGTACATGTTCGTAAAACCAAGGTTTGTAAAAGTTATTGAGTGCGTTTTTGGTTTTACCGGCAGGAACTGTTTCGGCAAAATTACCTAGCATCAACACGCACTCTTGCTCTGAATACATTAAAGCTTCAATGAAGTCATAGGCCTCATCAAATGGTTTTAAGGATTCTTCGCTAAAGCGGGCGATAAAGTCTTGTTTATTTTTGAAAGGAATATAAGTCAGGTGTACATAATCTTTACTAGGGACAATTTTAATTTCTGCACTGACTAAAAACCCCAAAGCACCATATGACCACGGAATGGCGTAATAAAGTTCACTATTTTCTTCCGGAGAACATTTTACCAACTCACCATCGGCAGTCACTATTTCTAGGCTTGTGCAGATATGTTGAAATAAACCGTATTTATGCGAGCTAGATTCGATACCAAAACCATTAATTAAGCCGCCAACCGTTAAAGCATCTAGTTCAGGTACTACAGCTAAAGACCAGCCTAATGGTTTTAGTAAGGCTGAAATTTGTCGCATATCCGCCATAGGTTCAACACGTACTGTGCCTTTTTCGGTATCGATTTCCAATATGTCCATTAAACTGACATCAACTTGGTAATGCGTTTTTTTATAATTGCCTTGTTTTAGTGACATGGCAAGCCAGGCAGGTCTTGCCGTACACATGGGGATATTTCCCCCAGTTTCTTTATGCCAGTTTTTAACTTGTTGTTGCACTTTTTTTACTTTTGCATCATGGTTTTCAGGGGCAGAATTTAACCAAAAAACGAGTCTATTTCGCGCTCCCATATAGGCTTTAAAGGCAAGTGATGCAGGCAGAACAAAGAGTACAACAAATATTCCACGATATTTAATTAAAAATGAAAGCATAAATTATAATTGTAGTATTGAAATAATCAGCCGATTATTTTAACAAGCAGGCTAATGCAATTCAATTAGGCGTTTTATGATTTGAGGTAGAGCCATAGCGGCTTAAATAACAATCACACGGTTACGACCATTATGTTTTGCGGTGTACATTGCGGTATCTGCCTCAGCAAGCATATCTTGGTATTTGGTAAAGGTGGGCTTGTAGAGGCTAACGCCAATACTGATTGTAATCGCGTGCCCTTGAAAGCGTTGACTTAATATTTTACCTTTACGCTCTATTTCTTGCCGAACCCGCTCGGCATAACTGTAGGCACCTTGTGCATCGGTTCCATGTAAAACAAAAACAAATTCCTCGCCACCATAACGGCCAATAAAATCCTTAGGACGTGTGAGATTGCGCATGATTTGCGAGACAATTTTTAATACATCATCGCCTGCTTGATGGCCACAGGTATCATTAAATTTTTTAAAATGATCAATATCAATAAATCCGACTGCAATTTTGTTGAGTTTTTCAGGTTCTAAGGTAAAGGTCTTTGCTAAAAAGTGGCTCATCATGCGCTTATTTAATAAACCTGTTAATGCGTCTAGTTCTGCACGTTGCTTTTCTAATTCAAACCGCTTGGCATTCGTTAAGGCGACACCAAGCTCATGTACAACGGGTGTAATTTGCTCTATATCATTTGCTGTTAATGGGGTTTGTTGCGCATGGTTATCTGCGTATAGCAAAGAAATTAGGCGATTATGACTTAATATAGGCACAATCATAAATTCATCCACCTTAAATTGCGCCAAGATGTCTTTATTTTGTTGTTCGTTATGAATAATAATGGCGTGACGCGCGCGCAGGCTATTTAGAATATTACGGGGTAATTTATCTATTTTGATATTAAAATCTTGTAATATCGGTTCCGGAAGTTGTTCCGGTAAGGTATAGGCAGGTTCTAAGTTACGCTTGTCAGGATTGATATGGAGCATAATGAGACGGTCAAAACCAAAATCAGCATGGATGGCACTTAAGGTCCACGGTACTATTTCATCAGGAATAAGGCTTTGGTGTGGCGTAGTCAAGCTGGAGTGAGTAATGTTTTTTTGGGGATGTTTGTGGTTATGGCTAAGTAATAAGGTGGTTTCCACTAAGGTTGCGCGTAGTTTATTTAGGCTAGGGAACTGGATACCATAAAATTCTCGCGTATGTTGCATTTCTGAATCAACATGGCTTAATAAGGCTTCTAAGTTTAGTTTTTCAATATTTAAGTATTTTGCAGTGTCTTCGTGTAGTACAGGCGGGTTATTTAATGTTACCGAGCCGATACCTTGCATCCAAGCAATATAGTCAGCAAAATTAACGATGGCTATTTCTTGTTGATATTCGCTAAAAGGGTCATTATCCTCTGGGAATTGGTGGTGACAATAAACAATGGCGGCAATTTGTTCGGGGATTTCCCATTGCTGACAAAAAACATAGCCCATTTCAGCATGATTTAAGCCGAAAAAATCATGTTCACCGAGTAAGGTCGCTTGGGTTTCATTCTGGCAAGATTCAAGGAAGTCGCTATAACTGACTTTTCCGTGGGCTTCAAATACAATTTTACCGATATCATGAATTAGGCCGGCAGTATAAATCAAGTCGGGGTCATCATATTTGAGTGCCGTGGCAATGGCACGACTTAAGGCGGCAACAAACAAACAATGTTGCCAAAAAAAGAGTTGGTCAAATTGTCGATTAGACTGGTGTCGTATGAGCTTATTGTAAAATAACTGGTTTAAAGCTAGCTGACGCACGGCAGAAAAACCTAAAATATTAACGGCACGTTTAATGGAAGTGACTTTATGTGATAAGGCAAAGGCGGCTGAGTTCACGTTTCTGAGAACTTTAGCGGCCAGTGTTGGTTCTGTTTCAATCAGCAAGGATAGGTCATTGACACTGGCCTTTTCATCATTTGTTAAACGCAATAATTTTAAAGCGACCGCCGGAATAACTTGTAAGCTATCAATCTTATGCCTCAGTATTGCGTTAGCTGCTACATTAATGTTGAAGAAGGCAGGGTGAGAGGCTTTGTCATTCATAATCAATGGCTTATTGGTGAGTGCGCTTAATAATTATAGCCGTCGTTAAGTGTAAAAACTTTGAATATAAACACAGAATTTAGAGTGTTTTTACTTTATGCGCTTATAAAAACTAAATGTTAGAAATGCTTTATTTTTTATGCATAAACTCGATTAGGCGTGTCACATCATTCAATTCACCTACCGCAATTAATGCCCGACAAATATCGTGAATTTCTTTTAAACGATGTGCGGCTAAACTAACAAATGCACTTGACTCGCCCTTTAAAATATCATCTTTTCCAGGGGTAATGGCAACTAAAGAGCAATGATAAAATGCGTGTTTTGGATGGTGTATTGCAGTATCGATAAAACTTGCTTTTTGCGCAATGCTATTGAAATCTAAATCTGTTTTAGTCACCCATTTTGGCTGAGTGCTTTTATCGTCAAAATAACAATATATGCCAATATTTAAGATGTGATTGGCGTTGTTTTTTTCAGGATTGAGTTTGCTAAGGGCTATATCTAAAGGGAGTGCAATTTGTTGTAAAAATGTCCAATCTTGAGCGGTTTGGTGCGCTTTACGTATTTTTACGTTTTCCTGAGTCTCCACAATCGCTTGAATAATGCGAATGCCTTCATTGTCTTTGCCTAAGAAAAAAGCAAGCCCTGCAATATTATTATTAATCCACAGGCTAGAAAACAGTGACTGATATAGGTCAAAATCATTGTGAATGGTGCCAGGTTTGGATTTTTCGATTTCGCTGAGTTTGTTACGAATAAAGCTATTTAATTTTGGATCGGTATCCCTTTTAATGCGCTTAAGCCCTAAAAAAATAACTTTTTGAGTTTGATAGATAGAAATAATCGTGTATTCAACCGGTTCTAATGCAGCTTTCTTTTTAAACAAGCGGCTCGGTATATTGGCATTCCATTCAGTAAATTCGACTAAAATGGAATCGCCTTCTTGCAAAGGGTAGTCAGCTAAAGGGAGCGTGATTCCTAAGCCTAAAAAAGAAATATTTATTATTTCAGCATTTGCGCTTACTTGTTTTTCTTGTGCTGCAATCATTAAGCGGATACCTGCACTGTATTCATAACGATGTTCAGCACGTTTGACTTGGAAAGATAATATTTGATAATTTACTGCCGACTCAGCCAGCGTGGCTTCGTTAGCACGAAAAGATTTTTCCGGTACTGGGAATTGAATATTGGCAAATAAACAGGAGATATCTAAGATATGCGTACAAGTTGTTAATTCAGCAAAAGACTGCCTAAATTGCTCATTATCGGTCACAGCGGTTTCTGTAACATATTGCTTAATTTCATTGCATTGTCGTTTATCAATAGGAAAAATTTTACGATGGCGTACCAGTAAAACTCGCCAATTCTTTTTGGTTTTTAACCAACTGATAATATGCTTTGAGGGGACTTTGGGGTAATCCTGGTTAGAAAAATGAAAAATTTGCTCATTTTCATACCACACATAAAGCGGAATGCGTGCTTCATTATTTTGATGTTTGATATGGGCTTGCAATATGCTTAATGGCAATTGGGTATTGATTCCCTGTTCATTGACAAAATTGATGACGCTGCTACATGGCTTAGAGATAAAGGCATGCTGTATTTGCTTAAGGTTACTGAATACGTAGGGATAAGGCAGATGAGCCGCATAGAGGCGTTTGTAGTATTGATAGATAAATTGAAATGCATGTTCATCAATGGCATCACTTTTATCTGCTTCTTGTAAAGGTGTTAACCAATTTTGATACCATGTTATAAATTGACAGTCAGTACTATCACTAAAGCTAAGTACCGCATGGGTTACATGCTGATGGTGTTCAACGGTGCTTAATAGGCAAGGAATATTCAGCAAGTGATTTTCTGTGTATTCTTGAAATAAAGCGTTTAAGTTGAGGTTTACTTTATCGCCTACTTTTAATGGTGCGTCTTTCGCACAAACAATGCGTATTTTTTGGCTAAATAAAAGACTGGTTTCAGCTTTTATAAGGCTACTATCTTCTAATAATAATTCAACAGTCAAGGCTTTATTGACCGGGGTTTCTTCAAAAACAAGCGCGGCATCAAACTTAAATAATTGCGGTTTTTTTTTATCCACTTGGACAATGGTATCTTGTTTGCGCTTTTTAGTACTTGGGGTAGCCATGGTTGTTTAGTTGATTTTGATCCGTCGAGCAGTAAAGATTGATAGCGAATATTATTTCCAAGTATAGCAAAGTAGAGCGTTTAAGGTTTCTAGTTTTTAACATCTATCAATATTTGTAGGTCATTCTTAGTTGAGAATGCTAGATACTGAGAGTTAATTTTCTTAATTTAGCGTAAATAAGTTAAAATATTCGTTTTTTTGAAGTTATTTAAGTTAAGGAAAAGTATGTCTCAAGAGTTGGTGGCAGAATTAAAAACATTATTTATTGAAGGCTTACATTTAGAGGATGTCAATGCTGAAGATATTGGTGCGGATGAACCTTTATTTGGTGAAGGCTTGGGACTGGACTCAATTGATGCTTTGGAAATTGCCGTTTTATTAGACCGGCAATATGGTGTGAAAATTACCTCAGAAGATGAGCGCAATCAAGAAATTTTTGCTTCGCTCAATGCATTGGCTGAATTTGTAACGGAAAACAGAAGTAAATAGCATTATTATGAAGAAGGTTTTACGTGGCATAATCAGTACCCTTCTTTTTTTACTTTACCCTTATTTGGTATATAGAGGTATAGAAGCAGGTGTTGTGTGGTTTGCACCTGCTATGGTTGCCGGCTTTTATTTGTGGCAAGCCGTAAAAGCAAAGAATGCGCGGGTACGATTTAAAAATTTAGATATTGTGTTGCTATTGGCTTTAGGCACTATTTTTTATCAAGATTTAGTGGCCAAGTTAATCCCCATTTTCATTCAATTGAGTTTGATGGATTTTTTTGGCAAAACCCTACGTAAAGGTAAAGGGCCTTCTTTAGTTGAACGTTTTGCCAGCCTGGATTTTCCTGAAATCCCCCCTGTAGTGAGTCGTTATTGCCGCCGCTTAACCATGATGTGGACAGGGTTCTTTGCATTTAATGTATTGGCTTGTATTGTGCTGGCATTATTTGCGCCGGTATCATGGTGGGCTTTTTATACCGGCATTATGATTTTTGTATTAACCGGCATACTAATGGTGGGGGAATACATTTGGCGACACCTTTATTTTCGTACGATTAAAGTACAATTACCTGATAAACCCATTCCAGGAGTTAAAGAGTCGATTAGCAAAATGCTGGTTGATGGCCGCGCCATTTGGATGGATGTACGAGCGAGTTAATGTGTGATTTTAAATAAAATTTTAGCCGGCACTTTATGCTTATGGGTGGCAACCGGCCTCTGTTATGCACAAGAGTCAATTGATAGTGTGATAGCGCGTATGCAACCCGATATTGCCGTGCAGATTGCGTACCAAGAGACGCGTTATATGGGGCTATTGTCTGAAGATTGGCAGGGAAGCGGTTTTTTGTATGCGGCAGGTCCCCATATTTTACTCAAACAGCAACAGCAGCCGGAGTTAGAAATTATGGCGGTTAATGGCGAGCAACTGAGCTATTTTAAACCCAGTACGCAAACTTATCATCAGTTACAAATAGATGAAAGTGATCCGATGATGGCCAGCTTAGCGGCATTTAAAAGCATTATGACCGGTGATTTACCTTTTTTGCGGCAGTGGTATCATTTGGCTTTAACGACATCCGCATCGGCATGGAAATTGACGTTAACAGCAAAAGAACACGAACCTGGCGCGTCCGCATTAAAAATTATTATGCAAGGACTTCCTAAGCAAGTTGCGCATAAAATGACGGTATTTTTACCGGATGGCGACCGTAGCTTGTATCTATTAAGCCACCCACAACAAGGTTTGGCCGTTAAACAAAAATTAATGGGTTTATTGCAATCATTACAAAGGCAGTAATTGTGCGACCCTCTTACGCCTCTCTCTTTTTTTTACTCGGCTTGCCATTACTGATTGTTTTAGCCGTTGTGAGTACGCATTTTCAAACTAATATTTCTGCTTTTGTGATTGCAGGTGATAATGCAGAAGAAATTTTATTAGCCAGTGAAATACAATCCGGTACTTTATCGCGGCGTTATATTTTGTCGATAGATGCAGGAGGTAACGCCCAAGTCTCGACTACTTTTAGACAAGCTTGGCTCAAACGATTGCACGCGATTCCAGGTGTGGCCGATATTTGGGCAACAGATGAGCAACGGGGGGCGGTGGCGGCTATTGTTAAACTTTATGCTAAACATGGTGCACAATTATATAGCCGCACCCCAAAGCAAGCTGTTCATGATTTATTGACCGAGTCTGCTTTGCATGAACGTGCGGCAGGCTTAAAGCAAGCCTTATTGTCCCCACAGGGCGCATTTATAAAAAAAATTGCCGTACAAGACCCTTTATTACTCTCTTTAAATGGGTTTAAAGAGTTTGCTGAACGCTTCAAAAAAAATCTTAACACGCAACGCGAAAATCCCACACAGTATGCTAATTTTATTTTAGAAACTGAAATGTCAGGGATGGATGTCCCCGCACAACGACAAATTCAAGCCCAAATCAAGGCTATTTTTGCCGAGCTGATAGCAAAACAATCGCTTATCTATCAATTGGAAATGACGGGAGTGCCTTTATTTGCGGTTGCAACGCAAACCATGATGGAAAAAGATATAACATTTGTCAGTATCTTATCATCTGTCGCCTTAACCTTATTGTTTCTGTTTATTTTTCGTTCATTGCGCGTCTTGTTTTGGGTTTTTTCCTTATTATTAACGGTGATGGCAGTTGCCGTTTTGGTCACCAATATGGTGTTCGGTTCGGTGCATGGCATGACTATTGCCATTGGCTCTACATTGATTGGTATTTGTATTGATTATCCGATTCATGTTTTAGTGCATGCTCAGGGCATGGATGCGGTACAGCGATTAAGCTTGGTTAAACAGATTTTTCCCAGTCTATTGATGGGCGCATTAACGACTTTAATCGGTTATGTCGCTTTGGGTTTATCAGGTTATCCGGGGTTTCAGCAGGTCGCTGTTTATACAGGCACTGGTATTGTGGTGTCATTGTTATTGACTCGGTATTTATTTCCGCAACTGATGCGTGATAACGCGCAAAAAATACGACCTTTTAAGGTGCTCACTTTTTGGTTACATTTTTGTCAACGCTATCGTCAG
>Ga0256839_1005266_pt1 | contig 12045 bp, 8 predicted proteins | sample 354166metaG_FD_185968 | JGI IMG/M metagenome (GOLD analysis project Ga0256839, IMG submission 185968) | Hydrothermal vent microbial communities from Mid Atlantic Ridge, Atlantic Ocean - 354-166 | ecosystem: Environmental > Aquatic > Marine > Hydrothermal vents | place: Atlantic Ocean: Mid...
GACGGCATTCAAACCGCGCGGGATTTACGCGCGGCAGGGATCGAGGTTGCAGCGCTAATTGACACCCGCAAAGACATTGCGCCAGATCTGGATTGCCCTGTGATGACCGGCGCAAAAGTCGTGAACACCAAAGGTTATCTGGGCCTGAAATCCATTTCCGTGCAACGCCAAGACGGCACAGAAACCCAGATAACAGCCGATTGTCTGGCAGTGGCGGGGGGGTGGAACCCAAGCGTGCATCTTTCCAGTCATATGGGCAAAAAACCTGTTTGGCGCGAGGATATTCGTGCTTTCGTTCCAGTAGCGGGCGCCATTCCGAACATGCATTATGCGGGCGCAACCGCGGGGGAATTTTCCACCCATGACGCGCTGAAATCCGGGCTGGAGGCAGCCAAGACCGCGCTGGCAGCGCTGGGCATTGCCCCCAAACGCCTGACCTTGCCAAAAACCGAAAACCTGCCCGTTGAAAACCCAGCACCGATGCATATTGAGGGCAAACCCCGTGCATGGCTTGATTTTCAAAATGACGTGACAGTCAAGGATATTAAGCTGGCGCACCGCGAGAATTTCCGCTCGGTCGAGCATATGAAACGCTATACCACGTTGGGCATGGCCACCGATCAGGGCAAAACATCCAATATGGCCGCGCTGGCGGTAATGGCGGAATTAACGGGGCAAAGCATTCCTGAAACCGGCACAACCATGTTTCGCCCGCCGTTTTCGCCGGTGCAGATGGGGGCTTTGGCGGGGCGCAATATTGGCAGGCATTTCCAGCCCGAACGGCGGCTGCCCTCGGACAGGTTTTCGCGCGAAAATGCTGCCGACTGGGTCGAGGCCGGTTTATGGCTGCGCCCCTCGCTTTTCAAGCAAGATGGTGAAACCCGCTGGCGGCAGGCTTGTGATCGAGAGGTCAATATGGTGCGCAGCACGGTTGGCGTTTGCGATGTGACCTCCTTGGGTAAAATCGACGTGCAAGGGCCGGATGCGGCGGCGTTTCTGGACCGGTTATATATCAATAAAATATCAACCCTGAAAATTGGCAAGGTTCGTTATGGTGCGATGCTGCGCGAGGATGGCTTGGTGATGGATGACGGCACCGTGGCGCGGTTGGCAGATATGCACTATCTGGTCACAACCACCACCGGCGCGGCGGGGCAGGTTATGGCCCATATGGAATTTTGCAGCCAGTGCCTTTGGCCTGAAATGGATGTGCATATTATCTCGGTGACCGAACAATGGGCGCAATTTGCGGTGGCAGGGCCACGGGCGCGCGATGTGCTGAACGGGCTGCTGGAAGCCCCGATTGATAATGATGTGATGCCGTATATGGGCTGTGGGGGTGTGCGCATTGCTGGTATTTCTGCACGGCTTTTCCGGATTTCATTTTCGGGGGAACACGCATATGAAATTGCGGTTCCCGCAGGCTATGGTGCCAGCTTGATGGCCATGCTGGCAAAAGCCGCAAAGGAAATGGATGGCGGGGTTTACGGGCTGGAAGCCTTAAATGTTTTGCGCATTGAAAAAGGCTTTTTGACCCACGCTGAGATCGACGGGCGTATGACTGCCGATGATCTGGGGCTTGGCCGTATGGTTGCTGCTAAAGACTGTATCGGGCGTGAAATGATGCAACGCGAAGGGCTGACAACCAACCGTCCGCAACTGGTCGGTTTGAAACCGGTCGGAACCGTTAAGCAAATTGTGCAAGGCGCGGTTACGGTGGATGTTGGCGTGGATGCGGTGGCGGATAATCTGTTGGGGCATGTTAGTTCCACCTCTTTTTCACCAACGCTGGGCCATTGTCTGGCGCTTGGGTTTGTCGTGAATGGCCGTGCGCGCATGGGCGAACAAGTGCGGGCTGTGGACCTGACCCAAGGCATTGATACGCTTTGTGAAATTACCTCGCCGGTGTTTTTTGATGCAGACGGAGGACGGCTGCGTGGCTGATATGAAACTGGAAAAAAGCGCGCCGTTTGCGGGCTGTGAATTGCCGATAACCTTGGGTTCGGCGTGTCTTGAAGCGGTGGAGATGGATGCGATCACAGCGGTGGTGCCGTTTAAGGGCCAGTCAATGATGGTGGCCAAGGCGATGAAAGCAGCGCTGGGGGTTTCCTTGCCCAAAGTAGGCGAGGTTGTGCAGGCGAATGCTGCGAAACTTGTCTGGTTTGGCCCGGGGCAATGGCTGGTGTTTTCAAAACAACCTGAACCAATTGCTGATGCTTTGCAGGGTTTGGCAGCTGTTGTTGATCAATCAGATGGTTGGCTGGTTTTGAAATTATCGGGCTTGGACGGCACACAAATAATGGCGCGGCTTTGCCCGCTGGATGTTGATAATCTGGCGGTAGGACAAGTTGCCAGAACCGAGTTTTGCCATGTGTCTGCGGTGATCTTTCCCAAAGAAGACGGGTTTTGGATTATGGTGCCACGGTCTTTTGCGGTGTCGGTTTATGAACAGACGCTGGATTCGATGAAATTACTGGCAGCGCAGAACTTGCTGGGCGGATAAATAACTATGATCCGGTTTTTAATTGATATCCCGGTGCAGCAATGGTTTTAACCGTTGTGATCGGGTTTTGGTTAATCCATGTGGTGCGGTCTATCACGAATAACGCATCCCCGAGATTGGCAGCCAACAGGTCGGCTTCGGCTTTTCCTGCTTTGATTGCATAAAACCGCATGTCGCATTTGTCATAGGGTTTGTGGCGCAGCAGCCATTCATTGGCGTTTTCCCGGGCAAAATCTATTTGGGTGACCCCGGGCACGGTTTGGATGTTTATCCAGCGATCTTCCAGCAAATAGGGCTGTTGATCGGCCAGATGCAAGGCCTGAACCCGCAGCGCAGTGATGGGCGCGGGCAGACCAAAACCGGCCATAATATTGCGCGGGGTTTCCAGCATTTCAGCATTGATCAGTTGATATCCATGCACGGCACCTTTTTGTTCGACTTCTTTGCGGATTATCGGAATTTCAAGCGTGGCGCGGGTGACAGGGTCTTGGGGGATGCGGGTGCCACCCTTGCGACGCCGTTCAACCAAGCCACGATCCGACAGATCTTGCATGGCGCGCTGCACGGTTGAACGCGCGCAACCCAGCATTTGGGCAAGGTCTTGGTCGCGGGGCAACTTATCACCGGCAGCATAGGTTTTGTTAAGGATATTTGCGTGGATTGCATCCCTGATTTCTATCCATGAATTTGTCGGTTTGGGGATCACGTTTGCTGCTCCAGCCTGGAAATTGTTTTGATAAAATCCCGGATGATTTTATCGCGGTGGATATGACGGCCCTTTTGCACCATGTGGCGGCCGGCGCTCCAGACATCGGTGATGCAATCCTGACCGTGGCCGCCAAAGACCAGCCCATCCAATACCGTATTTCCGCTGCGGTTGCAAAGCCATTGGTTGTCGGCTTCTATGCCGATAATATCCGCCAGCATGCCCGGTGTGATTTGCCCTGAATTACGCCCCGCCGCTTGTGCGCCGCCAATGGCCGCATGGTCAAACAGCACCCGTCCGGTGGAATGTTCGGGCGTGGCAAGTGCGGCGCGGCTGTGATCACGCAATCGCTGGGAGTATTCAAAGGTTTTCAGTTCCTCGAACAAGGAAATATGCACATTTGAATCGGACCCGAACCCGATACGCCCTCCATGGGATAAAAAATCCGTGCCCTTGAAAACCCCGTCGCCAAGATTGGATTCGGTGATCGGGCATAGCCCGACAACCGCATTGGTTCGGGCCATATCCCGGGTCTCGGCATCGGTCATCTGGGTGGCATGAATCAAACACCAGCGTTGGTCGATATTGTAATTATCCAGCAACCAGCGGGGTGGTGATGCCCCTAGGGCCTCGGTAACCTCTTTGATCTCGGCTATTTGTTCGGCCAGATGCATATGGATGGGGCCATCAGGGCAAAGATTAATTGTGGCGTTTAACCCATCGGGGCTAACGGCGCGCAAGGAATGAGGGGCAATGCCGAGCTTAAAATCATCGGGGCTGTCGGCCATGGCCGCAATGGTGCCGGAATACAGGTTTGCAAAGCCATCAATCGTGTTGCCAAAACGCGCCTGACCAGCGGTTAGCGCCCGACCATCACACCCCCCGTATTGATACAAAACCGGCAGCAAAGTCAGCCCGATGCCGGTGGATTGCGCCGCTGCAATAATGCAGGTCGCCATCTCGGGCGGGTTTGCATAGGGCTGGCCGTTCATATCATGATGCAGGTAATGGAATTCACCAACCGCCCCGAACCCTGCCTCCAGCATTTCCATAAATACCAGACGGGCGATGGGTTCAATATGGTCGGGCGAAAGCTGCTCCAGAAACCGGAACATCTGCTTGCGCCATGTCCAGAAACTGTCTGATGCATCGGGGCCGCGCTGTTCCGTCAGGCCCGACATGGCACGCTGGAATACATGGCTGTGCAAATTGACCGGAGCAGGCAATGCCAATGCAACAACATGCGTGGCCACGCGGTCTTGCGCGCCAACCGCAATGATTCGCCCTAGGTCCGAGATGCTGATCTGGACATCAGATTGCCAGCCATCCGCCGTAAGCGCGTGATTTGCGTGGATATATTGCGGCATAGGATCTCCGTTGACAATATTAAGTAGCTACATAATAATGATAAGCACGCACATTGGCAAGCGGGGCAAAACATGATCAAACTGATCTGCGATGTGAATATCGCAACGATGCAATCGGGAAAAACCCCTTACGGGTTGATTGAAAACGGAATTATTGCAGTTGATGCCGGTCAGGTGATCTGGATTGGGCAGGCGGATAATTTACCCGCTGAACTGGTAAATTCCCCACGCAAGTTATTTGATGGTCGCCTTGTCACGCCTGCATTGATTGATTGCCATACCCATATTGTGCATGGCGGCAATCGCGCCAATGAATTTGAAATGCGCCTGAACGGGGCCGGCTATGCCGAAATTTCACGCGCCGGTGGTGGTATTGCTTCCACGGTTGAGGCAACCCGTGCTGAAAGCCCTGCCAAACTTTTGCAAGCCGCGCTAAAACGGGTGGATGCGCTGATTGCCCAAGGGGTTGGCACCATTGAAATCAAATCCGGTTATGGGCTGGATATCGAAACCGAATTGAAAATGCTGCATGTGGCGCGCCAGATTGCCGAATTACGGCCAATCAGCATTGTCACCAGTTTTCTGGCCGCCCATGCGGTGCCTGCGGGACAAGATGCGGATACTTATATCGACAATGTTGTTTTGCCAGCGCTGCAACAGGCCCATGCCCAAGGGCTGGTGGATGCGGTTGACGGGTTTTGTGAAGGCATTGCCTTTGACACCACACAAATCGCGCGGGTTTTTGACATGGCCAAATCGCTGGGATTGCCGGTGAAATTGCATGCAGAGCAATTGTCGAATATGGCTGGGGCTGCTTTGGCGGCCCGATACGGGGCGCTGTCTGCCGACCATCTGGAATATGCCACCGGCGCGGATGCAAAACTGATGGCCAAATCCGGCACCGTGGCGGTTTTACTGCCGGGGGCGTTTTATACGTTGCGGGAAATACAAGCCCCGCCGATTGCGGCATTTCGCAAATTCGGTGTTGATATGGCGATCGCCACCGACTGGAATCCGGGTTCATCGCCGCTTGGTTCTTTATTGCTGGCAATGAACATGGGTTGCACCCTGTTTGGCCTTACCCCCGAAGAAGCGCTGGCCGGCGCTACCAGAAATGCAGCCAAAGCGCTGGGCCTGATGGATCGGGGTGTGATTGCAGCCGGCCAACGTGCCGATCTGGCAATCTGGGATGTGCAAAACCCTGCTGAACTTGCTTGTGGCATTGGCATCAACCCCTTGCACAAACGCATATTCAAAGGACAATTCACATGACAGAAATCTTGTTACCGGGTCAGGTTTCTTTGACACAACTGGCCGGTATATGGCGGGATGACAAAGCCGTAATACTGGATATTTCCGCCCGCCCCGCCGTTGAGGCCGCCGCCGATCTGGTGCGCCGCGCTGCCATGGGCGATGCTGCGGTTTATGGTGTAAATACCGGTTTTGGAAAACTGGCCAACGTTAAAATCGCCAGAAAAGACACCGAAAAACTGCAACAAAACCTGATCCTGTCTCATTGTTGCGGCGTTAGCGAGGCCTTGGATATCTCAACCACCCGCCTGATGATGGTGCTGAAATTGCTAAGCCTCGGGCGGGGGGCATCGGGGGTGGCGTGGGCTACCATAACTTTGCTGCAAGACATGCTGGAAAAAGGCGTGATACCGGTTATTCCGTCACGCGGTTCGGTCGGGGCTTCGGGGGATCTGGCACCGCTTGCGCATATGGCTGCGGTGATGATCGGTGCGGGCGAGGCGGTTTTTAACGGTGAAACAATGCAAGGCGGGGTGGCGTTGAAACGCGCGGGGCTGGCGCCCATTATCCTTGGCCCCAAAGAAGGGCTGGCGCTGATCAACGGCACCCAGTTTTCAACCGCATGCTGTTTGACAGGGCTGTGGGGCGCATGGAACAACGTGCGGGCCTCGCTGGTTACGGCTTCGCTTTCTACGGACGCCATTATGGGATCAACCGCGCCGCTGCTGGCTGAAATCCACCAGTTACGCGGCCATCACGGGCAAATAACAGCGGCAAAAGCCCAGCGGGACTTGCTGAATGGGTCAGAAATTCGCGAAAGCCACCGCGAGGATGACAGCCGCGTACAAGACCCGTATTGCATTCGCTGTCAGCCACAAGTCACCGGCGCGGCGATGGATTTGCTGAATGCTGCCGCCTGCACATTGCAGATCGAGGCAAATGCGGTAACGGATAATCCGCTGGTATTGGTTGACCAAAACCATCCCGAGGGTGGCCAGATTGTGTCGGGTGGAAATTTCCACGCTGAACCGGTGGCTTTTGCCGCCGATCAAATCGCGCTGGCCATTGCCGAAATTGGTTCTATATCGCAGCGGCGGGTGGCTTTGATGGTGGACCCGACCCTAAGCCATGATTTGCCACCGTTTCTAACCCCTGATCCGGGGTTGAATTCCGGCCTGATGATTGCCGAAGTTACCGCCGCTGCATTGATGAGCGAAAACAAACATCTGGCCAATCCGTGCAGCACGGATTCCACCCCGACCTCGGCCAATCAGGAAGACCACGTAAGCATGGCCGCCCATGCGGCACGGCGGCTGGAACAAATGAACAAAAACCTGAACACCATTCTGGGCATCGAGGCAATTTGCGCGGCCCAAGGTATTGGTTTTCGCGCGCCCCTGCAAACCAGCACGCCGCTTTTGCGGGTAATCAAAATCTTGCGAAAACAGGTGCCAACATTAAAAAATGACCGCTATCTGGCCCCTGATCTGGCTGCTGCCAGCGATATAATCCGCGGGGGTGAATTGTCTAAGGGCCTGAAATTGCCCGATCTGCCACATAAAATCCAGCCCTGACAAGAGGTGCAAAATGACCGAACCACGCAAAAATTCCCGTGATATTTACCCCCCGACCGGCAACCAACTGACTGCCAAAAGCTGGATGACCGAAGCGCCCTTGCGCATGTTGATGAACAATCTGCACCCCGATGTGGCCGAAAACCCTCATGAACTGGTGGTTTATGGGGGCATTGGCCGCGCTGCCCGCACATGGAAAGATTTTGACATTATTGTCGAAAGCCTGAAAAACCTGAATGATGACGAAACCCTTGTGGTGCAATCGGGCAAAGCAGTGGCGGTAATAAAAACCCATAGCGATGCGCCAAGGGTGCTGATCGCCAATTCCAATCTGGTGCCCCATTGGGCCAATTGGGACCATTTTAACGAGTTGGATAAAAAGGGCCTTGCCATGTATGGGCAAATGACGGCCGGATCATGGATTTATATTGGCTCGCAAGGCATTGTGCAGGGCACCTATGAAACCTTTGCCGAGGCGGGGCGGCAGCATTACGGGGGTGATTTGCGTGGCAAATGGATTTTAACGGGCGGTTTGGGCGGAATGGGCGGCGCGCAGCCCTTGGCAGCTGTGATGGCAGGGGCGTGCTGTCTGGCGGTGGAATGTAATATTGACAGCATCGATTTCCGGCTGCGCACCGGATATGTCGATGAAAAAACCGATAGTGTTAACGAAGCCTTGGCAATGATTGACCGCTGGACCAAAGCCGGAGAGGCAAAATCCGTGGCTTTGCTGGGCAATGCCGCTGATATATTTCCGGCCTTGTTCAAACGCGGGGTACGTCCCGATATTGTCACCGACCAAACCAGCGCCCATGATCCGCGCCACGGCTATTTGCCATTGGGCTGGACCATAGGCCAATGGAAGGAAAAACAGGAAAGCGACCCCAAAGCGGTTGAAAAAGCCGCACGGGCCAGCATGAAAATTCAGGTGGCCGCCATGGTTGATTTTCACAATTCTGGCGTGCCAACCGTGGATTATGGCAATAATATCCGCCAAGTAGCGCTGGACGAAGGTTTAACGGATGCTTTTGCTTTTCCCGGGTTTGTGCCTGCCTATATCCGGCCTTTGTTCTGTCGTGGCATCGGCCCGTTTCGCTGGGTTGCCCTGTCGGGTGATCCCGAAGATATCTATAAAACCGATCAAAAGATGAAAGAATTATTCCCCGAAAATACCCATCTGCACAATTGGCTGGACATGGCGCGCGAACGCATTCCGTTTCAGGGTTTGCCGGCGCGTATCGCATGGATCGGGCTTGGGGATCGCCATCGCGCGGGCTTGGCGTTTAATGAAATGGTCGCTTCAGGCGAGCTTTCCGCCCCGATCGTGATCGGGCGCGATCATCTGGATAGCGGATCCGTTGCGTCACCAAACCGCGAAACCGAATCCATGAAAGACGGGTCCGATGCGGTGTCGGACTGGCCGCTTTTGAATGCGCTGATAAATACTGCGTCAGGGGCCACATGGGTTAGCCTGCATCATGGTGGCGGGGTTGGCATGGGGTTTTCGCAGCATTCCGGCGTAGTGATTTGTGCCGATGGCACCGCAGCGGCAGCAAAACGGCTGGAACGGGTATTGTGGAACGACCCCGCCAGCGGCGTGTGGCGCCATGCGGATGCGGGCTATGATCTGGCGCTGGAAACCGCGCGCGAAAAAGGTCTGAATCTGCCTGCTATTTTATAAGAACCAGGGTCGGAACCAAGGCTGGTGTTATTCCTGTGAACCCGGCACCATTAATCCCGCGGATTTGGCATCTGCCAGCGTTTGGTCCAGTGATTTCACAGCCAGTTCCATCAACCTGTCGATTTCCGCTTTGGTGATCACCAATGGCGGCGAGATGATCATTTTGTCGCCAACATGGCGCATGATCAATCCGTTGGCAAAACAATGATCACGACAAATAAGCCCCACCGCACCGGCATCCCTGAACGAGGCGCGCGCGAATTTATCTGGCGTAAGTTCAATTGCGGCCATCATGCCGATATGGCGGACCTCGCCGACCAGCGGATGGTCCGCCAATTGCGCCAAAAGGCTGCCAAGATAGGGGCCGGTTTCATCGCGCACGGTTTCAACAATTTTTTCCTCGTCAAGAATGCGCAGGTTTTCTAGCGCCACAGCCGCCGCCACCGGATGGCCAGAATAGGTATAACCGTGGTTGAATTCACCGGCTTTTTCGGCAAATACAGCCGCGATTTTTTCGCTGATAACCGAACCGCCAATGGGTTGATAGCCCGACGACAAGCCTTTGGCGATGGTCATGATATCGGGGAAGATACCAAAAGTATCGGACCCGAACCAGCTGCCGGTGCGGCCAAATCCGCAAATGACTTCGTCAACGATCAGCAGAATTTCATGTGCATCACAAATGCGCTGGATTTCCGGCCAATAGGTTTTTGGCGGCACAATAACCCCGCCAGCACCCTGCACCGGCTCGGCAATAAAGGCCGCAATATTATCAACGCCCAGCCGTTCAATTTCTGCCTCCAGGGCTTGGGCGGTTTTCAGGCCGAATTCATCAGGGGACATCTCGCCGCCCTTTGCATACCAGTAAGGTTGGTCAATATGGGTAATTCCGGGGATGGGCAGCCCGCCTTGGGCGTGCATCGCCGCCATACCGCCAAGGCTGGCAGACCCCATGGCCGACCCGTGATAGCCGTTTTTTCGGCTGATAATCGTAGTTTTTGACGGTTTGCCAAGCGCGGCCCAGTAATGGCGCACGAGGCGGATATTGGTGTCATTGGCCTCGGATCCCGAACTGGCAAAAAAAGTCCGGTTCAGATCGCCGGGCGCCAGCCTTGCGATGCGTTCGGCAAGGTTGATCACTTGCGGGTGGGTGGTGCCGAAAAACGTGTTGTAATAGGGCAATTCGCGCATTTGGCGGCTGGCGATATCGGCCAGTTCCGGCCTGCCATAGCCAATGTTTACGCACCAAAGCCCCGCCATGGCATCCAGAATTTCCACGCCCTCGCTATCGGTTAGCATCACGCCGTTGGCGCGGGTGATTACCCGCGCGCCTTTGGCATTTAATTCCGCCGTATCGGAAAACGGGTGCATATGATGCGCCGCGTCTTTGGCCTGCATTTCAGCGGTGGGTGGATGATTGGTGATGCTGTTCATAAGGCCTGTCCATAATAAGGGCTGATTGCAAGGTGGCCTAGAAAAAGTGCAAGATCAATCAAAATTTATGCCTTTGTCATAGGTGGATAAAACATCCAGTAATTCGCTTTGACGCACCGGCTTTGATAGGCTGTCGCTAAACCCTGCTGCCTGAAATTTCGGGTTCTGGCTGACAAACACATCTGCCGATAAGGCAATGATGGAAACAGTTTTGGTCTGGGCCAGTTTTTCATTGGCACGAATTTCTTCAGTGGCCTGAATGCCGTCCATTTCAGGCATTTGGATGTCCATAAAAATCATGTCAAAACTGGTATTTGCCGCGTGTTTCACTGCCTCGGTTCCGGTGCGGGCGCGGGTGATGTCAATGCCGGTTTCTTCCAGCATAACCTTAAATACAAATGCGTTCGAATCGTTATCTTCGACCAAAAGAACCCGCAGGTTATCAGGCAGGAATTTTTGCATTGGCCGAGGTTTGTGTAATTCGGATTTGCTGGGGTCCACCAGAACCCGCACCGTAAAAACCGTGCCCTTGCCAAACGTAGAATGAACCTCGACTTTGCCTTGCAGCAATTCCACCAGATCACGCACCACTGTCAGGCCAAGGCCGGTGCCGCCACGCGCAGCGGATTCAATCGGGTTGGCAGAGCTGAAAGCCTCAAAAATGTCTTTGGTTGTCTCGGGGATCATGCCTATTCCGGTATCTTTTACCGAAAGGGTCAAGTGTAGCTTGCCATTTGTATCTGGCTGCAACGCCGCGCTGACCAACACACCGCCTTTGTCCGTATAGCGCAGCGCGTTGGATATAAGGTTGGTTAACACCTGCCCCAGCCGGAATTTATCAAAATGAATGCGCGGATCAGCCCCGAAACCGACCTCTAGTTTCAGATCAAGATTGCGGGCGCGGGCGCGATCGGAAAATGATGCAATGTGCAATGTTAAAAAATCATTCAGATCAAAATCAACCGGCGCCAATGCGGATTGCCCCGATTTTGCCTTGCTGATTTCCAGCACCTGATTGGCAATGCTGAGCATCGATTCACACGCATCCATCAACACCGTTAAATAGCGTTTCTGAACGGGGTCCAGCTCGGTGCGCAGCAACGCATCCGCCATGCCAAACACCCCGTTCATCGGAGACCGGATTTCATGGCTGATAGTGGCCAGAAACTGGTCTTTGTCGCGGAGCTGTTCTTGTAGTTCAGCGATAGTAGGGGATTTTGACAATCCGGTTCTCCTGCAACATTTTTTACAACCTGCCGTAAAACATTTGATAAATACTTACCATTGACCGCCTGGCCTGAAATCTTTGATTTATGCCCTGCAAAGAGGCAGATATTTTGAAATAATTGTCGTTTACGGGTGTTAAATTTGCCCCGAAACAATGTTACTATAGCAGATCAATTACTGTGGGCGGGAAAAATGTCTGATAAAATCAAATTCAGTCTCGACGGGGTGCAGGTTTCGGCGCTGCCCAATGAAAGCATCTGGGATGTGGCCAAGCGCACCGGCACCGATATTCCCCATCTTTG
>Ga0256839_1005268_pt1 | contig 12044 bp, 10 predicted proteins | sample 354166metaG_FD_185968 | JGI IMG/M metagenome (GOLD analysis project Ga0256839, IMG submission 185968) | Hydrothermal vent microbial communities from Mid Atlantic Ridge, Atlantic Ocean - 354-166 | ecosystem: Environmental > Aquatic > Marine > Hydrothermal vents | place: Atlantic Ocean: Mid...
GTACTAACCCCGGCTTCAAGCGCCAATTTCTTGGAAGCAATCTTGTCCCCCATAGCTTCGATGGCGACAACATTAGGCCCGATAAACACCACACCCGCAGCTTCAAGAGCCAGAGCAAACGCTTTGTTTTCACTCAAGAAACCATAACCGGGATGCACAGCATCCGCGCCGGTGGATTTGATTGCCGCAAGTATCTTGTCCATATCAAGATACGATTTTGAAGCAGGAGAAGCCCCAATATAAACAGCCTCATCCGCCATGGATACATGCAAAGCGGATTTATCCGCATCGGAGTACACCGCAACGGTCTTTATGCCTATCAACTTGGCGGTTTTTATAACCCGACAAGCAATTTCACCACGGTTTGCAATTAGTATTTTTTTTATCATTTTATCCGCTTACTTCCTCATCTATCCATTTGTAATGTTTTGAATGATCCCCATCCCAATTGTCCATATCTGGTTTGGTCAAAACGCGCTTATTACCAATCCACGATTTTATTGTCTTCTGCGGATTTTCTCGCCAATTTAGATTAAAGGCGGCTCTGTTCTTGAAAAAAAACATACTATTATATGGCAAATGATCATGTATCCACCAAGCCAATGAACGCCAGTCGGCTCCTTCTTCATATTTCTCAGAAAACCAATGAACTTGTATGCATACAGTCGCCCCCATATTCCCCTCTTTGTCCCTATAATCCCAAATATGGCGGGCAAAATTGGCTTCATTGGAGGCGCAATTATGCTCATTCCCATTGGCCGCTCCTCTTGCATTGACAGATGGGCTTCTATAGGCAGAACGGATTACAATATGGCCAAATTTTTTCTTTAAAGGTTCGAGTAATTCTTGGCACAATCGCGAACCCGATTCGACAGCCAGCGCAGGGTTTTCAGGGTAATTGGGAATCCCGTAAAAATCCCCTATACTTGAATACAAAAAATCCCGCATAAAAAAATGTTCGGATAATCTAACACGTCCCAGTTTTTCAAGCATGTTATAAGAAGTTATTGCTCTGGGGACACCTTTTATCATAACGAACACTCCCATGACTTCTCACAACACAACACCCCGCTCATACCCGCGCAGGCGGGTATCCAGTTGGATATCCAAGATGGATTCCCGCCTGCGCGGGAATGAGCGGATAATGGGGGGATACTTACACTTAAGTAAAAATATTTGATTTTGCCAAAACCCCAAACACCCCGCTCACCCCTGCGGATGCAGGGGTCTATCTTTGGGCTATCGGTGCAAAACACGAACCTCTGAAGTGGATACCTGCATGCGCAGGTATGAGCGGAGTTTGGGGAGGAACTATTATTTAAATTGGGATGTTTTTTGGGGTCGCCCAAACCCCCAACACCCCGCTCATACCTGTGAAAACGGGCATCCAGTTTCTTCAATAATGTGCGTAGCTTTGCTACGCTCATACGCGCTGGTTCCCCACTTTCGTGGGGATGAGCGGTAGGTAGAGGAGATAGTCGGTTCGGCATCACAACGGCAAATTCCCGTGCTTCTTCCAGGGGTTCTTCAAATCCTTATCCTTCAACATCGAGAACGCCCTGCACACCCTTTTCCTGGTGCTGTGGGGCATGATGACGTCGTCTATATAGCCTTTTTCTGCGGCCTTGAACGGGCTTAAGAAGTTTTTTTCGTAGTCTTCTACGTGTTTGGCAATGACTTCGGGGTTGCCTAGGTCTTTGCGGTACAATATCTCGACCGCGCCTTTTGCGCCCATGACCGCGATTTGGGCGCTTGGCCATGCGTAATTCATATCGCCGCGCAAGTGCTTTGGCGCCATGACATCGTATGCGCCGCCGTAAGCTTTTCTTGTGATGACCGTGACTTTGGGCACTGTGGCTTCGCCGTAAGCGTAGAGCAATTTGGCGCCGTGTTTGATAATACCGCCATATTCTTGGGCTGTGCCGGGCAGAAATCCAGGCACATCAACAAATGTGAGGATTGGAATGGAAAACGCATCACAAAAGCGTACAAACCGCGCTGCTTTGCGAGACGAATCCGAATCTAGACAGCCAGCCAATACCATGGGTTGGTTAGCAACTACACCGACCGTGCTGCCGTCCATGCGGATAAAGCCCGTTAGGATGTTCTTGGCATAGTCTTTTTGTAGTTCGTAGAAATCGCCCTCGTCCGCGACCTTGGTAATCAGTTCGTGCATATCATAGGGCAGGTTCGGGTTTTCCGGCACCAGTGTATCCAAGGACAATTCCAAGCGGTTCGGATCGTCAAATACTTTGCGGCTTGGAGGTGCCTCTTTGTTGTGTAGGGGCAGGAAATCGAACAGACGGCGGATTTCGGCCAGCGCTTCCATATCGTTATCGAACGCCCCGTCAGCTACGGATGATTTAGTCGTATGGGTTTTTGCCCCGCCCAACTCCTCGGCGGTGACGATTTCATTGGTCACGGTTTTAACCACGTCCGGCCCTGTGACAAACATGTAAGACGTATCGCGCACCATAAAGATAAAATCGGTGAGCGCAGGCGAATACACCGCCCCACCCGCACACGGCCCCATAATGACACTAATTTGCGGAATAACACCGCTGGCCAGCACATTGTTTTGAAACACATCCGCATAACCCCCAAGCGACACCACACCCTCTTGAATACGCGCACCGCCACTATCATTGAGACCAATAACAGGCGCACGGTGCTTAAGCGCCATTTCTTGAATCTTGCAAATTTTCTTGGCATTGGTTTCGGACAGGGAGCCGCCGAACACGGTAAAGTCTTGGGCGAATACAAATGTCTTGCGGCCATTGATCGTGCCCCAGCCTGTGACAACCCCGTCGCCGGGAAAGCCTTTATCTGCCATACCAAAATCCGTACAGCGGTGGGCGACGAACATGTCAAATTCTTCGAAACTGTCTTCGTCGAGCAAGAGGGAAATACGTTCTCGTGCCGTCAATTTGCCTTTGGCATGTTGGGTCGCAATACGCCCTTCCCCACCGCCGAGCCGTGCAGCGACGCGGCGGTCTTCCAACTGTTCAAGAATGTTTTTCAAGACATACCCCCTGTTTGGTCATTAGGTATGCTGATACTAGCTATTCCGCGCCAAAACAAAACCTTTATTTTGCCATACATATATGCATAGATGCTAACCGATAATTGTTATTGTTTTTCAATACTAAATACTTGCACATCGAATGAAACGGCATAGATTGACCATACTATGAAATTTAAAACATCTTACCTTGTCGCAGCGCTCCTCATGGCTCTGATTGTATTGTGGTTTGTTATCGGTAGCACAAAATCTGATAAGCCTCAGGCAGTTTCTAAAACCAAGGTTGAAGAAACCCTGCCAAGCGTGGTAATTGAAAAAATGAGTGCCGTACTACATGAAAGCTATATGGAGCTTTATGGTCGTACCGAAGCAGACCGAGAAGTGTCCGTCAAGGCGGAGACGGCTGGTTTGGTAGTCAAGGCGCCCGTGCGCGAAGGGACATATGTCAAACGGGGCACCTTGATTTGTGCCCAAGACATCGATGCTCGTCAGGCCTTGTTAGACCAAGCCAAGGCAACCCTTCGTTCCCGCCAATTAGAATATGAAGCTGCAGAGCGCCTGGTAGCCAAAGGGTTTCGTTCAAGTACACAAGCAGCAGGTGCCCTCGCCGCTTATGATGGCGCCAAAGCACAGGTTAAACAGGCCGAAATCGAACTTGCTAATGTCAATATGCGCGCGCCTTTTAGCGGTATTTTCGAAAAACAAATCGCAGAGATAGGTGATTATCTCGCACCAGGTCAGCCTTGTGGCTTGCTGGTGGATCTCGACCCGTTGGTCGTAACAGGTGAAGTCACGGAAAAGCAAGTTGGGCTTTTGAGCATTGGTAAGTCTGCAACTATTCAACTGGCTACGGGCGAAAGTCTATCCGGTAAAATTCGCTTTATCGAAACCCGTGCTAATCCGGCAACGCGGACGTTTAAGATTGAAGTAGCAGTGCCCAATAAAGATGGGAAATTACGCTCAGGTGTCACCGCAACCATTAAACTCTCTGCAGGACGAACTATGGCTCACCTTATCCCTGCCAGTGTTCTGACACTTGATGACCAAGGCAGTCTCGGTGTACGCTATCTCGATTATGACCGAAAGGTTCGGTTTTCTCGGGTGACGACTATTGACGAAACGAGTGCAGGTATCTGGGTAACGGGGCTTCCAGAATATACAGATCTCATTGTTCAAGGACAAGATTATGTCTCAGAGGGTGTAGAAGTCACGACCCAATTCGATAACGGAACTGACTGATGACAGGCATTGTCGACTTTGCAGTCCGCCAATGGCGCATGACTTTGGCGCTGTTATTCTTTTCCGTGGTTGGTGGTTTTACCGCTATGTTTACCATATCGCTTGATGCTGAGCCGGATGTTGCAATTCCTTGGGTTACAGTACAAGTGGTTTTACCGGGTGTGTCGCCGGAAGACAGCGAGCGTCTGCTGGTTAAACCTCTGGAAACTGAACTAAAATCTCTCGATGGCATCAAACAAATGGATGGTATAGCCCGCACATCTATGGGGTTGATTGTCCTAGAGTTTAACGCAAATTTCGACCAAGATTCAGCGACTGACGATGTTTTAGAGGCGGTCAATAAAGCCCGAGGCGAACTTCCAGATGAAGCTAAGGAACCGTTGATTGAAGAGCTGAACACCCAAACCTTGCCTATCATAGTCGTCAATCTTTTTGGGGATGCACCAGATAGAAAACTGCAAAAATTGGCGAAAAATTTACAGGCCGCTCTCGAAGCCAACCCAAAAATTCTCGAAGCTGTGATACAGGGAGAACGGGAAGAATTATTGGAGGCTGTGGTTAACCCTGCCCTCATGGAAAGCTACGGTATTACTTTCAATGAACTCGCAGCCGCTATATCCCAAAACAACAGTTTGATTGCAGCGGGTAAATTGGAAACCGATAGCGGTAAATTTGCCGTCAAACTACCCGGCCTGATAGAAAAAGCGTCCGATCTAGCGGACATAGTTATCCGCAAATCCGATGATGGCTCCATTGTTCGGGTCAGTGATATAGCAGAGGTTAGACGTAACTTCAAAGACCGGGATAGCTATGCACTGTTCCACAACCGACCATCCGTCTCCCTCGAAGTCTCCAAGCGTAACGGCGAAAATATTATTGATACAATTGAAACTGTGCAAGCTATCGTCGCGGACATTACGGGAAAATGGCCCGAAACGGTGAATGTAGAGCTATCACAAGACCAGACTATCATGATTATGGACATGATCAAATCTCTTATCTCCAGTATTATCAATGCTGTGGTACTTGTCATTATTGTTTGTATCGCCGCGCTTGGCTTGCGCTCCGCCCTGATGGTCGGGTTTGCTATTCCCGCCAGTTTCTTGATGACTTTGATGATGTTGAGCATTCAGGGCGCATCCGTCAACATGATGGTGATGTTCGGGATGATTTTATCCGTTGGGATATTGGTCGACAGCGCTATTGTTATTATCGAATATGCGGATCGCAAACTCGCTGAAGGGCTGGATAGGCGCGACGCCTATGTTATGGCTGGTAAGCGAATGTTCTGGCCAATTATTTCAAGTACGGCGACAACATTGGCCGCATTCTTGCCTCTCTTGTTTTGGAATACTCTGCCTGGACAATTTATGTCCTATTTCCCAAAAACACTGATGTATGTCCTTTCAGCCTCCTTGCTTATGGCGTTGATCTTTCTACCAACTCTCGGCGCGCTGTTTGGCCCTAGAAGGCGTAAAGGCGCACGTGCGAGTTTGAAAGCATTGTCAGGCGCAGAGGGTGACCCGCTCTCTATATCGGGGTTTACAGGCACTTACGCCCGTATGATAAACCGCCTAGCTCACCATCCTTTGAAAGTATTGATTGCCATGCTTATTCTAGTATTTGGCATATTTTTTGCCTTCGGCGCGACAGGAGATGACAGGCGGGTCGAGTTTTTTACCGCAGACGGTGGACAAGAAATTTATGTTTATGCCCGCGCACGCGGCAATACAGCGACTATAAATGAGTATGAAATTGCTAAAGAGGTTGAAGCGCGATTGCGAGGTATCGACGGCATACAATCCATGTTTACTATTGCCGGTGCAGGTGCAACAAATAGCAGTTTCAACGGCCCCCAAGCCGTTCCGCTTGATACCGTTTCACGTACATTCCTAGAACTTAAGCCTTTTGATGAACGTCGTAGTACGATGGAAATCGAAATAGACGTCCGCAAAGCATTAACCAATATGCCCGGGCTTTTAATGGAGGTCGAAGTTCTCTCTGAAGGCCCACCGACTGGTAAAGATGTTAGCGTTGAATTGACCTCGAATAATCTAGACCACCTCAACAAAGCCGCCCGTGCGCTGAGTGCCTATATGAGCAATAATGAATCTCTGATCGAGGTCGAAGATACTATGCCTCTGCCCGGTATTGAATGGCAGTTAGATATAGACCGCGAAGAAGCAGGACGGCTTGGGCTCGATGTCAATACAATTGGGGCTGCCGTACAATTTGTCACCGAGGGTTCTCTGGTCGGGTTCTTCCGTCCTATTGACAGCGACGAAGAGGTTGATATTCGCATCAGATTCCCCAAAACCTCCCGCGACTTATCCAAGCTTGACAACCTACGCATCCAAACTAGCGATGGCGCATTGCCTCTCTCGTCCGTAGTCACGCGCACCGCCAAGCCACGGCAAGATAGTATCCAACGCCGCAACCAATTGCGTGTTTATGAGGTTAAAGGCAATTCGGCTCCTGGCATGGCCACGAACCAAATCGTTTCCGAAGTCCGGGATTGGATAGAAAATGAAGCTAATTTTGAATCTGACGTTAATTTTAAATTTTTAGGGCAGGACGAGGAAAACAAAGCTGCCGGACAATTTTTCATGGTTGCTGCCCTAGCAACTCTTTTTATGATGGGCGTCATATTACTTTGGCAATTCAATAGTTTTTGGCACGTAACCTTGACACTCTCAGCCGTTGTATTCTCTGTTGCGGGCGTCTTGCTTGGCCTGATTTTTTACCCTTATGTGAGTATTTTGCTTTGCGGGACTGGAGTGTTGGCTTTGGCCGGGATTGTAGTGAATAATAACATTGTGCTGATTGATACATTTCAGCATTTGAAACGTGAAGGTCACGAAACCCACGAAGCCGTAGTGCGCACGGCTGCACAGCGTTTGCGCCCTGTCCTCCTGACCACTATCACGACTATTGTAGGGTTGATGCCTATGGCTTTAGCTTTACGCGCCGATTTGTTCTCAGCTGAATTTTCCACAAAAGGCTCGTCTACGTCCGATATTTGGGCGCCGATTTCTTATGTGCTAGTTTGCGGACTGGCGTTCTCTACAATCTTAACCCTCATCCTAACCCCAGTTATGCTCGCAGGCCCAGCCTTGTGGTGGCAGAATTTAAAATCTATGTTAAACTGGTTTTACCGAAACAAAGAAAATACTTGGGATGATGATGAAGACTGGATTGAAACCAATGAGTAGTAATTGAGATACAATTATTCTGTGTGCGCCTATATGGCTGGCAATATAAAGCTTGGTGAATACATTTATTCTTCAAGCGCTTCTGGTGCATAAATAACCGAATACTGATATCCCCCACCAAATAAGGCACGCCCAATTTGAATGCGGTCATCAAGATGCTCAACTAAAATTTTCGGACTGTTTTCGGCTTCAAACATAGGTCTCATACGGGAAAATGGCAAAGTCAACATCACCGTTTCGCCCTCTGGAACGATAAGCTCTGCAATAATTTTATATTCGCCCAGTGGCATGATATTACCGAAAATTAAGCTCCAACGCCCCTGATTGTCCACATGACTTTCCCCAACCAAATTACCGCCAGCATAAATCCGAACCTTACCCTGTTTTTCCGAACTTCCAGAAAAAATTACCCCGCCGGAATTGTCATAGTCAATAGCCTCAAGCATAAATCCATTTTTTTGGGGAAGTGAAGAATAAGGGCTTTGCAAAACCCGTGAATGTGCGCCCGGAGCCGTTAGCAAGAGCAAGGCTTTACTAGAGGTTGACACCCCCCCTTCTTGCTTTGGAGTATCCAGAGCTTTAACAATGAACAATGACTGGTCAGATCTAATTTGGTGACCATCAGGGGTAAGCATCAATAGATCAAGAGCCAATGAACTGCTTGTCGCATTTGCGCTAAAATTTAGCGCCCATTCTCCATCTCCACTCACCTTTGTGCGGGCTATTTCTCGGGCGTCATTTTGCAATGAAAGACCAGCGCCGGGGACACCAGTTCCCGTTAGTGAAAATTCAAACTCAGTCTGCGCGGCAGACAAGATACTAGCCGGAGCATTTGCATATTGCGCTGCAATAGGGTCTGTTACCGGGACGTTTGCACTATCATTGACAGTTTCTGTTTCCGAGTTAACAAAACCTTTTTGCGCGAATTGGATAATACCCAAAATTATCAGCGCAAGCCCTATTCCGGTAATCAACATCAATAATGACTTGCTTTTAAACATTGATTAGGCTCAGACCTCTGGATAGTGTTAATAGAAATTATTTTTACTGAAACTTACTTGCATTTAACTTGCCTGACAACCGCCAATTTAAAGGGGTTATAGTGACCAAACACAAAAATAAACCATCAAAAAGCATTTGCGTATTCTGTGGTGCTTCCCAATATGTAGCGCCACATTTTTTTAAGCTTGCAGAAGATTGTGGTAAGTCTATTGCTCAAAAAAACTATCGAATGATTTACGGTGGTGGCGGCATTGGCCTAATGGGCGCAGCAGCCACGGCAGCCCATAAATCTGGTGGTAAGGTGTTGGGAATTATTCCAAAATTTCTTACCGAAGTGGAAGAAATCCTTGGCGCTGTCCCCCACAAAGTTGTTGATAATATGCATGACCGCAAACACATGATGTATGAAGAGTCTGACGCATTTATCGTTCTGCCTGGCGGCATTGGTACACTGGAAGAAGCTATAGAGATATTATCGTGGATGCGCCTACACTTGCACGCCAAGCCTATGGTATTTGTCGATACAGACGGGTATTGGGCACCGTTGATGGATTTATTGCGTCACACGATTTCGGCTAATTTCAGTCCAGAATGGGTCGGGAGCCATTTACTCTATGAAAAATCCCCCAAAGCGGCGCTTACCCTGATTGAAACCCAATGGGTCAATCCACCAAGTAAGGGTGAAATCCAGATTAGCGGAAAAATCGACAAAGTTTAAGCATCAAAAAAAACCGCCCTCCTGTTTTGAAGGGCGGTTTAATAATTACCTTATAGGGAACGCTTAATGCTGGGGGCGAAATAACACCCTAAGGGTTTTGTTCACGTGACAGTTCTGTTAGGTAGTGTACTCATAAACTCAGGTCACAATGGCATGAGACAATTTGTTCACTGGCTAGGCGTAAAGCCGCAGGAAGTGCCAGCATTTTTTATATCCCTCTTGGGGCAAGGTTTTACAACGACGCTAGTGGGCAAAGTGGCCATGCTGAACGTGACCTAAACGCGGAACGAAATCTGCTTTGCCATGCCCTTTGGGTGCAATCTGCGTCGTCAAAGCGCTTGGCCGGGCAATCCAACGATAACTGCGTCTATTTTCAACAAATTCTAAAACTTTAGGGGATAATTTATCGGATTTAGGCCTTTACCCTTTTGCCTACCTAGTTTTGTACCCCGCGCTTTTGCTACGGCCAATCCAGATTTTACACGCTCACTCAAAAGGTCACGTTTAAACTGCGCTATGCCCCCACCGGGATAGCTCTGTCACGGGAACAGCATCAATCATACGAGCTTGAGCCAATCCCAGAATCTGTTTTCGTACTGCCCGATTATTTTTGGCACCAGATGCTGTTTCTTTATATATGTCCACAAGCTCAAAACCACTTCGCTCGGCAAACTCTTGCCAGAACAGCCGCACAACTCACAGATACGATGTCTGCTGCCTAGGACGAGGCTTCTTAATCACTCATAACTAACTTACATGTCTGCCCACAAGTGTGGCGAGAAATTTCTACACCGTGTAATCCGGGCACCATAGGCTCAGCCATTTTGAAAATATAGGCGCAGAGGTTTTCGAGAGTTGAGTATTTCAAGCCCTCTATATCGTTCAAATAAGCATGGTCGAGTTTGGCGCGAATTTTATTGATTACAGGGTCGAGAGAACCAAAATCTATAAGCCATTTGTCAATGTCTTCCTGGCGTCCTTTGATCATTAAACTGGCAGAGAAAGAGTGGCCATGCAGGTGTTTATAGCCTGGATCTGTGCCGTCTGGAAGATCAATCGAATGTGCGGCTTCGAAAGTGAAGTTACGGGATAAAATGATGTGGGCTTTCATAAGCAGTTCCAAATATTCCTTTTACATGTGACAACAGCTACACTTGCCGTCATGGGAGCGGTTGTATATACTAATTAGCGGTTAGTACAAGTGCCCATGAAAGCACCGTTTACACGACAAAATAGAAGGAATTATAATTATAATGTATTTTCTAATCGCAGGCTTGGTCTTGTTCTTCGGCACACATTTATATTCTAGTTTTCGTACACGCACGCCCGGACGCGACATTCGGGTGCGCATGGGCGTAATGAAATATATGGGACTTTACTCCTTGGTTTCAGGACTTGGCTTTGCACTTATGGTTTGGGGTTATGGTTTGGCGCGCCCTTCGCCACAAATATACACACCGCCAGAATGGGGTGTACATGTAACAATGGCCTTGATGCTTCCGGCCTTAATATTGTTAATGGCGGCCTATGTGCCGCGCGGTTATATTAAGCACGCTATTAAACACCCTATGCTTTTGGCAGTTATACTGTGGAGTTTTGGGCATTTACTCGCCAATGGTGAACTAAACTCCATAATTTTGTTCGGAGGTTTCCTAGTCTATGCAGTTATTGATAGAATAGCCGTTAGAAAGCGTGATTTACCTGTCAAGAAAGCCAGTATTGCAGGGGATTTTTATGCTGTCATTGTGGGAACAGCTATTTATTTTCTTTTTGTAAAAAACCTACATGAACTCATGATTGGTATGCCAGTCATGAGCGGCTCTTGAGTTTAACCAATACTGGTTGATGGTCTGTGTATTCAAAATTAGTGTCCAATCCTTTGACGCTAACCACCTCCACATTGGGGGACACTAAATAGCCGTCAATAATCGTTGTGTAATTTTCGCCCTTTATATAGGGGCGCTCATTGGTGCGGACACTAGCGACATTGGGATCGAATACCAATTGCCAATCGGCTGGTAAACTTTCTCTCGGTAATACTTTAAGCCAAAATAAGTCTTTTTCTTTGGTAGTATGCGGAAAATTTGTCGGAGCTAATTGCATGTTCCAATCTCCGCCAATGACCACACGCTTGCCGTCAGCATAATATTTCTGGGCAATTTCCAGTAATTTTTCCAATTGTCGAACACGCACATTCCCGCCTTCGTCAAATGCGGATAAATGAATATTTATAACCACCCACGGGTTCTCACCCGCGTCCGTAAACTCGCGCACTTGTATATGATACTGCCTTTGCAAAATACCGTATATGCGGGTTGGTTCATTTGGCAAGCGAATGAGTTTGACTGGACTTGTTTTAATGCGCGCAAATGAAGCTGTTCCGTTCTTAATCGCCAAGATAGGTGGAATAAATATTGTTCTATACCCATAGCCAAACAACCAGTCCGTATCGGGCAACGCTTCTTTTATCCCGCCTAAAACATCAACCCCAAGGTTAAGCATATCTGGCTCGGACGCCTCTTGTATAAGGTATAAATCGGATTTGTTTTCCTGCAAGATTTTTTGAATACCCGCCAAGTTTTTCTCAACAATTTCAATGCTTGGCGGCAATAAGTTCTCGCCACCGTCCATGACAAAATCAGATTCCTTGCCCAATCCCGCATAACCGATATTCCAGTTTAATATAGAAATGGTATCGCCTGCATCCACTAAATTAGAACCGGAACCAGATTTACTCTTGAGACCATTATTAAAATAGTTAAGCACCAATATGCCAACACAAAGTAAAGCCAATAGCAGGGTAATTTTGAATAGTTTTTTCAGAATGCTACGCATTTTTCTTCAACCTTTT
>Ga0256839_1005269_pt1 | contig 12043 bp, 12 predicted proteins | sample 354166metaG_FD_185968 | JGI IMG/M metagenome (GOLD analysis project Ga0256839, IMG submission 185968) | Hydrothermal vent microbial communities from Mid Atlantic Ridge, Atlantic Ocean - 354-166 | ecosystem: Environmental > Aquatic > Marine > Hydrothermal vents | place: Atlantic Ocean: Mid...
CCGCGAAGGCGGAAAAGTCAAAAACCGCACCCTGGCCAACTTGAGCAAACTCTCCCTGGAGCAGATCGAAATCATCCGCCAGGCGCTCAAAGGGCGGCAGATGGTGCCTCTGGACGAGGCCTTCCAAATCCGCCGCAGTCTGCCGCATGGGCACGTGGCCGCCGTGCTGGGTATGGTTCGCAAGCTGGGCCTGGAGCGGATGATCGCCTCGCGCAACTCCCCGCAAGCGTCGGCTGGTCGTGGCCATGATCGTGTCCCGGATCGTTCGCCCCGGCTCGAAGCCGGCCACGGCCCGCGGACTGGACCAGGCCACCCGTACCAGGGCGCTTGGCCGCTGTTGTCTGCCGGCGCGGTTTAGCCACAGTCGCCCGCGGCAAGCGGGCCTTCCGCTGCCTGAAGACGGTGGACTTGAAGATTCGCCCGATTTATCACCGGCTAAGCGACCGGGTTCGGGCACACGTGTTTTTGTGCATGCTGGCCTACTACGTGGAGTGGCACCTGCGGCGGAAATGGGCTCCATTGATTTTTGATGACGAAGAGCTTGAGCAGGCAGCCACTGGGCGTCGCTGGCCGGTAGCTCCGGCCGAGCCTTCAGCAAGTGCGCAGAAGAAGGCCCGCACGAAGCGCACGCGCGACGGCCTGCCGGCGCAGAGTTTCCAGGGGCTGCTTGCGGAGCTGGGCACGCTTACCAGCAACCAGGTGCAGTTGGCCTCTGCCAAGGAGGCACAACCGTTTTGGATGCAATCCCGTCCTACGCCCTTGCAAGCGAGGGCATTTGAACTGTTGGGCATCAGCCCAACCCAGCCGGGGGCTTCCCCGTAGTCAGCCGGCGCACAGGACGATTTTCACAACCCCGGAGCTACCAAGAACTTACGTCGCCAAGGATGGGGAAGTTTGGGCTATATCTTGCCCAATCGCGCAACAGAATTTCAGCCGCACCGCCATTCCCGAGTGCCTGGCACCCGGAAGTTCCGCGCACCAGTACTTTCAAGAGTGGGTCCGGCTGGGTGTGTTCGACAAACTTTGGCAGCTGGCCCTGGAGTACTACGACGAGCTGGTAGGGCTGGATTGGCGTTGGCAAAGCGTCGATGGGGCCATGACCAAGGCCCCCTTGGGCCAGGAAAAAACCGGCCCCAACCCCACCGACCGCGGCAAGCGAGGCGTGAAGCGTTCGCTGATGACCGAGGCCCGCGGCGTTCCGGTCGGGCTGGCCGTGGATGGGACCAACGTGCATGGCTCCCGGCGGTTGCAGCGGACCATCGAGGACTGTTTCCACCGGCTGGGGCGGAAACGGGCAGGGCCGGAGGAGCATCTTTGCCTGGACAAAGCCTTGCCCGGACAAGAGGGAAACCGGGTTGGGATGTCCCTGCCCGGGGGGAGTTATCCCTCTGGGGGCTTGAACTGTCGGGCCAGTTCCTCCGGCAGGGGCACGCCCCGCAATACCCCGTGGCAGACCAGGTTCTGGTCCACGAACTCCTGGAACTGGCAGACGACCATCGCCCCGCGGCGCACACGGAGCAGCTTGGCCACGATCACCAGCCGGTCGCCCGGGCGCACCAGTCCTCGAAAACGCACGTCCTCCAGCCCCCCAAACCCCAGCAGCTTGCAGTCGCCCAGCAGGTCGTACTTGATGGTGAAGTAGCTGGCCAGTTGGGCGGCCGCTTCGCACTGGATGACCCCGGGCATCAGGGGCGCCCCGGGCATGTGGCCGCGGACCCAAAACTCCTGGTCGGTCACATCCTTGTAGCCCACGCAGACCTTGTTCACGAAATCCTCCAGCACGATGGCGGTGAGCTGTTCCATTTCGAACCGCTGGGGGTTGTAGCGGCGGATTTCGTGGACGTCGGCCAGCACGTGGTTCAGGTCGTAGGCCGCGTGGTCCAGGATGAGCGCTTTGGAGTGCTTCACCGTGGCTCCCTTGCGATGAATCGGCGGATTCTGCTACCCGAGAAACTGCTGCCGGCTAGGTGCGCACCTGCCGCCGCCTGGCCCGGCGCCGCTTGGCGTTGGCCGGTCGCTTGCCGTGATTGGCCTTTTTGATCTTTTTGTTGACCTTGGTCATGGGAGGGTTCCTTCGCAATGGGGCATAGAGGAAACGGCTGAGACCATTCATCATAGCCGTCCGGGGACAGCTGGCAAAGGGAGCCGGCAGGGGGGTGCGGCAGGGCTGGCAACCCGTTGCTGCGGGTACCCCTTTCCTGCGGGTCAAAACCAGACCGGCCCCCCGAACGGACACGTCCGGAGGGCCGGCGGGGCTGGGAAAGAAAGGGGATGCTTCCGTTGAGTTTTTTCCTTATTACTGGGATCGTTGGCGTTTGGCAATATATTGCCGCACGATCCGCTCCAGCACCGGGGAACGCAGGCCCACGGTGCGAGCTTCCTTCAGGGCCTGCTGGTAGTCCAGCCCGTGGTCCAGCACGCGATGGGCCAGCCAGATGGCCCCCACTCGGTTGGCCGAGGCACAGTGGACCAGCAAGGGTCGGTTCTTCGAGTCCCGCAGCAGCTTGCGTGCCTGGTCGATCTTTTGGTCGGTAAAGGTGCGGGGGGTGATGGGGATGTTGACGTAGTTCATGCCCAGCTTCTTGACCCAGGCCCCTTCGTCCCAGTCCAGCTCCCCAGCAGCGCGGAGGTTCAGCACGGTTTTGATGCCGTTTTCGGCCGCGGTTTGGAAGTCCTCCTTGGCCGGCTGGCTGGCCAGGAAGATGTTGCCAAAGACGTGCAATCGCTGCACCTTGCCGCACTGGTAGGGCTCCAGCTTGGGGGTTTGTTGCTGGGGCGGGGCGGCTGGGGCCGCTGCGGCAAGTGCCCACACAAGAGCTGAGCCGATCATCCACGCGGAGAAAGGTTTTGCTTTCATCGTTGCTCTCCTATTGGAAGGGAGTCTGCTTTGTCGGGAAGGCTGTTGGTTACACGCAACTGGCCGCTTTCTTTCTGCTCCTGCTGGCCCGCTGCCTGCAAGGGAGAAGGCGGCGACTGCCTGCGCAACTCTTGCTCTGTTTCGGCCCCTTGGTGCTGCTGCCTGGCCGGTCCCGAACCAGGACCGCAAGCCCCACTCATTCAGGTGGGAACGCCCATCTTGGGCAGGATCCACAGTTGCAAAGCCAGCCACAGCCCAAGCACGGCCAACAGGATCAGCAGCTCTTTCATGCTGCGGTCCCCTTGGTGTGGTACGGGGATCAAGCAGTAAAGGTTTGCACCTTCGCGCCGAAGCGGTCCTCCACGCAGCGGAGGATGTTCTCCAGGTGGGGCTCCACCACCTCGTAGTAGGTGCAGCGGCCCTGGCGGCGGCTGGTCAAAAAGCCGCACCGCTTCATCAACCGCAAGTGCTCCGAGGCCATGTGGTGCGGGATGTCGCACGCCCGGGCCAGCTCCCCCACGGTAAACTCCCCCTGCAGCAGCATCTGGATCATCCGCAGCCGGTGGGGATGGGCCAGCACCCGCAGGCACTCGGCCGCCTGGGCCAACTGTTCCAGGGAAGTCATCCGCAATCGGGTGGCGACGGACTTGTTCATGGCAGCACTCCTTGGGTTCCCGCTTGTAAATATATCGCAACATTACGATGTGTCAATACAAAAATGGCTGGTTTTTCCGTTTTTTCACCCAGGTAAAGCAGGCGGGCCGCTCCGGGGGCTTACGCTCCCGGCTCGCCGTGAAGTGTTGTTTATTATCAGCGAGCCGCATCGTCGAGCATGTGGTTGTTTCCGCAGGGGTCCTCTGTTTCAACAACCGCCGGCTAACGCCGGCGGCTCGCCACCCCTCCAAGCCTCCCGCGGCTGAAGCCGCGGGCTCGCCATCCCTCCGAGCCCCCACGCCCCTTACGCCCGGGGGTCTTGCGCCCGGGCCAGCACGGCCACCAGCACGTGCTGGGCTCCGGCGGCACGAAGCACCTTGGCTGCATGCCACACCGTGGCCCCGGTGGTCATGATGTCATCCACCAGCAGCACCCGCTTGCCCGAGAGCCGCACCCGGCGGCGCAGGGCGAAGGCCCCTTGCACGTTCCGCCGCCGCAGCCGGGCCGGCAAGCGGCTCTGGGGGGGCGTGGCCCGCACCCGACGCAACGCCCCCTGCCAGCGAAGCTGCAATCCGCGGCCCACCACCTGGGCCAGCGTTTCGGCCGGATTGGTGCCACGGCGCCAGCGGCGCATCCAATGCAGGGGGACCGGCACCACCAGCTGCGGCTCCAGGGCCAGCAGCTCCCCGGCAAAGCGCCGCAGCAGCAGCTGCGACAAGGCCGCGCAGAGAAACTCCCCCTGCACCGTCTTGCTCCGCAGCACGCAGCGGCGAAGCAGCCCCCGGTAAGCCCCCAGGCTCACCACCGGACCCAACCACGCCGGCCAGCCGCGACAACTGCGACACCGCTGCCGGGAAGAAGCGGCTGGTAACAGCGCCGTACACCAGCCGCAGCGGGGGAGCGATTCGCCCGGAAGGAGCTGCTGGCAGCAGGCCGCACAAAACCCGGCCGCCGAATCCCCTTCTGCCCGGACATCTTCCCCACACCAGACGCACGCCCCGGGAAACAACCACGACCACATGGCCCATGGGGTCCGCAGCCGCTTACCCCTTCACTTCCGGCAGCAGCCACGGCTTGCGGTACCGGGGGCGGGAGAGAAACTGCCGAGCCGACTCGGGGCCGACGGTCCCCTGCCGGGGATCGTAAGTCAGCAGCTCTTTGGCCCGCCAGGCACAGTTGCCCAAGTGGCACAGCATGCTGCTATAGTGGCCCACGCTGGCCAGGTCGGCCGTAGTGGGCTTGCGGCTGCGCATCGCGTCCAGGAAGTTACGCACGTGCTGCACGGTGGCGTCGCTGCGTTTTTCCTGGCGGACCAGGTGCCCTCGGGCATCGAAGGCCCGCCAGCGGCGATTGCCCATCACCACGTACCCTTGGTCCCCGTAAACGGCCGCCCCTTCCCCCTCGCCGTGCATCGGGTAAGGGTTCCAGATGCGCAGCTCGTAGGTGATCAGGCAGTGATTGCGGGGGAAGTCGTAGGTGACCATCATCGTGTCGGGCCACTGCTGGTCGTCGTCGAAGTAGTACTTGCCGCCCAGGGCGGTGATCCGCTCGGGCCAGCCCAGGGGGGATTGCCCCGCGGCCCGAAGCGCCACGTCCAGCGCCCACCGGGCCATATCGAGCCGGTGCACGCCGTCGTTGCCCAGGTCGCCGGTGCCGTAGTCGAAAAACCACCGCCAGGTGCCGTGAAAGCGATTGCGATTGAAGGGGCGCTTGGGCGCCGGCCCCAGCCACAGATCGTAATTCACTCCCGGCGGGGGTTGGGAATCGCCCGGGTGGCCGATGTTACGCTGCCGGGTGCTTTCCCACGCCTTGGCCATCCGCGGCGTGCCGATGGCCCCCGTGGCCAGGTAGCTCATCAGGGCGTGCATCTGAGGGTCGCTGCGGGCCTGGGTGCCCAGCTGCACCACGCGGCCGTACTTTTGCTGCGCCCGGGCCATGCGGCGGCTTTCCTCGACGTTGTGCCCATCGGGTTTTTCCACATAGACGTCCACCCCGGCCTGGCAAGCCAGGATGGTGGGGATGGCGTGCCAGTGATCCGGGGTACCGATGACCAGGGCGTCCACCTTGGCATCCAGGATGCGGCGGAAGTCTTCCACGGCCTGGGGGCGCCGCCCGGCGATTTTGGTCACGGCGTCCACGCGGGCGGCAAGCACCCGGGAGTCCACGTCGCACACATGGGTCAGCTCCACGTCGCTTTGGGCGGCAAAGGCATTCAGCAGCGCCCCGCCACGGCCACGCACGCCCATCACGCCCACCTTGATCCGCTCCCCGGGAGCGGCCTTGGCCACGGGAGCGGTGGCCAGAGAAGCGCCCAGTGCGGCCACCACGCCCCCTTGGAGAAACTCGCGGCGTTTCATAGGAAAGCTCCTTCGCCCGGCGGCATGCTGAAAAGAAAACCCGGCTTCGGCTTGCCCATTGTAGCACTTTCCCATCCAACGGGGCCAAGCAATTTTTCTGGGGTCTTGGGTCCTGGGTCTTGGGTCTTGCGGTGGTGCTTCCGCACCGGGGGCTTGGAGGCGTGGAGGCTTGGGGGCGTGGGGAGATGGCGAGCCGCCGGCGTCAGCCGGCGGTTGGCCAGCCGCGCACCGTAAGCCCGCGGAGGAGCGTGCGCACGCGAGTGCGGGGAGGCGGCAGGGCCGCAGCCACTGGGAGCTTCCGCTCCGTTGCAAGAAAGAGCGTCAACTTGCTCAACAAGAGCCCCCCGCGTAAGCGGGGGGAGAAACAGTATCGGCTTGCGTCGTGCGGCCTGCGGCCTGCGCTGGAGCTTCCGCTCCAGAGCGAGAACAAAGCATGCTTATGAAAAACAACGCGCCTGGTGGATCTACGATTCTTGCAACGGCGAGCCGCCGGCTGAAGCTGGCGGAGAACGGCGAGCCGGGAGCGTTAGCTCCCGGAGGGGCTTGGAGGCGTGGAGGCTTGGGGGCGTGGGGAGATGGCGAGCCGCCGGCGTCAGCCGGCGGTTGGCCAGCCGCGCACCGTAAGCGCGCGGAGGAGCGTGCGCACGCGAGTGCGGGGAGAAACCGCATCGGCGTGCGACTTGCGCCGTGCGCTATTGCGCCGGAGCTACCGCTCCGAAGCAAAAACAAACGTTTTTTCTTGCAACGGCGAGCCGCCGGCTGAAGCTGGCGGAGAACGGCGAGCCGGGAGCGTTAGCTCCCGGAGGGGCTGGGGGTGTGGAGACTTGGGGGTATGAGGGGAGTGCTTCCGCACCGGGCAGGAACAAAACGTGCTTGAAGAAAGCAACGCCCAGAGTGGACCTGCGGCTCACCAGGAGGTTCGCCCTCCCGGAGCTTCCGCTCCGATGCAAGAAAAAACGCAAATGCCACAAATGGGAGGGCGAGGCTCCTGCCGAGCCGCTGAAGTGGAGGGAAAGTCAACCATACCGAAAAATGTTTACACTTCCAGCGAGCCGCCGACGTTAGCCGGCGGTTGCTCACGTAGCAACGGACACAAACGGTATCAACCGCATGCTGGACGATGCGGCTCGCCGGAACTGCCGCAGTGCTCATCGGGCCAACGCTTACGCACGCCGAAAAATCTTGCCAGAGTTCTTTCTCCGGGGATACGCTAACACTGGCAGACAAAGTACTCCCTGTTTCTCTCTTTGCGGAAAGGAACTTACCCGATGGCTTCTCCCGTGGCGGCGGAAGTGCGGCGGCGGCTCCCCTTGGGGATGGAGCTGGGACTGGTGACCTACAACTGGGGGCGGGACTGGCCGTTGCCGCGGTTGCTGAGCATCTGCGAGCAGACCGGGTTCCGCGGGGTGGAGCTGCGCAGCACACACCGGCACGGGGTGGAGCCGGAGCTGTCCAAGCCCCAGCGACGCGAGGTGGCCCGACGGTTCGCCGACTCGCCGGTGGTGCTGGTGGGGCTGGGGACCGCCTGCGAGTACCACAGTCCCGACCCGGCCCGGCTCAAGCAAAACATCGAGCAGACCAAGGCGTTCGTGCGGCTGTGCCACGATGTGGGGGGGAGCGGGATCAAGGTCCGTCCCAACGGCCTGCCCCCCGGCGTGCCTCGCGAAAAAACCATCGCCCAGATCGGCAAGGCACTGAACCAGGTGGCCGCCTTCGGCCAGGACTACGGGGTGCAGATCCGCCTGGAGGTGCACGGCCGCGGCACCTCGGAGCTGCCCGTGGTGGCCCAGATCATGCAAGTGGCCGATCATCCCAACGCCACGGTCTGCTGGAACAGCAATCCCACGGACCTGAAGGGCAAGGGGCTGGAGCACAACTTCCGCCTGGTCGCCCCGCGGTTGGGCAATACGGTGCACATCCACGATCTGGTCTCCGAGTATCCCTGGCTGGAACTGTTCCGGCTGTTGAAAGAGATCAACTACCGGGGCTGGCTGCTGGTGGAAGAGGGGCGGCCGACGGCCGATCCGCTGCGGGTGATGAAGTACTACCGGGCGCTTTGGCAGTACATGCTGGCCTTGGCCTGAGGCTCACCACAGCTGGGGTTGGTTTGCCAGGTGGGACTACTCCGGCTCGGGAGCATCTTCCTCCGGCACCAGGGGGACGAATCGCACCGGGCAGAGTTGTTCCACCTCCAGGTGGTCGCCTCGCTTGCGATAGACGCGCAGCACCTGGTGTTCGGGGGGGCCCACGGGCATGACCAGCAGTCCCTGGGGGGCCAGTTGTTCGATCAGGGCCGGGGGCACTTCCGCGGCGGCGGCGGTGACCAGGATGCGATCATAGGGGGCCTCGGGGGGGTAGCCCTTGGTGCCATCGCCCACGACCAGTTGCACGTTGTGCAGACCCAGTTGCCGCAGCACTTCGGCGGCGCGTCGAGAGAGGGGTTCGTGGCGTTCGATGGAGACGACCTTTTGGGCCAGCAGGGCCAGCACGGCCGCCTGGTAGCCGCTGCCGGTGCCGATCTCCAGCACTTTTTCGCTGCCGGAGAGTTGGAGGGCTTGGGTCATCAAGGCTACAATATAGGGCTGACTGATCGTCTGTCCGCAGGCGATGGGCAGGGCCTGGTCGCTGTAGGCTTCGTGGCGGTACTCGGGCAGGACGAACTGTTCCCGGGGAACGCGGAGCATGGCATCCAGCACCCGCGGATCGTGGATTCCCCGGCGCTGGAGCTGGTTTTGGACCATCGCCTGGCGTTGGGCGGCAGGATTGGAGGCGGTCATGGGACCCTCGGGGTGGTTGCACAAGCGGGCACGGCTCCGGCACCGAAGCAGCAGCGGAGGGTTTCCGAATCGCCGGCCGGGAGCGAATCGTCCTGGGTGATGCTGCCTGTGGTTTCCTATCAGATCAGAAATACTTCCCGCCATGCAAGAGCCGACGCGGAAACCTTTCTCGCTGTTGCCTTCGGTTTCGGTAGTGGGCTTGTTGGGCTGGGTGGCCTTGGCGGCGATTGCCTCGGCCGTGGCGGCCGGAGCCATGCAGGGGTATCGGCTTGCCTTGGCGGCCACGGTTTCGTTGGGGCTGCTGGGGGTGGTGTTTGCCGGGTACGCGGTGGCTTTTCTGCTGGCCTGGGCGATGGCCCTGGTGGTGGTCCGGCGGCAGTTTCAAGAACCCGGGCCGTTTCGCCCCGCGCGGCCCCAAGAACCCGTGCCCCGTGATCTGTTGGGAGAGGAACGATGAACCTCCGGCACGATCGGACAAGCTGCACTGGCCAGGCGGCGCGGTTGGGGACCTGGAGCGTGGCCGCGTGGTGGCTGCTGGCCACGGGAGCGGCCTGGGGACAGCCAATGCCTCCCGCCCCGGACCGGCATTTTCAGCAGTACGGGTGGTTGGACCGGGACACCACGGCTTCGGGTTTGGAAGTGGTGTTCTGGAAACCTTATGGGAGCATCTATGGAGCCCCGGAGCGGGTGTACTTGGGCATCCGTTCCACAACTCCGCTGACGCAGCCGCTGAAGTTGAACCTGGAAGTGCGCGGATCGGGCGCATTCCGTACCAGCATCGAGCTCCCTCCCCAGCAGATCGTCCTGCCCAAGGGCAGCGGCGGCGCCCGGGGGAAATACCAGATTGTGCCGCTGGTGTTTCCCGGATCGGCCCAGTGGATCAGCGTGGACCTGACCAACCCCCGCCGGGGTCGCACAGAGCATGCCAGTTGTTCCTGGTGGGGAGAAGTGGGCTCGCTGGTGCTCCACGTGATCGCCGACCCGGAGCAATTGCGCCGTGTGAACCACTCTTTACTGTCTTTACGGGGCCAGGCCGAAGTCGTGCATCCGCTGGATTTCCCGCAACGCTGGCCCTTGCTGGCCGGGTTCTTGGCCGTGGCCATCGACTTGCCCGTGTTGCGCCAGTTGCAAAGGGAGCGCCCTCGGGCCTTCGAGGCGCTGCGGAATTGGGTTTTGGCGGGGGGACAGTTGCTGGTTCGGGCAGACTTCCCTTCCCGTGCCCAAGAAGTCACGGAGCTATTGCGCCAGGTGAGCCAAGAAGTGCAACAGGGGGAGCCTTCCGCCTTTCGCCCGGCGGGCCGGTTGTCGGTGCTGCTGTTTGAGCTTCAAGAGCCGGATGTGGTCTTTCGCGTGGTCCAGACGGAAACCGGCGAGACCAAGTTGGTAAGATCCCCCTCGGACAAAGTGCCACCGCCGGAGACGCTTCGGCGGCGGCAGGCCCTGGCCCGCTCGAAGCTCCCCGCGGCATGGGTGGGAGCCGGACTGGTGGCCTTGGTGCCCCGGAAGCTATGGCTCCCCTGGGAAGCCGCCTTCCTGGTCGAATCTCCGACGGCGTTCGGGAACGGGGAGGAGTTGTTCCCTCTGGGCCGGGAACAAGCCGTGGGCATGTTCGGCACGGTGGAATCGGACCTGCGCATCCCCGGGCTGGGCAACCCGCCCGTGTTCGTCTTCCTGGGACTGATCTCGGCGTTCGTGCTGGTGGTAGGACCGGTGAACTATTTCTGGTTTCGCTACCGGGGCTCCCTGCACCGGCTGTTGATCACGGTGCCGGGGACGGCCTTGCTGGCCACCGGCGCGTTGTTGGGGTATGTCTTTTGGTCCGAGGGGCTGGATCACAAGGGGCGTTTTCTCAGCTTGACCTTGTTGGACCGGCCCACGGGGAAAGCGATCACCTGGGCCAAGGGGGCCTATTTCTCGGCCATTCCTCCCCGGCAGGGATTGCGGTTTGCCTGGGACACGGCCGTGTTTCTCCAGCCGCCGGGCAGGGACGGTTTATGGGGAGAGAGGACCATCCACTACCAGTGGGATACCCACCAGCAGGTGTTCCTCTCCGGGTGGCTTCAGCCACGACGATTCACCAACGTGTTCCTGGCCCGGGTGTCCAACACGGGCCGCAGGCTGCAATTTCGCCCTGCCGGCTCGGCCCAACGGCCGCCTCGGGTGACGAACCAGCTGGACACCCGGGTGGAGCTTCTGGTGGCCAAGGACGCCCAGGGGCGGGTGTGGTTCGGGCGGGGGATTGCCGCGGGGGAAACCGCTACGCTCTCCCCTGCGGAGGCTGACCCGGGCGTGGAGCGGGAGATGCTGGTCCGCCTGAGAGCGGCCCTGAGCGGGAGGCAAGCCGAGCGAACCTTGTCGGTGGAAGCACTCACTGCCGACTCCCCCCAGGCCCCCAACGCCTTGCTGTGGCGGCTGCGGCAGGTGCAACGGTGGCTTCGCCGTCAGGGGGCGAACTTGCCGCCGGGACACTGGGTGGCCGTGGCGGCACAGAACCCCGAGCTGCCCACCGGCATCCCGCTTCATCAAAGGCAAAGTCTCCACGTGTTCACAGGGCGCTGGCCGTGATCGAGCGCAGCAAACCGGCCATCGAGGTTTACAACTTGCACCGGTTTTTCGGGGCCACCCGGGCCGTGGACGATGTGACGTTCCAGGTGTACCCGGGGCAGGTGTTCGGGTTCATCGGGCCCAACGGAGCCGGCAAGACCACCACCATGCGCATCCTGGCCACGCTCGACCAGCCCAGCTACGGAAACGCCTACGTGGCCGGTTTCTCCGTGGTGGAGGACCCGGACCAGGTGCGGCTGCGACTGGGGTTCATGCCCGACTACTTCAACACCTACCCTTACGTGAACGTGCGGGAGTACCTGGACTTTTACGCCCGGGCCTACGGGCTGCGGGGCAGGGAGCGGGAAGAGGCCCTGGAGCGGACGATGGCCTTTACCGGACTGGACACCCTGGCCGACAAGCCCACCCGAGCGCTGTCCAAGGGGATGAAGCAGCGACTTTGCCTGGGTCGGGCCATGATCCACGACCCGCAGGTGCTGGTGCTGGACGAGCCGGCCGCGGGGCTGGACCCTCGGGCCAGGATCGAATTGCGACAGATGGTCCGCCAGCTGGCCCAGCAGGGCAAGGCGATCTTCATTTCCTCCCACATCCTCACCGAGTTGGCCGAGATCTGCGACGCGGTGGGGATCATCGAGCAAGGGAAACTGCGTGCCCAGGGCCCGCTGGAGCAGATCCGCCGCCAGCTGGCCGCCGCCACGGCCACCGTCCGCATCCAGGTGCTGGAGCCGGTGGAGCATCTGGTCCAGTGGCTCGCCCTGCACCAGGACGTGATGCAGGTGGAGCCCCTGCCCGAGGCAAACGGCGTCCAGGTGCAGTGCCAGGGGGATTCCCGG
>Ga0256839_1005271_pt1 | contig 12042 bp, 10 predicted proteins | sample 354166metaG_FD_185968 | JGI IMG/M metagenome (GOLD analysis project Ga0256839, IMG submission 185968) | Hydrothermal vent microbial communities from Mid Atlantic Ridge, Atlantic Ocean - 354-166 | ecosystem: Environmental > Aquatic > Marine > Hydrothermal vents | place: Atlantic Ocean: Mid...
GTCCAGGTGGCCAAGGAGCCCATCGGGACCAAGGGGGCGCGCATCACCTCGCACGTGGCGATCCCCGGGCGCCACCTGGTGCTCACCCCGTGGTCGCAGCGGGTCGGGGTCTCGCGGCGGATCGAGTCCGATCGGGAGCGGCGCCGGCTGCGGGAGATCGCCCGCCGCCTGCGACCGCCCGACCTCGGCTTCATCATCCGCACCGCCGGGGAATCGGCGCGCGAGGAGGACATCGCCGCGGACATCCGGTACCTGACCGCGGTCTGGGACGAGATCCAGGCCCGCAAGGCGGAGGTCCGCGCGCCGGCCGTGCTCTACCGGGAACCGGATCTCCCGCTTCGGATCATCCGGGACTTCGCCACCTCCGAAACCACCCGCATCGTCGTGGACGATCCCGAGGTCCACCGGGAACTGCAGGACTTCCTCGAGCGCTTCGTGGCCGAGCCCCGGCCCGAGCTCGAGCTGTACCGCGGCCGCACCCCGATCTTCGACGAGTTCGGCATCGAGAAGCGGATCGACGCGAACCTCGGCCGCAAGGTCTGGCTCAAGTCCGGCGGCTACCTGATCATCGACCAGAGCGAGGCGCTCACCGCCATCGACGTCAACACCGGGCGCTTCGTCGGCCGGAGCGACCTCGAGGAGACGGTCCTTCGGACGAATCTCGAGGCCGTGAAGGAGGTCGTCTTCCAGCTCAAGTTCCGCAACATCGGCGGACTGATCATCATCGACCTCATCGACATGGACGAGGCGGAGAACCGCGAGAAGGTCTACCGCGCGCTGCGGGAGGAGCTCCGGCACGACAAGGCGAAGACCAACATCCTCAAGATCTCCGAGCTCGGCCTCGTCGAGATGACCCGCAAGCGCACCCGCGAGAACCTGGTGCAGGTGCTCTGCGAACCCTGCCCCCACTGCGACTCCCGGGGCTACGTGCTCTCGCCGGAGAGCGTGACCTTCAAGGTCCTCCGCGAGATGCACAAGGACCTGCCGCGCTTCGCCGGCCGGCACGTGGTCCTCACCGTGAGCCGCGCGGTGGCCGAACACCTGCTCGGAGAGGCCCGGGAGTCGCTCCGGGCGGTCGAGGAGGAGTTCGGCCGGGAGATCGAGATCCGGGTCCGGCCCGGGCTCCACACCGAGCAGTGGGAGATCGAGGCCGCGGGCGGCGCCGCGCCGGTCGCCCTCGATATTCCCTGGCTCGCGGACCGCCACCCCGACGCGGGCCGGGCCGGGCCGGAGCCCCGTCGTCGCCGTCGCCGGGGCCACCGGGAGGCGGAGGCCGCCGAGATCGCCGAGGCGGAGACCCCGGAGCGGGTGACGGCGGAGGCCACGACCGAGACAGAGGCTCCGGAAGCCGGTGCCCCGGCGGGGGCCGCCGCGAAGGCCGAGACCGACCAGGCCACGGCGGCGGTCGGTGAGGGCCTGGAGGCAGGGGTCACGGCTCCCCCCGAGGGCAGGCCAACCCCGCCGGCCGGCGAGGCGACCTCCCCCTCGGGGCCGCCCGGGGCCGCCGCCGGGGACGCGGCCGGGTCCCCCGGGACACCTCCCGCGCCCCGGCCGGCGCCACCGGCCCCGGTCGCCGAAGTGCCGGTGGCGCTTGACGAAAGCTCCGGATCCTCGATACTGCCGCCTCCCGAGCGCGCGCGCCCGGACGACCTCGACCCGCCGCGCGCCGAGGACGCAGGCGCGGTCTCCCGCGAAGCGGCGGCAGCCGCCCGGAACGAAGCGGGCCCCGGTTCCTTCCCGGGCGCTCCGGAGCCCGGGCCGCCGCCAGCCCCGGCCGCAGGGGCGGAAGCCGCTCGCGGAGCGGAGGCCGCCCCGCCGGATCCGCCCGCGGAAGGAGAGGGGAAGCACTGATGTATGCGGTGATCCGCACCGGAGGCAAGCAGTACCGCGTCGCACCGGGCGAGTCGGTGCGCGTGGAGCGCCTTCCCGGCGAGGTGGGCGACCCCGTCGAGCTCCCGGACGTGCTACTCGTGGCCGGCGAGGGGGAGCCGCGGGTCGGAACGCCCCGGGTCCCCGGTGCGGTGGTCCACGCGCGCATCGCGGCGCAGGGACGGCACCGGAAGATCGTGGTCTTCAAGGCCAAGCGGCGCAAGAACTACCGCCGCAAGCAGGGTCATCGCCAGGAGTACACCGAGCTCCTGATCGACCGGATCGAGGGGGTCTGACCCCTCGGTCCGAGGCCGTCGCCCGACCGGTCCCCGCCACCGGGGACGCCGGAGGCGGGTGACGGGGGAGACGCAGCGTGGCACACAAGAAGGGGCAGGGATCCTCCCGCAACGGACGCGACAGCAATGCCCAGCGGCGGGGCGTGAAGGTCTTTGCCGGGCAGCGGGTCCGGGCGGGATCCATCCTGGTTCGCCAGCTCGGCACCCGGATCAAGCCGGGCCCCGGAGTGGGCTGCGGCAAGGACTACACCCTCTTCGCACTGGTCGACGGGACGGTCCGGTACGGTCGCTCGGGCGGCCGGGTGGTGGCCCGGGTCGACCCGATCCACTAGCGCATCCCACGGGCGAGGCGCGTCCGCCCCGTCCGGGGTGCGGCGAGCCGTGACGCCGTGAGTGACTTTCCGACATCCCGGCCCACCGGCGAGAGCTTCGTCGATGAGGTGGTCGTGCGCGTCGCCGCCGGCGACGGGGGAGATGGGTGCGTGCACTTCCGCCGGGAGAAGTTCATCCCGCGCGGGGGACCGGACGGCGGGGACGGGGGCCGCGGGGGCGACGTGATCCTGGTGGCCGACCGCCGCCTGGCCACCCTGCTCGACCAGAAATTGCGCCCGGAGATCCGCGCGGGCCACGGTGCCGCCGGTTCCGGCCGGGACCGCACCGGACGCGCCGGACGCGACGAGGTGGTGCCGGTGCCGGTGGGAACGGTGGTCCACGCCCTCGACGAGCAGACCGGGCAGGTCACCTGCCTCGGCGACCTCACGGAGCACGGGCAGCGCCTCGTGGTGGCCCGGGGCGGCCGGGGGGGGCGCGGGAACACCCGCTTCAAGACCGCCACCCGCCAGGCTCCGGATCGCGCGGAACGGGGACGCCCGGGCGAGCACCGGATGCTCCGGCTGACACTCAAGCTCCTCGCGGACGCCGGGCTCGTGGGCCTGCCCAACGCGGGCAAGTCGACCCTTCTCTCCCGGGTCTCCCGCGCACGCCCCCGGGTCGCGGCCTACCCATTCACCACCCTCCGCCCCTCCCTGGGCGTGTGCGAGGTCTTCGAGCGCCGCTTCGTCCTGGCCGACATCCCGGGGCTGATCGAGGGGGCGAGCCGCGGGCAGGGGCTCGGAGACCGCTTCCTCCGGCACGTGGAGCGCACCCGCGTCCTCGTCCACCTCGTGGACGTCGCCGCGTGCGAGGCGCAGGGAAGGGACCCGGAGGAGCCGTACCGCGTGATCCACGGCGAGCTCGAGGCCTACGGATCCGACCTCGGCCGCCGCCCCGAGATCGTGGCCTTCACGAAGCGGGACCTGATCCGCGACCCGGAGTGGTTGGCCGAGGTGGCAGCCGCGTTCCGGTCGCGGGGGCGGGAGGTCCACGTGGTGTCGAGTGCCACCGGCGAGGGTCTTGCCGGGCTGCTCGAGGCGGTGGCCCGCCGGGTCTTCGCCGGGGAGGAAGAAGCCGAAGGGGCCGGCCGGGCCGGGGAGGCGGGGCGATGAGCGGTGGGGCCCGGCCCGAGGCCACCGCCGCCCGTCGCCTCGTGGTGAAGGTGGGCAGCAGCGTGCTCGCCGAGCGCGGGAGCCCCCGCCCGGAGGTCTTCGCGGATCTCGCCCGCCAGATCGCCGCCCTCCTCGAAGAGGGGCGGGAGGTGGTGCTCGTCTCCTCCGGCGCGGTGGCCATGGGCGCGAGGCTCCTCGGATGGGACCACGCCGGGCGCACCATCCCGGAGAAGCAGGCCGCCGCCGCCGTGGGGCAGAGCCGGCTCGTGGAGACCTACCGCCGCCATTTCGAGGCGCACGGCCGGCAGGTCGCGCAGATCCTCGTCACCCGCGCGGGCCTCGGCGATCGCGAGCGCTTCCTGAACGCGCGCCACACGCTGGCCTGGCTGCTCCGCCTCGGCGTGGTGCCGGTGGTCAACGAGAACGACACCGTGGCCACCGACGAGATCCGATTCGGGGACAACGACAACCTCTCGGCCACGCTGGTCGACCTGGTGGGTGCCGATCTGCTGGTCCTGCTCACCGACGTGGAGGGCTTCTATCCCGAGCCGCCGCAGCCGGGCGCGCAGCGGCCGGCGCCGCTGGAGCGCGTGGCGGCGATCACGCCGGAGATCGAGGCGGCGGCCCGGGGGTCGGCGAGCGCCTTCGGGCGGGGAGGCATGATCACCAAGCTCGAGGCGGTGCGGAAGGCGGCCCACTCCGGTGCCGCCACCGTGATCGCGAACGGCCACCGCCCGGACGTGCTGCTCGAGATCGCGCGCGGCGATCCGGTGGGGACGCTCTTCGAGGCCGGGACGCGGATGCGGAGCCGCAAGCACTGGCTCGGCTACACCGCCCGCCCGGTGGGCGCCCTGGTCCTCGACGCGGGCGCGGTCCGGGCCCTCCGCGAGCAGGGCCGAAGCCTGCTTCCGGCCGGCATCCGCGAGGTCCGCGGGCCCTTCCGGATCGGGGACGTCGTCTCCTGCGCGGACGAAGCCGGCGTCGAGGTCGCGCGCGGCCTCATCGCCTACGACTCGACGGAAACCGAGCGGATCCGCGGCCTGCCCACGGGGAAGATCGAAGAGGTGCTAGGCTACTCGCGCGGCGATGCGGTGATCCATCGCGACGATCTCGCCGTGATCTCCCCGCCGCAACCCCGGGCCGGAACCGGTGCCCGGGTGGCCGGCCGTCCGAACGCCCGAGCTGGAGAGGAACCGCGATGAGCGCGGAGCAGACCGACACGACGAGGTCGCTCGAAGAGACCGTGGGGGAGCTCGCGCGGCGGGCCCGGGAGGCCTCGCGCCGGACCGCCGAGCTCTCGAGCCGCGTCAAGGACGTCTGGCTCCTCGAGGCCGCCCGCGCCCTCGAGGCCGAACGGGACGCCGTGCTCGAGGCCAACCGCCGGGATCTCGAGCGCGCGCGCGAGCGCGGGCTCGCCGAGCCCCTGCAGCGCCGCCTCGATCTCGCGGGCAGCCGCTACGAGCAGATGGTCGCCGGCCTGCGCGAGATCGCCGCGCTCCCCGACCCGGTGGGCGAGATCCGGCAGATGCGGGTGCGCCCGAACGGCCTGCGGGTCGGGCGGATGCGCATCCCGCTCGGCGTGGTGGGCATCATCTACGAGTCGCGGCCGAACGTCACCGTGGACGCGGCGGCGCTCTGTGTGAAGGCCGGCAACGCGGTGATCCTGCGCGGCGGCTCCGAGGCCATCGACTCGAACCTCGCCCTCGCCCGCGTGCTGCGCACCGCGGCGCGAGACGCGGGCGTCCCCGAGGACGCCATCGGCATCGTCCCCACCACCGACCGGGCGGCCGTGGACCTGCTCCTCCGGCAGGACCGCCACATCGATCTCATCATCCCGCGCGGCGGACCGGAGCTGATCCGGAAGGTCTCCCGGGAATCGGCGATCCCGGTGCTCAAGCACGACGCCGGCGTGTGCCACATCTTCCTGGACGAGAGCGCGGATTCGGAGATGGCCGTGGCCCTGGTGCTCGACTCGAAGATCCGGCAGATGGCGGTGTGCAACGGCCTCGAGACCCTGCTCTGCCACGAGGGTGCGGCGACCCGCGTGCTCCCCGCGGTGCTCAAGGCCCTCCACGAGGCCGGGGTGGAGATCCGGGGCTGCGCCCGGACCCGGGAGATCTTCTCGGAGGCGCGTCCCGCGACCGAGGAGGACTACGCGGCCGAGTTCCTGGACCGGATCCTGGCGGTGCGGGTGGTCCCGGATCTCGACGCCGCCGTGGCGCACGTGCAGCGCTACGGCTCCGACCACACCGACGTGATCGTGACCGAGAGCTACCAGAGCGCACAGGCCTGGCTGCGGCGTGTCCACTCCTCCACCGTGGGCGTCAACTGCTCCACGGCCTTCGCCGACGGCTACCGGCTCGGCCTCGGCGCCGAGATCGGCATCTCGACCTCGCGCCTGCACGCCTACGGCCCCATGGGCCTCGAGGGCCTCACCTCCGAGAAGTTCGTCCTCTTCGGAGAAGGCCAGGTGCGGGAGGATTGAAGTCCCCGTGACCCGCGGCCGGGTCGAAGGGACGCCGGCCTCCGGAGCCGGCGTCCTGCGGGAGGTCGCGCGCGGCGCGGTGGGGGTCTTCGGGGGCACCTTCAACCCGATCCACATCGGGCACCTCCGCGCCGCCGAGGAGGTGGCCGAGGAGCTCGAGCTCGGGGAGCTCCGCTTCGTCCCGGCCGGAGAGCCGCCGCACAAGCCGGCCCGCGCGGAGATCGCGCCTGCGGAGCAGCGCCTCGCCTGGGTCGAGCTCGCCATCCGGGGCAATCGGCGGTTCCGCGCGGATCCCCGCGAGATCCGCCGGGGGGGGCGCTCCTACACGGTCGAGACCCTCCGCGAGCTCGTGGCCGAGCTCGGGAGGGGCCGCGTCCTCTTCGTGATCGGTGCGGATGCCCTCGAGGAGCTCGATACCTGGCGCAGCCCCGAGGAGATCCTCGCCCTCGCGCATTTCGCGGTCATGACGCGGCCCGGGCAGCAGGGAGCGCTCCGCGACCTCCAGCGGCTCCTCCCGCCCCGGCTCCGCGGGGCGTACCGGCTCACCCCGGACGGCAGCGCGGGAAGCCATCGCGAGACGGGAACCCGGATCGGTCTCCTCGACGTGACGGCGCTCGACGTCTCGGCCTCCGCGATCCGCGCGCGGCTTCGCAGCCACCGCTCCATTCGCTACCTGCTGCCCGAGGAGGTGCGCCGGGCCGTGCTCGAAAGTGGAGCCTACGGGGTCTCCCGCGGCGCACCTGCCGAGGAGGTGTCTTGAGCGCCGATCGCATCGAGAAGGCCCGCGCCGCCGCCGAGGCGGCGCTCGCCCGGAAGGCCGAGAACCTCTCCCTGCTCGATGTGCGGGAGGTGTCGAGCTTCGCGGATACCTTCCTCATCGTTTCGGGGCGCTCGGACCGCCAGGTCCGGGCCATCGCAGACGCGATCCGCGAATCGCTGGCCGCCCTCGGGGAGCGGCCCCTCGGCGTCGAGGGCTACGAGGAGGGTCGCTGGGTGCTGCTCGACTTCGGAGACCTCGTGGCGCACGTCTTCGTTCCCGAGCTCAGGGAGTACTACGACCTCGACCGGCTCTGGGGGGATGCCGCGGACCTCGCCGCCGAGCTCGACCTCGCCGAGCCGCCGCCCGACGCCGGAACCGGAGGCGTGCGGTGAGCGGCCGCCGGGACCCGGCGCTCCGGCGCGGGACGCCGCGGCCGGCGCCGGAGGGGGCCGCCGCGTGAGCCGGGGCGTGTGCCGGTTGCGGGAGGTCGTGCGCTTCGACGAGGAGGCCGACGTCCTCGTGGTCGGCCTCGGGGCCGCCGGTGCGGCGGCCGCCCTCGGAGCCCGGGAGGCGGGGGCGACGGTCGCGATCCTCGAGGCCGGATCCGGTGGAGGAGGCACCTCGGCCCTCTCGGGGGGCGTGCTCTACCTCGGCGGGGGCACCGCGCTGCAGCGGGCCTGCGGCTTCGAGGACACGCCGGAGGCCATGTTCCGGTACCTGATCGCGTCCTGTGGGGACGCCCCGGACGAGGCCAAGGTGGCGCGGTACTGCGAGGGCAGCGCCGCGCATTTCGACTGGCTGGTGCACTGCGGCGTTCCCTTCAAGCCGACCTTCTACGAGGGCGTCTCCGGGGAGCCCCCGACGGACGACGGCCTCGTCTGGTCGGGCTCGGAGCGCTGCCATCCCTACGCGGGGCTCGCGCGGCCCGCGCCCCGAGGGCACGTACCGCAGCAGCCCCACCAGACCGGCCCGCTTCTGATGCGCAGGCTCCTCGCCGCCGTGGAGGCCGCCGGCGCCGCCGTGCGGCCCTCGCACCGCGTGGTGGCGCTGGTGCAGGACGACGACGGCGCGGTGGTGGGCGCGGTTGCCGAGCGCTTCGGGGAGCGGCGCGCGCTTCGCGCCCGCGGCGGAGTGGTCCTCTGCACCGGCGGATTCATCCACGACGACGACATGCTCTCCCGGCATCTCCCGCGTGTGCTCCGCTGCAAGGTGCGCGTCGGCGCCGAGGGCGACGACGGCAGCGGCATCCGCCTGGGACTCGCCGCCGGGGGCAGCGCCCTCCACCTCGACAAGGCGTCGATCTCGCTGCCCGTCACGCAGCCCTGGGGGCTCAAACGAGGCGTCCTGGTCAACGCCCGGGGCCAGCGCTTCGTGAACGAGGACGCGTACTACGGGTGCCTGGGAGAAGCGGCCCTCTTCGGGCAGGACGGGCGCGCGTGGCTGATCGTGGACGACGCCATCTTCGAGGAGCCCGAGTACGTGAAGCGGGTGGCCGCGGTGGGCGAGACGCCGGAGGAGCTCGGACGCGAGCTCGGCCTTCCTCCCGGGAGCCTCGAGAGCACCCTGGTGCTCTACAACCGCCACGCGGCGCGGGGGGAGGATCCGGTCTTCCACAAGCGCCGGGAGTACCTGAGGCCCCTCGAGACCCCTCCCTTCGGCGCCATCGACTGCACCACCGAGGGCGCCATCTACGCGGCGTTCACCCTCGGCGGGCTCCGGACCGACGTCGCCGGCCGCGTCCTCGACGCCTACGGCGAACCGGTGCCCGGCCTCTTCGCCGCGGGGCGGGCGACCTCGGGGGTGTCGGCCGGGGGCTACTCGAGCGGGCTTTCGCTCGGCGACGGGACCTTCTTCGGCCGCATCGCCGGGCGCGCCGCGGCCACGGGCTGAAGGGCCCCGAGGATCGACTCCGGCGAGAGCACCTCCACCGGCCCGAACCGGGCGAGCTCCGGCTCGAGCGCCTCGGCCGGCCCGACCACGACGATGGCCACCCGCTCGGGATCGATCCGCTCGCGGGCCACCCGGGCTGCTTCGGCCGCGGTGACCGCCCGGACGCGAGCCCGGTAGGTGTCGAGGGAGTCCTCGGGGAGGTCGTGGACCTCGAGGTCGACCAGGCCCGAGACCAGGGCCTCCGAGGTCTCGAGGGAGAGGGCGAAGCGGCCGGCGAGGAGGCTCTGGAAGCGGCGGAGCTCCTCGGCGCCGGGAGGCTCGCGCCGGATCCGCCCGAGCTCCTCGAGGACCAGCTCGACGGTTCGCGCCGCCGCCGGAACGCGGGTGGCCGCGGACACGAGGAAGGGACCCGGCCGCCGCCGCATGGCGAAGCCGGCGTACACCGAGTAGGTGAGGCCCTCGTGCGCCCGGATGCGCGCCATCAGGCGCGAGGAGAAGCCGCCACTGCCGAGCGCGGCCTCGACCAGGGAGGCGGCGATGCGATCCGGATCGTCCCGCGCCATGCCGCCGTGCCCCACCAGGATCCGGGCCTGGCCGGCGTCGGGGCGGTCGACCACCACCACCCGGCGCTCCGGCGGCGTCGGCTCGGGCGGCATCGGCGCCGCGGCGGGCGGGGAGTCGGCCGCGACGCCGCCGAAGCGCGCGCGGAGGTCGGCGAGGACCTCCTCCGGCGAAAGCTCGCCGACGGCGAAGAAGACCATGTCCCGACCCGCCACGAGCCGCTCGTGGAGCTCGCGCGCGGCGTCGCGGTCGAGGCCGGCCACGGTGGCGGGGCTGCCCTCGAGGGGGAGCCCGTAGCGGTGGTTCGGGTAGAGGACCCGGGCGAGCTGCCAGGCCGCGAGATTGCCCGGCGAGTCGAGGGCGCGCTCGAGCGCGGCGAGCTGCTGCCCGCGGACCCGCTCGACCTCGACGGGCTCGAGGCGCGGCCGGAGGACGACATCCGCGAGCAGCTCCATCAGCCGGTCGCGATCGCGCGAGAGGCCCGAAAGGGTCACGGTGAGCGAGTCCCAGCCCGCCTGCACCGAGAGGTCGGCCCCGAGCCGGTCCACGGCGCGGGCGAACTCGAGCGCGTTCCGTCCGCCGGCGCCCCGCTCCATGAGCTCCGCGAGAAAGACCGCGAGCCCGGCCCGACCCGGCTCCACGGCCCCGGCGCCCCGGCGAAAGGCGACGCCCACCGACAGGAGCGGGAGCCGTGGGTCCTCGAGGACGATCCACCGGAGCCCGTTTTCGAGCTCGCCCCGGTGCAGGCGGTCCCGCGGGACCACCCGGCCCACGCGGATGGGCGGAGGGGGCTCCTCCCAGAGCGGCCGCCCCGGAATCGGCAGGCCGGCGGGCACGAGCCCACCCGACAGGGCGCAGCCTCCCACCGCCCCGGCGAGCACCGCGGCCGTCAGCGCGAGCCGCACCACGCGGCGTCGAGCCGGGCGCGCCCGGTTCACGGCGGAGAGCCCGCCGCTGACCGCACGGCACTCGCGGGCGACGGCGAAGGAGCGTCGTCGGCCCCGGTCGCCGGCGCCGGGAGCAGGTGGACGACCGTACGCCGCTCGGGGACCAGGTAGGTACGCACCACCCGGGCCACGTCCTCCGGGGTGACCGCGCGGATCTCTCCGAGCCTTTCGGCGAGCGGGCGCACCCGGCCGAAGGTCAGCCAGTCGTGCCCGATGCGACTGGCCAGGCCGTGTGCGGTGCGCAGGCCACGCACCAGGTCCACCTCGAGCTGGGTCGCGGCCTTGGCGACCTCCGCGGGCTTCGGGCCCTCCCGCGCGAGTCGGTCGATCTCCGCGAAGAAGCTCCCCTCCACCTCCTCCACCGACACGCCGGGGCGCACCGAGGCGAAGGCGAAGAAGACCCCCGCGCGGCGGAGCTCCCAGTAGCCGCCCTGCGCCGCGAGGGCGAGCTCCCCCTCGTGGACGAGGGCGCGGTACAGCCGGCTGCTCCGCCCGGCGGAGAGGATCTGGCTCGCGACGTCGAGAGCGGCGGAGTCGGCGCTGCCGGCCGGGGGCGCGTGCCAGGCGGCGAAGAGCAGCGGGCCCCGGAGATCCGGGAAGCCGACCACCGCCCGGCGCTCGCCGTTCTGCTCGGGCTCCTCGGTCGGATTCCTCGGGATCTCGCCCCGCGGCTCCATGTCGCCGAAGTGCTCGCGCACCAGCTCGAGGAGCCGGGGCGTCTCGAAGTCCCCGACCACCACCAGCACCAGGTTGTCCGGCGCGTAGTAGGTGCGGAAGAAGTCGCGGCACGCCTTCACACCCACCTTCTCGAGGTCGCTCCGCCAGCCGATCACCGGCCGGCGGTAGGGATGCGCCTTGAAGCTCAGCGCCAGCAGCTCCTCGAAGGCGGTGCCCTGTGGACTTTCCTCCGTGCGCAGACGTCGCTCCTCGAGCACCACCTCCCGCTCGCGCTCGAGGGTCTTCTCGCTGATGTCGAGGTGGCGGATCCGCTCCGCCTCGAGGGCGACCACGAGCGGCAGGTGCTCTCCGGCCACGTCCTCGTAGTAGACCGTCTGGTCCCGGCCGGTATAGGCGTTGACGCGGCCCCCCCGCTCCTCGACGAGCCGCGCGTGCTGCTCCGGAGCGAGGTGCGCCGAACCCTTGAACATCATGTGCTCGAAGAGGTGGGCGAGGCCGGTGTAGCGCCCCTCGTCGGCGGAGCCCACCCGCACGAAGACCTGGAAGGAGACCACCGGGGTGCTGCGATCCTCGAGGGTCAGCACCGTGAGGCCGTTTTCGAGCGCGGTCACCCGCAGCCGGTCGGCGGGGTCCTCGAGGGCGAGGGCGTCGAGGCGGAGCACGAGCAGCGCCGCGAGCAGCGGGCCGAGCCGGCGGAGCGTTGCGGCGGCCCTGCGCATGGCGGCGAACAGTATCCGGCTGGTACGATCCCGCAATGCCGGCCCATCGTGCGGGGCGCTCCCCGCGCGCCCGGAGCCGATGCCGGCCGCGCCGGGCTCCCACCTGCGCGCTCCCGGAGCGTGCCCCGCCCGAAACCCGCCGGCGGGACGCACCGCCGGGACACGGCGGCGGGGTGCCGCGGCGGGACGTGGCGACGCCTTCGGATGCCGCCTCGGGATGCCGCCTTGGGATGCCGCCCCCAGGCATCCGAAACGGAGGGTCCATGCCGCCGGGAGACGGCGATCGCCTGGTCTACTCGACCGCCACCGGTCGGATCTGCCCCGGCTGCGGGCGTCCTGAGGCCGACTGCTCG
>Ga0256839_1005272_pt1 | contig 12039 bp, 8 predicted proteins | sample 354166metaG_FD_185968 | JGI IMG/M metagenome (GOLD analysis project Ga0256839, IMG submission 185968) | Hydrothermal vent microbial communities from Mid Atlantic Ridge, Atlantic Ocean - 354-166 | ecosystem: Environmental > Aquatic > Marine > Hydrothermal vents | place: Atlantic Ocean: Mid...
ATACGGATCCCAGTCACCCTCGGGGGTGAGGTTCGTGGCTATGCCCCCTCAATCGGTCGCGGTCGCTCGGAAAAAGCACCGCCGAGGCCATCCTTGCATCCCGTCGCCTCCCGCAGCCGCGGCACTTAAAAGGGCCCCTGCCACGAACGGTTAAAATTGCTGGCAAACCGCACGGAAACGCAGCCGTTGTTTGATCCGACAACCGCAAGGAAAACCATGCCTCGGTCGACACTCGTCTTCCTGTTGTACTCGTACCTGGTTCTCGTCGCTCCTGCCTCTGGTCAGGAACAGTCCGTACGGCTCCCCACCGATGAAGAGCTCGCCCGTCAGCTCCGGCCAATCCCGCCGAAGACGCCGGAGGACGAACTGGCAGCGATGGAGTTCTCCGACGGGCTCACGGTAGAACTGGTCGCCTCCGAGCCTGAGGTGGTCGACCCGATCGACATCGCCTTCGATCAGGCGGGCAACTTGTACGTCGTCGAGATGCACGATTACCCGTTCGAAGCCGAACGCCCCGAAGACATGGGGCGGATCCGCCTCCTTCAGGATCGCGACGGGGACGGCCGGTTTGAAACGTCCTATGTGTTCGCCGAGGGGCTCCATTGGCCAACCAGCGTGCACCCGTGGCGGGACGGGGTTCTGGTGGTTGCTCCCCCTGAGATGCTCTACCTGGCCGACCGCGATGGGGATTACCGAGCGGAGGTGCGGCAGGTCGTGCTACGCGGCTTTGGGACCCGAAACGTGCAGGCTCTGGCGAACAACCTCACCTGGAGCATCGAGGGGCGGTTCTATCTGGCGAACGGGGGTAACGGCGCCGAACTGCACGCTCGGTCGCTGTTCCGAGCGCCGTTGCGGCTGTCGCTGGGCCGCAGCGATCTCCGCTTCCTCCCCCCCGACGTCCTGGAGCGCGTCACGGGAGGGGGACAATTCGGCCACACCGTCGATGACTTCGGACGCCGCTTTGTGTGCAACAATTCGGACCATGCCCGATTCATCGTCCTGGACGAAGGATACCTCGCTCGCAACCCCTACCTGCGTGTGACGCGCACGATCGACTCGATTGCCGTCGAGGGGGCGTCGGCTGTCGTGTACCGCATAAGCCCCCCAGAACCATGGCGGGTGATCCGTACCCGATTGCGTGTGGCCGGCCTTGTGCCCGGACCGGTCGAACACGGCGGCAAGGCTGCCGGCTACTTCACGTCCGCCACAGGGATCACGGTCTACCGAGGAGACGCACTCCCAACAGTCTACCGCGGCTGCTTGTTCGTGGGGGACGTGGCGGGAAACCTGGTACACCGGAAAGTGGTAGAGCCGCACGGAGCGTCGTTCCGCGCCAGACGGGCCGAAAAGGGGCATGAATTCCTCGCGTGTAAAGACCTGTGGTTCCGTCCCGTCAACTTCGCGAACGGCCCGGACGGTGCTCTGTACATCTGCGACATGTACCGTGAGATCGTCGAGCACCCGGCTTCCATTCCGGACTTCATGAAGAAACACCTGAACCTGAAGAGCGGTTCTGATCGAGGCCGTATCTGGCGCGTGCGCGCTCGTTCCGCCCCGCGTCCGCAACCCGTCCGTCTGGACCAAGCAAGCGAGCTTCAGCTCGTGGCGGCCCTCGACCACCCCCGTGGCTGGGTGCGAGACACCGCCCAGAGACTCCTGATCGAAAAAAGCAAGCTTTCGTCCGCAGCTCTGACGCACCTTCGCGCCCTTGCCACTCAGGCCCGCCGGCCGCAAACCCGCGCGGTGGCACTCTGGACGCTGGAGACACTCAACCGGCAGGGGGCCGATACATCCTTGCTCAAGTCAGCCCTGAAGGACAGTTCACCCGCGGTTCGCGAGCAAGCGGTCAGGATCCTGCTACACCATCTGGACACTCCAGAGACCGTCGAGCTGCTCCTGATCGCCGCGCGAGACCCAGCACCACGCGTTCGTCTCTACGCCGCCTACGGCCTGGGCGAAATACCCTGCGAACAGGCAGCCCGGGCGCTGCTCGAGCTGCTCACCGATCCGTCCAACGATGCCTGGATTCGTACGGCAGCCCTATCGTCTTGCTCGCCCACAAAACGGCTGGATTCGCAACGCAGGGGGGATGAACCGAAGAGCATGTGCTATGCGGTCCTAGCAGCGCTGGTGCAGAGCCGCAGGGGCACGACCTCCCAGGAACGGGCCGTGGCTGCTCAGTTGGCCGAGATGCTCGTTCTCGCCAAGCGCTATCGGGAATTCGCGAAAGCGTTCACTGCTGCGACCCGCAACGGAACCGGATGGCGTACCACTCTCGCCGTGGCGGCCGCGGACGCGGCGGCACGAAGAGGCTCGTCGTTGGCAAAAGTTCTGGAGACGGCCGATCCTTCCGCCGTCCGGCTGTGGAACGAGCTCGTGGAAGGGGCCGCCGCAGCCATCCGGAGGGGAAAAGCCAGCCCGGACACCATCTCCTTGTTGACCCATGCCCCCACCGATGTACTCTCGGAAGCCCTGCCCCACCTGTTCGCGCCTCAGACGCCCCCTGGCCTCTTGCAGCAGTTCATTCAGCGTTGCGCCGCCCTGCGTCGGGACACCTGGTACGCCCCTGTGCTCAACCGCTGGGCCGGACTTACTCCTAGCGTCCGACGCTCTCTGGCCGAGGCACTGCTCAGCCGCGACGCCGGTGCTGTCGCCTTGCTCCGTGCGATCGAAAGCGGCACCGTCCGACCGGCTGACATCGATCCCGACGTGGGCAACCGGCTCCGTAACCACCGTAATCCGAAGGTGCGCAGTTTGGCCCGCAGTCTTCTGGGAACCGTGCGTGCTACGGAACGCGAACGGCAGAAGTTGATCGAAGATTACATCGCCAACGGGGCGCTTCAGGCCGGTGACCCGACCCGCGGAGCGAAACTTTACCAGGAAAACTGCGAGAAATGCCATGGTCAACCCGGCAAGCCCGGACGGATTGGCCCCGACCTCAACACCGTACGTTCGCGTGACGCCCGGGACATTGTCACCGCAATCCTGGCACCAAACGCCGAAGTTGCCCCGCAATACCTTTCCTATACCTTTGCCCTCTCGGACGGGCGAATTCTGACCGGGATGATCGTGGAAGAAACCACCACGGCGATCACGATCGGCAAAGCCGACGGAACGACCGAAACCGTGCTGCGATCCGATATTGAACAGATCCGTTCGTCCGGCCAGTCTCTGATGCCCACCGGCTTCGAGCAACAGCTCACGCCCCGAGACATCGCCGATCTGATTGCCTTCCTCCGGAGCTCTCCAGAGCCCGAGGCCGATTCCAATTGAGGCGGTTCTCCACGGCCAGGTTCGTTGCATGCGGAGGCCCGGTTCGTCGGGCAAAGCCGAGCGGCGTGCGAAGCTCGCCCGACGGCCGGTGAGCAATCGACCCGGGGCCGGATTGGCCGGGGAGTCGCGCGGCACGCGTGAAGACCGGTTCAGAGACCGGTCGATTAGCGGTCGGCCGCTACTTCCCGAAGACGCGGCGAGGAGTATCGGACGATGGGGGCGCGAGCAAGCGCGGCTCCGCTTACGCCGAGCCAGCGGTGGAATCGGTCGAGGTCTGCTCGGACCCGGCGCGAACCTTCCCTTCCAGACCAAGAACGTCTGCGATCTGCTTCATGGCATCGATAACAAACTGGATGTGCTCCTTGAGATCAACGCCCAGCTCCTCGGCCCCCCGGACGATATCCTCCCGGTTGACTCCCGCGGCAAACGACTTCTGCTTCATCTTTTTCAGCACGCTCTTCGCGGTGAGGTCGGTGATACCCGTGGGGCGGAGCAAGGCCACGGCCGTGATGAACCCGGCCAGTTCGTCGCAAGCGTATAGTGCTTTGTCCATTAGGGACTTGCGGGGGCAGTCCTGGATGTAGTCCGCGTGCGACTTGATCGCGTAGATGACATCCTCCGGATAGCCCTTTTCCTTCAGAATCTCGGCCCCCTTAAGCGGGTGATCAGGGGGGTTAGGCCAGCGTTCGTAATCGAAGTCGTGCAGCAGCCCAACGATCCCCCATTTCTCCTCGTCCTCGCCGAACTTTCGAGCGTAAGCGCGCATGGCCGCTTCGACCGCCAGCATATGCTTGCGCAGGCTTTCGCTCTTGGTGTACTCGCACACGAGCTTCCAGGCGTCCTCGCGATTCATGTCCCGCTGCTCCGAAACGCAATCCCTGATCCATACGTCCCGGCAGATTATGATAAGTAGCCTTGCGTGGAGGCGGAGCAGAGGCTGATGGCATCAGGGGAAGAGATTCGTCGAGCTACCGAGTTGCTGGCGCGGGCACGAAGGCCGGTTGCGTTCACCGGAGCAGGGGTATCGGCCGAGAGCGGCATCCCCACGTTCCGCGGCTCGGGGGGGCTGTGGGAGAACTACCGAGTCGAAGACGTGGCCACACCGGAGGCGTTCGAGCGGAACCCGCGGCTGGTCTGGGAGTTCTACAACTTGCGTCGCGAGGCGGTGTTTAGGGCCGAACCGAATCCGGCCCACCGCGCCCTGGCTCGCCTGGAAGAGCTGTTCCCGAACTTCGTGCTTATCACGCAGAATGTCGACCGCCTCCATCAGCGGGCCGGTTCGAAGAAGGTCATCGAACTGCACGGTAACCTGTGCGAGGTCCGATGCACCGGGTGCGGTCGAACCTTCGACAAGACGGGGGTGCGCCTAGAGTGGCCACCGCGCTGCGCGGAATGCGGCGAGCTTCTTCGCCCGGCAGTGGTTTGGTTCGGTGAGGCTCTGCCGCTCGACGCCTGGAGAGCGGCCGAGGAAGCGGCGAACGCCAGCGACTGCATGCTGGTGATCGGGACCAGCGCACAGGTCTACCCGGCGGCGGGACTGATCGCCATGGCGAGGCGTCATGGGGCAGCCATCGTTGAGGTCAATCTGGAACCGACGGCCGCTTCCGAGATGGCGGCAATCAGCATCTATGGCAAAGCGGCCGAGGTGTTACCGCAGATAGTGGAAGCGATTGAGTGGGCACGACAGTCGGGTGAAATGCGCTGAGGCTGCCGGACCGGAAACTGACTCGATTCGGCTCGACGCCTCAGCGGATTAACCGGTGGGGAAGCAGAATTGGCAGCGAAGATTCTGGACGGAAAAGAGGTGGCCGCAGTTGTACGTGCGGACGTAAAGCGCCGAGTGGATGCTCTCCGCGAGTCGCGCGGAGTTCAGCCGGGGCTGGCCGCGATCCTGGTCGGCGAAGACCCGGCCAGCATCGTGTACGTGCGCAACAAGCGGCGTGCGTGCGAGAAGGTTGGGATCAGGAGCTGGCTCTTCGAGCTTCCCAGCGCCACCCCCGAGGAGAACCTGTTGAATGTGATCGACGAATTGAATGCGGAACCAGAGGTACACGGGATTCTGGTGCAGCTCCCGTTGCCCGATCACATCGACACGCGGCACGTCATCGAACGGATTGCTCCGAAGAAGGACGTGGACGGGTTTCATCCCGAAAACTATGGGCTGCTGGCAAGCGGACGGCCCCGTTTCGTCCCCTGCACGCCGCTGGGTATCCAGCGGATCCTAGAGCACTACGAGATCCCCACCTCGGGCAAGCACGTGGTGATCGTTGGCCGCAGTAACCTTGTGGGGAAACCACTGGGGCTTCTGTTGCTGCAGCGAGGCAAGTATGCGGACGCGACCGTCACGATCTGCCATAGCCGAACCGCGAACCTGGGGGCGATCACGCGCACGGCAGACATCCTCGTGGCGGCCGTGGGACGTCCGAAGCTGGTGACGCGCGACATGGTGCAACCCGGCAGCGTGGTGATCGATGTGGGCATCAACCGGGTGGATGGGCAGCTCGTTGGGGATGTCGACTTTCCCTCGGTCTCGGAGATCGCCGCGGCGATCACCCCCGTACCGGGTGGAGTGGGCCCGATGACGGTGGCGATGCTGCTGCACAACACCGTTGTGGCTGCGGAGCGAAGCGTGGCTAAGGGGGAATAAGGCTACGGGGCCGACGCGTGCGGCCAGTTGCGGCCCGCTCAGTGGACGGCGACGCGGGGGGCGGGAAAGCAGCGGCGGGGGCAGCTCAGCTTGGGCAGCAGGCGTGGCGGGCTGTCGAGGGCAGAGGATGAATCGCTTTGGACGCGCCGTGCGCGTTTTCGGAACAGGACGCTTCCCGGCCGGGTCTCGTGGAGTAGACTGAGCAGCTTTGGGCACCAACCGATCGCGATCGCGGTGAGCTGGGATTCGCGTGGGGCATTGCGGATCGGTGAGCGTTGGTTTCGAGGCCGCCGGTGGTGCTTGGGATTGCGGCGGACCAACCGCCTCTGTTCGCGGTTTTCCCCGGTTGTGGCGGATTGGTCCGCAGGTGCGGCCCGTACGGCTCTTGTGGCTGGGTGGCGGCCACGGGCATGTCGTCATCGGTAGGTTAGTCAATAGAATTTCTCTTGAAGCAGGACCACCTCTGCCGCGTTGCCGTGAGGAAGTTGGATGAGCTACGGAACAGAATCGGGGACACCGCTGAAGACGTCACGTGGTCGTGACTGGCCCAGCATTCGGCAGTACTCGGTGTTTCTGGAGAATCGCGTAGGCCAGTTGCACGATCTTGTCCGCCGATTCGAGGGTTCGAAGGTACGCATTGTGGCGTTGAGCATTGTGGACTCGGTGGACTGTGCGATCGTGCGCCTGGTGCTGAGTCACCCGGAGCAGGGTCGCGAGATCCTGGATCGGGCGGGCTACCCGGTGGCGGAGAGTGACCTGGTGGCGGTTGCTTTACCGCGGACGCAGCAGCCGCTGGGTGACATTTGCACGGCGTTACTTCAGGCGGAGATCAACATCCACTACGCGTACCCGCTGATTGTGCATCCGTACGGTCGAGCGGCGATTGTTCTGCATGTCGACGACCACGAGACGGCGGTGGATGTGCTGAAGGGGAAGGGCTTCGAGATCCTGACCGAAGCGGATCTGCTTGCCGGTCCGTAGCGATCGGCTCTCCTTGCGGCCGCCATAGCGCCGCGGTCCAACTCCCTCACGGCCGCAATTCACGAACGTGTGATTGGCCCGTTGGTGCGGACAGCCCGGCAAGCCCGTCGTTTTGTCATTGGGGGCTTGGTCAAGCGAGAACACCCTGTGGCCTCCCTGCAGGGGATGGAGCGCCGGTTCCCGTGTGCGTAGCGGTGCGGGGGAGTTATCCGCACGTCTTTCGGCGAAGCCCACCAATCGCAACTTTCCCGAGGACAGCCGGACCCGCAGCTCAGGCGTTCACCCGCTTCAGGGGAGCGGCGTCCAGGGTGAACTGCCGTGGGATTGGACTAATGACGCTGCCCATCGGGAACACCGAAACCATTCGCAGCACCACAGTAGATGAACAGCGTCAGCACGCTTGCCCAACCAGGACGTACGTCGCGAAACTCAGCCTGTAGCCTCGGTGTTCCTATAGGGAGGGATCTCTGGTTGGCATCGGCAGTACTGGTTAAACCGACCGGATTGAAGCAATGTCACTGTGCACAACGCGTGAGATCGTCGCCGCGGCCTTGCTGGCAATGGTGCTCGGTGGGGCGGCCCATGCGGACTGGCCTATGCCTGGACATGACCCGCAGCGAAGTTCCTGGGCGCCGGAGGACCAAGTGGCCGCTCGGCTGAAGCCCCTGTGGTGTAGGAAGATTGGTCCCTACATCCCGAACAAGGTTCAGATCATCACCGTGGCGGCGGGCCCGAACTGGCCGGCCCTGGTGCTGGTCTCCACGGCTCGCGGTCTCTATGCATTGGATCCGCTCAACGGGGAGGAGTTATGGTACTACAGGACGGAAATGCCAATCGACCATTCCCCCACAGTTGTGGACGGCGTCGTTTATTTCGGGTGCACGGACAAGACGGTTCACGCTGTCGAAGCTGCCACGGGCAGGCGCATCTGGCGGACGCTACGAGCCGGAGCTGCTTTCGACACGAACCCCGTCGTCGTAGAAGGCAGGGTACTGATCGGCAATCGCGACGGATACTTCTACGCGTTCGACGCTAAGAGCGGCAAGCTGCTCTGGTACTACCGCGCCTCCGGCCCCATTTCCTTTTCCGCAGCGTACGATTCCGGCACGGTGTATTTCGCGGATAAGCACAACTACGTCTATGCGTTGCGTGCTGCGGACGGCAAGCTTCTCTGGCGAAGTCCCCAGCTACCCGGGGCTGGCTTTATCTCGTGGTGGCCCGTCGTCAACGGCGACCGTCTCCTCGTTCCAGGGACGAACAACTTTGGCAAAGGCCAGGGTGGGCCGCCGCTGTTCCGGCTGGACCAAGCGGAGGTGTTTCCTCCGGGGACGAGGCACCTCGAACTGATTGGCCCGGTGGACTCCGAAGGCTGGATCGACGCGGAGCGAATTGCGCGGTATCTGAGGGAGCACCCGCACCGCCAGACACTTCACGTTCTGGACCGTGCTACCGGTAAACCGGTGGAGGTGGCACCGGTTCTCTGGTGGGGCAACTCGAGCGGCAACCGCTATCCCCCCGTGGTTGGTCCAGAAGGTTTGGTTTATACCAGTGCTATCTGGGCTTACGGCAGGGATTACCTCAAGGGGAGGATCGCCGCCTGGAAGATGGGTACCGCCAAGTTAAAGCCCTTCGTGGGCCCGCGGATGGCGTTAGAATCGTGCGACGAATTCGACGCCTACGCCATGATCGGCGAGAGGATCATCGCTTACAACCGGGGCGGGGGAGGCGACGACGGCGGTGGTCTCTTTGTCCAGGGGAGAGGATCTCTAACGACGTGGGATTTCTGCACGTTACAACGCGCTTTTCCCGGTTATGCCAAGGGCTGGGAAGACTGGAAGTACGGCAACGCTCCCCCAAAAGGGTACGGAACGCATGGCTACCAAAACCCACCGGTGCCCCTAGACGGCAGGATCTACTTCCACCGGAGTAACTCGGTGATCTGTTACGGTCCGACGGATACGGCCACGGGCCCTCCGGACAGCTCCGACAGCCCGCCCCGGCGGTCAGCTCAGCAATCGCGCACCGAGAAGCCCCAGCCGACTGCTACGGAACCGGCGGACGTCGGGAAGCTACCCACGGTCAGGTCGGCAGAGGAACTGCTGGCCGAGGAAATACGAAAGATGCTTCAAGCCGGTCACCTTCGGCCGGTCCTTGCCACTCCGACGGAGCACTACTTCCAGGCGATGCGCGACCTGCGGGGCGCGAACATGCACGTCTACTGGCATAACCCGGCCGACACCATCTACACCCTCCTACGCGCTCTGCAGCACGTGCCCCCAACGCTACGCAATCCTCTCAAGGAATACATTCAACGCGAATGGGAGGAGTATCCTCCCTTCCGGTATACCCATATGGGCTGGAAAGGAGCCCCACGCGAGATATTTCCGATCCCGCCACCAATGCGAGACTTTTACGCAGGGAGAGGTCGGCGTCCCGCTCCGCAGAAGCCATCGCGGCGCGTCGGAGGCCGGTGGAAAGCCTGGTCGTTCAATCCGTTCAACATCTACGCATGCTGGGCGTACGCCAAAGAGTTTGGTGGCGCGGAGGTGATACTTGAGCGTCTCCGCAGTCGAATCGGTCCGCCGCCTCCTCCGGAAGTCGTCGGTGATATGGCCCATGTACTTAACTGTTACGTTGCCGGATACATCGGCTACATCGGGCTAGAGAGACTGGCAGGCCGACGTCCCTCGCAAAACGTCGTGCAGTGGCTCGAAATCGCACGTAGACAGCGTGTGGAACTGTTGGCGATGGATCCCCGGGAGCTTCCGACAACCGAAGCGGGCGGGTTCCTTTACCTTGTGCCGGAGTTCGGTGACTATCTCCACGACCACGCACGAGAGCTGGTCGCCAGGCACGTGACGGCGTACAATGAGCTCGCCCCCCTGTGGTTCCTTTCGGAAGCCGATGAGCCCAGCCGGGTAATCACCCGAACACGGTTCGCCGAAGGAGCAACCGCGCACTTTTACGACTACGTCTCACTGTTCAATGCGAAAGCGTTCGCGCTCAAGGAGCCCCGCGAGGAACTGGAGCGATATCTCGACGTCCCCGGCGTTTGGCGAGGAGACCTGTTCTACATCCAGAATCTGGTGTCTACCATCGAAGCTGGGACAAGACGTCCCGAACGTTGATCACTGCACGCTCCGGTAGCGAAGACTTTTTGGGTTACCCGATTACGCAAGGTGAGGATCTGGCCGAATGACCGAGCTGATACGGGCTTTCTGGCAGGTCAGGCTCAGCGTGCTCGTTGCCGCGGTGGTCACCACCGCTGCCGGTAGCCTGGACGCAAGGGAGATCTTTGTCCAGCACCAGTTTGGAGACGATCGCAACCCGGGTACACGTCAGGCGCCCGTGCGATCGATTCGGCGAGCGGTGCAACTGGCCAAAGAGGGGGACACTATCCACCTGTTACCGGAGCGAACAGTGTACCGCGAGATGATCACCCTGAGGGACAAGAAAGGGATCACGATCGAGGGGCACAATTGCATCATTAGTGGTGCGGACAGGCTACCATCGGACCCGGCGAAGTGGGAGAAGGTGGGCGATCGCCTCTACCGGATCAGTCTGCGCCGAACACCGCAGGAGCGGCATCTGCTGGTCGTCAACGGCCGAGCCGTCACCATGGGCAGGACGAAGTACACGATTCAGGCGGCACGGGCCGGCCGCCGCGGCTGGGACGCCGTGCGGCAGGCGCTCATCGCACAGTACCCGAGACCCAGCGATCTGTCCGACGGACAGTTCGCTTGGGAGCCGATTGATCGCCGTTCCGGCTGGCTGTACGTTAAAGGCTCTCTGGCTAATCTCGAATGGTCTGTGCGCACTCAAGGTGTGTACACCGACGGACATACCCACGACATCACGATCCGCAATTTGCACGTACGTCACGTCCTTAACGACGGCTTCAACTTTCACGGAGATGCTCAGAACATTCGACTAATCAACGTCACGGCTTCCGAATGTTTCGACAACGCGATCAGCCCGCACGGTGCGTGTTCGTTCACGGTGGAGAGAGCGCAATTCCGTGCCAGCGAGACCGCGGTCGCGAACGACTTTCTTACGGAGACCCGTTTCGTCGACTGCGTCATTACCGGAAGCCAAGGCGCCGAGATTATGATCATAGGAGGCAAACATCTCTTCGAACGATGCCTCGTGCGTGCGACCGCCCCAGTGGCAATGCGCCTGGCGTATCGCAAACCGGGGCCCGAACGTCCGCTCGCGTTGAAAGAGATCCGCATGTCCGGAAAAGATCCCACCATGCAACCGGACTACACCTTCCGAGACTGCACCGTGGAGAGCGCCGACGAGACGCCTCGTACCGTGGTCATCCAAGCGGGTGTCAACGTCACGTTCGTGAACTGCCAGTTCAGGCGAATACGGTTCCAAATAGATCCATCTGCCAACGTGAAAATGATACGCTGCACGCTGGACGGAACGCCCCTAGAGAGATAGCACCGATCGATCTCTCACACCACCACCTAGCAGCTGGCCGCAGTAGGTCACCCGCAGGTCGCCGTGGACGAACGGCGTGGTGGCGAGGCCAGTGAGATGGATGACGGCGGCCGGATGCGGTTCCCTTTCTCGTCACCCCCAAACTTGTTTTCACCGAGTGTGCGCACCCGCAACCGGAGCGACGAGTGGGTTCCTCCCGGGGGTCGCCAGGACCGAAGGATCAGAAATAGGAACAGCGAGGAACCCCGATGAAATCCGGGAGCCGGCTTCATCGCCTACAGAAGCGATGGAGTCGCTTGCCATCAACCGAACGGGGGACCATCCGGCAATGGGCGCGGCTTTCCACGGATCGGCCCCGATGGCTTCGATCGCGAATCCTGTTCGGGTGTTTGGCGAGCTCGAGCTACCGTGGCGTGGCGCGACAAGCGGGCTGCAGTGACGGGATCGTACGGCGCGCGGTAGATCGTTTTCTTGACCACGGCATAGACAGGCTGTGCGCTGGCCGTCGCGCGCCGCCCGGCGGGACCGGACCTCCGCCGCTGCGACGGCGGAGCACTGGTAGCGCGACCCGGCCTCGGATCCGCCCCAAGGCTATGGGGACCAAGGAAGCGCTCGCAGAAATCAGACCCTGGCCGAGCGCAAAACACCCCACCCATGGCGGTATGGGCAATGGCGCGCGCCCCCCCTCGCCG
>Ga0256839_1005273_pt1 | contig 12037 bp, 14 predicted proteins | sample 354166metaG_FD_185968 | JGI IMG/M metagenome (GOLD analysis project Ga0256839, IMG submission 185968) | Hydrothermal vent microbial communities from Mid Atlantic Ridge, Atlantic Ocean - 354-166 | ecosystem: Environmental > Aquatic > Marine > Hydrothermal vents | place: Atlantic Ocean: Mid...
TTGAAGTGATGGCGGCGACAGGGGAATATAACATAACGCAGGGAGAGGCGGACGGTTTTCTGATGCGCCTGACCTGTCCGCAAAAGGTTCCTGTAGAAAAAAACATTTCGGACAGGGAGCAAACTCGGCGTAACGCCCTTCTGCCTGCCTGGGCGCGGGTTCTGCCGCGTGCGGAGCCTTCGCCGGCCCTGCCCTTAAGCCCTTCGCGCCCGGCGGAAGAAGAACCCGCCGTGATAAGTCCGCTCTTGGCCGCAAGGCGTCAGGGCCGTGATCACCAGCGGTTCCACCGGGGAAGGCTTATTCACCGGTTGCTTGAAATACTGCCGGACGTAAGCTCAATTGACCGGGCGCAGGCCGCGCAGGATTTTCTTGGCCAGCCCGCCTATGATTTGCCGGCGGCGGATATAAAACAGATTGTGACGCAGATTTTAGGGATTTTGAATGCGCCGGAATTTGCGGCGCTATTTTCAAAGGCCAGCCGCGCCGAGGTGCCCATTGTCGGGCTTGTCGGGAAGATGCCGGTTTCCGGTATTGTGGATCGTCTTGTGGTGCGAGATCATGAAGTTTGGATTGTGGATTATAAAACCAATCGCCCGCCGCCCAAAGACGCGGGTCATGTACCGCGCCTTTATCTGCGGCAGATGGCCGCTTACCGGGCCATATTATCCGATATTTATCCGGACAAAGCGATTAAATGCATGTTGTTATGGACAGATATTGCTCATTTGATGGAATTGCCCGCAGGGGCTCTTGATCAGATCATCTTCTGATCACAGAAAATTGTTTCATTGTTTTCCTTGACGCAAGGGGGGCGGCTTCCTACATTTAGCCTATGGCAGAAAAGGTGAATTAATTTACAAAAGGATTTAAAAACAATGAGTATAATTGCAGTCACAGATGCGGACTTTCAGGAAAAAGTTTTAAGCTCTGACAAACCGGTATTGGTGGATTTTTGGGCCGAATGGTGCGGACCTTGCAAACAGCTTGCACCGGTATTGGAACAGATTTCAGGGGAAATGGGCGATGATTTGACCATTGCCAAAATGGATATTGATGCCAATCCCAATGTTCCGACGAGCTACGGCGTTCGCAGTATTCCCACAATGTTATTGATCAAAGGCGGCGAAGTTGCCGCCATGAAAGTGGGTAATACGTCCAAGTCGGATTTGCAAAACTGGATCAAAGAAAACAGTTAAATTCTGCAAGTCAACAAATAACAGCTTTACTGCTCCGTGCTGCCCTTCGGATCATTGAGGAACGCGCCTCTGGCCTTGGCTAATTTGCGGGGCTAAAATATGAGAATATGGAGACAGTATATTATTTGAGGTACCTTTCAATCAATAATAGTATACTGTCCCCGGTTTCCCCGGTTTCGCGTCCCCGGTTTCGCGTAATGACACCGTAATGTGTCACCGTAATGCTATTTGGAGGAAAAATATATGTCAGTATTAGAAAACGGAATTGTTAGACCGCGGAGAAGTAATTACATTAGAGATTTTTTAAGCTATCATATTAGCAAAATGCTGTTTGGCATTTTTCTTTTAGCCTTTTTTTCCATTATTGTAGTAATTTGGTATTATTATGACCAATTTTCAAGTGAATTATGGCAATTTTCAAAGCAGCATAAGGATTGGGCAATATTTGGAGATTATTTTGGAGGTTTTCTAAATCCAATTCTTGGTTTCTTAGCGCTTAGCGCCCTGCTAATAACTATTGTACTGCAAATTAGTGAATTACAAGTAACGAGGGAAGAGCTTAAGTTTTCTAGAATTGCTCATGAAAAGTCTGAAGTTGCATTAAGAAAACAGGCTATAACGCTTCAAGAACAGTTGGAGCAAGCAAAACGCGCATCAAATGCTGAGTATTTTTTTCGAGCAATTGATCAAATGCAAAATGAAAATACTCGAAATGCAAGACGAAGAGTGTTTGAATTATATTTTGATGTAGAAAACCCTACCCCTTTATCAGAATGGAGTTTAGAAGATCGTTCTACTGGAGAAATAGTATGTCAAACATACGATACAGTCGGAATGATGGTCAGAAATGGTTTTGTTGAAGAAGAAATAATATTATCTAGCTGGTGTTCTTCAATAGTGAAAAGCTGGAAGTCAACGAAAGAAATCGTAATTGACAGAAGAAAGATTGAAGGAGAAGAATTTTGGACTAATTTTCAATGGCTTTATGAAAGAACAGTTAAGTATTTAAATGAAAAAAAATGATAATATACCCGTCCTGTTACAAGACCCAAAGTTCTGGAATAATATTAGAAGTTATCCGTAGCTGTGTCGCCGGAATTCTGACCATTCTTTAGGTATTTTCTGACTTAAAAGATCAAAATGATCTCCGCGATCTGCTTATATATACTGTAAAATCAATTGTGAGTGACAGAGCAGTACCCATTTCCCTTTTTCTATCTTGCGTTCTTTTCGTCAATACCAGAAACGCCCTCACGTCTTGCCAGTTCCGCAAATATATCATCAGGGCTGATGCCCATGTCCGCCCAGAGGATCATCATGTGAAACAGCAGGTCGGCGGATTCGGAAATGGCATCTTTCTGATCATCCAATACGGCGGCAAGGGCCAGTTCGACGCCTTCTTCGCCAACCTTTTGCGCGATTTTTTTGCGGCCTTTCTGGAATAATTTTGCCACATAGCTTTTGCCCGCATCCGCGTCTTTGCGGGCGGCGATGACCTTGGACAGCCGGCTTAAAATTTCTGCATTATCCATATCTACAACCTTACTGGTATATTATTGCGGCTCATATATTGTTTCGCTTCGGCAATGGTATATTCCCCGAAGTGAAAGATCGAGGCCGCCAGAACTGCGCTGGCATGGCCGTCGCGCACGCCCTCCACCAGATGCTCCAATGTGCCGACCCCGCCGGACGCAATCACGGGAACAGGCACATTATCGGCAATTGCGCGGGTCAGTTCAAGGTTAAATCCCGATTTCGTCCCGTCCCGGTCCATAGAGGTCAACAGAATCTCGCCCGCGCCATATTCCGCCACTTGCCGCGCATATTCCACCGCATCAATGCCTGTGGCCTCTCTGCCGCCGTGGGTGAAGACTTCGTAACGATTAGGGCCAACCGATTTGGCATCAATGGCCACCACAATACATTGGGAGCCGAATTTTTCCGCAAGCTCCCGCACAAGTTCCGGCCGTTTCACCGCCGCCGTCATAACCGAGACTTTGTCGGCCCCCGCCAAAAGCAAGGCCCGGACATCATCCGCGCTGCGCACCCCGCCGCCAACCGTCAGCGGCATAAAGCATTTCTCGGCGGTTTTGCGCACCACATCAAGGATGATCCCCCGATTATCGCTGGAGGCGGTAATATCCAGAAAACAAAGCTCGTCCGCGCCCGCCTGATCATAGAGAATGGCCTGCTCAACAGGATCACCGGCATCTTTCAGCCCGACAAAATTAACCCCCTTGACCACGCGGCCATCCTTCACATCAAGGCAGGGGATGATCCGCGTTTTAAGCATCACGCCCCCCTCTCAACAGCGTAATGGCCTCGGCTATATCAAGACTGCCGTCATATAAGGCCCGCCCGGATATGGCCCCTTCGAGTTTAACGCTCTGCTGATCTGCGGCCCGTTTCAGCTTTGCCAGATCATCAAGGCTGGACACGCCGCCGGACGCAATCACCGGAATGGACAAGGCGCGCGCCAGATCAACCGTGCCGGCCACATTCACCCCTTCCATGGTGCCGTCCCGATCAATATCGGTATAGATGATGGCCGAGATACCCGCGTCTTCAAATTTTCGGCCCAAATCAACCGCTGTCATATCCGATGTCTCTGCCCAGCCTTCAACGGCAACCCTGCCGGCGCGGGCATCAATGCCGACCGCCACATGGCCCGCGAATTCCTTCGCAGCCTCACGTACCAATGCCGGGTTATGCAGCGCCGCCGTACCCAGAATAACGCGGCTGATGCCTTTATCTATCCATGCCTCGATGGTTTCAAGGTCCCTTATTCCGCCGCCAAGCTGCACCGGAACCTCAATCTTTGCCAGAATATCATCGACCGCAGCACCATTGACCGGCTGACCGGCGAACGCCCCGTTCAGATCCACCAGATGCAGCCATTCGCATCCGGCGTTCTGAAATTGCCGGGCCTGATCTGCCGGGCTGTCATTAAAGACTGTGACCCGGGTCATGTCACCTTTAAACAAACGCACGCACGCACCGTCTTTTAAATCTATGGCTGGAAATAATAACATCTAATCCAAATCCTTGGCGTAATAATAGCCTTCTAAAAATTGATCATTCACATAGGCAAACCGTTTCTTCGTGCCCCATTTTTCCATGCCAAACCATTCACAAATGGATATGGCCGCGAGCTGATCTGCCCGGACAGATATTTCCAGTGACCGGCAGCCGTTAATGATGGCATAATCCTGAACGCGGTTGATCATTTCCTTGGCCAAGCCGTAATTTCTGGCCCAGGGCGCCAAAAAGAAATTGACTATTTCGCCCCGGAAAGCCCCAACCTCGTTACTGGCGGGCGGGCGAAGCAATTGGCAGGAACCGGAAATCTGCCCATCCATTTTAGGCAGGAACAGCGTTCTTTCCCGCATCAACATCACGCCTTTCCAATAATTCTCCAACGCCTTTTCTTCGGGCGCGGCGAGCCAGTTAAAACTTTCGCCAACAGAAATGGCTTCACGCGTGACCTCGCAAAGCTGCATCAAATCCACATTGCTCAGACTTTCCACAAGATCCACTTCAAGTCTGGGGCCTTGCCGGCCAAATATATCGTCCTTTATCAGGTCATCTGACATGGTCGTTATCCTATCGCTGCATTATTTTCTTTACGGATGCCATTGCAGGAAATTCCCGATTAACCGCAGGCCAACCTCCTGGCTTTTCTCCGGGTGAAACTGGGTGCCGACAATATTATCCCGCCCAATCATGGCCGGAATATCGCCCCCATATTCTGACCGCATCATAACATGGCTCAAATCACAGACTTCATATTGGTAGCTATGGACAAAATATACATGATCCCCGTCCGAAATTCCCCTGAGAACCGGATGCGCCCCATGGGGCTCTGCAATAGCCAACTGGTTCCAGCCCATATGTGGTATTTTCAGGTGTGGCATTTTCAGATTTTGATCTTCGGCGATATTTAACGGTTTAACATGGCCTTTGATCCAGTCCAGACCCTCGTGATCACCATGTTCATGACCAACCGTTGCCATCAATTGCATACCTACGCAAATACCCAGAAAAGGCCGGCCTTGCTTTATGGCCGCCTGTTCCAGAGCCTCTGTCATGCCGTCCAGAGCCCTAAGCCCCGAAATACAATCACCAAATGCGCCAACGCCGGGCAGGATGATATGATCTGCTGCGGCAACTTTCTCCGGACATGATGTTACCTGTACCGCCAAGCTCAGCCCGCGATCCCGGGCGCATCTTTGGACGGCCTTTTCAGCGGACCTTAAATTTCCTGATCCGTAATCAATGATGGCAACGGACATATTGCCCCCTATGACAAATCGGTTTTATCGCCAATCACCCCTTTGGTGGACGGGATGGCATCGGCGGTGCGGGGGTCAATTTCAAGCGCCTCGCGTAATGCACGGGCCAGAGCCTTATAGCTGGATTCAATGATATGGTGATTATTTTCGCCATATATATTTTCCATATGCAGCGTAATACCCGCGCCAAAGGCAAAGGCCCGAAACCATTCCTGAAATAATTCCGTATCCATATCGCCCAGCTTGTCACGGCTGAAATCAACCTTCCACACCAGAAACGGCCGTCCCGAAATATCCACCGATGCGCGGGTCAGACATTCATCCATGGGAATGACGGCATTGCCGTAACGGGTAATGCCCCGCAGGTCGCCCATGGCCTCTTTCATCGTTTGACCCAGAATAATGCCCACATCTTCAACCGTGTGATGATAATCAATATGCAAATCCCCTTCGGCCCGGATGGTGATATCAATCAGGCTATGCCGGGACAATTGTTCCATCATATGGTCAAGAAAGCCAATTCCCGTTTCCACATCATAGACACCCTGTCCATCCAGATTGACGGAAACACTGATTTCTGTTTCTTTGGTGGCACGGTTACAGGTGGCACTGCGCATCATATCCTCCGTTATTATTGGCCCATAGATTCACTTAGCGCCACATATAGCAGCAGCCCGTTAAAAAACCAACAAGGCAATGAAATTTTAATATTAATAAAATGACAGACCTGTATGAGAACATAAGATAAATGAATATTTTTTTCCTTTCCCCTTGACCCTTACTCTATAATTCCCCAAATGAGAGACATAATATTTAGAAAAGGTAGACCCAATGACGGAAACCACAAAAGCCAACAATGGATCGGAATGGCACGGCACCACCATCATAAGCATTCGCAAGGGTGACAAGGTCGTCATCGCGGGTGACGGCCAGGTATCCCTTGGCGATACCGTGATCAAGGCCAACGCCCGAAAAGTACGCCAATTGGGCGGCGGCAGTGTGGTCGCGGGTTTTGCCGGCTCCACCGCCGATGCCTTTGCTTTGTTTGAGCGGCTCGAAGGCAAGCTGGAACGTTACAATGGTCAATTGCTGCGGGCCTGCGTTGAAATGGCCAAGGATTGGCGCACCGACCGCTATCTGCGCCGATTAGAGGCCATGATGATCGTGGTTGACAAGGAAGTCAGTCTTGTACTGACCGGCAATGGTGACGTTCTGGAATCTGATGATGGCATTCTTGCCATTGGTTCCGGCGGAAATTATGCCTTGGCCGCCGCCCGCGCCCTGATGGATCAGGATCTTGATGCCGAACAGGTGGCCCGTCAGGCCATGGGCATCGCCGCAGACATCTGCGTTTATACCAATAATAATCTTACCGTTGAAATACTGGAAGCCCTATGACCGCCTTTTCCCCCCGTGAAATCGTCTCCGAACTAGATCGTTATATTATCGGCCAAAAGGATGCCAAACGGGCGGTGGCCATTGCCCTGCGTAATCGCTGGCGCAGGCACCAGCTTGAAGATCAGATGAAAGAGGAAGTCCTGCCGAAAAATATCCTGATGATCGGCCCCACTGGTGTCGGCAAGACAGAAATTTCCCGCCGGCTGGCCAAACTGGCCAATGCCCCCTTTGTCAAGGTGGAAGCCACCAAATTTACCGAGGTCGGCTATGTGGGCCGCGATGTGGAGCAAATTGTCCGCGATCTTGTGGAAATTGCCATCGGCATTGTCCGCGAAAAGAAACGCACCCAAGTAACCGCCAAGGCAGAACTGGGCGCGGAAGAGCGTATTCTGGACGCGCTGGTTGGGCCAACCGCCACGGCTGAAACGCGCCAGAAATTCCGCAAAATGCTGCGGGAGGGTCAGATGGATGACAAGGAAATCGAAGTCGATGTGACGGAAAATTCGGCGTCCGGCATGCCATCTTTTGACATTCCGGGCATGCCCGGGGCCAGCATGGGCATGATTAACCTTGGCGATATCATGGGCAAGGCCATGGGCCCCAAGACAGAAAAAAAGAAAATGTCCATCAAGGATGCCTTCAAAATTCTGGAATCCGAGGAAAGAGATAAACTCATTGATGAAGACAGCCTGATCAAAGAGGCGCTGCATATCACCGAACAATCGGGCATTGTTTTCCTTGACGAGATTGACAAGATCGCCGGACGCGAAGGCCGTAGCGGCGGCGAGGTCAGCCGCGAAGGGGTTCAGCGCGACCTGCTGCCTTTGATCGAAGGCTGTATCGTGTCCACCAAATATGGCCCTGTCAAAACCGACCATATATTATTCATCGCTTCCGGCGCTTTCAGCATGTCCAAACCATCAGACCTGCTGCCTGAATTACAAGGCCGCCTGCCGATCCGGGTCGAGCTGCGCGCCCTGACCGAAGAAGACTTTAAACATATTCTGACCGAGCCTGACTTCAGTCTGATCAAACAATATGTCGCGCTGCTCGCCACCGAAGAAGTCACCTTGAATTTCACCGATGACGGCATTGGCGCCATCGCCAAACTGTCCGCTGAAATCAACCGCAGCGTTGAAAATATTGGCGCGCGCCGGCTGCATACGGTTTTGGAGCGGGTGCTGGATAATATCAGTTTTGAAGCCACCGATAAATCCGGCGCAGAAGTCGTCATCGACGACGCTTATGTCACCGAACATATCGGCGACCTGTCCGACACATCCGACCTGTCCAAATTCATTCTGTAGGAAAAACCCTGATTCATGATAAAGTAGGTTATGAGACCCAATACTCTTGCGCATATTACGTAATATGTGTATTATACGCATTGTATATTAAGGAGAATTGGTCATGACCACAGTTACCGCGTCTGAATTCCAGAAAAATTTCGGAACTTTCAAAGAAGCCGCCCAGCGCGAGCCTGTTAAAATAACCAGTAACGGACGGGAAAGCGTCGTGCTTATTTCTGCAGCATCCTTCGCCGAATATGAACAATTCAAGAAACAGAAATATGCCTATGGTGGGGAGGTCACGGACGAGTTTGAAAAACACCTTGATCATTTCATGGAAGAACATAAGGATGTCCTGGAAGGGCTTGCCAAGTGACTGATAGCTCTGAACCAAACTGGATCAGCATGTTTCAGGTTCTGCATATTCAGAAGAAAACGATAGAAAGACAAGGGGGAGGTTCCGGTATTAGAGATGAAGGGCTATTGGAATCTGCTCTTGCTCGCCCACAAAACTTTTATGCTTACGGTGAGCATGATATTCATGCCCTCGCCGCGGCCTATGCCGAAGGGATAGCCCGTAATCACGCGTTTGTCGATGGCAACAAGAGAGCCGCCTATATCGCCTCCGGTTTATTTCTATATCAGAACGGCTACAAGCTGAACATAAAGTCCACCTCTGCTCAAATCACTCTATTTGAAAATCTGGCCAAAGGCGAAATGAGCCGCGAAGAACTGGCAGAATTTTATCGCCGAAACACATCCAGAATAGAAAAACCGGGCAGAATAGAAAAGCCGGGCAGAATAGAAAAACCGCGCCGCCCATGAAAATTATTTTGGCCCCTATGGAGGGCGTGGTCGATTATGCCATGCGGGAATTATTGACCGCATCAGGTCACTATGACCTGTGCATTACCGAATTTGTCCGCGTGGTGGATCAGGTCTATCGGCCCGCGTTTTTTCGCAAAATATGCCCGGAATTAGACCCCGAATTAAATCAGGGCGGCACGACCCGTGCCGGCACGCCTGTGCGGGTACAATTGCTGGGCCAGCATGCGGACTGGATGGCCGAAAATGCCGCCGTTGCCGCCGATCTTGGCTCCTGCGGCATTGATATAAATTTCGGCTGCCCGGCCAAGACCGTCAACCGGCACCGGGGCGGGGCGATTTTGCTGCAGGAACCAGAGACCCTCTATAAAATCGTCAAAGCCGTCCGCGACGCCGTGCCCGGCGATCAGCCGGTGAGCGCAAAAATGCGGCTGGGTTACGCGACTGCCGACCTTGCCCTTGACTGCGCCCATGCCATTGAAAGCGCCGGCGCGAATATGATCACCGTCCATGCCCGCACCAAAATGGAAGGGTACAAGCCCCCGGCCCATTGGCATATCATCGATGATATGCGCCGCCATATCAGCATCCCCGTCACGGCAAATGGTGATATCTGGTCACGGCCGGATGCGGAAAATTGCCGCCGCGTTTCCGGCTGCGATGATATAATGATCGGGCGCGGGGCGTTATGCCTGCCCAATTTAGCGTCGGTGATCAAGGTGAATGCCGCGCCGATGCCCTGGAAAGAGGCCTGTGACATATTGATTCTTTACGCCTGTTTCTCGCGCCCCTCGCACCAGCGCGGCTATTTGCCAAGCCGGATCAAACAATGGTTCAGTTACCTGAAGCGACACTATCCAGAGGCCCACATCCTGTTTGAAAAAATTAAACGCTTGCGTCAGCTTGATGACATTATCACCCTGATCAGGCAGGAACGTTAAGCGGCCCTTGAAACCACATCTTTTATTTTATATATTGCCACATCTTTTATTTTATATAGTGATTGAATAACATTAATCAGGCTCCGGATTTACGGTCCGGCCCGCTGAAAGGAAGACGATGACCAACTATGTCGTATCGGCCCTCTATCATTTTACAGAGCTTGCCGATTATCAGGAATTACGCCCAAAATACCATGATTTTCTCACCCGCCATAATATTCGCGGCACCTTGCTTTTGGCCCGGGAAGGCATCAATGGCACGGTTGCCGGTACGGCGGATGCCATAAAAGCGCTTCATGACTTTATCCGGTCGGATAAAAGGCTGCAACATATCGTCACCAAAGAATCCACCGCCGCCGAGATGCCTTTTCACCGCACCAAAGTGCGCCTGAAAAAGGAAATCGTCACCATGGGCGTGGAAAATATTGACCCGCGTCATATAGTTGGCACCTATGTTAAACCGGCGGACTGGAATGATTTGATTGCGGACCCTGATGTGGTCGTGGTCGACACCCGCAATGATTATGAGGTCGGCATCGGTACATTCAAAGGGGCAATAAATCCGCAAACCGCAACTTTTCGAGAATTCCCCGCTTTTGTTAAAAATGAGCTTTCGGGTCAGGAAGGCAAAAAAGTTGCCATGTATTGTACCGGCGGGATTCGCTGCGAAAAATCAACCGCCTATCTGAAACAGCAGGGCTTTGACGAGGTTTATCATCTGGAAGGTGGCATCCTGAAATATCTTGAGGAAATTCCGCAAGAAAATTCCCTTTGGCAGGGCGAATGTTTTGTTTTTGACAGCCGGGTATCTGTGAAACATAATCTGGCAGAAGGCAGCTATGATCAATGTTTTGCCTGCCGCATGCCCATCACGGAAATGGAAAAACAGGCCGAAAGTTACCAGCGCGGCGTCAGCTGCCCACATTGTTATGACAGCCACAGCAAAGCCCAAAGACAACGTCATCTGGAACGGGAAAAACAAGTCACCCTCGCGCGGAAAAAAGGTCTGCCCCATATTGGAGAAGACGCGGCGAAAGTCATTGAAAAACGCCGCGCCGATAAACATCAAAAAAAGGCGCAGCAACGGGAAATAGATCACGCCCCAAAAGCTAAAACAACAGAAGCTTCTTTATGAAATTGAATTTTGACAACCAATTTGCCAAATTGGGTGACAAATTTTCGGTTTCCATGGCCCCGCGCCCCTTGCCAAATCCCCGCATGGCCAGCTTTAATGCGCCGGCAGCGGCGTTGATCGGCCTTGATCCAGATGCGCTATCCGGCGATATTGCCTTAAAATTCTTTAGCGGCGCAGAAATGATTTCCGGTGCGGCGCCTTTGGCCATGGTCTATTCCGGCCATCAGTTCGGTGGCTATAGTCCGCGCCTTGGCGATGGCCGGGGCCTGTTATTGGGGCAGGTGCGCAGCGCACAGAATATTCTCTGGGACTTGCATTTAAAAGGCGCGGGCCTGACGCCCTTTTCCCGCATGGGCGACGGGCGGGCCGTTTTACGGTCAAGCATTCGGGAATATCTGGCCAGCGAAGCCTTGCATCATTTGGGCATTCCCACCAGCCGCGCCTTATGCCTGATCAGCAGTGATGAACCGGTGCGGCGCGAAACAATGGAAACTGCCGCCGGCTTGTTACGCGTGAGTGAAAGCCATATCCGCTTTGGCTCCTTCGAGTATTTTTTCTATACGCAGCAGCATGATGACTTAAGAAAACTGGCGGATTATGTTCTGGATATTCATTTTCCCGAACTGCGCAAAAGCCCCTTGCCTTTTGACAGTATGCTGCTGGAGATTACCGCGCGAACCGCAGATATGGTCGCCCATTGGCAGGCTTTTGGCTTTGCCCACGGGGTGATGAATACGGATAATATGTCTATCCTTGGTCAGACCTTCGATTATGGCCCCTACGGCTTTATGGAAGCCTTTGACCCAGACTATATCTGTAATCATTCCGATGATACAGGCCGCTATGCGTTCAATCAGCAGCCACATATTGGTCTGTGGAATTGCCTCGCCCTCTGCCATGCTTTAAAGCCAATCACCTCACCTGACATGAATGAGCCGGTGCGCGATCATTATCATCAGAT
>Ga0256839_1005274_pt1 | contig 12037 bp, 12 predicted proteins | sample 354166metaG_FD_185968 | JGI IMG/M metagenome (GOLD analysis project Ga0256839, IMG submission 185968) | Hydrothermal vent microbial communities from Mid Atlantic Ridge, Atlantic Ocean - 354-166 | ecosystem: Environmental > Aquatic > Marine > Hydrothermal vents | place: Atlantic Ocean: Mid...
CCATCAGCGGCGCGCCTCCCGCGGCCGCGGGCGCCCGCGGCAACGGCCCATCAGGCCTCGAGCCCGATGAGCCGCACCACCTCGCCGGCGAGCTCGTCGGCGTTGAACTTGGGCACGAACTTGTCCGCGCCCACCTTCTCCACCATGCTGAGGTTGAACACCCCGCTCAGGGAAGTGTGCAGCAGCACCGGGACGTGCCGCAGCCGCCCGTCCCGCCGGATCTCGGTGGTGAGGGTGTAGCCATCCATCTCCGGCATCTCGATATCCGAGATCACCAGGTCGAGCTGATCCTGCAGCGGTGTACCGTCCTTGACCATGTCCCGCAGCAGGTCCAGGGCCTCGCGCCCGTTCCTGGCCAGGATGGACTCGATCCCGAGCTGGTCCAGGGTTCGCTTGATCTGCTTCAGGGCCACCGAGGAATCGTCCGCCACCAGGACCCGGACCGGCCGGTCCGGCACGGACTCCGGCTTCACCTCGTCGGACACCGTCATCTCCACGCCCATGAGATCGACCAGCACCTTCTCCACGTCGATGATCTCGATGATCTCTTCGTCCACCCGGGTCACGGCGGTGAGGTAGTTGTCCTTGCCCATGCCCTTGGGCGGCGGCAGGATTTCCTCCCAGTTCATGTTGACGATGCGGTCCACCGCCGAGACCAGGAAACCCTGCACCGAGCGGTTGTACTCGGTGATGATCACGAACAGGTCGCTGCTCTCCGGCAGCGGTCGCTTGCCGATGGCGCGGGCGAGATCCATCACCGGGATGGTGCGGCCGCGCAGGTTGGCGATGCCGCGCACGATGGGATGGGCGTGGGGGACGGCGGTGAGGGTGGGACAATGGATGACTTCCTGCACCTTGAACACGTTGATGCCGTACCGCTGCCGGTCACCGAGCGTGAACAGCAACAGCTCGAGCCGGTTCTGTCCCACCAGCTGGGTGCGCTGGTCGACGCCATCCAGGATGCCTGCCATGTGGGGATCCCCCGTGTCCTTGAAGGTACGAACTCCCCGTCAGTATCGGCACCTGGGGCCGATGCTTGAACGCCCGCCCGCAGGCACGGGAATTGCAGGTTCACCGGACGTGGAAAACCGGCACCTGCCGGCATCACCGGAGGCACGATGAAACCAGGCATGCACACCCTGCTCCGCGCGGCAACCGCCGGCCTGCTGGCGGCAGGCCTTTGCCTCGCGGCCGGAGCCGCCGCCGCCCCGCGGGAAGACGCGGCCCGCCTGCTGGCCACGGCGCAGGCCTTCGTCCGCGCCCAGCTGGGCGCAGGCGACGATGTTCGGGTCCGCCTGGGCCGGCTGGACCCGCGCCTGCGCCTGCGCCGCTGCCAGGGCACCATGGAGGCCTTCTGGCCCCACGGCCGCCGGCCCCGGGCCGGCCACGCCAGCGTGGGCGTGCGCTGCCGGGGCCCGGTGGCATGGAAGATCTACCTGCCGCTGGAGATCCGCCGCTTCGCCCGCGTGGTGACGGCGGGGCGGGCCCTGCCCGCGGGTCACGTGCTGGCGGTGTCCGACCTGAAGACGGTGCGCCTGGAAGTGGACGGCCTGCGCAGCTACCACCACGAGGCACGGCGCCTGGCCGGCTCGGTGCTGCGCCGGCCCCTGGCCGCCGGCCAGCCGGTGGAAGCGGCCCACGTCACCCCGCCGTTGCTGGTGCGCAGGGGGGAGCGCGTGGTGGTGGAAGCCCGCGTGGACGGGCTGGCGGTTCGCACCAGCGGCGAGGCATTGTCCGCCGGCCGCAAGGGGGACACCATCCGCGTGCGCAACCTGCGCAGCAAGCGCGTGGTCCAGGCGGTGGTCACCGGCCGCGGGCGGGTGGAGGTGGTACTGTGACCGCCCGCCGGAGTTCCGGCACCCAACTAAAGTGACCGCCTAAATTGCCGATACAAGGGAAGCCACGCAGTTCAGGAGGCCTCCATGCCCATCGAGATCAACGGCTTCTCCCCCCGCCGCACCCAGGCCGGCTCCGACCGGCGCATCCGCTCCCTCAAGGGGGACAGCAGCCGCTCCGCCGCGGCCGGCGGCGGAGCCGCGGGTGCCGGCGACCAGGTGACCCTCACCGGCACCGCCGCGCGCCTGCACGCCATCGAGCGGGAACTGGCCCGGGTCCCGGTGGTGGACCTGGAGCGGGTGCGCCACGTGCAGGACGCCATCGAGAGCGGCGAGTACCGCGTGGATCCCCAGCGCGTCGCCGACAAGATGATCGAACTGGAGGCCGCCCTCGATGGCGTCTGACGCCGCGACCACGGCGGCCCTGCTGGAGCAGATGGTCCGCCTGCTGGAAGAAGAGCACGAGGTGCTGCGCCGGCGCGACGGCGAGGCCCTGGCAGCCCTGGCCCCGCGCAAGGCCGAGCTGTGCCGGCGCATCGAGGCCCTGGATGCGCCGGCGGCCGCCGCCGCGGCCGGCCCGGCCGAGCGGGAGCGCCTGCGGGAGCTGGCCCGGCGCTGCCGCCACCAGAACACCATCAACGGGATGCTGGCGGAGAACCAGCGCCGGCTGGCCGAACACGGCCTGGCCCTGCTCCAGGGCCGCTCCACCGAGACCCTGACCTACGGCCCGGGCGGCGGCGGCCGCGGCGGCCCGCGGGCCCCGCTGGGCCGGGCCTGACCCCTTCCCTTTCTTCCCGCGCAAAATGGTGGGGCAGCGGTGGCGATGCTAGAATGCCGCCACCGCCCCGGTAGCTCAGCCGGATAGAGCATCCGCCTCCTAAGCGGAAGGTCACACGTTCGAATCGTGTCCGGGGCGCCAGCCCGTCATCCGTGTTGCAGGAGGCCCCCCATGAACGAGACCCGCCAGGACAAGCTGCTCGGCGCCTACCGCGGCTTTCTCCGACACCTGCGCGAGGCCTGGCACCAGTCCGAGGGCAGGGTGCGCGACCGCCTGCAGCAGGCGCTGGCACAGGCCGAGGACAAGACCGCCGGGCTGTCGGAGCTGAGCCGGGAGGAGCTGGAACAGCTGGGCGACTGGCTGCGCCGCGACCTCCGCGGCGCGGCGGAGTTCTTCGACCGCAACGGCGAGGCCCTGGCCCGCTGGCTGGGCCTGGAGCTGACCCTGGCCGAGTACGAGCTGGCCGACCTGGTGGCCGCGGCGGCCGATCCCACCCTGGTCCAGCTCCACGCCCTGCGCCAGCAGGCCGAGCTGGGGGCATGGCACACCGGGGAGATCACCGGCCCCGGCACCCTGGTGTGCGACCGCTGCGGGGAGACGCTGCACTACGAAGAGCCGGGACACGTCCCGCCCTGCCCCAAGTGCCGGGGCACCGTCTTCCACAAGGAATACCCCGCCCCCTGAGCCCGTTGCCCCCGGGGCCGTCCGTTGACCCAGGTCAACACGGCCGCGGGAACGACCCCGTATGATTTGAAAGCGCTGGTGAACACAGCCATCAGGGAGGTGCGCCATGTTTCCGGATACCCAGCTCGAAGCCACCGTCCGCGACCTGGTGCAGCCGGGCCGGGGCATCCTGGCGGCGGACGAAAGCATCCCCACCATCACCAGGCGCCTGGCCAAGGTGGGCGTGGAGTCCACGGAGGAAACCCGCCGCGCCTACCGTTCCATGCTGCTCACCACCGCCGGCATCGGTGAATACCTCAGCGGGGTGATCCTGTTCGAGGAGACCCTGGACCAGTGCGCCGACGACGGGACCCCCCTGGTGGAGGTCCTGACCCGCCAGGGCATCGTGCCCGGGATCAAGGTGGACAAGGGCACCGTCCCGCTGCCCGGCGCGCCCGGCGAGAAGATCACCCAGGGCCTGGACGGCCTGGCCGAGCGCCTGGAGGCCTACCGGGCCAAGGGCGCGCGCTTCACCAAGTGGCGCGACGTCTATGTCATCGGCACCGGCACGCCCGGCCGCCTGGCCATCGAGGCCAATGCCGAGGTCCTGGCCCGCTATGCCGCCGCGGCCCAGGCCGCCGGCTTCGTGCCCATCGTGGAACCCGAGGTCCTGCTGGACGGCGATCACGACATCGCCCGCTGCGCCGAGGTCACCGAGGCGGTGCTGCACGAGGTCTACCACGCCCTGCACCGCCACGGCGTGGTCCTGGAGTACACCCTGCTCAAGCCCAACATGGTGCTGCCGGGCAAGGACCATCCCGCCCGCGCCACCCCGGAGGAGGTCGCCGACCACACCCTGCGCGTGCTCCGCCGCACGGTGCCGGCCGCGGTGCCCGGCATCAACTTCCTGTCCGGCGGCCAGACCCCGGAGGAGGCCACCGCCAACCTGGATGCCATGAACCGCCGGCGCGACGCCACCGTGCCCTGGGAGCTCAGCTTCTCCTACGCCCGGGCCCTGCAGCATCCGGCCATGGAGATCTGGGCCGGCCGGGCGGACAAGGCCGCCGAGGCCCAGGCGGCCTTCCTCCACCGCTGCCGGCTCACCGCCGCCGCCCGGCGCGGCCAGTACACCCCCGCCATGGAACGGGCGGCCTGAGCGCCGGCCCGCCGCACTCCCCGCCGCCGGGTTGTGACCGGGGGAACCTTTTCCCGCCCCCGGACGTGTAACCATGGATGATGATGTCCCCCCCGCTCCCACTGGCAGCCTCCCGGCGGACCCGCTTCGAGCGGCTCATCCGGCCGCAGCTCCAGGCCCTCTACCGGCGGGCCTACCGCCTCACCGGTGACCGGGACGAGGCCGAGGACCTGGTCCAGGACCTGCTGGCCTCCCTGTACCAGAAGGACATCCGCCTGGAGGAGGTGGAGGACCTGGAGCGCTGGCTCCTCAAGTCCCTCTACCACCAGTTCATCGACCGGCTGCGCCGCGCCGGGCGCAGCCCCCTGGGACATGCCGGCGACGAAGACCCCGAGCGGCTGGAGCGCATGGAGGATCCCGCCGCCGGCCCCGAACTGCTCACCCAGCAGCAACTGGAGATCCAGCGGGTCCAGGCCGCGCTGGACGCCCTCAACCCCCACTTCCGTGCCGTCCTGGTGCTGCACGACGTGGAAGGGTTCACCCTGCAGGAGCTGTCCCCGGTCCTCGACGCGCCCCTGGGCACCCTCAAGTCGCGCCTGCACCGGGCCCGGCGCGCGCTGCGCCACCAGCTCCGCCGGGAACCCTCCGTGCCAGCCGGGCGTGTAACCCTGTGGAGGCACACGAAATGAACTGCGACACCATCCGAAGCCTGCTCGACGACTACGCCGCCCGGCGCGCCGCGCCCATCCAGCAGGACGCCGTGGCCCGCCACCTGCGCGAGTGCCCCGCCTGCCGCGAGGCGCTGGAGGAGGCCCGCCTCCTGCAGCAGCGCCTGCGCGAACTGCCGGTCCCGCCGCCCCGGCCCGGCTTCGAGGAGCGGGCCTTCGCGCGCCTGGAACGGCCCGCCCGGCGACCCCGGCCGGCGGCGTTTCCCGCGTGGCTGGCGGCCGGCATGGGGGCGGCGGTGGCCGCGGCGCTGATGCTGTGGGTGCTGGGCACGGTGCCCGGACAGCGCCCGGCGGTGGAGAACATCGTCGCCACCGTCGAGGTGCCCGCGGGCGAGGTGCGCCGGGTGAAGCTGGTGTTCCACGTCCCGGCCCCGCTGGAGAACGCCACCCTGGCGCTCCGGCTGCCGGACAACGTGGAGCTGGCCGGCCACCCGGGACGCCGGGAGCTGCGCTGGTCCGCCTCGCTGCGCCCCGGCGCCAACCGCCTGGAGCTGCCGCTGCGGGCCCGGGGCCCCGGGCGCGGCACCCTCACCGCCGCCATCGAGGACGCGGGGCACAGCCGCCGCTTCGGCGTGATCATCGAAACCCCGGCCACGGGCCCCGGCCCGGCACCGGACCCCGTGCCGCGGGACGCCCGCGCGGCACCCGCGGCCATCACCCTTTCCGCCTGAACACCTGATGAAGAGGAGCACGACCATGAAGTACCCGACACTGTTCACCAGCAGCGCCCTCGCCCTGGTCCTGGGCCTGGGCCTGGCCCAGCCGGCCCAGGCCTCGCCGGAGCTGGACGACGTCACCATGGAGGTCATCGAGCACGATGACCCCAACGAGGCCATGCACGACATCGCCCTGCCCGACCACGAGGACGAGCACCAGGAGGCGCCGCACGAGGAGCACGTCGACCACGACGACGACAAGGACGATCACCGCGACGACATGGACGACGACAAGGATGACGACAAGGACGAGGCCAAGGACGATCGCGAGGACGACATGGAAGACAGCAAGGAAGAGGGCAAGAACGACCGCGAGGACGACATGGAGGACGGCAAGGACAGCTGAAACCGGCGGTTCCCGCGCACAACTGCGGCACCCCCTCGGGGTGCCGCAGTTTTTTGCGTGCGCGCGGCCATCCCTTGCATGACCCATGCCCTTGTTCCGCCGGCGCCATCGTCTACAATGGCACGCCGGATCCTGTCACCACACGGAGTCACGCCATCCATGCCGAAAACGAAGTTCCCGGCCCTCGTCCTGGGCCTTGCGCTCCTGTTCCCTCTCTCCGCCACCGCCGCCAAGGGCGAGGCGGCGTTCCGCCAGGGCATCCAGGCCTTCCAGCGGAAGGACCATGCCGCCGCGCTGAAGGCCTTCGAGCGGGCCTGGCGGGCGGGCATGCGCTCCCCCGCCCTGTACTACAACCTGGGCGTCAGCTACTACCGGCTGGGACGCCTCGACCGCGCGCGGGCCTTCTTCATCCCCCTGACCCGCGACCGCCGCTTCCGGCAACTGGCCCGGTACAACCTGGGGCTCATCGCGGCCCGCGAGGGGAAGACGGAGGCGGCGCGGGACTGGCTGCGGCGGGCGGCGGCCGGCGATGACCGCCGCGTGGCGGCCCTGGCCCGGGCGGGCCTGCGCAAGCTGGCGCCGCAGCGGCCGTGGCGGGCCGGCTTCGAGATCGCGCTGGGCTACGACGACAACGTGCTGCTGCGGGCCGACGACGTGCCCACGCGCCGCGGGGACAATTACTTCGACCTCTACCTGTGGGGAGACTACCGGGTGGGCACCGACACCCGGGCCGGGGCCTTCTTCAGCCGCCAGGACTTCTTCGACGTGGACGCCGGCGACTTCCAGCAGGCCGGGATCACCCTGGACCACGTCCTGCGTGCATCGGGCTGGCGGGTGGTGCCGGCGCTGCGCCTGACCCGCAGCCGCCTGGGCGGGGTGGATTACCAGGACATCCTCGACCTGCGCCTCACCGCCCGCCGCGACCTGGGACAGGGCCGGCGCCTGGTCCTCCGCGCACGGCACAGCAGCATCGATTCCGGTGATCCCGTATACGATCCCTTCCAGGGCACCCGCCAGCAGTTCCGCGCCGATTACCACCTGCCCACGGGCCTGGGCCGCCTGCGGCTGCGTTACCAGCTGGAGCTCAACGACCGCGACGACTTCCCCACCGCCAGCCTTTCGCCCACCCGGCACCAGTTCCGGGTCCGCCTGCGCCGGCGCCTGGGCGCCGCCTGGCTCGGCGAGGCCGAGGTGGACTACCGGGTCTCCGACTATCCGGTGGTGGCCGGCATCGCGCGCAACGATGACCGCCTGCGCCTGCGCCTCAAGGCCCGGCGCCGGCTGGACAAGGACCTCCGGCTGACCCTCCGCTACACCTATACCGACAACGTGTCCAACGTCGCGGCCCGCGATTACACGCGCAACGATTTCTCCGCCGGCGTGGAGTGGCGCTGGTAGGCATGGACGGCGGAGAAACCGGGCCTGCGGGACGGAAGCGACGGGGAATTGGAACAGTTGCCAGGTGTGATGGGGGAGCCCCGGTCCGGCCGCCATTCCCTTGCCAGCGTGGTAGAAAATGGCTATATTGCGCGTCCCGGGCGAACGCGGGCCGGCTCGTTTCCCTCGCCGCTCGCTCCTCGCCCCTTGCCGCCGCTCTTGTGCGCCCGTAGCTCAGCTGGATAGAGTACCTGGCTACGAACCAGGTGGTCGGAGGTTCGAATCCTTCCGGGCGCGCCAAAACCCGTTTTCAATCAACGCCTTGCAGTGGCTTCCTATATAGCACGACCCCCCTGGTGGGTCATAGAGGGGCGATTGTGTCATAGATTCAGCGTTTCCACTTCGCTTTGACGGGCCGGACGACCCCGGCCTTGCGGCTTCTTCTTCACGCCGGGGGCGGCCTTTCCGTCTTCCGTCTTCCGTCTTCCGAACACGGGGCGGCGTTTCCGTCTTCCGTCCTCCAAACGCAGGCCGGCGTGAGACTGCGCAGGGTGTGACGGCCAAGCCGTCGCACCGTTCCACCTGGTGCGTTCGCGCGGCGAATGCACCCTACCCCTGCAGAAGACAGAGGACGGAAGGCGGAGGACAGACCTGCACGGCGGAATGTCAACGCAAGGGCACCAAGGAACGCGAAGGACGAATCCATTCCGGGCGGGGCAGCCCTTCCGTCTTCCGTCTTCCGTCCTCCGAACGCTCGGGCCTTCGGCCCTCGCCCCTCCGGGGCCGCCGTCGCTGTCGCTCCGGCGTTGCCTCGCGGCGCCACGGCGCCGCTCGGCTCGAACCCGGCCATTTGAATTTCGAGGGTTCGAATCCACCTTCTGACCATGGCAAAGGGGACCCACAGGGTCCCCTTTGCCATGGTTGGCGGAGAGAGAGGGATTCGAACCCTCGATGGGGCTTTTGACCCCATACTCCCTTAGCAGGGGAGCGCCTTCAGCCGCTCGGCCATCTCTCCGGGCTCCGGAGGGGCCAAGGATACCGGGCCGCCCGCCCCGGGTAAAGGGCGCCCGCGGCTATTCGCCGCCGCCGTTGCCCTCGCCGGCCTTCTGCTCGTTCTTGATGCGCTCGTAGATCTCCTCGCGGTGGACCGAGACCTCCTTGGGGGCGTTGACCCCGATGCGCACCTGGTTGCCCTTGACGCCGAGCACCGTGACCGTGATGTCGTCGCCGATGACGAGGGTCTCGCCAACCCGCCGGGTCAATATCAGCATTCCTGTTTCTCCTAATCCATCAATGCCTGAAACGTGCCTAACGGAAATACCACGCTCCCTGTGCAACCAGGCGCGGTACCCCTGGTAGTATCGTCCCGACCGCGACAGGCTTTAGCACCTGCTTGTTGTTTTTGCCTTTCCCCCGGGGCCGATGCTCAGGCCGCCGGGGCCTGGTCCAGCCCGAACGCCGCGTGCAGGGCACGGACGCCCAGTTCCAGGTATTTCTCCTCCACCACCACCGAGATCTTGATTTCCGAGGTGGAGATCATGCGGATGTTGATGCCCTCGTTGGCCAGCGCCTCGAACATCCGGCTGGCGATGCCGGCGTGGGAACGCATGCCCACCCCCACCAGAGAAATCTTGACGATGCGGTCGTCCCCGGCCACCTCGCGGGCCTCCAGCCGGCGGGCGGTCTCCTCGAGGATGGCGCGGGCCCGCTCGTAGTCGTTGCGGTGGACGGTGAAGGTGAAATCGGTGGTGCCGTCGGCGCCCACGTTCTGGATGATCATGTCCACCTCGATGTTGGCCTCGCCCACCGGCCCCAGGATGTGCCAGGCCACGCCCGGGCGGTCCGGCACCCCGCGCACCGAGAGCTGGGCCTCGTCGCGGTTGAAGGCGATGCCGGAGATGACCGGTTGTTCCATGTCCTCTTCCTCGTAGGTGATCAGCGTGCCCGGCCCTTCCTCGAAGGAGGACAGGACCCGTAAGGGTACACTGTACTTGCCCGCGAACTCCACCGCGCGGATCTGCAGCACCTTGGAACCCAGGCTGGCCATCTCCAGCATCTCCTCGAAGGTGATGCGGTCCAGCCGCCGCGCGTTGGGCTCCACCCGCGGATCGGTGGTGTAGACCCCGTCCACGTCGGTGAAGATCTGGCACTCGTCGGCGCCCAGGGCCGCCGCCAGCGCCACCGCGGTGGTGTCGGAGCCGCCGCGGCCCAGGGTGGTGATGTTGCCGTCCTCGTCCACCCCCTGGAAGCCGGCCACCACCACCACGGTGCCCGCCTCCAGCTCGCGCCGCACCCGGGCCTCGTCGATCTCCACGATGCGGGCCTTGGTGTGGGCGCTGTCGGTGCGGATGTGCACCTGGCCGCCGGTGAACGACCGCGCCCGGCAGCCGCGGGCGTTGAGCGCCATCGCCAGCAGGGCGATGGTGACCTGCTCGCCGGTGGACACCAGCACGTCGTACTCGCGCGGGTCCGGCCGCGGGCTCACCTGGTGGGCCAGATCGATGAGCCGGTTGGTCTCCCCGCTCATGGCCGAGACCACCACCACCACGTCGTGGCCCTGGTCCCGGGTGGCCTGGACCCGCTCCGCCACCTTCTGGATGCGCTCGACGCCACCCACCGAGGTCCCGCCGTATTTCTGTACGATCAGCGCCACCGGCGTGCGTTCCCGTCCAAAAGGCGCAAATTAGACACTAATCTGATGGATTTGAAAAGGGCCGCTCAGGCGCCGAGCTGCCGCCGGACCCAGTCGGGGACCGAGGCCAGGGCCTCGTCCAGGCGTGACGGGTCGCGGCCGCCGGCCTGGGCCATGTCGGGACGCCCGCCGCCGCGCCCGTCCACCTGCCGGGCCACGGCGTTGACCAGGTCGCCGGCCTTGAGGCGGCCGGTCTGGTCCGGGGTGACGCCGGCCACCAGCGAGACCTTGTCTCCGGCCACCGTGGCCAGAACCACGGCGGCGGAGCCCAGCTTGTTCTTGAGCCGGTCCAGGGTGGCGCGCAGGGTCCTGGCGTCCACCCCGTCCAGGCGCGCGGCCAGGACCTTGATGCCGTCCACCTCCACCGCCTGCGCCGCCAGGTCGTCGCCCTGGCTGGAGGCCAGGCGGGCCTTGAGGCGCTCCAGCTCCTTCTCGTACTGACGCTGGCGTTCCAGCAGGTGTTCCACCTTTTCCGCCGCCTCCTCGCGCGCGCACTTGAGCAGGGCGGCGACGCGGCCCAGGGCCGCCTCGCCCTGGTGGACCCAGTCCAGCGCCCGGGCCCCGGTGACCGCCTCGATGCGCCGCACCCCGGCGGCGATGCCGCTCTCGGCGGTGATCTTGAACAGCCCGATGTCGCCGGTGCGGCGCACGTGGGTGCCGCCGCACAGCTCCACCGAGAAGTCGCCCATGGACAGCACCCGCACCCGGTCGCCGTACTTCTCCCCGAACAGGGCCACGGCGCCGGCGGCGATGGCCTCCTGGTAGGGCAGCACCCGGGTCTCCACCGGCAGGTTGGCCCGGATCCGGTCGTTGACCAGGTCCTCGATGGCCCCGAGCTGCTCCGGGGTGAGGGGTTCGAAGTGGGAAAAGTCGAAGCGCAGGCGCTCGGCCTCCACCAGCGAGCCCTTCTGGGCCACGTGGCCGCCCAGCACCTTGCGCAGGGCGGCGTGGAGCAGGTGGGTGGCCGAATGGTTGAGCGCGATGTCGTGGCGGCGCCCGGCGTCCACCAGCGCCTCCACCGTGTCATTGACCTGGAGCGTGCCCTGCTCCACCCGGCCCAGGTGCAGGATGAGCTCGCCCTGCTTGCGGGTGTCGGTCACGCGGAAGCGCCCCGTGGGGCCCGCCAGCACGCCGGTGTCGCCCACCTGGCCGCCGGACTCGGCGTAGAAGGGCGTGCGGTTGAGCACCACCACGCCCTCGTCCCCCTCCTCGAGGATCTCGGCCTCGGTCCCGCCCTTGTACAGGTCGGTGACCGTGGCCGGCTCCCGCAGGTGCTCGTAGCCGGTGAAGTCGGTATGGCCGTCGGCCTCGGCCGCCACCCCGTAGTCGGCGCCGAACCGGCTGGCGGCGCGGGCCCGCTCCTTCTGCCGCGCCATGGCGGCGTCGAACCCGGCCATGTCCAGCCTGAGGCCGCGCTCGCGGGCGATGTCGGCGGTGAGGTCGGCGGGAAAGCCGTAGGTGTCGTACAGCTTGAACACGGTGTCGCCGGCGATGACGTCGCCGGACAGGTTCGCGATGGCCCGCTCCAGCAGGTGCATGCCCTGCTCCAGGGTCTCGGCGAAGCGCTCCTCCTCGCCGCGCAGCACGCGCTCCACCTGATCGCGGGCCTGGACCAGCTCCGGGTAGGCCGCCCCCATCTCGTCGGCCAGCGGCGCCACCAGCCGGTGGAAGAAGGGCTCGCGGACACCCAGCTTGTAGCCGTGGCGGATGGCGCGGCGGATGATGCGGCGCAGCACGTAGCCGCGGCCCTCGTTGGAAGGCAGCACC
>Ga0256839_1005275_pt1 | contig 12035 bp, 10 predicted proteins | sample 354166metaG_FD_185968 | JGI IMG/M metagenome (GOLD analysis project Ga0256839, IMG submission 185968) | Hydrothermal vent microbial communities from Mid Atlantic Ridge, Atlantic Ocean - 354-166 | ecosystem: Environmental > Aquatic > Marine > Hydrothermal vents | place: Atlantic Ocean: Mid...
TGAATTGGAGACGCTGGGAGCTGATGAGGAAGAGCTGGAAATCATAGATATAGAGGGCGAGGCATCCGATACAGAGGAGATCGTGCTTGCAGATGCGGCATCACAGGAAAAGCCACCTGCTGCTGCACAAGAGACGCCTCAACTAACAGCAGCGCCTGAAATTTCAGAGCCTGCCCCCACCGAATCAATTTTCGATACGCTGAAAGGTCTGCTCGAAAACAATATGATTGCAGTAGCGGGTGGCGGCCTTGCCATTTTGTTGCTGCTGTTACTGCTTGCGCGGCGCCGCAGTGCTGAAAGCGAAGAGTTTGAAGAGAGCATCCTCATTGATACCCAGGGAGGAGGGGATACCGAGTCTCTGGGCAGTCCGGCTGATGATACGGAAGCAGGCATCTCTGAGGCCGCAGAAACCTCATTTCTAAGTGAATTTTCACACAGTGACATGGATGTTTTGCAAGACGATACAGGCGAGGTCGATCCGGTTGCAGAGGCGGATGTCTATATCGCCTATGGGCGTTACCAGCAGGCTGAAGAGCTGTTACGTCAAGCGATTGAGCGTGATCCAGAGCAGATAAAAAGCCACTTGAAACTGCTTGAGATTCTTTTTGTCACCAAAAACGTGCAGGCGTTTACTGAAATTGCCGAAGCGTTGGCTGCAAAAAACAGTAGCCAAATGGATGCAGAAGCCTGGCAACAAGTGGTTGCGATGGGGCACCAGCTGAACCCAGGGCATGAACTGTTTGCCGATGCGGAAGGGGAAAGTGCTGCAGAGCAGTCAGCCGCCGCCGTGGAAGTGGAATCTGAAGCGCTGGCTGATGTAGGGGATGATGATCTTGAGCTAATGGATTTAAGTGAGCTGACAGCAGATTTTGATATGAATGCTGATGCAGCGCTGGATCAGGAAGAGGGGTCAATTTCAGCGCTTTTAGAAGATGATGGCCTGGATTTTGACCTGAATCTGGGGTTGGAGTCTGAGAAAAACAGGCCTGGCTCTGATGATGCACTGCTGAGTGCAGATCTTGCTGAAATCAGTACAGATGCTGCATTGGATGATGCGTTGCTGGATCTATCCACAAAGCTGCCGGATGATGGCTCTGCTTCTAAGCTGGATGCAGATACAGAGACCAGTGAGCTGGAAGAGTCACTCAGCCTGGATGGATTGGATCTGGGCGACCCCTTTGGCACCGATACGGTTGATGAGGGTGAGAGCGTGCTGGCCACTGACTCAGAATCGCTGTTAGGGGAGTCGGAAGATCTGGCCGCTGAGCTTTCCAGCCTTACCGATGAGCCAATAGGCAAAGAGGCTTCTGATCGTGATGAGCTGCCATTGGATGATGCATTGGGGGGCGGAGATTTAGGTGCAGAACTGGAGGAGCTCAGCAGTCTGGATGAATCGCTCTCAATTGACGATTTTATGGAAGAGAGTCTGGAGCAGCAGGGTTCATCCAACGAGACGCTGGATACAGACGGGTTGCTGCTGGGTGACCCTGAACCCGCAGCACCTGAGGGTGAGACGGTTGAACCCCTGGCATCCGATGAAGACCTGGTTATTGAGGATGAATCAACTGCCAGCTTTTTAATGGAAGAGCCACTCTCTGAACTGGTAGAGGAGCCAGACGAGATCGACAAGATCAATACCAAACTTGATCTGGCGCGCGCCTACGTAGAGATGGGTGATGAAGAGGGTGCCCGCAGTATCCTGGATGAGGTGATGAATGAGGGTGATGAGGCACAGAAGGGGGATGCGCAGGCATTGTTAGGCCGTCTCTCATAAACGTTTAATCCTGGTTGAGCCGAAGAGGCGCACAATGTGCGCCTTTTTCTATATGTTTGAGTAAAACCTAAATCCTGCAAGTGCTCACACTCACATAGCACAAACTATTGATCCGTATAGCGATATGAAACTTTTCGGCCATCACAATAAGGATGACGCTCAAAATTGTCATTCACTCTACGAATCAATAGCTTACACTCTGCAAGCAGGATCACTTGCAGGATTTAGGTAAAAAGTGATGCAGCGAGTTGCCTTGGGTGTTGAGTATGACGGTGCAGATTTTTGTGGATGGCAGATGCAAAAGAGCGGTGTACGCACTGTACAGGAAGAGCTGGAGAAGGCGCTGGCATCGGTAGCCAATGAGCCGCTCAGAGTGCACTGCGCCGGGCGTACCGACACCGGGGTACACGGTGTGGGGCAGGTGGTTCATATTGAAACAGCCGTAGAGCGCAGCCCCCGCTCCTGGGTTCTGGGAGCCAACAGCAACCTCCCGTTTGATGTGAATGTTACCTGGGCAAAACGGGTTGATGGGCAATTTCATGCCCGCTTCTCTGCCATCAGCCGTGCCTACCGTTATATCATTCTCAACCGCATGAGCCGCTCCAGCCTCTATCGCAACCGCGCTGTCTGGAGCCATCGGCCGCTGGATGCAGAGCGCATGCATGAGGCGGCACAATCACTGGTAGGCACCCATGATTTCTCCTCATTCCGGGCACTGGGCTGCCAGGCGCATAGCCCGGTGCGCACCGTCTCCCGTCTGGATGTTACGCGCCAGGGTGAGCGGATTATTATTGATGTTGAGGCACAGGCCTTCCTGCATCACATGGTGCGTAATCTTGCCGGTGTGCTGATGGCGATAGGGCGTGGTGATCAGCCGGTGGCGTGGGCCAAAGCGATACTGGAACGGCGCGACCGAACCAAAGGGGGCGTCACAGCGCCGCCCGAAGGACTCTATCTGATGCATGTGGGATACCCTCCTGAGTTTGAGATCCCTGCGCCTCCGGAATTAATTCTCTAAAACGGCTTTTTCTGTTGCCAGCTATCCTGTATCTTCTACCGGCTTATGAGAACACGGGTTAAAATCTGCGGCATCACCCGCGAACAGGATGCGCTGGATGCGATACGCTTGGGCGCAGACGCCATCGGCCTGGTCTTCTATCCGCCCAGCCCACGGGCGGTAACGATCACGCAGGCGGCCGCCATTGTGCGTCGGCTACCCCCTTTTATCACCGTTGTTGCACTGTTTGTAGATGCATCAAGGGAGGGGATTGCAGCGGTGCTGAATCAGGTCTCCATTGATCTGATCCAGTTCCACGGCAATGAAACCCCGGATGATTGCAGCGGGCATGGCCGCCCCTGGATAAAAGCCGTGCGCATGCGTGAAGATACCCGCCTGCATGCCATCGAAAAGAGGTATGCTGATGCATCAGCTCTGTTGCTGGACGCCTATCAGCCAGGCCGGCCGGGTGGCACAGGCGCAACCTTTGACTGGAGCGCCATACCGGCTGAACTGGCCCCCAGGATTGTACTGGCCGGCGGCCTGTCGGCAGAGAATATCGCCGCTGCCATCCAGCAGGTGAACCCCTATGCCGTGGATGTCAGTGGTGGAGTAGAGCAGCAACAGGGCATCAAGGATGCTGACAAGATTGCGGCCTTTATGTGTGGAGTTGAGCGTGCCAACCAGTAATCGAGAAACCTATTTTAATCAGCCCGACGAGCAAGGCCATTTTGGCCCTTATGGCGGGGTTTTTGTCGCCGAGACCCTGATGCAGGCTCTGGAAGAGCTACGGCAAAACTATGAGAAATATCTGCATGACAAGGGCTTCCTGGCTGAGCTGGATGCCGATCTGGCGCACTATGTGGGGCGGCCTTCGCCTCTCTATCATGCCGAGCGCTGGAGTCGTGAGCTGGGCGGCGCGCAGATCTATCTCAAGCGGGAGGATCTGAACCACACCGGCGCGCACAAGGTCAACAACACCATCGGTCAGGCGCTGCTGGCCAAACGCATGGGAAAAACCCGCATTATTGCCGAGACAGGCGCTGGCCAGCACGGTGTTGCCACGGCAACCGTGGCTGCCAGACTGGGGCTGGAGTGTGTGATCTACATGGGTGCGGTGGATATTGTCCGGCAAGAGGCCAACGTCTATCGCATGCGCCTGCTGGGGGCAGAGGTGCGCGCAGTAGAGTCCGGCTCAAAGACGCTGAAAGATGCCCTGAATGAGGCGATGCGTGACTGGGTAACCCATATCGACGACACCTTCTATATCATTGGAACCGTGGCCGGCCCGCACCCCTATCCAGCCATGGTGCGAGATTTTCAGGCCATTATCGGCCGCGAAGCACGACAGCAGGTGCAGCAGCAGGCCGGCCGCCTGCCCGATGCACTGGTGGCCTGCGTGGGCGGTGGCTCCAATGCCATCGGCCTCTTCTACCCCTTCTTAGATGACGAAGCGGTGGAGATCTATGGCGTTGAAGCCGCAGGGGACGGGCTGGAGACAGGCAACCATGCGGCACCGCTCTGCGCGGGTCGCCCCGGCGTGCTGCACGGCAACCGCACCTATCTGATGGAAGATGATGATGGTCAGATCATTGAGACCCACTCCATCTCTGCCGGGCTGGACTACCCCGGTGTCGGCCCAGAGCATGCCTGGCTCAAAGATTGCGGACGCGCACAATATGTGGCGGTGACCGATAATGAGGCGTTGGCCGCCTTCCATGCATTGACCCGCATTGAAGGGATCATCCCGGCGCTGGAGTCCAGCCATGCCCTGGCCTATGCGGCAAAGCTGGCACCCACCCTGGGGAGGGAGCAGATTATCCTGGTCAATCTCTCCGGCCGTGGCGATAAAGATATACACACCGTGGCTGCACTGGAGGGGATCGAGATATGAGCCGTATTGCTGCTACATTCAAATCCCTGCGCGCCGATGGCCGTAAAGCGCTGATCCCCTATATTACGGCGGGTGATCCAAAACCCGGCATCACCGTCTCCATCATGCATACCATGGTTGAAGCGGGTGCTGATATTATCGAACTGGGCGTCCCTTTTTCTGACCCGATGGCAGATGGTCCCGTCATCCAGCGCGCCAGTGAGCGGGCACTGGTTCACCACACCAGCCTGCGCGATGTGCTGGAGATGGTGCAGGAGTTTCGGGTGGATAATGCGCAGACCCCAGTGGTACTCATGGGCTATCTAAACCCGATTGAGGTGATGGGGTACGAGGCCTTTGCTGCCGCCGCCGCAGAGGCGGGCGTCGATGGCGCGCTAACCGTTGATATTCCGCCTGAAGAGGCGGGTGAGCTGCTGTCAGCGCTCAACAGACATGCGCTGAACGCCATCTTTTTGATTGCACCGACTACGGTTGGGTCGCGTATTGAAACCATCTGCAAGGTGGCCAGCGGTTTCGTCTATTATGTCTCCCTGAAAGGGGTGACAGGTGCCAGCCATCTGGACATTGCCGGGGTCGAGCAGAAGCTGGAGAAGATTCATCGCACAACCGATTTGCCGATTGGAGTGGGCTTCGGTATAAAAGATGCAGCAACCGCAGCGGCCGTCTCAAAGGTGGCAGATGCCGTGGTTGTCGGCAGCGCCCTGGTCTCTCGGGTGGAGGCGCTGGCCGAGCAACCTGATGCCATTGCACCGGCTTTGGCCAAGCTGCTTGCAGAGATGCGCCGGGCGATGGATGCCCAGAACCAGCCATGACGGTTTTACACTGGCTGGAATGTAACCCAGGATTATCTAACATGATACGGTTTAACAGATGAGCTGGTTTGAAAAATTGATGCCCAGCCGCATTCGCACCGAAGGCGGCACAAAGGGGGCAGTACCGGAAGGTCTCTGGGCAAAATGTCCCGGTTGCTCGGCGGTACTCTACCGTGCCGAGCTGGAGCGCAATCTGGATGTCTGCCCCAAATGCGCCTATCACAACCGCATTGGCGCACGGCGTCGGCTGGATACCTTTCTCGACCCCGAGGGGCGTGAAGAGATTGGTGCCGAGCTGCTTCCTGCTGATCCACTCAAGTTCAAAGACAGCAAAAAATATCGGGATCGCCTGACCCAGGCGCAAAAGAGTACGTCTGAGACCGATGCGATGGTCTGTATGCGTGGCCAACTCCAGGGCATGGGGGTGGTGGTTGCCGCCTTTGAGTTTAAATTTATGGGCGGCTCCATGGGCTCAGTGGTTGGCGAACGTTTTGTTCGGGCTGCAAATGCTGCCCAGGAGCATGGCATACCGCTGGTCTGCTTCTCTGCCAGCGGCGGCGCACGCATGCAGGAGTCCCTCTTCTCACTGATGCAGATGGCCAAGACCAGTGCCGCACTGCGGCGCATGGCGGATCGGGGTCTCCCCTTTATCTCCGTATTGACCGACCCCACTATGGGTGGCGTCTCGGCCAGTCTGGCGATGCTGGGTGATGTCAATGTGGCCGAACCGGGCGCGCTGATTGGTTTTGCCGGGCCGCGTGTGATTGAGCAGACGGTGCGTGAAACACTACCCGAGGGCTTTCAGCGAAGCGAATTCCTGCTGGAGAAGGGCGCGATCGACATGATTGTGGATCGGCGGGATATGCGAGATCGCATGGCCAATATACTGGGTATGCTGACCAACCAATCGGAGCCAGAGGCAGAGAAGGAAGAGGCCGTACCTCAGGAGCAGGAGCAACAGCAGCCTGCGGCTCCAGAGGAGAGTGAAGAGCAGCCATAGCGTCCTCTTGTAAGTATAAGGGTCTATTCCTGTCGCTATGCGATTCCAAAACCTGCAGGGTTGGCTGGATTGGCAGGCTCAGCTCCACCCCTCTTCCATCGAGCTGGGGCTGGATCGGGTGGCCGCAGTCTGGCAACATCTCTACCCCCACCCTTTCCCTGTCACGGTAGTGACCGTTGCCGGCACCAATGGCAAAGGCTCCTGCGTCGCCATGCTGGATGCCATTCTGCGTGCGGCGGGGCATCGGGTCGGCAGCTATACCTCCCCCCATCTGCTGCACTATAACGAGCGTATTCGCATCGATGGGGAGGCGGTGAGCGACGATGCCATCTGCCGGGCCTTTGAGCGGATTGACCAGGCGCGTGGCGATACCTCACTGACCTACTTTGAATTCGGCACCCTGGCGGCGCTGGATATCTTTACCCGCAGCGCGCTGGATATTGTGATCCTTGAGGTGGGGCTGGGTGGCCGACTGGATGCCGTCAACATCATCGACCCGGATATCGCCTTGATTACCAGCATAGCGCTTGATCATACCGACTGGCTGGGTGATGACCTGGAGCAGATCGCGCTGGAGAAGGCGGGCATCCTGCGTGCCAACAGACCTGCGGTGTTTGCAGATACGAACCCCCAGCAGGCTTTGCTGCAACGTGCCGCAGCACACAACGTGCCACTGGCTGTAGCGGGTCGTGATTTTGGCTTCAATGTGGTGGATAAAGCAGGCGAGTGGTTCTGGTACAGCACGGCACATACTATTGAGAATCTGCCCCCCCCAGCCCTGACCGGATCCTGCCAGTTGCAGAATGCAGCCGCCGTGTTGCAGGTGATCATGCTGTTGCCGGATACAATTGATGTCACCCCCGAGGCGATATGCCAGGGATTACAGCGTATAGAGCTGGCAGGGCGCTTCCAGGTGATCCCAGGCCCGGTTGAGCTGATATTGGATGTGGCTCATAATCCTGCGGCAGCCCAGGTGCTAGCCGATTCACTGCAAAGATCTCCGTGTCAGGAGCGGACTCTGGCGCTCTTTGCCATGCTCTCCGACAAGGATATTGCTGCGGTGGTGCAGGTTCTGGCACCCCATATTGATGTGTGGTTTTTAGCGGCACTGACAAGTGAGCGGGGGCTGCCCGTTCGTGAGCTTCAGCGACAGGTCGATCTATCGGGTACCCCGGCTCAAACCCATACGGCCGCCAGTGTCGAGAAGGCCTATGAGATGGCGCTTGATTATGCAACAGAGGGTGACAGGGTGCTGGTATTTGGCTCTTTTTTTACAGTTGCCGATGTTTTGCAAAGGCTGTCGGCAAAATAGGGTATATAATTGCCAATTGAAATGGGCTGAGCGGGATCACTTGTGGATGAAAAGATGAAACAACGGCTGGTTGGCGCTGTAGTGCTGGTGGCTCTGGTTGTAATTTTTGTACCCATGCTGCTCGATGATGAGCCGATGGTGACCGCAAGCATTACCAAAAGCAACATCCCCCCCCAGCCAAAGAGCGACTTTCCAACCCGAACTTTTCCGCGCAAAGAGGTAAAACCGCTGTTGCCTGCTGCATCGGTAATTGAACCAACCAAAGCGGCCAGATCGACACCAGAAGCAAAGCCGGTAAAAACCACACCCAAGGCCAGAACCGGGCTCTCTGCATGGGTGGTGCAGGTTGCAAGTTTTGAAAAGCGCGCCAATGCAAACAAGCTGGTGAAGCGTCTCCAGGCAAAAAAGCTTTCGGCTTTTCTGGAGCAGGCATCAGTGGATAGAAAGACGGTATTTCGGGTGCGGGTGGGGCCAGAGGTTGACCATAAAAAAGCGCAAGCCATTCGCGCCCAGATTGAACGTCAGTTCAAGCTCAAAGGCAAAATAGAACGATACCCTTGATACCATAGTCTGATAAAATTATGCCCTCACTGGAAACACTGATCTGGGTCGATTACATTATAATCGGCATTATCGCCCTCTCTGCGCTTATCAGCCTGTTCCGAGGCTTTATGCGAGAGGCGCTTTCGCTTGCTGCCTGGATCCTCTCATTCTGGATAAGCTGGACCTTCTTCCGCGAACTGGCCGCCCATTTTGAACCCTGGATTACTGTGCCATCGGTACGGCTGGGCGTGGCATTTTTATTGCTGCTGGTGGCAACGCTGCTTATTGGCGCCCTGGTGAACTATCTGGTGGGGCAGTTGGTTGAAAAGACCGGGCTTACGGGAACGGATCGAATGATCGGCATCTTTTTCGGAATCGCGCGTGGGGCATTGCTGGTGGGCATTGCGGTGCTGCTGGCGGGTCTGACGGCAATTCCGGCAGATCCCTGGTGGCATGAATCAGTACTGGTCAGCTATTTTCAAGATCTGGCAATCTGGCTGCGTGATCTCTTGCCGCCGGATATTGCAGATAAATTCAAGTATGCCTGAGCATGCTCATTAACTCACTCTCCTGGTAATTTTACTATGTGCGGTATCGTTGGAATCGTAGGGCAACAACCGGTCAATCAGTCGCTGTATGACGCCTTGCTGGTGCTACAGCACCGTGGCCAGGATGCCGCCGGTATAGTCACCTATCACAATGGCAAACTGCATCTGAGAAAGAACAATGGCCTGGCGCGGGATGTATTTCACACCCGGCACATGATCAACCTCAAAGGGCGGATGGGCATCGGGCATGTACGATACCCCACGGCTGGCAGCTCATCATCAGCAGAGGCCCAGCCATTTTACGTCAATTCACCCTATGGCATTGCGCTGGCGCATAATGGCAACCTCACCAACTCAGATGAGCTGAAGCGTGATCTTTATCAAGATGATCTGCGCCATATCAATACCGAATCGGACTCTGAGATCCTGCTGAACATCCTCGCACACGAGCTACAGGTATTGGGCAAGCTGCGAGTCAATGAACAGGATATCTTTCAGGCGGTAGCCAGTGTACACCGCCGTTGCCGTGGTGGTTATGCCGCCGTGGCAATGATTGCAGGCTATGGCATCCTGGGTTTTCGTGACCCTTACGGGATTCGCCCGATTGTATATGGCAAACGCGAAACAGAAACAGGGTGCGAATATATGATCGCCTCTGAGAGCGTGGCTTTGGATAACCTTGGGTTTGAGCTGGTGCGTGATCTGGCACCGGGCGAGGCAATATTCATTGATATGCTGGGTAACCTGCACACCTTTCAATGTGCGGCTAACACCATGCTGTCGCCCTGTATATTTGAGTTCGTCTACTTTGCCCGGCCAGACTCAAAAATTGATAACATCTTTGTGCATAAGGCTCGCTCCCGTATGGGCAAAAAACTGGCAAACAAGATAAAACGCATCTGGCCAGATAACGACATTGATGTTGTGATACCGATCCCTGATACCAGCCGAACCGCAGCGCTGCAACTGGCGTTTACCCTGGGGGTCAAGTACAACGAAGGTTTTATTAAAAACCGTTATATCGGGCGCACATTCATCATGCCGGGGCAACAGGTGCGCAAGAAATCAGTGCGCCAAAAGCTAAATGCCATAGACTCTGAATTTAAAGATAAAAATGTACTTCTGGTAGATGATTCAATCGTTCGTGGCACGACATCACAACAGATCGTGCAGATGGCGCGGGATGTTGGCGCAAAGAAGGTCTACTTTGCATCAGCTGCACCGCCCGTGCAGTTTCCCAATGTCTATGGCATTGATATGCCCTCTGCCCATGAGCTGGTTGCACATGGGCGAACGGAGGAGGATGTGCAAAAGGCCATCGGTTGTGATCGGCTGATATATCAGGATCTGGATGATCTGATCGAAGCTGTATGGGAAGGCAACCCAAAGGTGGATCGCTTTGATACCTCCTGTTTTGACTGTGACTATGTAACCGGCGATGTAAGTTCACAATACCTTGAACAGCTGGAACTCCTGCGAAATGATAGTGCCAAGGAAGAGGGAAAAGAGAGTGTTGACGCAGGTATAGACCTGCATAATGATTGTGATATTTGAACAATATAATTTGAAGAGCTTCCCGCCTTGACAATGAAGCCCAACGGCTCTACTCTTTTTCCAAGCGCTGATTTGTCTCTGATTGCGGGCGCTATAAAAATGCAGCTAAAGCGAGTATGAAGCCCCGCTTTTGCTGCATAGCCAAGCGGGTTTTTTTATGCCCGTTGAACCTAGATTCCGCAGTTGGACGGGGCGGATTGCACTCTTGCGGCGGCGTATGGCCGTGTTGCAACTCCTTGGAATAGAATAACTATTCTACGTCGTTGCGCCTTGCCATACACCCCCGCAAGCACACTCTCCACCCCGTCCAACTGCGGATTCTAGGTTGAATAACCTGTTTTTAATAATTTTGGAGTTAAGGCATGAGCCAAGACTATAACGACTGGAGCCTCGCCACCCGTGCCATAAGGGTAGGGCATGAGCGCACCCATGAAAAAGAGCATGGGGAACCTATATTCCCAACCTCAAGTTTTACTTTCGATAGTGCCGCAGAAGCGGCGGCCTGCTTTGCAGGTGAGATACCAGGTAATATCTATTCCCGGTTTACCAACCCTACAGTGCGGATCTTTGAACAGCGGCTGGCTGCAATGGAGGGTGGAGAGTCCTGCGTGGCAACCGCATCCGGTATGGCGGCTATCCTTGCGACCGTTATTGGGCTGCTGAAATCGGGTGACCATATCGTCTCATCCCGCAGTATATTTGGCACCACAACGGTACTGTTCGAGAAGTATCTGACGCGTTTTGGCATTACCACCACCTTTGTATCACAGGCCGATATAGGGGGTTGGGAGCGGGGCATTCGTCCCAATACACGCATGCTGTTCGTTGAGACCCCTTCCAATCCACTGACAGAGCTAGTGGATATTGAGATGTTGTCAAATCTTGCCAAGGCCTATGATTGCCTGCTGGTTGTTGATAACTGCTTCTGCACGCCGGCACTGCAACAGCCTCTCGCATTGGGGGCAGATCTGGTTATCCACTCTGCAACCAAATACCTTGATGGGCAGGGGCGCTGCATTGGTGGTGCCGTTGTGGGGGATGCCAAACTTGTCGGTGAAGAGGTGTACGGCGTGCTGCGAACAGCAGGCCCAAGTTTGAGTCCGTTTAATGCCTGGGTGTTTTTAAAGGGGCTGGAGACGCTGGATCTGCGCATGCAGGCGCACTCTTACAATGCAACAGAGCTGGCAAAGTGGCTGGAGGACTGTCCAGCCATACAGCAGGTCTATTTTCCTGGTCTGAAATCACACCCGCAACATCTGCTGGCAATAAAGCAGCAAAGCGGCCCAGGGGGGATTGTCTCATTCACCGTTAAGGGTGGACAGAAGGCAGCCTGGAAGATGATGGACAGCACCAAAATGCTCTCCATCACTGCGAACCTGGGAGATACAAAAACAACGGTTACACACCCTGCGACCACAACGCATGCCAGGCTCTCTCCAGAGCAACGCAGTGAGGCCGGCATCAGTGATGGGCTGGTAAGGATTGCTGTGGGTTTGGAGGATATCGAAGATATTAAATCCGATTTGGAACGTGGCCTGGCACTGCTATAGCACTGTATTTATGGTGTGGCTCTCAGGCTGGAGGCTGGTTTTATTGTTATA
>Ga0256839_1005276_pt1 | contig 12035 bp, 7 predicted proteins | sample 354166metaG_FD_185968 | JGI IMG/M metagenome (GOLD analysis project Ga0256839, IMG submission 185968) | Hydrothermal vent microbial communities from Mid Atlantic Ridge, Atlantic Ocean - 354-166 | ecosystem: Environmental > Aquatic > Marine > Hydrothermal vents | place: Atlantic Ocean: Mid...
AAACCCGCTGAGTTTGTGCGCTTCTGAACGTTTCTATTGCATTGCGATATTGAGGATATTTATTGGCGAGGATGGATGCGGCCAGGATCGCGGCATTGGTAGCGCCTGCGGTGCCGATAGCTAATGTCGCTACGGGGATGCCGGCAGGCATTTGCACAATAGAGAGGAGTGAGTCCTGTCCGCTGAGCATCTTGCTTTGCACCGGTACTCCTAACACTGGCAGAGATGTTTTGGCGGCTGTCATGCCCGGCAAGTGTGCGGCTCCCCCGGCTCCTGCAATAATGACTTCCAGGCCGCGCTCGATTGCGGTGCTCGCATAACGAAAGAGTTTGTCGGGCGTACGGTGAGCGGAAACCACTTCAATTTCGTGCGGGATGTTAAATTCTTCAAGTTTTTCAGCGGTATGGCGCATCGTTTCCCAGTCAGACGTGGAACCCATAATAATGCCGACAAGCGGTGTGTTTGTGTTCGTCATAATGATATCTGTTCATCAGTAATTGTGTCGCCGTTATTTGCTGGCAACGGAAATAGGCGGGTAATTATACCGTATTCTCAAAGTCTTAGGATAAAGTGCGTGAGATGGGCTTTAGGGGGGAGGCTGGGCAACACTAAAAACACTATCCAAAAGACGATCTGCCCATCCTGCGATTTTGTGTTTCTGCAACCTCTGGGTGAGATGCTCACTGGCCCGCGTAATAGGCCGCAATGGCCTCAATCTCGACGCGGCTGAGTTCTGCCACCATGTTGTACATCATCGAATTCTGACGCTCTTTGTTTCGATAAGCGAGTAACGCCTTGACCAGATAAGCCTGACGCTGGCCAGCAATGCGCGGTTTATCGGCATCCGGCTCGCCACCCTCTTTCCCGTGACAACGGTCACATTTTTGCGCCAGTATTTCCGGTGCTTCCATAATATGCACGGTTGGTTTTTGGGCGGGCAGGCGGGAATAATAATCGGCCAGTGTGCGCATGGCCTTTTTATCCAGAGCCAGAACAGCTTTTTTCATATCGTCATGTTGGCGCGTGTTATTTTTATAGGCATGCAGGGCAGCCACAATATAATCGGCGTCCTGTCCGGCCAGACTGGGCGTATCCCCTTTTGGGTTATTGCCATTTTCGCCATGACAACCTGCACAGGTGCTGGCCAGACCGGTATTGCTGTCTGTTTTTTCAGTCCTGGTGTCAGGTGTCAGGCTGGTTGGAGTCTGACTGGCGTAATACAGTGCCAGTTTTTCAATGTCGGTATCACTGAGATAACGGGTGAGCAGCTGCATTACGGCATGCTGTCGCGTGTTGTCCCGGTAGTGTGCGATGGCGATTTGCAGATAGTCTTCAGACAGCCCGGTGAGGCGCGGAACCCCCGGTGTGGTGCTGTTACCGCTGTCGCCATGACAGCCGTTACAGGAGACGGCAAGTTGTTTGCCATCGGCCATAGGGCTGAATTTTATTGTGCCATCCTGCACGGTATTCCGGTTTGCCGGCGCAACGGGAGCACGGGTGGCAAAATAAATGGCGTTACGGCGAATAGCTTCATCACTGAGCCCCTGAGCGGCATCCACCATCATCTTGTTCTGTCGTTTTTTGTCCCGGTATCGTTGCATGGCCGTGATCAGATAAGTGGCATTTTGACCGGCCAGACTCGGTATGGCCGGGTGAGTGCTGTTGCCGTCATTGCCATGACAGCCCAGGCAGCGGCGAGCGAGAGCGTCGCTGGCGTCGTTGGCCTTGAGATGTTTACCCAGCGGTGAGCGTTGCCGTTTTTGCACGGCAAAAAAAGCGGCGAGTTGTTTGATATCGCGCTGGCTGAGACTCAGTTTGAAGTTTTTCATAATGGCTGCCCCCCGGCGTTTGCCCTGCAAATAACTTTCCAGTGCAGGAATAAAATATTCGGCTTGCAGTCCTGCCAGACTTGGTACACCTTCTTTCTGACTGTTGCCATCTTCACCGTGGCAGCCGCTACAGGGGCGGGACAGAGCCTGGCCCGCACGAATATCGCGTATTTTGTCGGCTCTGCTGATGCGCAGAGGCCTGTCTGTCTGACTCTTCCAGGGGGTATTCAGCCGGGCAAAATGCTCGGCCAGCTGTTGGCGCTCGCTGACTTCCAGGTCAAACACCGCGGCGCGCATGATTTTATGCTGGCGATCACCAATCAGGTAGGCGCGCATGGCGGATTCGAGATATGTGGCGTGTTGGCCGGCAATAAACGGTACGTCGGGTTTGTTGCCCACACCATCGATACCGTGACAACTATTACAACTTGCCACCAGTGTTGCTTCATGTGGAATGGGGATGATCGGGAGATTACTGGCGGGAGTGCCGGGCGGGGTGCCGGAGTCACAAGCCGTCAGGCTGACAATCAGCAAGACAGCGCTTGATAGCAATAGAATCGGTGCTGGTAACATATGGGACATGATGTGAACTCCTTTAACAAGCAGTACCGATGACGGGCCTATTGTAGGCCGGGCGGGGTATGAGCACCATTGTTGTCGTACATTCCTCTCATGAATGAGACTGATCACCTTATTGCCCCGCAGTCACCCTAAAACCCGCCGTTGAATGGTGTGACTGGCGAGGCGCGATGAGGAGTCATAGTCCGCTATTGCGACGATGCGCAACGCGGCCAGGCGCAAAAGGCAACGTGCTATTTGTTTCAGTAAGCTGACAGCTTATAGGGTGCTGCCGTTTGGGTGCCGGTTAGTGGCATCAATAAAATAGCAGTTTGATTATTTTTATGCGCTGGCGGGGCGGACCAGTTTTTGGGTCATCAGGTCACGGATGGGAGTGGGGCCGGTTTCTGTGCCGAGGGCGCCGTGCAGGATGTTATCCAGCATAGCGGGGAAGTAGTGACGGACACGCAGGGCGCTGATGGCAGGTGCTTTGCCAGCGGGGTTGGCGCTGGTGGACACCAGAGCGTGTCCGGCGGTTCGGCATAATGCGGCGGCAATGGGGTGGGCGGTGACACGCACGGCAATGGTGCTGTGCTGACCGCGTATCCAGCGGGGAGTGTTGGCGTGAGCAGGTAACAGCCAGGTGTGGGGGCCAGGCCAGGTCTTGGCCAGTTGTGCTTTGGCTTCGGCGCTCAGCGGGGCGATAAAGGGGGTGAGCTGCGTGATATCAGCAGCAATAAGAATCAGTCCCTTGTCCACGGGACGCTGTTTGATCGCCAGCAGGTTGTGTACGGCTTCGGGGTTTAGCGGATCACAGCCGAGGCCGAATACGGCCTCGGTGGGATAAGCGATGATGCCACCGCCATGGATCACCCGGGCGGTCCGTGCAAGTTGCCAGTGATTCATAACAGTTTACTTGGTGGTTTGGATTTAAAAATGTTTCAGCGTTAATTTTTTTCGCGGGCGATGGCGCGATAGCCGATGTCGCTACGGTAAAACATACCATCCCAGCGAATTTGTTTTGCCAGCGCATAGGCGCGTTTTTGTGCCGCGCTGACGGTAGTGCCCAGACTCACGGCACACAATACGCGACCGCCAGCGGTGACCGTGTGGCCGTTTTTTTCTGCGGTACCCGCGTGGAATATTTTGCTGTCCGGGGTGGTATCACCCGTATTGCCGATGGGGGCCAGCCCGGAAATGACATCACCCTTTGCGTAGTCAGCAGGATAACCTCCGGCGGCCAGTACCACGCCCAGTGCGGCACGCGGGTCCCATTCGGCAGTGACCTGATTCAGCTGGTTGTCCAGTGCCGCGTTGCACAGTGCGACAATATCCGAGCGCAGACGCATTAAAATGGGCTGAGTTTCGGGGTCGCCGAAGCGGCAGTTGTATTCGATGACGCTGGGCGCGCCGCTGTTATCGATCATCAGTCCCGCATACAGAAAACCGGTGTAGGGACTGCCTTCGGCAGCCATGCCCGCCACGGTGGGTTCGATAACCTCGGACATGATGCATGCATGCACGTCGGGGGTGACCACCGGGGCGGGGGAGTAGGCACCCATGCCGCCGGTATTGGGGCCGGTGTCGTTTTCACCCACGCGCTTGTGATCCTGTGAGGTGGCCAGCGGCAGGATGTGTGTGCCGTCCACCATGCAGATGAAGCTGGCTTCTTCGCCTTCAAGAAATTCTTCAATAACCACTCTGTGCCCGGCCTCGCCAAAGGCATTGCCTGCAAGCATGTCGCGTACGGCGTTTTCGGCTTCGCCCAGCGTCATGGCCACGATGACACCTTTGCCTGCTGCCAGACCGTCGGCCTTGATGACAATAGGTACACCCTGTTCGCGTACGTATGTCAGTGCTTCATCGATGTCGGTGAAATTGCCGTAGCGGCCAGTGGGAATGTGGTGCCGTGCCAGAAAGTCTTTGGTGAAGGCTTTGCTGCCTTCCAGTTGTGCTGCGCGCCGGGTGGGGCCGAAGCAGCGCAGGCCGGCTTCGGTGAAGGCATCCACCAAACCGGTGACCAGCGGTGCTTCGGGGCCGACGATGGTCAGGCCGATGCTGTTGTCCTGAGCAAAGGCCAGCAGGGCATCGATGTCGTCCACACGGATGGCGACATTTTCCAGTTTGGGCTCCTGTGCCGTGCCTGCGTTGCCGGGGGCGACAAAAACCCGTTCTACATCAGGTGACTGAGCCGCTTTCCAGGCCAGGGCGTGCTCACGTCCGCCGCCGCCGATAATCAGTACCTTCATGCTGTATTCCGCGTAACTGTCATGTCAAACCGTGCCATCAAATTAAAGGGCTGCGAAAAAGGCCGCCAATGATAGCAGATTTACCCGTCTATGCACGCAGGACAGCGGGAATCGTAGCCGGTGTTACAGCTCGATTCGGATGCCGCCATTGATCCAGTACTGGCGGACATTGTCCTGCCCCAGTCGGCTTTCGTAGTGAAGGAAGCCTGATCGACCGTTGGCAAAAACCGCCGTTATACCCAGGCCCAGATTAAAGTAGTTTCGGTCCGGGCTATCCGAGTCAATATTAAAACTGGTCCGGGTTGGGTCATAGGCAAATTGTGCGGCAATGGCGCGTGAGTTATCCCTGAATTCATGTTCCCATTCGCCATTGAGTTGTAACAGGTACACGGCATTGCGGGCGCTGATTGCATAACTGGCCTGACTGCCCAGTACTGCGGTTATGGAATCCACATCCTGGTTATCAATGGTTAATACTGACCCGGTTCCGGGGTTGCCAGGATTTGATGCTGTTTCAGTGTAACCATTAATGGATGTCCGGATGTATCCCAGTCGTCCGTAAGGGCCGAAAGTCAGTGCATTCCGGCTGTATTCATAACCGCCACTCAGGCTGACGGCATATTCCTGGCCTGTCGTGTCGCCAACACCCTCTTGCAGGGGGTCTCCCGGCAAGTTGATACGGCGTCGGGTGTCGATATTGTTTTTGCCCAGCCTGATCAGGCCATCCAGATAAAACGATGTTGACCGGTAGTAGCTGCCATAGGCCGTCAGATGCCAGTTATTGATATCCAGGTTACCGGCATTTCCCTTGAAGTCAGAATCCTTGCCGCTGTAACCCAGGGCACCGCCCACAACCAGTTTGTCCGATAGGCGATAGTCGGCACCGGCGGTGATTCCGTTGGCGCGGAAGTCGAATCCTGTTTCCTGACTTGTTTTATCTTTGTCTCCAACAATGACGGTCGCATTAACAAAGCTGCCCCAGCGGCTGGCAATACCTTGTTGTTCACCTGCTGAACCTCCCTGTGCATTGTCTCCAAACAGTGCAGTGACAACGGACTCAGGCAGGGTTTGTCCATCAATTCTGATATTCAGGCCCGAGAGATTGACACCGCGCACGCCGCCACGCAAAGCCACAAGTCGCCTGTGAATACCGGCGGACTGGAGTTTGGCGGTTTCGAGAATCACTCTGCCCTGGGTGGATACTTCTTCGTGGGCTAACAGATCCAAATTTGCGGCAGCGTCTGTTAGGTCATCGGTCTCCAGACGCTCACAGGTTGTCAGCATGTCATTTTGTTCAGCGCTTCGTCCTTCTCCCATTTCTGCCAGGGCGATGCACATGGTGTCCAGGGCTTTTGCCACGGATTTCTGGTTTTTGGTGAGTCCTGGCCTGTCAGCAATGCCACCGTTGACCACAAAAATCACGGAAACAGGATTGTGTAAATTCCGGGCGATTACGCTGTCACCGTTCGCGTCAACGATGCGCGCGGTAGCTTTTACCTCCACACGGTCTGAGGTGCTGAGGGACAGTGCGTTGCGGGATTGACCGCTGGCGTCCGTTGTTGTTATCCGTTGTGGCAGAGTTCCGCCACTGGCGGGCAGAATTTCCCAGTCAATAGATACGTTTTCAACAGGGTTTCCGGCTGCATCGAGCGCGGTGATAACAAAGGGGTTCAAGGTGACTCCCGGTGTACCACGCTGTAAATTACCGGAAGTGGTTTTGAGCTGATTCACTGCGGATGGAGCAGTCGTTGAGTCCTGAATGAACAAGGTTGCCAGGCTGGGGGTGCCCAGAATGCTGGAAGCTCCCGCAACATCTGCTGGATTGTCCAGTCGAAGAGTCAGGGTTTCCTCTCCCTCCACCAGTGAGTCAGCTGTAATGTTGAGATTCAGGGTTTTGGTGCTTGTGTCACCATCTGACCAGAAAAGCATGTCAGAGGCTTCCGATGGCGGGAATGAGTAATCCTCCGTTGTCGCTGTATCCCCCGTCCCCCCTGTGGATACACGAATAGACAATGCGCCTGCGCTGCCGCCGGTTCGGGTCACGGTGATTGCCGCCTGACCGTCCTGTTCGCTGGCCTGATAGGTGTTGCTGCTGAACTGAATGGTCCCCGTCGAGGTCTGGATAACATTCGTTGTAATGGATTGGTTGTTCCCCAGACAGGTTGAGCAATTAACGGTGAAAACAAGGTTGTGTTGTCCCACGGGTGGTTGCCAGGCAAACATATACTGCACAGACTGCCCCGCAGCGAGTTGCTGACAGAAAAAAGTATCACCGTCAGCGGAGCATTCTTCTGTGGTCGAGCGGAATGCTGCAACAATGTTACTTCCTCCCGAGGTTATCTGAATGTTGGGAAACGGATTTTGCTGCATGTCAGTATTCTGTACGGTGAGCGTATAGCTCACGGTATTGCCTGACATAACAGGGTTGACAGGAGATTGCACAATATTGGTTATCTGGAGGTAATCTCCTTCTGCCAGGCAAGTGCTTGTTATACAAAGTCCCATAACGAACAGAAACAGCCGGGAAAACAGACCCGATGGGCGTAGCTGTAAAGGTTTCCTGCTGAACCTTTGGGCTCCGGTAATTGCAGACATTTCCATAAAATTATTCATAACCTCTCTCCGAAAAATGTAGTGTTTGCAAAATTTTCGTCCAGTAATCATCCCAGCCTTGCTGATGTTCTACGCCATCCAGCACAAACATTTGGGCATTTTGTTGTTTGATCGCCGCTTCCAGCATTTCCGGCGGTATGTTTTTGTCATTTTTACCAACATAGTGCAGTTGATCGATATAGCGGGGCAAAGGCGGGCGATGTGCTGGATTCAGTGAATGTTCCAGCGTTGTATAGCCATGCCGGGCCGTCCATGCGTCTATGTCCAGGTTGCCTGCCAGTGTCACCACAAGTTGAACCTGTGGTATGCGCTCTGCCAGCAACATAGCCAGTGTTCCTCCCCCACTGTGGCCGATCAGTACCAGTGAGGTAATGGCATTTGCGGTGATCAGAGTGGCCAGTGCCGTGCGCATACTCTCAACGACCTGCTCTGAATAACGCCCATGCGTCCACACCCGGGGATTGCAGGCCGAGTCCCTGGCCATTCCGAAATAACAAGGTCGTCCCAGATAAATGGCCGGGTGTGAGTCCTGTGCCATTAATTGCAACATGAGGGGTTCTGATGGCGTGGGATCGGCGGCGATAATCCGCCGTCGAACCCAGGGCACGCCATCTCCCTCGATGTAGATGTGCCACACAGTATTTTCACGGGTTTCGGTGCGATTTTTTGCATCGTTTTTCGCAATATAGACAAGGTGCGAAAAATCAGCCCCGGGTACAACCTGACGTGCAAAGCCGCTGGCCGTTGCAAACGCATCATTGCGCATTGTCGGTGTGGTGCAGGCGCAAGACAATAGCGTCAACAATAATACGACCGAAATACGCCACCGAATAATCATCCGACAAAAACCAGGTTTTACTTAAATGTGCCGAAAGTATAAATACAGTCAGGTTAAGGTTCGACGCAATATTACCCCGCTTTACCCTTCTTTCACGAAGAGAAATTCTCCGCCGTTGTGGCCGGTGTGGCGAATAGGTGCGTACGTGGGTCGTTGTAAAAAGCCGATGGATGCCGCTTCCGTTTTAACTTGTTGTGATACGCCAAGATAGATTTTGTATGCGTCAATGACACTGGTGCCTTTTTTCAATTCTTGAATAAACGCTTTGGCAAAAACAGAGTGTTCGCCACCACCACTGTCGAGCACCGGGCTGACGCCACCGGATGTCAATACCGTGCGTGATGGCGTTTTTGCCATGACTTTCAGCCATTTTTTCAGGTGTTCGTCATCCAGTTGCGCATCAATACGTGCCACTGAGCTTTGTGTCATGGAACCGGAATAACAGGAGTCGGCAACCACTAAAACGTGTTTGGCTTTCAGTGTGTTGAGTAAATCCGAAATGGTGGAATTCGCGATCCAGTTGGCGGTGTTTTCCTGTTCAGCATCCACGGGCAGCCAGTACCCCTGCAAGGTTTCCGGATCACGTTCGCCGTGACCGGCATAATAAATCAGCAGGTTATCGGTTTCTGTCAGTTGCCCACGTAAATCATTCAGTGCCGAAAGAATGGCATATCTGTCTGCATTAATAATGAGTTTGGTGTTAAAACCGTAGTCGGATTGCAGTACATCAGCGACGTGCTCGGCATCATTAATGGCGGTTTCCAGTGTGGGGAATTGGGGGTAGTCATTGTTGCCGATAACCAGTGCAAAATAGCGTCCGAAATTAACACCTTTGGATGCCGTGCCAATGCGGGATATGCGATTGCCCTGAGCGACGACATGACGGCCAGGCTCCATCATAAAGGAAAAACGGGCTGTCCGGTTTTGCTTGTCTGTGGCGAGTATGGCGACTTGTGTTTTGTTGCCCACGGGTATATTTGTTTGAAAAATGCCTTCGTCGTTAACAGATAACGGTTGCCCGTTCACAGATGCCTGCTTCAGTCCCGCAGGCGCTGTAATTTTTCCCTTGATGGGGCGTGTGGTGTTATCCGGTGAAACCCGTACCACCGGCCCGCTGCCACGGGTTATTACGATGGAGGGATCAAACAGCTCAATAGAGGGGCCGGCGATATCCTGATCCTGCATTGCCAGCATTTGTCGCTGTGTTGTCAGGTTATTGGTTTGTCGTGTTGCCTGTGTCTGCACCCGCTGCATTTGTGACTGCAAGGCAGCGACAGCGGCCTGGGTTTGCGCGATACGCTTTTTCTGTGCCGCATAGGCAATTTTCAGTTCTTTCAAACGAGCCGCGTTTTCAGTGTCCTGCGCCATGTTTTTATTCAGTTGCGCGAGCCGCTGTTGTGCATCCTGCAACGTGTTTTCACGTTGCTGTAACTGTTTTTGCATATCAGCAACGGAAGCCATCAGGTTTTGTACCTGTTGTTCCCGTCGTTGTACTTCCTGTCGCAGCGTTTCGGTTTTTTCCTGTGCCAGGGTAGTTGCTTTGACTTCAATATTAGAGGAGTAATCAAGGTGATCATCTTCAATGCCGGATGCACGTCGATACCAGTTCAAGGCCTTGAGCATATCCCGGGGAACACCCAGGCCTTTTTCATACAGATAACCCAGGTTGATTTGCGCGCGAGAATTATTTTGCTCTGCCGCGCGTGAATACCAGGTGAAGGCTGCTTTGTAATCTGCGGGCAACCCCAGCCCTTTTTCGTAAATTTCACCCACATAGGCCTGAGCTTCGGCATCGCCTTGTTTTGCCTGTTCCAACCAGGTTTGTAATGCGGTGCGATAGTCTGCCCGATCATAAGCGACATATTCACCGCCGCGAATTTCACAATCCTGCGCGGTGGTTTTTATGGGTCTGCGCGCAGCCATGTACGTCATTTGGGCACCCAGTTTTCGTACTTGCGGGGGCAGCAGGCAATCAACGGGTAAAAATTTGTCCGGCGATGTTTTTGTTGCATTCTCCGTTATTTGTGCCGCATCATCGGATGTGTTCAATCCTGCGACGCAACCGGCCATGAGGGTAACGGCAAATGCCACCAGCCCGTGCTGTAATAACTTCAGGGAAATGCCCGCATAGGTTGTTTTCCCCCGTATCTTCTGGTTGCAGTGTTTCATGGTTGTACCTCGATAAGCTGTTGTTGCAGTGCTAATAATTGCTTGTGTTTCGGATAGGTTTTCAGGCCACTGTCAATCAGTTCCTGGGCCCGGCGTCGTTTGCCCTCGTTTATTGCCCGCTCGGCTGACTGCGCCAGTCTGTCCAATAATGTTTCCAGTCCCTGAATGGCCTGGCGGTTATAAGGGTGTATGCTAAGCACCTGGTTATAAACATCAAGGGCATTTGCACCATTTGGTGAAATCAGTCGGCCTATCATCAGATGTACTTCAGCGACTTCCAGCAGTTGTTCGACCTGGGTTTTGTCTGTTCCAGTCAGCTCAGCCGCAGGTGGCGGGTTTTCAAACAGGCTGGGGGCGACAATTTGCGGAGGCTGTAACCAGAAAAAGAGACTGGCGATAATGGCCGTTGCCGCCGTGCCAACAGCCAGCCAATACCGGTAATCTATTTTTTTGGGCAGGAGGGCTTCGAGGAATGCCTCGACGGAGAGGGTTCTGTCTTCCCTTTTAAGGGCCAGGCCGCTCAAAAGTCCTTTCCATTGCCGGTCAGTTAAACCCGGGATGCGTTCTGGTTGCAATTTCTGATGCTGTACCTCTTCTGCCGACAATTCCCCGAAGGGGTATTTTCCTGCCAGCAATTGATAAGCAATAATGGCCAGTGCATAAATGTCATCCCGGAGATCCGGTTGTTTGCCCTGAAACATTTCAAGGCTGGCATAGCGCGGTGTCAGTGCAATCATCCCACCCAGCTCAGAATCATCGGTTGCCATTTTTCTGCCGGATGTTCGCATGGCGCGGGCAATGCCAAAATCCAGAATTTTTGTCGTACCATCATCGGTAATAAAAATATTACCGGGCTTCAGGTCAAAATGCACAATGCCGCGTTTATGGGCATAGGCCAACCCCTGTACGATATCGGTGATAATGGAAAAAGCTTCGCTGAAGTCCGCAGATGTGCTCTGTCCGGTCTCTGCCATTCCCCTGTCGATAATGTACTTGTCCAGGGGTTTTCCTGCGAGCAATTCCATGGTCATGTAAACCACTTCACCGTCCCGGTCAAAGTCATACACCGTCACCACATTGGGGTGAGCCAGCTCCTGGGCTTTTTTACATTCCTGCTGCAACATACGCAATGCATTGGGCAGGTGCCGAACCTCTTCGGACAGCAGCTTGATTGCAATACGTGAGTCATCATCCCCCAGCTCTTCTTTGCGCAAATCCCGTGCGGCATAAACGACACCCATGCCACCTTGTCCCAGCAGATATTCGAGACGAAACCGGTTATTGATCAGTTTTCCATCACCTGTTTCGCTGGCGTATGATGAGTCCGATGGGGTTACCGGTTGCTCATGCTGCTGAATAATATGGGTCGTTTCATTTTCTATGTCGATATGCCGGTGATGAATCCGGGTTTTTTCACCTTCAGCGTCGGCACGCGGGCGACGAATCCGGGTTTTTTCACCTTCAGCATCGGCATTCAGGTGACGAATCCGGGTTTTTTCATTTTTTATGTCCACTTGTGGCCCCGCTACAGATTGTGGCTAAAACAGGCTGGCTGATTTGGAATGGCCTTATATTACAGGGAAACGGTGCATGGTTTAACGCGGAGGGATTTTTTTTAAGGCCGGGGTGCTGGCGGGCAGGCTGGGCGTGCGGGTTTTCAATATCGCAGAGATTGGAAGAAAGACGGAACGTGGTGGATTCTGCCCACCACGTTGGCCTTGTGATTCAGGTAGGGCTTAGAAGCCAAAAACTGCGCTGGCAGACAAAAAGTCGATGTCG
>Ga0256839_1005277_pt1 | contig 12035 bp, 9 predicted proteins | sample 354166metaG_FD_185968 | JGI IMG/M metagenome (GOLD analysis project Ga0256839, IMG submission 185968) | Hydrothermal vent microbial communities from Mid Atlantic Ridge, Atlantic Ocean - 354-166 | ecosystem: Environmental > Aquatic > Marine > Hydrothermal vents | place: Atlantic Ocean: Mid...
GCGTCGGCTTCAGCGTGCCAGTGGTGGTTAAAATGAATCGCCCGAATCGGATAGGACATGTTCGCCTGTCGCAACGCATGGAGCAATGCGGTGGAGTCTGCGCCGCCGCTATAGGTGACCAGAAAACCGGATGCGTCAGGGCAAAAGGTTGCCTGTGTATGGAGCCACCAGCGCGCGAGGGCGCCGGGCAGGTCTGGGGGTGATTTTTCAGTTTTCCCGGAAGACGCCATAGCCCATGAGCCGCTGGTAGCGCTTTTGCGTCAGGGTTTCCGGGGACTCGGTTTTTAACTGGTTTAAGTGGGCCTCAATGCGGTCTCCCAGGGTTGTGGCCAGGGATTGCGGGTCGCGATGGGCGCTGCCCAGGGGCTCTTGAATGACCTCGTCAATCAGCCCCAGTTTTTTGAGCTTTTCAGCGGTAATGGACAGGGTTTCTGCAGCCTCGGGCGCTTTGTCCGCGCTGCGCCACAAAATGGAAGCGCAGCCTTCGGGAGAAATCACCGAATAAGTGCTGTATTCCAGCATCAGGGTCACATCGCCCACACCAATGGCCAGCGCGCCGCCAGAACCACCTTCACCGATGACTGTGCAGACAATTGGCACGTGCAAGTCGGACATTTCCATAAGATTGCGGGCGATGGCTTCGTTCTGGCCGCGTTCTTCAGCGCTGACTCCCGGATAAGCGCCTGGCGTATCGATAAAGGTCAGCACAGGCATATTGAACTGCTCGGCCATTTTCATCAAACGCAAGGCTTTGCGATAGCCTTCTGGCCGTGGCATTCCGAAGTTGCGGCGGATTTTCGATTTGGTATCCCGGCCTTTTTGATGGCCGATAACCATCACCGGCTGGCCACGAAAGTCAGCCAAGCCGCCGACAATGGCCGGGTCGTCGGCAAACATGCGGTCACCATGCAGTTCCTCGAAGTTTTGGCACAGCAGGCGAATATAGTCCAGTGTGTAAGGCCGCAATGGGTGGCGCGCCAGTTGGGTGACCTGCCAGTCATTCAGGTGCGCGAAAATGTGCTCGGTTTTGGTTTTCAGCTTGGATTGCAGACGGGAGATTTCTTCGTCGATGTTCAGTGAGTTGTCATTGCTGACGTTTTTCAGTTCTTCAATTTTTGCTTCCAACTCTGCCAGCGGCTGTTCAAAGTCAAGGTAGTTATTAGTCATATGATGCGTTTTGTGTCCCGTAGGGTGGGCATTTTACCCATTTGCGTGACTGAAAACAAAATAATTACACGGCGCTCTCATGTGTTGGGGGAGTCATACTGTCGCCGCCAGGATAGCAATCTGTTAAAATGCGCGCTCAAGCCGAATCATACTTCCCCTGTAACACTAGCTTAAGGAAAACATTACCGTGGTCAAGCCGCTGCCTCGTTTGAAGCTCAATGGTTTCAATAATCTGACCAAAACCCTGAGCTTCAATATCTATGACATTTGTTACGCTAAAACTTCTGAAGAGCAGAAAGCCTATATCCAGTACATTGACGAGGAATATAACTCTGAGCGCCTGACCCAGATCCTCGAGCAGGTGGCCGATATTATTGGCGCCAATATTCTGAATATCGCGCGTCAGGACTATGAACCTGAAGGCGCATCGGTAACGATTCTGATTTCAGAAGGGCCGGTAAATAGTGGGGAAGGGACGGCTCAAAGCCAGGAAGACGCATGGCTTCCTGAAAAAGAGTCCGTGGTGGGGCACCTGGATAAAAGTCATTTGACCGTGCATACCTATCCGGAGCTTCATCCCCACAATGGCATTGCCAGTTTTCGTGTGGATATTGACGTGTCGACCTGTGGCGTAATTTCACCCCTGAAAGCCTTGAATTATCTGTTGACCACATTTGACCCTGACGTGGCGACACTGGACTACCGCGTGCGTGGTTTTACCCGCAAGGCTGACGGCAAAAAGATTTTTATCGACCACAAAATTCATTCCATACAGGATTTTCTGGACAAGCAGTTCAAGCGCGACTACACCATGTATGACGTCAATGTATATCAGGAAAACCTGTTCCATACCAAAATGATGCTGCGGGAATTTGATCTGGACCGCTATTTGTTTACCACGGCCAGTCATGAGCTATCGCGCCGGGATCAAAACACCATTAGTCGCCGGTTGAAGCGGGAAACCCTGGAGCTTTTCTACGGCAAGGGCTTGAGCTGATGGGGGAATCCCCGGATATCAGGTTTTATACCTGTCCCTGGAAGTTTTGGCTGACGCACCTGTGGTGGCTGGCGCCGGCTGCAGGCGCTGTGTGGGGATTGCAGGTTTCCGGTTGGGACGAGCGCTTGGCCTGGATTTTCTACGCCTGGCAAGGCCATGCGTGGCGCTGGCAGGATAGCTGGTTGCTGGAAACGCTGATTCATCGCCAGGCCAAGTACTTTTTAATTGGCGTTTATTTGCTTCTCCTGGCTTTGGCTGTGGCCTCACTGAAGAAGCCGTCTTTGTTACGTTATCGTCGGGGCTTGTGGTATTTGATTGTGGCCATTCCTCTGGGCACTTTGACTGTGTCCTGGCTGAAGGGCGTCACTCATATGGATTGTCCCTGGGATCTGGTGCAATTTGGTGGAACGAAACCCTATGTGGGACTATTTGAAACGCATCCAGGCACTTTTTCCTATGGCCGTTGCTTCCCAGCCGCACATGCCAGCGCCGCTTTTAGCTGGTTTGCGCTGTATTTTTTTGCCCGGGTTTATTATCCGCAGTGGCGTTGGCATGCACTAGCAGCAGTGGCGCTTTTGGGGTTGGTGTTTGGTTTGGCCCAGCAATTGCGGGGTGCTCACTTTTTATCTCATGATCTGGCCTCGGCCATGGTCACCTGGCTGGTGAGTTTGGCCCTGTTTGCGCTGTTTTTTTGCCGCCGGCGGATTACGTCGGTGAATCGGAAAAAGCTGTCTGATAAAAGCCGTTAGCCAGCCAGCGTCGGGTGGTACGGTTTTTGTTTGCATCAGCATTAAAAAATCCCGTGTATGGACGGGGTTTTTTAATGCTGATGCCGACTGTGAAAGTGCAGGGCCGGCTTGTTTTAATTAGCGCGATGAATGGCGCGCTTGTCAACATTCAGTGCTGCCTCATGGACGGCTTCTGACAGTGTGGGATGGGCATGAATGATGCGGGCCAGATCTTCGGCGCAGCCCTTGAATTCCATCGCCACCACGCATTCGGCAATCAACTCGGAAGCGCCCGGGCCAAAGATATGCACACCCAGAATTTCATCGGTGTTTGCATCGGCCAGCATTTTAACCATGCCTTGCGGCTCGTTCATGGCCAGCGCCCGGCCGTTGGCGGCGAACGGAAAGCTGCCAGCCTTGTACTCAACGCCAGCGGCTTTCAGTTGTTCTTCTGTTTGTCCCACCCAGGCGATTTCCGGCTCGGTGTAAATAACAAAGGGAACGGTATCTAGGTCCAGATGAGGGTGTTGGCCGGCAATGCGTTCGGCGACGGCAATGCCTTCTTCGCTGGCTTTGTGCGCCAGCATGGGGCCGCGCACTGCGTCGCCAATCGCCCACACACCTGGTACGCTGGTGCGGCACTGTTCATCCACTTGAATATGGCCGCGATCGGTGAGATCGACGCCAGCATCCGGCGCCAGCAGACCTTGGGTATTGGGTTTGCGGCCGACGGCCACCAGCAAACGGTCGAACACTTCAGTGGTTTGCTCGCCATTGTGTTCAATGGTGACATGCACGCGCCCGTCCTTGACTTCGGCCTGTTTGACAAAGGTCGCCAGACGAATATCCAGCCCTTGTTTTTTCATTTCCCGCAATGCCTGTTTGGCGATGGCCTGATCGGCGGCGGCCAAAAAAGTGTCCATGGCTTCGAAAACCATCACGTCCGAACCCAGACGGTTCCAGACGCTGCCCAGTTCCAGGCCAATGACACCGGCCCCGATCACGCCCAGTCGCTTGGGCGTTTCGGTGAGATCCAGTGCGCCGGCGTTGTCGAGAATATATGTATTGTCAATGCTCACATTGGGGATTGAAATGGGCACAGAACCGGGAGCCAGAATAATATGTTGCCCCTGAACGGTTGCAGTCTTGCCATCCGGCGCGGTGAGTTGCACATGCTTGTCCGCCAGCAAAGTGCCGGTGGCATGGGCCACAGTGACTTTGTTGGCCTTGAATAGCTGGGCAATGCCGCCGGTCAGTTGTTTGACGATTTTGTCCTTGCGGGCAATCATGGCCGGTACATCGATACGTGGATTCTCAAAGCTGATGCCATGAACATTGTAGTGTTGCATTTGCCAGAAGTGCTTGGAGGAGTCGAGCACGGCTTTGGAGGGAATACAACCCACATTCAGGCATGTGCCGCCCAGCGCCGGCTTTCCGTTCTTGCCGACAAAGTTATCGACACACAGGGTTTTGAACCCCAGTTGTGCTGCGCGAATGGCAGCCACATAGCCGCCAGGTCCACCGCCGATGACGATGACATCAAATTGGTCGCTCATGGTTGTTTCCTCACAGGTTCAGTAGCAATCGGGCCGGATCTTCCAGCGCATTTTTGACATCCACCAGGAACAGCACCGCATCCTTGCCGTCAATAATGCGATGGTCATAGGTTAAGGCAATATACATCATGGGACGGGCCACAATCTGACCGTCCACCACCACGGGCCGCTCCTTGATGGCATGCATGCCCAGAATGGCGCTTTGGGGCGCATTCAGGATGGGGGTGGATAACAGGGAACCGAAGGTGCCGCCATTGGTAATGGTGAAGGTGCCGCCTTGTAAGTCTTCCATGGCCAGCTTGCCTTCACGGGCGCGAATGGCGTAATCACGGATGGCATGCTCAATATCTGCCAGGCTCATATTTGCCGTATTGCGCAAGACCGGCACCACCAGTCCGCGGTCGGTGGCCACGGCGATGGAAATGTTCTGGGTGTTGTGATAGACGATTTCATCGCCTTCCACGGATGCATTGATAATGGGGTGTTTACGCAAGGCTTCGGTGGCGGCCTTGACAAAAAAGCTCATCAAGCCCAGCTTGACGCCGTGTTTCTCCTGAAACTGGTCCTTGTATTTCTTGCGGATATCCATGACGGCTTTCAAGTCCACTTCGTTAAATGAGGTGAGCATGGCCGCAGTATGCTGGGCTTCCACCATGCGATCAGCGATTTTTTTCCGCAACCGGCTCATTTTGACCCGTTCTTCGGCGGGCAATGCCGGCGCTTTGTTAATGGCCCGCAGGACATCAGGTTTGGTGATGCGTCCACCCCGGCCAGTGGCGCCGACCTGGCTGGCGTCTACCGCATTTTCAGCCATTAGCTTGCGGGCAGACGGACTGGCTGTGGCGGTATCAACCTCAACTGCTGGTTTTTTTTCTGTGGATGATGGTTTTTCGGTGTTGCCGACGGGCTTTGTGGCTTCCGTTGCTGGCGTTTCGCTGGCCTGCTCGGTGCTGGCCGGTACTTCACCTTCTTCGACAATGCCCAGAACTTCTTCGGCCAGTACGGTTTCACCTTCCGGTTTGTTGATGGCTTTCAGGATGCCGTCGGCAGGTGCGGGAACTTCCAGCACCACTTTGTCGGTTTCCAGATCAACCAGGTTTTCATCCCGGTGCACGAAGTCACCTGGCTTTTTATGCCAGGTGGCCACGGTGGCGTCGGAAACGGATTCCGGTAAAACGGGAACTTTGACTTCTATGCTCATGGGCTTTACTCCGAGTCGATACTGGTGCCTTTTTCGCCTGTCAGGGCGTCTTGCACCAGTTGTTTTTGTTGTTGAACGTGAACCTTGAATGAACCCACCGCGGGCGCAGGAGAGCCGGGACGGCCAGCGTAATACAGCGGCACGCGATCGTTAATGCAGTGTTGCAGATGGTGGCGAATCTGGAACCAGGCGCCCTGGTTCATGGGTTCTTCCTGGCACCAGACCACATCGCGCAACTGGGTATATTGTTCCAGCAGGTCTTTCAGCAGCGGTCTGGGGAAGGGATAAAGCTGCTCAATGCGAATCACGGCGATATCGTCGCGTGGCTCTTGTTCCAGCGTTTCCAGCAAATCGTAATAGACCTTGCCGGAGCACAGCACCACGCGTTTAACGTTGTCCGGCTGTGTGCGGCGGTCAGGGATAATTTCCTGAAAACGGCCGTTGCTGAGTAAAGCCAGATCGGAAGTGGCCTTTTTATGCCGTAACAGGCTTTTGGGTGTGAGTACCACCAGCGGCTTGCGCACATTGCGCAGCATTTGCCGGCGCAGCAGGTGAAACATTTGCGCCGGTGTGGTGGGTACGCAGACCTGCATGTTTTTGACAGCGCAAAGCTGCAAATAACGTTCCAGCCGGGCAGAGGAGTGTTCTGGCCCCTGACCTTCATACCCATGCGGTAAGAACAGGGTAAGACCGGACATGCGGCCCCATTTGGCTTCGCCGGAGCTGATGAACTGGTCCACCACAACCTGGGCGCCATTGGCAAAGTCCCCGAATTGGGCTTCCCAGATTACCAGGGCGTTGGGTTCGGAGGTGGCGTAGCCGTATTCATAAGCCATAACGGCTTCTTCAGACAAAACCGAGTCAATGATATTCACCGGGTTATCCGGGCTGGCCAGTTTCTGCAGGGGCATGTAGGTGTCATCGGTTTCCACATCATGCAGAACAGCGTGGCGGTGGAAAAAAGTGCCGCGCTGGGAATCCTGACCATCCAGTCGAACCTGGTAGCCATCTTCAAGCAGGGAGGCATAGGCCATGGTTTCGGCAAAGCCCCAGTCCATGGGCAGTTCCCCGGCGGCCATTTTTACCCGGTCATCCATGATTTTGCGAACCCGTGGATGCAGCTTGAATCCGTCTGGGATGGTGGTGATAGCCTGGCCCAGAGGCGCGACCCGCTCAGGGTCGATGGCGGTTTTTACCTGCTGGCTCAGATCACCATTGCGGAATGGTGACCAGTCAACCACAAAGGCGTCATCAAATTTTTCGGTAATCACTTCAACAACCGGCTGCCCTTCGTCCAGCCGCTGGCGATAGGCGTCGGCCATTTTTTTGTCTGTGCCTGGCTCAATCACGCCTTCGGTTTCCAGCTCGGCGGCATAAATGGCACGGGCTGTGGGGTGTTGTTTGATGAGTTTATACATGCGCGGCTGGGTGGCGGCCGGTTCGTCCGCTTCGTTATGGCCATGGCGCCGATAACCCACCAGATCAATGACCACATCCTTGCCAAATTCATTGCGGAAATCCGCTGCCAGATTGGTGACAAAAACCACGGCTTCAGGATCATCGGCATTGACATGAAAGATGGGCGCCTGAACGGTTTTTGTGACTTCGGTGCAATAAACCGGCGCATGTTCGTCCAGGGGGTGTGGCGTGGTGAAACCAATTTGGTTGTTGGTGACAATGTGGATGGTGCCGCCAATGGTGAAGTCCTCCTCCTGCGACATGTTGAGCAGTTCCATAACCACACCCTGGCCTTCGATGGCCGAATCGCCGTGGATCAGCAGCGGCACAACCTGGCGGTGGCTTTCGTCCTTGCGGCGGGTTTGGCGCGCCCGGGTGGAGCCGGCCACCACCGGGTCTACGGCCTCTAGATGGGACGGGTTGAACGCCAGCGCTAAATGGATGGTGCCGCCTTCGGTGGGCATGTCGGAGGAAAAGCCCATGTGGTATTTGACGTCCCCGGAGTAAAAATCGTCTAGGTTGTCGTGTTTGCCTTCGAATTCTTCAAACAGTTCCTGGGGTGACTTACCCAGAATGTTGACCAGTACATTTAGCCGCCCGCGATGGGCCATGCCAATGACCAGTTCTTTGGCGCCGTTGGCCGCCAGGTGCCGGGCCAGTTCACGAATTTGTGGCACCAGGGCATCCAGTCCTTCCAGAGAAAAGCGTTTTTGCCCCACATATTTGGTATGCAGATATTTTTCCAGTCCTTCGGCCTTAGTGAGCTCTTCCAGTAGGCGGACTTTCTGCTCATCGGTAATCGGCAACCGGCCAGCGGGCCCTTCCAGACGTTGTTGCAGCCATTCCCGCTGACGGGTGTCGGTCAGGTGCATGTATTCCACACCGATATGGTGGCAATAGACCTTTTCCAGCAAGGCGATAATATCCTTAAGCTTCATCTGGTCCGGAGCCACCATGGAGCCGGTGTTAAACACCGTGTTCATGTCGGCTTCAGTCAGCTTGTGAAAAGCAGGGTCCAAATCGGGCACAGCCGGGCGATGGCTGTAGCCAAGGGGGTCCAGTTGCGCCTTCTGGTGGCCGCGCACCCGATAGGCGTTAACCAGCCGCAGGACAGCTGCCTGTTTTTCTTGTTGTTCAGGGGTTTGCTGACATGGCGCAGGTGGCGGAAAACTGGCCGCCTGCTCCATGCGTTCCAACACTGGAAGATGACGTACATCGGTGGCCGTGTTGTCGGTGAGTGCGTCAAATACTTTGCGCAGCTCCGTGGGAACCTGTTCAGGGTTTTTCAGATAATCGTCGTACCAGGATTCCAGCCAGCTGGAATTGGAACCGAAGAACGGGGCTGTTTCTTGCTGTTTTTTGATCCAGGAAGTCACGGTTTTTCCCTTTGGATGTGGATGGATGCCTGTGTTTTTTGTATGGCTGGCTGGGCGAAGTCGCCCATAACGGCCGGTTTCCCCTAATGTTCGCTGTGTGCCTTCTGGCGCTTGGCAAACGCTTGTTTTAATCCGCTGTTTTGATGCGCGTATTATATCGGATTCACAGCCTCTGTCCGGGTTAATTTGTCTCATTTTGCCTGGATTTCACCACTTTCCAGCAATTGTTCCAACACTTGCCTGTCTCTGCTGTCCAGGGAGAGCAGATGGTCTCGGTTGACCCTCTGTTCGTCACACAATGCCTGGGCCAGTGTGTGGCTGCATGAATAGACTTGGCCATTGACAAACAGTTCTGCCTCACCGTCATTTTTCAGTTGACGCCAGGCCATGCGCGAAAATGGATCCGGCTGAATGCCATGACGGGCCTGTTCAAGGGAAGCAGTGGTTGACTCTGGCGGGGTGATCTCAAAAAACAGATTACGGTACTGGGTGATAAACCGCCCCAGCCAATTGGCCAGTTGCGTATCGTCCAGCGCCAGGTGGCGCTCCAGCGTCATCCGCAGTTGTTGCACGTCTTCACTGGTGATTTCGCCAGGGTGTGATGTGGCGCTTTCTTGTGGGGTGGGAGAAAATCGCCGGTGTTCAGGCAGTGTCGCGGCCAGGTCTTCGAAATAACCGCTCAGCAACTCGGACTCGGCCGGGGCGCGCAAGCCTACTGAACAGGTGATGCACTCGTCGTCCAGGGCAATGCCGTGATGCGGTACTTCCGCAGGCAGGTAGAGGATATCCCCGGCTGTGAGTACGGCGGTATTTTCGGGCTGAAAATCACGCAGAAGCTTCAACTCGCTGCTGGTCTGTAACGGAGCGTCTGGATCGGGATGTTGCCCGTAGGACCACTGGCGGGTACCGGCTGTTTGCAGCAAAAAAACATCATAATGGTCAGTGTGCGCGCCCACGCTGCCTCCGCAGGTGGCGTAGCTGAACATGAGATCATCAAACAGCCAACGGCGAATAATAGGGAAATAGTTCAGCAAGCGGCGATGGCTTGGCTGCCATTTTTCCACGTCCGATACCAGTAATGTCCACGGTACAGATGACAGATGTCTCCAGTCTTCGGCGGAGAAGGGGCCGTATTCCACCTGGTAGCGGGTTTTGCCTGTGGCTGTGGGTTCTGTGATGACCAGGCGGGATTGGACGTCCTCATGTTCAGCCAGTTTTTGCAAGTCATTTTTATCGGGCAAAAAAGCCAGGTCAGACTGGCGCACTGCGCGGCGCAAAACCACGGGCTTTTTTTGCCAATAATCGCGCAGAAACTCCTCGCGGGAAAGGCCTGACTGGTTAAATATGTCTGGCTTGTTCACTGGCGTTGCCCAGATAGGTGGCCGGTGTGAGCGCTTTTAATCGCTGTTTTTCTTCAGCGGGCACATCCAGGGTGTCGATAAAAGCATGCAAAGTGGCTTGATTCACCCGTTGACCACGGGTGAGCTGTTTGAGTTTTTCGTAGGGGTTGGCAATGCCATGGCGGCGCATAACCGTTTGGATGGGTTCGGCCAGCAGCTCCCAGTTGGCGTTCAGGTCTGCAGCCATGGTGTCGGGGCTGGCCTCCAGTTTGTTCAGACCCTTTTGTAATGAAGCCAAAGCAATGGCCATGTGGCCAAAAGCGGTTCCCAGGGCGCGTAAAACGGTGGAATCGGTCAAATCACGCTGAAAGCGGGAAACCGGCAGTTTTTCAGCCAGGTGGAAAAACAGCGCACTGGCCAGCCCCAGATTGCCTTCGGCATTTTCAAAGTCGATGGGATTGACTTTATGGGGCATGGTGGATGAACCCACTTCACCGGTTACCACTTTTTGCTTGAAGTACCCCAGGGAAATGTAACCCCATATGTCGCGCGCCAGATCCAGCAGGATGGTATCCATGCGAATCATCTGATGAAACAGCTCGGCCAGCCAGTCATGGGGTTCAATCTGGGTGGTGTAGGGGTTCCAGTCCAGTTTCAGGTTGTTTTTGATGAAATCTTCTGCCAGGGCTTGCCAGTTTATATCCGGGTAAGCAACCATGTGGGCGTTGTAATTGCCCACTGCGCCGTTGATTTTTGCCAGATATTGCTGTTGCTGGAGAAAACGGATTTGACGTTGCAATCGATAGGCCACATTGGCCATTTCCTTGCCCAGAGTGGTTGGTGTGGCCGGTTGTCCATGGGTGCGGGCCATCATCGGCACAGACGCATAGCGATGGGCCATATCCCGGAGGTGCTTTTCCAGTTCAATCAGGGCAGGCAGGATTTTTTCCTGGATCAGGGCCTTTAACATCAACGCATAAGCGGTGTTGTTGATATCCTCGGAAGTGCAGGCGAAATGCGTGAATTCCGCGGCCTTGGATAGGCTCGGGTGGGTTTTGAGCGCCTTTTTGATGTAATATTCCACAGCCTTGACGTCGTGGTTGGTTGTGGCTTCAATGGCCTTGACCTGCTGGGCCTGGTTTTCATCAAAATTGGCCAGAATGTCTTCCAGAAAGGCTTTTTCTTCGCGGGAAAAAGGAGATAATTCGGTGATTCCCGGTTCTTCAGCCAATCGCTCCAGCCATTTGAGTTCCACAAGCAGGCGGTGTCGGATGAGTCCGTATTCGCTTAAAAAGGGGGCCAACGAAGCGGTTTTATTGTGATACCGGCCATCAACAGGCGTGAGGGCATTCAAGGGCGAAAGCGGCGGCATGGGCAGGTGTCCTGGTCAAAATAAAAAAGCAGGCACAATTATACTGCAAGGCGGCCGAAATTGATGGGGAAGATTAACCGGATATTAACCACAAACCTGTTGTTTGATGCGCTATGGTCTGCCGTTGGTGAAAAGGTGAAGACTACCGTGCTGAATGCTTGATCTGATAAGCCGACGGGGCTTGAGAACAGCTTGCCAAAGGCGGAAAATTATTGTGGTAATTTTTCTTGATGTTGATGAGTGGTGCCCGGGGAGAGACTCGAACTCTCACACCCGAAGGCGGGGGATTTTGAATCCCCTGCGTCTACCAATTCCGCCACCCGGGCACAGGCCGACAAGTATAAGGATTTTGTGTTTTTTCGCAAGCCATTTTGTGGTTAATTAATAGTGAATCTGACAAAAGGTGAAGGTGCCGCCAAGCCTGTGTTCTGATAAGGTGAATCGGGAGAGCGATTTTCCGGATTCTGGTCGGTTTTGCTGGATTAGCACTGGTTTAATACTTTTCGATAAGGCAACATATGCCTGTTAGTTAACCACTTTTTATCTTCGTACTCTCATATAAGGATGTTCTTATGTTTGCATTGATTGGTGACTCGCCGGTTTGGCAAGTTTTTTGGTATGCGTTGTTAACGGCGGTGGCCACGGGCCTGGGCGCCATCCCTTTTGCTTTTATCAAGAAGCAAAGCCCCGGCATTATGGGGGTCTCCAATGCGTTGGCGGCCGGTTTGATGCTGGGGGCCAGTTTTGGCCTGATTTATGAGGGTATTGAATACCACCTGGCCAAAACGGTTCTGGGGGTTATTGCCGGTCTGGTGTTTATTTATCTGACGCATAAAATCC